>Ga0070734_10000331_pt1 | contig 109503 bp, 85 predicted proteins | sample Coa_R1_8_FD_66444 | JGI IMG/M metagenome (GOLD analysis project Ga0070734, IMG submission 66444) | Surface soil microbial communities from Centralia Pennsylvania, which are recovering from an underground coalmine fire - Coalmine... | ecosystem: Environmental > Terrestrial > Soil > Unclassified...
GGCTGATGTCGTAAAGGGCCTGAGACTTGCCGTACCAGGCGTTCAAGGTGTCGACTTGGATTCCAACGCCCATATCATGCCGCTCCAAACGTGCCGCGCCGCACTACATAACGCACCGCAGAAACCGCGCTCACAATCAAGATGATGAGAACCAGCGAACCAGCCCAGGCCTGGCGATGCCAGTCGTCGTATGGGGAATTCGCGTAGACAAAAATCTGCAGCGGAAGGGCAGCCGTGGGTTGATTCGGCTGCACGTTCCAATATTGATTTCCAAACGCGGTAAACAGCAGGGGCGCCGTTTCTCCCGCCACGCGGGCAAACGCCAGCATGACTCCCGTGATGATCCCCGAAGTTGCCGTGCGCAGCGTGATGGAAAGAGTCGTGCGCCAGCGCGGAACTCCCAAGCCGTAGGCTGCTTCGCGCAATGCCTGCGGAACCAGGAGAATCATCTCTTCCGTAGTACGACAAATGGTGGGCACCATCATGATAGCGAGCGCTACGCCTCCCGCCAGCGCGGAAAAGTGCTTTTGATAAAGCACCACAATCGCGTACGCAACAATCCCGATGACAATTGACGGGACTCCGTTCAAGACGTCAGCAGTAAATCGGATTGCATCGCCCAGGCGGTTGCGCCCGAACTCTGCCAGGTAAATTCCCGCCCCGATGCCGAACGGAACTCCAATCAAACTGGCAATTCCCAGGATCAGCCCGGAACCGACGATGGCATTTGCCATCCCGCCGCCTTCTTCGCCGACCGGCTTGGGAGTATTCGTAAAGAAAGCCCAGTTGAGAGAACCCATTCCGCGGTAGACCAGGTATCCAAAAATCGCAACCAGCGGCACCAGAACCAGGATGACGGTCAGGACGGCTACGCCGGTCATGAGACGATCCATCATACGGCGGCGCCAGCTAATGGGCGGGATCTGCTGCGGAAAGGCGTGAATGGCGGCTTCAGACATTTCCCCTCGCAGGTTGTCCGCGCGTCACCGACCAGACCAGCAGGCGTGCTAACGCATTCACGATAATGGTGACAAAGAAAAGCGCCAGTCCGATTTCGACCAGCGCGGAAAGATAGACGTCGCCGGTGGCTTCACTGAACTCGTTTGCCAGGACGCTGGCCATGGTGTAGCCGGGAGCGAACAGTGATTTCGAGATTTCCGGACGATTTCCGATCACCATGGTCACGGCCATGGTTTCGCCCAGTGCGCGTCCTAAACCGAGGATGATGCCGCCGACGATGCCGGCGCGCGCATTGCGCAACACGCCGATGCGGATCATCTCCCAGCGCGTCGCACCCAGCGCCAGCACCGCCTCGCGCTGATGCTGCGGGACAACGGCCAGCACCTCGCGAGTTATCGAGGAGATAATCGGGATGATCATGATCGCGAGAATGACTCCCGCGGCCAGCATGGAGTAGCCGAAGAGCGGGCCGGTGAACAGTCCCGTCCAGCCCAAGGTCTTCAACAGGAGTGGTTGGACATATTGCGTCAGAATCGGTACCAGCACAAAAATGGCCCAGAGCCCGTAGATCACGCTGGGGATCGCCGCCAGCAGTTCCACAAAGAATGACAAAGGTCCCCGCAGGCGTTTGGGGCACATTTCCGTCGTGAAGACTGCCACGCCAACTGCTAGAGGAACCGCGATAATCAGGGCCAGCAGCGAGGAAACCAAAGTCCCGTAGATGAATGGAAGTGCACCGAACTGTTCGTTGACCGGATCCCATTCGCTGCCCACAAAAAACTTCATGCCAAATGCATGCCAGGAGAGGCCGGACCGCAGCACCAATTCGTAAACGATCAGGACGAGCACACCTAGTACCGCCAACCCGCAGGCGGTCATGAGGTAGACGAAGATGCGGTCGGGAATCTCTCCGCCGGAGACGTGCTTCAGCGGCCCCGCGATGGGCGCCGGTAGGGCAGTAACGTTTGTAGCTCCAACGGGTTGCGGACCGGGCATATCTGGCCGAGGTAAGGCGTGATTGGCCATTCCCCCTCACCGTAACAGAGGGTTGTTACAAAAGTGTTAAAAGTACTTGAGTTTTTGTCGACCGGGCATGATCGGCTTGCGATCACCAACGCCAGACGGAGTGACCATAGTGACCATCGCATGTAAACTGTGAGGCTTCTTTCATGCCTACCTTCGCAGCAGTCGATATTGGTTCGAACTCGGTTCGGCTGAAAATTGCGCGCCTGGTATCCGGACGGCTGCGCGCGATTCATGAAGATCGCGAGGTTACTCGGCTGGGGGAAGGGGTCTTTCGCTCGGGATTTCTGACCCCTGAATCCATGGCGGAAACCGTGAAGGTGCTCCGGCGCTTTCACCGGTCGATCCAGCAGATTGTCACCGATAACGTACGAGTTGTAGCCACGAGTGCATTGCGAGATGCGCGCAACTCGCAGGCGTTCCAGGAGTGGGTGCGCTCGGCTACGGGCTGGCGAGTCGAGATTGTGTCCGGCGTGGAAGAAGCGCGGCTGATCCACCTGGGTCTTGTGTCCAGCGCGCGGCTCGATCGGCGTCCCACGTTGATGATCGACCTGGGCGGTGGCAGTTGCGAACTGACCGTCTCCCAGGGAGGACACATTCGCGATGCCGCCAGTCTTCCTCTGGGAGCGGTCCGGCTTACAGACGAATTCCTTGGGCACGATCCTCCGCGAAAAGGAGAACTCAAACGGCTCCGCGGCTTTGTTGCGCGCGAGGTTAACCGAATTTCAACGCGAATCCCGCCGGGACGGATCAAAACTGTTATCGCAACTTCCGGAACGGCCGCCGCGTTGGCGGCTGTAGCCATGCATCTGCGCAGTGGCAGCACACGGCGGAGACCTGTGGTTTCGCGTGCGGAAATGACACGCATTGCCAAGCGCCTGGCGCGCCTGCCGGTTGCCGAACGGAGAAAGATCGAGGGCATTGGCCCGCGCCGCGCCGAAATTATTGTCGCCGGAGCCACCGTCTACCACGAATTGCTCGATCGCCTGCACCTCGCCGGCTTCCGTTACTCTCCGCTTGGCCTGCGCGACGGAGTTCTCGCCCAGATGGCCGCGGACTACGATCGCAGCACGCGCTCGGGGCGGCAGATTGAATCAGAGCGCTGGGAATCCATTCTGAACGCTGTCGATCATTACCACGTGGATCGGACTCACGCCATGGATGTGCGTAACGCGGCGATGCTGCTGTTCTCCGGTCTGCGCTCGCTTCACCGACTCCCCCCGGAGTACCGCGAATGGCTGTCGGCCGCCGCGATGCTCTACGAAGTCGGCGATTATGTGAATCGCAACGGCCACCATCGGCACACCCAATACATCATTTCCAACTCGGAAATTCTGGGATACACGCCGCAGCAGCGAAGGTTGATTGCAGCCATTGCCCGCTACCTGGGGAAATCGCACCCCACGGTGGAGGATGTTCCCATGAAGGCCATCGATCCCGGAGACCGGGAACACGTGCAGAAAGCGATCCTGTTGCTGCGTTTGGCGCGGGCGTTGAACCTGGGCCGCAGCAGGGCGGTGCGGAAAGTAAGAATCAGCCTGCGATCGGCCGAAGTACGGCTCACTCTTACACCTCGCCGCAATCTGGGAGTGGATCTGGAGCAGTGGGCGATCGAGAAGGATCGCGATTATTTCCGCGAAGTCTTCGGGCGGGAACTTTCCACGGCGGTGTCGTAAAGCGTTCTCAGCACCTTCGGGGTCAGGCACCACTGCATCGTTCCGGAAGTGCGGCGCATTTCCACCTTGGCGACCGCGCCTTTCTTCAATTCGATCGAGGCTTCACATCCAGAGTCGCTGATGACCGCTCCCAGAAACTGGCTCAGGTTGGGATTGTGCCCGACCACCATAATCGATTCCTGGCGGGCATATTTCTCGAGCAGTCTGCGAAAATCTGCAAGGCTGGCCTCAGGACGCAGACCGGCATCGAGTTGCAGCTTGCCGTCGTAGCCGATTTCGTTTCCTACCAGGAACCCGGTTTGGGTAGAGCGCTTCAGCGGGCTGGAAACGATCGTATCCACCTGCACATCAAGCGCAGCCAGGGCACGGCCGATGTAACCACACTGCTCGATGCCTTCCTGGTCGAGGGCTCTTTTTTCATCTTTCTTGGGGTTGGCAAGATGCGTTCCGGCGCTGGCGTGACGCAAGAAATAAAGAATCATCGCGGATTATCGTTCCTTTCCAACCATTGCTCTTCGTTTTCGTGTTGGGGCGGGCACAGGCGGCAATGCAGGAACCTTTCCTTCAGCGACGCCGATCAAAAAATCCTGCGCACTGAAGGCCGCAGCGCCGAGCGGGGGCCGGCGACTGCGCCTCCCGTGAGGCGATTGCCAGGCGCGAATGTAGCGGGCATCAGGGAGCAGGGTACGTGCTTTGCGGTTGTCGGCGAGATACGCATCGAGGATTTCGTGTCGCACCCGTTCCCGTAAGAGTTCATCGCGCAGCGGGACGAGCACTTCGACCCGCTCGTATAAATTGCGAGGCATCCAATCCGCGCTGCCCATATAAATCTCTTCTTCGCCGGCATTCGCGAAGTAGTAGATACGGCTGTGCTCGAGGAACCGTCCAACAATGCTACGCACCCGGATGTTGTTGCTGACTCCGCGCACACCGGGACGCAGTGAGCAGATGCCGCGCACGATCAGATCGATTTGCACGCCCGCCTGAGACGCGCGATACAAGGCTTGGACAACTTTTTTATCCAGAAGCGCATTCATCTTGGCGATGATGCGCGCTTCCCTTCCCTGGCGGGCATGCTCGGCTTCGCGTTCAATCAGCGAAATGGTTTTTTCCGCCAGGTCGAGTGGTGCCACCAGAAGCGGCTCATAGCTGGGATTCTCAGAATATGCCGTAAGAAAGCTGAACACGTCATGCACGGCACGGGTAATTTCGGGATTCGCCGTGAAAAGACTCAGATCGGTATAGATGCGCGCCGTCGTCGCGTTGTAATTTCCCGTGCCGATGTGACAGTAGCTGCGGGCGACGCCATCGGGATCGCGGCGCACGAGCAAGGAAAGCTTGCAGTGCGTCTTCAATCCGACTAGACCGTGAAAGACCTGCACGCCGGCATCTTCCAGATCGCGCGCCCAGCGAATATTCGAAGCTTCGTCAAACCGAGCCTTCAACTCCACTACCGCAGTCACTTCCTTGCGCGAAGCTGCGTCAATCAGCGAGGGCACAATGAGCGAATGTTCGCTGGTGCGGTAAAGCGTCTGCTTGATGGAAAGAACCCGGTCGTCCTCCGCCGCCGATTCGATGAACGAGACGACTGCATCGTACGAATCGTAAGGATGGTGCAGCAGGATGTCGTGCGTGCGCAGTTCTTCAAACAAATCTTTCGATTTCGAGGTCAGCCGCAGTTCGCGGGGAGAAAAAGTGCGATATTTCAGATCCGGCCGTTCCACCTGCTCATAAACATTGAAGAGCCGCGACAGATTCACCGGACCGTTGACCGGGAAAACCTGCCACGGATCAAGTTCGAACACCGAGCGCAGACGCTCGATAATCTCCGGATTGGCGTCGGCTTCAATCTCTAACCGGACGGCGTCTCCCTTGCGGCGATTGTGCAATTCGGTGCGAACGGATTCAAGCAGGCTGCGGGCTTCTTCCTCGGCGAGATACAGATTGCTGTTGCGGGTCACGCGAAACGCTGCCGATGAAACGATGTCGTAGCCGTGATACATGCGGACAGCGTGATGCGCGACCAGGTCGGCCAGGAAGATAAAATCGGCGGTGCCCTCCGAGGGCAATCGGATGAGGCGCGGCAGTACACGCGGCACCGAAACCACTCCGGTATAAGTGAGGGCGGCGCGGCGGCGGCGGCGCAGCAGGAACGCCACGCAAAGGGCCTTGTTGATGACGCGCGGAAAGGGATGCGCGGGATCGACGGTAACGGGCGTCAGCAGCGGATCCAGTTCCCGTTCACAATACTCTTCCACGAATCGACGACCTTCGGCATCCAGCTCGTCGAGGCCAAGCACTCGAATGCCGTTCTCGGCCAGCGCAGGCCGCAAGCGTGCGTTCCAGCAGTCGTACTGATCCTCCACAAATCCATGCGTGAGTTTATTGAGTTCGTCACGCTTATCGGTGAGGGTCAGGCCGTCGGGACCGGCTTCGTTGTAGCCGTCCTCGATTTGCTGCATCATTCCGGCGACGCGGACCTCGAAGAACTCGTCGAGATTGCTGGCCGAAATCGCGAGGAACTTCAGCCGTTCGAGCAGCGGATTGCCCTCATCCTCGGATTCCTCAAGCACACGCCGGTTAAACGCGACCCAGGAGGTGTCGCGGTTGAGGAAATATTGGGGGTTGTCGAGCGAAATCCGAGCCATGACCGGTGTTTCTTGCGATTGCCGCTTGTGTGCCTGTCTCTAACCCTGCGAATGGAGAGAAGCCGGAAATACAGTATAAGACATACTCGAGGACTCGCGCTTGCTCGGCTCTCTAAGGCAGAAAAAACGGCATCCGGTGTGGACCGGATGCCGCTGTGAAGTTTCGCTCCGCTTCAGTCTACGGCAGGTAGTAGCGGAATGAGGTCCAGACCATGTTGTCCACGGCCTTGGGCGAGATCCCGGGTCCCGTAGTGCCATTGTTCCCAGACCAGCCCATCTTTGAGAAATAGGAATACTGAATTCCCCAGCGAAGTCCGCCATGCGGTCCTTGGGTGATCTTGTTCCAGAAGCCCAGGGTTCCTTCGACGATGAGTCGAGTATCCCCCGCGCACGTACCGCCGCCAGAAGGAGTCAGCTGGTTGGTCGGCGGTTTCTCTGTGCTGCAACCCGAGTTATTGGCGAAGAGCGAACCGTACCCGCCAATCTGGTTGGTTTTGATTGTGGTCGTTGTGGTTGAGGGAATCGCCGTACTTGTTGAAGTGGCCGGGATGGCCGGAGTCGTCACGACTGAAATGGTGTCGTAGCCCTTGTATGCCGTCCGCCATCCGTACTCTCCGCCAAAGTCAGCGTAGATATCCCATTTTGAATTGGGATGCAAGACCAACTCGCCAAGCGCATGCGAGGTGCGAATCAGGGCTTGCGTCCCATCGGGCCTCAGCGTTAGATCAGCGATCTGCGCGCTCGCATAGCGACCGATGCCATCGCCGTATGCTCCCTGAATGGCGAATTCAGCCTTTTTTCCAGCGACGGGCAACCGCATGCTGCCGCCAAACCCGCCGCCCGATTCGGTGTCGTTATATGCTCCCGCGGCACTGGATGTGGTGGTCCCGTTGACCGGGCAGGTAATCGACGTTGGGCTTGCAGGAGGGGTCGTGTCTTTTGCGTTCGTGCCCACCACCGCACACGGATACACTCGATTGCGGAAGGCGCTGTAAATCCCGTACAGCTCGTAATGGCCCCAGCCCGGATCCGCCGCGGCCTTGACGATAATGTCCGGACTTTTGTTGAAGGCATATCCGGTCGTGTCGGAGAAGTTCAACAAGCCGCCGCCGGCACCCGGGCCATCGACGAATGCGTTGCCGACCGTGGTGACCGTGGCGGTTCCCAGGTTCGTTGTTGAGATGCTCGAAAATCCTCGTCCGCCGATGGTTGCCTGAGGAGCTTCCACGGAAAAACCCAGGGCAAATTTGTTGGCGAAGTCCTTCACCACCCGGAAGCCGTACTGCCGCGCCCAGCCGAACCCAACCTGGTATTGCGGGTCAATGGTCATGGGCAGAACTTCGGTGCGGTTGGCGATTCCTTTTCTGTTTTCCGTCAACAACGTCCATTGCTGGCCGCCCGTAAATGTCCAGCCACTGTCCAGCGCAGCCTGGCCATACAGAACCCGTTGGCGTAGCACGTAACTGTTGCTCTGCCGGTTGTTGGAAGTCACCCCCGTTCCCAGAAAATCCATTTCGTAGTATCCCGTCAGTTTCGCGGGCCCGGCCTTGCCTTCAGCCAGCAGGGAAAGGCGGCTCTGACGGGCGGTAAAGTCACTTTCATTAATATGGGCGAGGGCATTTCCCGAATAAGGAATGCCGGTGAACGGCGTGTTAATGCTCGCTTCGGCTGCGCGTTGGCGGGTCACCGTTTCTGCCGCCACGAACCCGCCCGGTGTGATCGTGATTCCCTTGTAGCGAATCGCGGTGGGCTCCTTCGTCTCGGCGGTCGTCTGCTCCGGGGATGCAACGGTTGGCTCTGCGGTTACCCTGCTCGAGTTGCCCGAGGCAGGGCTGATTGGAGCGCTCACTACTGCGGGAGCCGCAGCGACGGAAGCAGGCGCGGTCGACGGGCTGGCATTGCCCGTGCCCTTGATCTGCTGTTCGAGGGTCTCCATTTTTTGCTGTTGTTGTTTCATCTGCTCGCGAGTGGCGGCTAGCTCCTTGGACTGCGAAATGACCAGATCCCGCAGTTGCTGGAGTTGATCTTGCACAGTGTCGGGGGCCTTTGCCGGAGGAGTCGCCGTTTCAGCGTTGTTGGTGTCGGCTGGACTGGTTTTCGGTGAATCTTTGGCGCTTTTCGCGGAACTGCTCCCGTTCGCGGTCGATTTGGCTGTAGCGTTGGGACCGCCTTCCTCGCCACTCACTCCAGCCATGGCGATGGTACTGTTCGGCGCCGCGGCATCGGACGCGTTCAGAATTGGTGCTGTCTTTTTCACGTTGGCGGTCTGGGGCGAGGTGCTGGTTTGTGCGGGCAACCCCGTCGCCAAGGCCAGAATTGCACACAACGTCCACTGAAACTTCATCGCTCTCTCCTTTTCCTCTGGTGAATGGAACCAAACCCAAAAGTGTCCTTACGGGACCCTACTTGACCTGTTCAATTGCGGCTTTTTCTTTCGTCGCCACATTCTCCGGCAGCGGCGCGTAATCCAGTGCGTTGGTAAGTTTCTGACCGTCGGTGACCATCCACCTAAGGAAGTCCGACAGAATCTTTCCCTTTGCAGGGTCCTTGGATTGCGAAGGAATCAACAACCAAGTGAAGCTGGAAATTGGATAAGCATTCTTCCCGGGAGCGTTGGTGATGGATACGCGGAAGTCAGCAGGCATCTTCGGCGCGGAGGCGGCCGCCGCGGTCACACTGTCGAGCGACGCTTTCTGGAAGATTCCCGCTGAATTTCGAATGCTGCCGTAGGGAATCTTGTTCTGCACGGCATAGATGAGTTCGACATATCCGATCGTGCCCGGCAATTGGCGCACCGAACCGGCGACGCCTTCGTTGCCTTTGCCGCCAATGCCCTTCGGCCATTTGACAGAGGTGTTGGCACCAACCTGGCTTTTCCACTCGGGACTGACTTTCGATAGGTAATCGGTCCAGATGAATGTCGTGCCGCTGCCATCGGAGCGGTGTACCACGACGATTTCCTGGTTGGGAAAGTTCACGCCAGGATTGACGCTGGCAATGGCTTTGTCATTCCAGTTGGTAATCTTGCCGAGAAAGATGTCGGCCAGCATTTCAGGAGTGAACTTCAATTCTGCATTCACCCCGGGAATGTTGTAGACGGGAACAACCGCTCCCAACACCGTGGGCAGGTTCAGAATTTTGGTGTTCAGTTTGCTCTCGGCTTCTTTGAGTTGGTCGTCAGTCATCGGCATGTCGCTGGCCCCGAATTCTACTGTGCCTTCTGTGACTTGCCGGATACCGCCGCCGCTGCCGATGGACTGATAGTTGATTTCGATGTCGGAATGAATCTTGTGGTACTCGCTGAACCACTTGGAGTAGATCGGATACGGAAAGGTCGCGCCGGCTCCATTGAGCGTGGTCTGCCCGAACAGGGGCAGGGCCAGAACAACGCACACCAACAGCAGCACGAATTTTTTCATCCTTCGCCCCTCCTGATTACAGGTGAATGTCCCCCTTTTTATCGGCGCGGTGTTACAGGACGGTTACAAACGGGTGAATTTCTGGTGAATGCACCGCGCGAAGAACAGCTTTCGGATTACAGATGTTTGCTGAACTCCGTGGAATGGGGCGAGGTTCCTGCGAAGATGGAGGTTCAGTGACTGCTCTGAAGACGGGCGATCTCGCGGCTTACCAGCGTATTCGCCGGATAGTCGTTACGAAGCTTAGTCAGCATTTGCAAGGCGCGGGTTTTATCCTTATCGCGAACGTAGGCGATGGCGAGCAGAATGCGCGCAAAGGGGGCGAGATAGTGGCCGTGCTCGGCCGTCTGCTGCAAGTCCGCGATCCCGCCCTGCTTATCCGCCGGTAATCCGCCGATGCGAAGCACCCAGCGAACCGGGGCGGACATGCTTCCGATGATGTATTTGCTGAAGCCGGTGGCGACCAGCGCGTCGTAACAGTTATGGCAAACCGAAAGCAACTGCTGGGCCGACACAGACGCTTCTTTGGTGTAGTGCAAAGAGGCGAGATTTCGCTTGTCGATCAGAGCGGCGTAGTCAGCCTGCAGGCCGGAGGAAAGCGTAAGCGCGAACAGTGCATCCCGATCGGTCGAGTTTTTCGCCAGCCGCGCATGTGCCAAGTTCTCCGCACGAACAATCGCACTCTGAAAGCGCTGACGAACGTCCGGATCCGGTTTTTGTTTGGAGCGAGCGGCAAATGCGTCATCGTTCTCGAAGAACTGAGCCTCCAGAACTCCGAGCCGGTTGAATTCGGAAAACAGCCACCCCGCCGCCTCGCTCACCGGACCAACGGGGTCATCGGGATGCACCTTCTGCCAGTCGGCGAAGTCTTTCTGCGCGCCCGAAAAATTGAGATCGTAGAGGCTGGAGAATCCATGGTCCAACGCCGTAACGGGCGCCGGGCCGGGAATGTCCTCACCGGCAACCAGTGAACTGAAAGCCAGGCAGGCGCAGACGAGTGCCACTTTGATCAGTGCACGCGCATCGAATGATTTTGAGTCCGAGATTTGCATGGACAAATCTGATCTGCGCCCACGCGGTGTTGCCTTCCGGCGGGCAGCCATGTCGTGTTTGATGTATTGTCCCGCTCTGGTGCCGCCCGTAATGGTCAAACTTCTGTAAAATCCTCCGCATTCCTTCATTGAAGAGAGAGGCAGGTCATGTCTGACGCTTTGATCCACTACGCTCCGGGTTGGCCGGGAATTCCGCCGCGCTGGACCTCGAGCGCCAAGACCGGCATCGGGACGGCGCTCAATCACCACAGCCGGGTTTGGTTCACCATCAGCCACGGCATCCTGAACGAAATTTACTTTCCGCGCGTGGATCAAGCCTGCACCCGCGATATGGGATTCATTATCACCGATGGCAAGAGCTTCTTTTCCGAAGAAAAGCGGCATTGTTCCTTTGAGAATCGGCCTGTCGAGCCCGGAATCCCTGCATACGAACTTTTGAATACATGCCTTGACGGCCGCTACCGCATTCATAAACAGATTTTGACCGACCCCTACCGCAATGTCGTTCTGCAGAAAGTCCGCTTCGAACCGCTTCAGGGAAAGCTTGCTGATTATCGGTTATATGCTTTGCTGTCGCCACACCTCGGAAATTTCGGCATGGGAAACACCGGGTGGATAGGAGATTACAAGGGTGTTCCGATGTGCATGGCGCAGCGCGATGACGTTGCTCTGGCCTTCGCATCCAGCGCGCCCTGGAAAAAGTTATCGGTGGGCTTCGTGGGCTCTTCCGATGGCTGGCAGGATTTATCGCAGCACTTCGAGATGCAGTGGCAGTACACGCGCGCTGAAAACGGCAATATCGCTTTCACGGCAGAGATCGATCTCGAGGCGGGCGACGGCGAATTCCTGCTGGCCTTGGGGTTTGGGGCAATCTGGACTGAAGCCGCACAGCAAGCGCGGTCCACATTATTCGAAGACTACGCCGACCTCCGCCGGCACTACACGACGCAGTGGTCGGAATGGCAGACTAAGTTGCTGAAACTGGACGAACCGGCGCGGCAATTGGATCTCTACCGCACTTCGACCGCCGTGCTGCGCGCGCATGAGTCCAAGGATTTCCTCGGCGGAATCATCGCGAGCCTGTCGATTCCATGGGGCTTCAACAAAGGAGACGAGGACTTGGGCGGTTATCACCTGATCTGGCCTCGCGATCTTGTCGAAACCGCAGGAGCGCTTCTTGCGGCCGGCGCCGTGGACGATGCAATCCGCGTGTTGCGCTACCTGGAAGCCACGCAGGAAGCCGATGGCAGTTGGGCCCAGAATCTTTGGCTCGATGGCCGTCCGTATTGGGGCGGCATTCAGATGGATGAGACATCTTTTCCCATCTTGCTGCTCGATTTATTACGGCGAGAGGCGCCGGAATCTCTGGGCAGACTCGAACGTTGGTGGCCGATGGCGCGAAAGGCCGCCAGTTTCATCGTACGAAATGGGCCGGTGACGCAGCAGGATCGCTGGGAGGAAGACGCGGGTTACTCGCCCTTTACGCTCGCGGCGGAAATCTCAGCGTTGTTAGCAGCGGCCGATCTCGGGGACCTCACTGGGCATCCGGAACAGGCGCAAACCATGCGCGACACCGCTGATGCGTGGAACGACAATATCGAGCGCTGGGTCTATGCGACCGGCACCGATCTGGCGCAGCAATTGGGGATTCAAGGATATTACGTGCGCATTGCCCCGCCTGCGACGGATGGAAGTGCCGCGTCTCCCACCCATGGGTTTGTTCCGATCAAGAACCGTCCACCGGGGCAGGATGGCGAACGTGCCTATCACGTCATCAGTCCTGATGCGCTGGCGCTGGTGCGCTTTGGGCTGCGCGCCGCCGACGATCCCCGAATTTTGAACACGCTGCGCGCCATCGACGCATTGTTAGCCGTCGAATTGCCGCAGGGACCCTGCTGGTACCGTTACAACGGCGACGGGTACGGCGAGCATAAAGATGGCTCGCCCTTTGATGGCACGGGAATTGGGCGGCCGTGGCCACTTTTGGCGGGAGAGCGCGCGCATTATTGCCTCGCAGGCGGACATCGCGATGAAGCTGAAGCTTTGCTGACCGTCATTGAAAACTCCACGTCCGGACATGGTCGCTTGCTGCCGGAACAAGTCTGGGATTCCGCGGATATTCCGGCGCTGGAACTATTCCGGGGAAGGCCGACCGGATCCGCCTGTCCATTGGTGTGGGCGCACTCCGAGTACATCAAGCTGCGGCGCTCCATTCGGGATGGCCGCGTCTTTGATCAGCCTCCTCAGCCCTATCAACGTTATGTCATCGACAAACACGGGCGCCAGCACTGGGGATGGAGATCAAACAATAAGACGCGCACAGTTCCTCGAAACCAGACTTTGCGTCTTAACCTCCTCTCGCCTGCGCTTGTGCACTGGAGCACCGATGGGTGGAAGACCACACATGACAACGAGACTCGCGATACAGGGCTTGGGCTTCACGTTCTGAATCTTCCGACAGCTCAATTGGCGGCAGGTGAGCAGGTCGTCTTCACTTTTTATTGGAAGCAGGAGGAGCGGTGGGAGGGGAAAGACTACATGGTTACGGTGGAGTGACGACGACTCAGCGTGTGTATCAGACGAAAGCATGCTCCATACATGTCAAAACAATCCACCTGCGCGATGTCGCCTGATGCCTTGCATCGCAGTCTGAAGGCACGCGCGGCGATGGAGCGCATGTCCCTCTCCGACTACTTGCCATCTGAGATCAAGCAGATTGCGGCATCGGCCCACTGTGCCGAAATGCGGGAGCGCACGCGGCAGCGGATTGAGCAGAGCATACCTCTCGAAGAGAAACGCTTCACGCCCTTATTGAGGAGTCGGCTACTCTTCCGCGCTGGTATAACAGAGCTCCACAACTGTGCAATCGTCACTGAGCGGATTGCCCGCGCAGAATTCCGATACGGCGCCAAAGATACCTTCCAGAGTTGGAGATTTGGCGGCGGCCGCTTCCAGGCGGAAATCTTCGAAGAATTCTCCCATGGAATTCTCTGCCTCAGTGACGCCATCGGTGACGAGGATAAAGCGATCACCAGATTTCATCTGACAACTGGCGCTCTCGAAAGTGGCGTCGGGGAGCAGGCCCACAGGAACGTTTCCGTGAGGTGGCCTCATCACCTCGCCACGACAGACCAGCAGCGGAGGAACGTGGCCGCAATTCACATATTCGAGTTCGCCATCTTTACGCAACCTTGCCAATAGCACCGTGGCATATTTCTCGCCGACCAGCTTTTCAGTAAAAAACCGATTTACGGCTGCGACCACGTCGAGCAATGGCATGCCGGCGATCAAATGCGAATAGATCATTCCCTGCAGTGTGGACGCTAACAGCGCGGCCGACACTCCTTTGCCGCTCACATCTGCCAGCACAACCGCCAGTCCCTCTTTGGTATTGACAGCGTCAAAGAAGTCTCCTCCGATTTCCTTACAAGGCAGGTTGCGGCCGCGCAAGCGCGCGAAGGGCACTTCCGGAATCTTCACCTGCATCAGGCGCTGCTGAATGCTGGCGGCGATGCTGAGCTCTTGCTGGTAGCGTCGGGCTTCTTCCTCGGCCTGAACCAGGCGCGCGTTCTCAATTAGCGACGCAGCTTCAGTCGCGATCACGTGCAGAATCTTCTGATCCACCTGTCCGATATCGCGCGAAGCGAAGCGCGAGTCGACATAAAGCACGCCCATGGCTTCAGCGGTAATGGTATGCGGATTGGGGGTCTGCGCGTCGCGCGTGGCTTGAACCTGCATCTTCCGCAGGGGGATGCAGACAACCGTGCGCAAATCATAGGCGACGATGCTCTGGCGTCCCGCAAGATCAAGAGACTGGCTGGTATCAGTGAGAAGAAATTCGGAATTCGACCGCAGCGATTCTTCCAGAATCGAGTGCGAAATGGTTTTGTCGTCGAGCAGGGGCTCTTTTTTCGAGTTACGCCCGGCGGCCAGACGAAGCTTCCCTTCTTCATCTTTTAGAAAGACATAGCCACGTTCGGCACGGGTGAGCTGCAGGGTAACATCCAGCATCGTAATCAGAATTTCGTCCAGAACGCCCGCGGTATTCAGCTTTCTGGCAGCATCGAGAAACAGCGTCAGCTTCTCGAGTTCCGTGGCTTCCGGCTTGATGCCAATAACCGAAATCTGGCTAAGGAACTCGCGGGCGGTGTTGGAGGTGGCATGAGCCGGATTGAAAAGAACATAAGCGGAATCGCGCGCCCCGAACTCCAGCCGGTCGCCGCGCTCCAGTTTCTGCCGCTGGATGCGCTCACCGTTGACGAAGGTGCCGTGCTTACTGCCCAGGTCAACGAGGAAGAAGTCTGGTCCTTCCTGCATGATCTGGGCGTGATCGCGCGAGACGCGGGGATCAGCGATGACCAGGTCCTTATCGACCTTCCGCCCCACGCTGAAGGGAGTGCGGTTCAAGACGATGTTCTTCTGCTCACTACCCTGAACGAAGACAAGGGCGGGAAAGACTCCGGAACCGGAGCTGTGATGACTGATCGCGTTCAGGGCCATGAAGGAGCCGCGAAGCACACAGTCGGCGCGAACCGCTCCACCGACCGCACATTCGTGAAAAAAAAGACTACTCTGACGGCATGCCTCCCCGCAAGCACGCAGGTATTTGGCATGCCTCCCTTACCTCAGTCAGACACATGCATCGGACTTTCAGTCCCGCTGGGACTTGATGAGCTGTTCGGCGGCTGGGAGTGCGCGGCTCGTGCCGCGAATACAGCGAGTGCACAGATCGCGATCGGGGTAACTAATGTCGTGTAGAACAGCACGGCCCAGGCTCTCTCCACAGTCTGTCCTGGCAAAAACGCAAGCGCTGCCACGAGGAAAAGTCCCACGGCAAACGGCCAAAGCACCGATACACCGGTGAGTATCACCAGAAACCTGTGGAACCCACGCTTCTCCCAAAGGCCCCGGATGGATCTGACGACCAGCATGATCGCAGGTATGAGTAGAAGCTGGTTGTAAGGCCCGAACGTGGGAATCACAATCAGTGTAGTCGCCAATACAACGGAAAGCGCCCACTGAAACTGTGAAGTTCCCTCGGCAAATTCGCGCATTGGATAAAGGAATACAAACAAGCCGATGACCACGATTGCCGCGAGCAACTTTCCCCACGGCGCCGGTAGGGCGAGATCGAGGATGGAAGTTCCGCCCGTGTAGCGGTAATAAGCAGTCAAGGCCGCGTGGAACTCAGAGATCCAGCCCGGCAGTAAGAATTCGCCGGCACCTCCCAGGACGATCATAGAAATGCCGAAACTCACGAGCAGCGGTTTCCGCACCCTCCAGTTGCTTGCGACCCAGATGAAGAGCCAAAGGATAAGCAGGCCCACCAGTTGAGGCTTGATGGTGGCCAGGGCCAGCAGGACGCCTGCACGGACGAATTGCTGGCGTGCCATTGCGCTTGCCGCGAATGCCACTAAAGCCGCGACTAGAATGGATAACTGCCGTAATCTGTAGCCCTGGATCGCCGGATAACAACTTGTTACCAGCACCACCCAAACCAGCTGGTTCGTAATTGAAATCCGTAATTTCAGAAACCGCAGCCATGCCAACACTGAAGCAGCGGTAATCCCTAGAAAAAACCAGAAGACCAGCTTCTGAACGATTGGAAAAGGCAGTCCGACGGTGGGCGCCAGCATGAACACGACGTAAACGGGATAGGCAAAGGCCTGCTCATCCCTGGGATCCCCGGGGCGGTTCGAGTCCAACAAACGCCCGTAATAGCCGATCTGGATTTCGCGCGTAAGATCGGAGCTATAAGGATCGCGTCCGCGCAATAGCAATTCCCGTGCACCAAGCCATCGAGGATAGAGATCGGAAAGGTTACCGCGAGGCCTTTGCGTAACCAAAGCGTCTGCTCTTTGATGCGCCACCAGGACGCACTGCACGTACGCCCACATTCCTGCAGCCGCCACCAGGGCCAGCAGCAAATATCCGAGTTGGGAGCGATTCCGCATCTGCCTGCGCGACCGGTTGCACGAATACATGGTTTCCGGCGTCGGACCCATGTTACAACTGAGGGCCCATGCCTCGGATGCGAACGCGAGTGCTGATTTCGTTCGTATGGGGATTAGCCACCGGTTTGTTTTGCTATCTCTTGATGAGCCGCCTTCACCAGGGGGCCGGTGATTTCCAGTGGGCGCTCCGTCTGTCGGAAAAATACCTGGCCGGACAGAATCCGTACGACAGCCCATTGGAGCAATATCCTTTCCCGGCTGCGATTTTCGCCTTTCCCTTTATTCACCTGCGGCTCGAAATCGCCGCAGCCGCTTTCTATGGGCTCAGTTCGGCTCTGCTCGCCTTCGGGCTGATGCGCAATGGCTATCACCGCCTGCTCATTTTTCTCGCTTATCCCTACTGGGCGGGCCTGCTGGCTGTGCAATGGTCCACGGTCATTATGGCCAGCGCACTCTTGCCGACTTTGTTGCCGGTCACAATGGCGAAGCCTCAGGTTGGACTCCCGGTTCTTCTTACGCGCCTGAGCCGCCGGGGCCTTCTGGCATGTGTGGTGGCGGGATTGCTCAGCCTGATCTTGCTGCCGAACTGGCCGCATCTCTGGCTGAGTCAGACAAAGTACTATCAGCATTTTTATGCAATTCTGGTCTCGCCGGGCCCACTCGTTCTGCTTGCTCTCCTACGCTATCGCGACCGCGACAGCTGGCTGCTTGTTCTCACTGCGGCCATGCCGCAGAGATGGTTCTTCGATAGCTTTATCTTGTGGCTGATCCCTCGGTCACGCCGAGAAATTCTCGTCACGGTATTCTTTAGTTGGTGCGCCGGTATCTGGCGCTGGTACCACATTCCTCACACGTTCACGCAAGTGGGACGCTGGACTGTGCTGTGCTTCTATTTGCCGATGTTGGCGGTGCTTTTGTTGCGGACGCCGCAAGACAACCCGCGAGGTACAGAAGCACCAACGCAAACAGATTCTGGCGCCTGTGATGGAGAATCAAGAGTAAGTACAGCGGGGTGAGAAACATCAGAAACAAGCTGATCTTCAGTTCCACGGCGGTTTCCTGGCGTAACATTCGGTCGGCGATGAGCAATAGCGGCAACAACAGAATGCTCATATCCTGAGCATAGCCGTGATAGCAGACTAGAAACGTAACGAGCATCGCGATGGAGAATCCCGTGTTCCAATGATCGGAGTCGAAAAGCTCCCCGGTACGCCACTGCCGCACCCCCCATATAACGAGAACTGCCGAAGCGAGAATCACTATTAGCTGCAACCAGAAATGCAGGACGGCCGGCTCATGCCAACCCATGATCAGCCCTCTCAAATTCGGCATCCCTTCTGGAATGATGACTCCTGTATAGAGAGTCCGATCGATCTGCCAGATGTAGCGCGGATAAAAGACGAGCTGTTTCCAACCGACGAGTGCCCACGAAACCGCAAACTCCGCGCCCGCACTTACCAAGAAGCCGCCAAACACGCGCCAACGGCGCCGAAGCAGCAGGATAAAAGCAAAAGGAAGAACCAGATGAAACTTGAAAAGCCCTAATCCCAGGATGATGCCGGCCTGCAATTCTTTCTCTCGGCGCAGCGCGGCATAGGTCAGAAAATAAATGAACATGAGCAGGATGGAATCCTGCCCCTGGACAAGAGCATTCGCGACAGGGTAGTAAGCGAGAGGCGCAAGGAGCAGGACTGCAGGCAATTGCGAACGGATTGTTCCGAGCCATGGACGGATTACATGAATTCCGAGTGCCAACAGCGAAAGATTCACCGCGAACCACAGGAAATATGCCCGGAGGTAGGGCAGATACGTCAATGGAACGTAGAGGACCGCTTCAAACGGCGGGTGATTGTATGGCAACAGAGCCATTTGACCTGCCGGCAACTTGGCAAATTCCCGCTGCGTGTTCAGTTGAAGTTCGTCGCTGTAAAGAGAGTGGCCCTGACCGTGACGCACCATAAGCCCTGCGGTGTAAAAGATCCGGAAGTCCGGCAACCCCTCTGCCACCGCGCGCCGCGCCAGCCAAAAGACTGCAATGTGCATGAGCACCATGCCCAGGCAGAATGAGATCACGATGAACCGGATTCGACGCACCTGCTGCATTTTGAAGGAGCCACGAAAAGGCAGTCGATTCTAAAGCAACTGGATTTTATGTGCCGGAGCCGCCCCCCGGAATCGCAGCCAGCACAGGTCACCTTGAATTCAAGACCCGAATTCCGGGGGCTTGCACTTCCTTTGCCGATAGCACGGAAGTAACTACCCGGAAGTGCTTATGTGCAGAAATTTTCAGCCTTTTCCCGGCAGGCAGGTTATGATTACGCAAGGACGGGGTATTGGCGGGTTGAGCAAGACTGTCCGCGCACCAGCACGTGTGACACTGAGCATTCCAAAAGCCACCCAAGCCCCATTCTCTGAGCACATAAGAATCAAAGGATTGCGAGGGGTGTCTATGGCTTTCGTACGCAGCTTGTGGAATGACGAACACGGGCAGGATGTCGCTGAATACGCAGTGATGCTCGCAGTGATCCTGGTGATTGTGGTTGGCACGGTCCGCTTGATTGGATCGAACGCCAATAACGTATTTTCCAACGTCGCCAGTTCTGTTCAGTAACGGACAACCACCCCTCACTTTCGGGATGGTCGATTCAGACGAGTTCGTGTTCGTTTTCAAGGGAGTACGATGAATCGCTCGCGCTTATTGCTGATTGCTGTGCTGGCGCTGGGGGTCGGATTCTTTGCAAGTTACTTGGTCTATAAGAGCTTGCAATCGAAAACTGCCGGCCCTGCGGAGCCGATGATTGATGTAATTGTCGCCGCCGACGATTTGCAGGTCGGAGCACGCGTTACAGAGCACGACATCAAGATCACGAAGATTCCGCTTGCCGATCTTCCGCCCGGTGCGCCTCGCAAACGGTCCGAGGTCATCGACCATGGAGTGATCCAACCCATTTTGAAGGGGCAATTCATTCTTCCTGGCATGCTGGCCGGCGAGAATGCCGGGGCTGGCCTGCCAGCGTTGATTCCACCCAATATGCGTGCAGTTTCGGTACGAGTAAATGAGGTGGTATCGGTGGCAGGTTTTGTAATCGCTGGGACACGTGTGGATGTCCTGCTCACCGGTACGCCTCCCGGCGGGGGTGAACCGCAGACAACGACGGTGCTGCAGAACATTCTTGTATTGGCCGCGGGACATACCCTGGAGCGTTCATCCACCGGGGAAGCACAAAATACGGCTGTCATCACCTTGCTGGTATCTCCTGAAGATGCTCAGCGGCTGACACTGGCCAGTTCAGAAGGACACATTCAGCTAGCGCTGCGCAATCCCCTGGACACAAAACCTGAGGACGTCCCCTCCTCCGCGACTCGAGCGCTGTATAAAGGTTTGGCGGCGCCGCCTCCTGCGCATACGACGATTCGCCGGGTTGCCAAGGCAGTTCCTCCCCCGCAAGCGGCTCCAACCGGCGTCAGTGTCGAGGTATACCAGGGAGAGAAGGAACAAATAGTCAAATGCAACGACGATGGTTGCGGATCCAAGTAAGAACGGGAGTTTGATTTTGCAAGTTCTGATTTTGGGCGACAGTCCTGACGGAGAGAGAAATCGAAAATGAAAGTTTGCGCTTTACGGGGAGCTTTTCTGCTCGCAATTTTGGCACTTCCCGTATTTTGTGAAAGCATCCAATCCGCCGAAACCCTGCCCCAATCCCAATCTCAGGCTCCGGCAAATGGAACTCCCACCGCCAATCTGCCACCGGCGCCTACGGAGCAGCAAACCCAGGGATCGGCCCCGTTGCGGGTGATGGTAGGCAAGTCGCTATTGATCAACACCACCGAGCGGCTCAAGCGAATTTCGATTACCGACCCCAGCATCGCCACGGCTCAAGTGGTTACTCCTACACAAATCCTGGTACACGGCCGCGCGCCGGGCGAGGTTTCTCTACTCATCTGGGACGAACTGGAGCGCTCCCGCAGCTTCGATCTGCGCGTGGATGTAGACGTCAGCGCCTGTGCGGATGAGGAGCATCGGGTGTTTCCCGATGAACAAATCTCGGTAACGCCATCGCGAGCCGCAATCGTACTCTCAGGTCATGTATCGACGGAGGATGTGGCCAAACGTGCGGGGGAACTGGCGAGCGCCTATTCTCCCAGAGTGGTCAACGTATTGACCTTTGGCCCGGTCGGCGCCCAGGAAGTTCTGCTGCAAGTGAAATTTGCCGAGGTGGACCGCACCGCGCTTTCGCAGTTGGGCGTGAATTTCATTTCCACCGGTGCGGCTAATACGCAAGGCACGATCACGACCGGTCAGTTCGGCGGGTTTTCGTCTGAGCAATTGAATTCGAATGGATCCGCGTCCACCAACTCTACAACCATCAATAACGTTCTGAACCTTTTCGTCTTCCGTCCCGATATTAATTTCGGCGCAGTGATACAGGCGCTCGAAACCAAGAACCTGCTGCAGATTCTGGCAGAGCCAAACCTGATCGCTGTGAATGGCAAGGAAGCCAGTTTTCTCGCCGGCGGCCAGTTCCCTTTCCCGATCGTGCAACCTGGCGCAGGTTTCACAGCGGTTACAATCTCGTTCAAGGATTTTGGCGTTCACCTGGTATTCACACCCGTGATCATGCCGAACGGGAACATCCACCTGAGAGTTGCGCCGGAAGTCAGCACGCTCGATTTTGCGAACGCGCTGACGATTTCGGGCTTCACCGTCCCGGCCCTCAGCACGCGCCGGGCGGAAACCGAGTTCGAGTTGCAGGACGGTCAAAGCTTCGTCATCGCGGGTTTGATGGATAATCGTGTCACGGACATCTACAACAAAATTCCCGGGCTGGGCGATATTCCGATTCTCGGCAATTTTTTCCGGAGCAGGAGCCTGCAGAAGAGTAATTCTGAATTGATGGTGCTTTGCACGGTGCGGCGCGTTTCTCCGACAACGGAGTCGCCGGCCGCGCCCAAGAATCCGCAGTCATTCATGGACAAAGATAAGTTCGACAAGCGGAACAGGTAGTGTGCAGCTTTTGAAGTGCGGCGGTGGGGGGACCGCTGATTCGAATGCCCGAGCTTTCAGTCGTTATTGTCGCGACCGACAACGAACAGCGCGCCGTCTTGCAAGTGCTCGTCGACGGCACCACTGTTGCCCGCACCGCGCACACCTGCGCCAGCTTCCCGGTTGCGGCTTCGGATCCGGTCGCACGCCGCGTGCGGGCTGCCACTCCGGATGTAACCTTGATTGACATTCCCGCCGATAATCCCTCGGCAGCTTTGCGTGCAATTGAACTGCTGCATCAGGAAATGCCCGAGACCGCGATATTTGCCGTTGGCGTGCTGAACCAGCCGCAGGTCATCGTCAACGCGATGCGCGCTGGAGCGCGAGAATTCATCGAGCGTCCGACCTCAACCACAGATGTGCTGGAAGCTTTCGTTCGCCTCACAACAGCACAGCGCCGGGGCCGGCAGGAAGGCGTTCGCGGCAAGGTATTCTCGGTCATCAATGCCAAGGGTGGAAATGGCGCCACTACGGTGGCTGTGAATCTCGCGCTGGCTCTGCAGTCGGCACACGGACAATCCGCCCTGGTGGACCTCGCGCCGCTCGGTCACGCTGCCCTGCACATGAATTTGAAGCCCGTCTTCAATGTGGCCGATGCAACACGGAACCTGCATCGCATGGACTCTTCCCTTCTGGAAAGCTTTATGACCCGCCATAACGGCGGGTTGCAATTGCTGGCGGGCATCACCGTACCGGCAGGCATTGATCCTTCGACAGCAGAGTTCGTGCGCCTATTCGACATGCTGGTGTCGCACTACCGTTACGTGGTCGTCGATGCATCGTCGCGCTTCGATGCTGCGAGCCGTCTGATTGCAAATCTTTCGGAAACTGTCCTTCTCGTGGCCTGCACCGATGTGGCTTCGTTATGGAGCGCGGCCCGGGTGCAGCAATACCTGGGAGAAACGGGCAGCCGCGATCGCGTGCGCCTAGTGCTGAACCGGTTTCGCAAAGTTCCTGGGTTCAGCGAGTCTGACGCCGAGGCGGCGGTGGGCGCCAAGCTGCTTTGGCGTGTTCCAAATCAGTATTTCGCGGTTTCGACCGCGATCGACCGAGGACAGCCGGTCATGGACCAGCGGAGCAGTGAGATGGCACGTTGTTTTGCGGGGCTCGCTCAGGAACTCACGCGCAACGATCTGAATGTAAAGCGCGAAGCCTGGTCGATGTTCAAGTCCGTATAAATAGAGAGTTATGCCGAATCTTCAAACCTTCGAACGCGCCGATTACCAGCAGGTAAAGGCCGACCTGCACCGCAAGATTCTCGACCGACTGGATCTGGAAAAGCTGGGTAAAACTTCCGGCGATTCCGCCCGCGATGAGGTGCTCATTATCATCCGGAGCGCGGTCAATAGCGAAGTCGTTCCTCTCAGCTTTGCGGAACGCGAACGGCTCGCCCGGGAAATTCTGGATGAGATCTTCGGCCTCGGCCCGCTGGAACCGCTGCTGAAAGATTCGACCATCTCCGATATCCTCGTCAACCGTTTTGATCGAGTCTACATTGAGCGCGCCGGAAAACTGGAGTTGACCGGCCTGTCGTTTAAAGACAATTCCCACCTGATGCAGATCATCGAGCGGATTGTTTCGCGCGTGGGCCGCCGGGTCGACGAATCCTCGCCGATGGTGGACGCTCGACTCACGGATGGCTCGCGCGTCAACGCGATTATTCCTCCGCTGGCCATCGATGGTCCGTGCCTCTCGATCCGCCGATTCGGACGCGATCCAGTCACCGCGCGCCAGATGATTGAGAATCAAACACTCACCGAATCCATGTTGGAACTGCTGTCGGCGATGGTGAAAGGGCGGCTGAACATTCTGGTCTCCGGCGGCACTGGCGCCGGCAAAACGACTCTGTTGAACGTACTTTCCGGCTACATCCCCAATTCTGACCGTATCGTCACGATTGAAGATGCCGCTGAACTTCAACTCAAGCAGGAGCACGTTGTCCGTCTGGAAACGCGGCCGCCCAACATTGAAGGAAAAGGGGCGGTACGGCAGCGCCAACTGGTCATCAACAGCTTGCGTATGCGCCCGGACCGCATCGTGGTGGGCGAGGTGCGTGGCGAAGAAGCCTTTGACATGTTGCAAGCCATGAACACGGGCCATGAGGGCTCACTCACCACCGTGCACGCGAACTCGCCGCGGGATGCACTGGCTCGTATCGAGAACATGGTGTCGATGGCGAATCTGAACATCCCCGAGCGCGCGGTGCGCAGCCAGATCGCGTCGGCCGTTCACGGTGTCGTGCAGATTGCCCGTCTTTCCGACGGCACACGAAAGGTAATGACCGTTTCTGAGATCACCGGCATGGAAGGCGACCTGGTGGCCATGCAGGATATCTTCAGCTTCGATCGCACCGGGATCGATTCGAACGGGAAAGTGCGGGGTGCGTTTCGTGCTACCGGCGTCCGACCGCGGTTCACGGAACGTCTGGCAACAGCAGGAGCCAAGTTGCGGAGCACGCTGTTCGATACGCGAACTGAGGTTTAAGGGGCCCTATGTCAGAGGTGTTGATCGCATTTCTGGTTCTTGTCGCAGTCGCAGCCATCGCCTTCGCTGGGTTCTATGTGCTCGACCAGCGCAGCGCGCGCGCCCGGCTGATCCGGGACCGTTTGGCGGAAGAGCGCAAGGCTCCCGAAAGAACTGCGGAAGAAGAACTGGCGCTGGTCCGGGATGAGCAACTCAGCAAAATCCCGCTGCTCGATAGACTGCTGCGGCGTTCGGCGCGCGTTTCTGCGATCCAGAAGACACTGCTGCAGGCGGGGCTGACGATTCGCGCGGGGAATTTCCTGGGCGTATGCATCGCGTCGGCAGTCGCGGCCGCGATTCTGGTTTACATCGTCAGCGACCGAGCTGAGTTTTCCCTGGTCGCCATTCTGGTCGGGTTTTTCCTGCCGTACTCCTATGCGTCGATGAAGCGTCAGAAGCGCTTCGCGAAATTCGAGGAACTGTTTCCCGATGCGATTGACACCCTGGCGCGGGCAGTGCGCGCTGGGCATGCATTCACGACCGCCCTGGAGATGATCACCAACGAAATCAGCGAGCCGATTGCGGGCGAATTCCGTCAGTTATTTGAAGAGCAGAAGTTTGGCATGCCGGTGCGCGATGCGCTCCTCAATCTCGCTGATCGGGTACCCTCGGTAGACGTAAAGTTTTTCGTGACCGCGGTCATGCTGCAGCGAGAAACCGGCGGCAATCTCGCCGAAATTCTCGATAATCTCTCTTACGTCATCCGCGAGCGTTTCAAAATTCAGCGGCAGGTACGTGTGTACACGGCGCAGGGGCGACTGACAATGGCTTTGCTGATGGGCATGCCCCCCATCATCGTCGGAGGAATGCTGTTGTTGAATCCCGCCTTTATTCGCCCGCTTTTCTCGGATCCGATCGGACACGTGCTTTTGGTGGGTGGGATCACTTTGCAGACTTTCGGATATTTCGTCATTCGCAAGATTATTCGCATTCAGGTTTGAATTTATGTTGGCACTGATTCTCGCAATCGTCATCTTTGTCACCATCGCGCTGGTAATCTTTTTCCTGGGCGCGGCGGTGGTTACTCCCAGCTCGGTTCTGGGGGCTCGATTGCGGGCTCTCGGCGGGCAGCCGCAACGAGCCGAGACTAAACCTCCGCTTCGAGAACGGTTCGAGCAGGTTATCGATCCGCTCACCAAAGCCGTTCCACTCTCCCCTTCGGACGTATCCAGGACTCGGGGATGGCTGATTCAAGCGGGATACCGCGATCCGGCGCATCTGAACTACTACTTCGGTGCGCGCGTCTTGGGCGGTGTAGTCGGATTTATTCTGGCCGTTCCATTTTCCCAAGGCTTCAATAACATAGCTTTGCTCGCTGGGGTTGCGGGTTTCGGCTTCTTTCTCCCACGCTTCCTTTTGAAACGGATGATCGCCGCGCGCCAGCAGCGCATTCGGCTCGGTTTGCCAGACGCACTGGATCTCACCGTCATCTGCGTGGAAGCCGGGCTGGCGCTGGATCAGGCGCTGATGCGTGTCGGGCAGGATCTGCACCATGCGCATCCCGATTTAAGTGATGAATTTCACCTCGTCAATCTGGAGATGCGCGCTGGAAAACCTCGCGCAGAAGCCCTGCGGAATCTGGTGGATAGAACTGGGGTTGACGACATCCGCTCCCTTGTGGGTACACTCATTCAGACAGACCGGTTCGGCACAAGCGTCGCCCAAGCCCTCCGGGTGCACTCCGACTCCCTCCGAACGGAACGGCGGCAACGCGCCGAAGAACAGGCTGCCAAGACCACCATTAAGATGGTCCCCCCCCTGGTGATCTTCGTACTGCCTTCAATTATCTTCGTCACGATCGGCCCGGCAGTCATCTCGCTGATTCGCCAACTCGGCCCAACGAATCACTAGGCCGAACACAACTGGGGAGTAGTGGCATTCATGGCAGTTGGTTCCTCTGCGGGTCGGGTTCTGAATCGAACAAGGCAGACGTGTCTCGCTCGCACACTTTCGCTGGCGAATACTCACTGGACTCGATTGAAAGGCCTGCTTGGCCGGCATCCCGATGACTTCCGTAATGGCGACGGACTCTGGATCGTTCCCTGCAAGGGTGTCCATACTTTGGGCATGGGGTTCCCGATTGACGTCGTATATCTCGATCGCGCGATGAACGTGGTTCATGTGGAAGGTAGCTTGAAGCCTTGGCGGTTCGCTCCGATTCGCGCACAGGCGGCGTCGGTGTTGGAACTTCCGTCGCGTACGGCTGTGGAAACCGGCACAACAGTCGGGGATAAAATTGAGATCACTTTTGAGAAGGATGGCGGCACGGTCTCTTGATTGAAACGCTACAAGCCGAGGAGAGCATTCAACTACAGGATGCTCCGAAGTTGCTGGTGGAGTGGTCCTCGCAGTGGCAGGAGTTTGTCACGTCGATTGGCCCAGCCCTAGGTCGCTCTCCGGCGCGGCTAGCGGGGGAAGCTCCCTATGGCATCTTCCCCTACCGCGGCATGGTTCCCTCCATGCTGCTGGAGGCGTTTCTGGTTCTCGCGGCAATTGTCATCCCGGTCAAGATTCGGCAGATGCGTCCGTATGTTGCCCCAGTATTCTCCAGCCACGACGTGATTTACTACAGCGGCGACGAACTTCCTCGAACCGAAGACCTGGGCGGAGCACAAGCGGGGCAGAAAGGACAGTCCGGGGGAAGCGAAGCGCATCACCGCACCCAGACCATCCGGATCGCACGCGGGGGTTCGCTGATCGCGCAGGTAGTAGATGCGCCTAATCTGAAGCTGCCGACCTCTCACGATTCTGTGGCGAACCTGCTCGCCATTAAGCCCGACCCGGGTCCTCCGCCGGCCGAAGGGCTTCGCTCGGCTCGTACGGCTCTGACGTTCCAGGCACCGGTAGTGGCCCCGGCGCCCGAGGTGGTTCACGATTACACACGCAATGGTGTTCATCTGGATACCGTGATCGCGCCAGCTCCAACCGCACCGCGAGATCCATTTCGTACGGCCCCGAACCTGAGCGCGACGATCGTTCCGCCGGCACCCAGCGTGGCGAATGAGAGATCGCTGGTGGCTCCGGCATTGGGATCGGCGATCATCGCGCCGGCACCTCGCATTTCGCGCGATCGCCTGCAAAACTCGCCGTCTCTGCAGACTTCCGTCGTAGCGCCTGCGCCGAATGTATCGCATGATGCCTCCCGTTCCGCGCCTGCGCTCGCTGCGAACATCATTCCTCCGGCGCCCGGCAGCGTGAATCGTGAGATCGCCAGCGCGCCGCTGCAAATGACCAATGCCGTAGGGCCGCCGCCGGTTTCGGCGCCCGAGAGAACAACCCGGCGCAACCCAAAACTGAATCTGCCGGCGCCATCAGTGATTGCGCCTCCACCTTCGGCTGATGTTGCGCAGGATATGCGCCAGCTGGCGAGCGGAACGCCACCAGATCCGTCGAAAAGCGTGGTTGCTCCGCCTCCCAATGTCCAGCCCGCCAGCGGATCACTTATCAGCAGCTTGATTGGCAAGATTTTCGGAGCCAGCGAGGTCGTTCCGCCTCCGCCGAATGTGCAGTCTGGCGCGCGCAGTGCGACAGACTCTTCCTTGCCCAACAATGTTGTGCCTCCGCCACCTGCGGTTGTTACCAGTTCGAATGCTGGCACTCCGAACGGTAGGCGCGGCGGCTTGGGCATTTCCGGGTCGACCAATGTCATTGCCCCGCCCCCAACTGAAGGAATGGTTGGTGGCAGCGGGAATCATTCCCGATCCTCATCGACCGCACCGACTCTGGGCTATGCGAGCATAGTGCCTCCACCGCCCTCGCTTGCCAGATCCGGAACAGGAAGCAGCGAGACCGCCGGTGGAAAAGGAAGTCCCGGTGGCACGCTGCTGGCCAATAATGTCGTTCCGCCTCCGCCTTCGGCAAGCGAGGGTGGGAGTTTGTCGGGATCCGGAACGGGCCGCCGCGGTCCGGGACTTAGTTCTCCGATGGAGGTTGGCGCTCCCGCAACTGCGCCTTCGAATTCTGGCAGCGGAGGAAATGCGGGTGTCGTGGTTTCCAACCAGCCGGGTTCGAAAGTCGGGCTGCCGGAAACTGGAGGGAGAGGCTCGCTTGCGGTTTCGCCTTCCGGAGGAGAAAAACCCGGCGTGGGCGGTAATGGTGGCGGCAGTAGCATTGCCCGCGGCAGCGGGCCCGGCAGTGGATTAAGCGGAGGTGCGAGCGGCGCGGCGACCGGTGGATCGGGTCGCGGCTCTGATCCAACGGCTCGCGGTGGAATTTCGCCGGCTAACGGTCCCGGAGGTGCCGGCAACGCATCGAGCGGCAATCCGCGAGTTCCCGGAGTTTCTGTGCAGGGCGGAAGCAGTATTGTGACATTGCCAAGTTTCGGATCAGATCCCGCCGCGGCCGATGATCCGGCCGCGGCTTCTCATTCATCCCTGAAACCGCGGAGAACGCTCGATGTAACCGTCGTTGCAACTGCAACTTCCGGCGGAGCGTTCGAGCCCTACAAGAACCAGCTTCATGGCGACACGTACACCACGTATCTTGATACTTCCGTGGGCACCGTGGTCGTCGAATTCTCCGATGGCACCGCAGGGCGCGGCAGTATCGCGGCCCCGCAGGGAATCCGCCTGGATCTCCCTTCAGCGACGCCACGAGCCCGCATGGTGGTAGCATGCACGATGGATGCCTCTGGAAATTTACGAAACCTTAAAGTGCTTGAACCGGGCCCGGCACAGATGACGGCAAACGTCATCGCCGCCCTGCGAAACTGGAAGCTGCAACCGGCTATGCGCGGCGACCAGCCAGTACCAGTCACCGCGATCCTCGGTTTCGGAATTAACACCGACGATCGCTTCTAACGCGATTCCCGCAATCGTCAGGAATAGAGCTTAATTGGCTGCACGACACGATTAATCGTGCCGCTCGGACTGGGCTGGTCTGGCTTCAACCCATTGCGCATGGATGCGAACAAGCCGATCAACTGTCCCAGCATGACATCGAGCACAGGACGGTAAAGATCAGAAAAGTCCTTCGCAGCGTCCAAAGACAGACAGTAGTCAGTGAGCGGCGAAACATCGTCATTTCCCTGCACGGTGACCGCGACACGCACCCGGCCCAGTCGTTTGCGATCGATCTCACGCAAAACGTCGAGCTCGTATCCGCGGCGATTGCCTTCGCTCGACAGGAAGGAAACGAATAACGTGTGACCATCCACGCTCGACATCGGCCCGTGGCGGAGGCCGAGGGGATTCTCCGCCAGCGTGGTGATCTTCCCAGCGCTCAACTCAACCACCTTCAGCGCAGATTCATCAGCAACCGCGCGCAAGGCTCCCGATCCCACAAAGCATGCCCGTGTGCACCCCAGCAATGTGATCGCTGCAGCCACTTCCGCGGCAGCTGGCAAGAATTGCGCACCTGTCTCGGCCAGTTGAGAGGCGGTTTCGCCAAAGCGATCCATTCCGTCGATATGAGCCACACACTGGCCCGCAATAAGCATATTGCTGAAGGAACTCGTCATCGCCAGGCCGCGATCGTTCACCGCGTCATCCAGGATGACGGCAAATGCGCGGTCTGGATGCAAGCGGCAGAGTTGTGCCATACGTCCTTGGGGATTGCAGGTAATCACAATGTGCCGGATCGAACTGTGGCGATCCAGCGCACGCTCCAGCAAGGCCACGCCTTCCGGGCTATCTCCCGAGCGGGAAAAAGAAATCCAAAGGTAGTCCTTACTGGACAGATGAAATTCGTTGAAGTCCGTAAGCATGGTCGTACTTGGGACGGCACAAACATCGGACTGCCATTCCCGGCGCAGCAATGGTGCGAGCGCACGGCCGATGTAGTCGGAGGTTCCAGCCCCCACCAGATAAATGGTCCGAGCGGCCTTTGCGCCGTCCTGCACGCCCGCATTGCGCAGAAATCCACTCAGCTCGGATCGTATTCCGCGGCAGCGTTCGTAGGTCCGAGTCCAGGTGGCGGGCTGTTGTGCGATCTCGCGTGGCGTATGCTCGAGCCCGCGTTCGACTTTTTCCTGCTCCGGCAATTGCAGGAGCGTCTGCAGGGGATCTGGCAAGCAAAGACTCCCTTCCGATGGTCGAGTGGTAGTCTATACGTTTTCTCTCCAATTGAAAAGTATTCGAAAGGAAATGAAACCAAGATCGGAAGGGGTCGTGAGATTTGAATCGGCGGCGCTTTGCGGTGGTTGCGAGATCGATTCCAGACTTTTGCCGGCAGCCTCTGCCCCGATCACCCGCTCGGAGACTGCGCCATTAATCATCAGGATTGCGGGAAAGGATTGCGGGAACTTTCAGCGCGAACAGGAGGAAATTACATTCCACAACTGTTGGTTACGCTCCTCAATTCATTGAAAACTATGGGTTTGAGAGTTTGGCACTTGTGGTGCTTCAGATTGAGGCATTCCCTAGGGTGATGCCCGTATTGTCGCCTCCGTAGGCGAACGCAAGAATTGAGGGTGCCAGCGATTGCAATCGCGCTTCTCTTTTCCGCCACGGGATTGCGTCCAGGATTTGCGCTGAGACTTCGTCCCTCTGTGGGGGCCTTTGGAGGAGCGATCGAATGCGACTGTTAAGCGCCCGCCTGATCGTTTCCCTGATTGTTGGCGTTACCCTGGTTGCCCTCTGCAGCTCCTACTATGAAGTTCTCATGCTCAAGCGGGGATTGCGCCGCGATCTGCAACACCGCGCCGCCGTTCTGGCAGAGAGCCTCGCCGGAAACGTAGAGCATGATCTGGACCGAGATGCAAAGCAAACCCTGCAGCGTGTGGTCGATCATTTCGCGAACCGCGAACACCTGACCGGCTTGGCGGTCTACGACGCACAGGGCAAACCGATCGCCATCACCAAGGGGCTGGAGTCGGAACTGGCGGTAGCGCCAGCCATCGTTTCCAAGGCCGTGAAAACAGACCAGGGCGCGGACACGTTCGTGAAATTTGATGGCAGCCCATTTCATATTTATGCCCTGCCTCTACATCACGAGACCGACGTAATTGGAAGCCTCGCCATTGTTCACGAGGCTGGCTATATTCATGGCGAAAGCGTGCGCGTCTGGCGGGAAAATTTCCTCAGCGCGTTGGTTTACGTTGTTCTCATCGCGCTCATCACGCTGCTGATCGTGCGCTGGAGCATCACCGGTCCCATTGCCCGCACTGCCAACTGGATGAAGGCTCTTCGTACCGGCCGTACTCCGTCGGCCCGGGTGAAAGTGCCCGACATGGAATTATTCCGCCCTCTGGCGCGTGAGGTTGCGACCTTAGCGGCTAGTCTGAATACGGCTCGCTCGGCGGCCGAACTGGAAGCTCGCCTGCGAGAATCCGGAGAGTCAATCTGGACGGCCGACCGGCTTGCCATTCGAGTGCGCGATCGACTTCAGGATGGACGCTTGTTTGTTGTGTCGAACCGTGAACCATATTCGCACATGCATGGGGGAAGAACGGTTGAGGTAAAAGTTCCGGCGAGCGGACTCGTTACTGCTCTTGAACCCGTACTTTATGCCTGCGGTGGGACGTGGGTTGCGCATGGATCGGGCGACGCCGACATGGAAACTACAGACGAAAGCGGGCGTCTGGCGGTTCCCCCCGACGATCCGCATTACACGCTCCGCCGGGTGTGGCTGGCCAAGGAAGAGGAACAAGGCTACTACTACGGTTTCGCCAACGAGGGGCTGTGGCCGCTGTGTCACATCGCGCATACCCGTCCCTTATTTCGCGCTACCGACTGGAATCATTACGAAACTGTCAACCGGAAATTTGCGAATGCATTGCTGGAGGAGATGGCGCATGTCGAGCGGCCAGTCGTCCTGGTGCAGGACTATCATTTCGCGTTGCTTCCCAGAATGATCAAGGAAGCGCGGCCCGATGCCCGGGTCGCCATCTTCTGGCACATTCCCTGGCCGAATGCCGAAGCGTTCCGCATCTGTCCATGGCAACGCGAACTCGTGGACGGCTTACTTGGTGCAGATCTCGTCGGATTCCACATCCAATCGCACTGCAACAATTTCCTGCAAACCGTCGACCGGATTGTCGAATCGCGCATCAACTGGGAGCACTATTCAGTTCAGCGTTTAGAACACGAAACCCAGGTTCGCCCATTTCCGATCAGTGTCGAGTTTACAGATCATCCCCCAGATTCCCTCCCGGAATCGGCTTATGAGGAGCGCGGAGTGCTGTTCAAGGCGCTGGGTATTGAAGCCGCCCGCCTGGGGATCGGCGTGGATCGCATCGACTATACAAAGGGAATCCTGGAGCGCTTCCTGGCCATCGAACGTTTTCTTGAGAAATATCCGAACTATCAGGGAATATTCACTTTTGTGCAGATCGGAGCGCCCAGCCGTAGCCACATCAAGCGCTACCATGATCTTCAAGCTGAGGTAGAAGCTGAGGCCGAGCGGATTAACTGGCGCTTCCAGATGGATCGGTGGAAACCTATCGTGCTGCTGAACCGGCAGCACAGTCATCGGGAAATCGAGCCGTTTTATCGAGCAGCCGATCTGTGCCTTGTCACTTCGCTGCACGACGGTATGAATCTGGTGGCGAAGGAATTCGTCGCCTCTCGCCATGACGAGCGAGGGGTGCTGATTCTCAGTTGCTTCACAGGGGCAGCGCGGGAACTGCAGGACGCGATTCAGATCAACCCGTACGACATCGACCAGACCGCGGAAGCCATTCGCGCCGCACTGGAAATGGAACCGCAGGAAAAACAACTCCGCATGCAACACATGCGACGCATTGTCCGCGAGCACAACGTCTTCCGCTGGGCCGGAAGACTGATTGAGCATTTGTGCGAGGTTCGCCTCGACGCCGAGAAACCTCCTGCGCGGAAACTACGCGCGATCGCAGGCTGAGCGGTACCAACTAGCACAGAATGTGTTTTGAGGCTGCCTCAATACAAAGAGAGTGGAGGCGCGGGGTGGAATTTAACCACCGTCTAGGGCTTTGCAGGCCCTCCCCTAGCCGTCTTGGGTACCGCGCCCCGAGCGAATTTCAAGAATCAAGAGTTCTCAAACTTACTGCCTCGCAGAGGGACTTGCGACCAGGGAGAATTTGAGAAACCGTCTTTCTTCTAAGTAGGTTAGAGGAAGTATACGCCAGCCTGGACCTGCTCCGAAATTACAACAGAGTGTAGCCTTTGGTGCTATTTACTCCTGGAAGAATTTCTCATAGAGTGTTCCTATTGATTCGTTGTGGTGGGTGTACTTTTGAGTACCGCAATTGTAGTTTGTCCAGCAGAAGTCTCCTGTTCTGGTAGTCGATAATTTTCCGACTTTCAACAACTTAGCTGTTGTACGGCCTATGGACCAACTGACAAATCCACACCCGGATCGCCTTCGAGTGCTTGCTGCCGACAGTACTTCCATGAGCACGCAGCTTCTCGTCGAAGCACTCGCCAAGAATCCCCAGTTTCAGCTGATCGAGGCACCATCTGCGGAGGCCGAAATCCTCGCCCTGGTGAAACGCGAGAAGCCAAATGTGGCTCTGATCAGTGCGCATTTTGGACAAAACGGGCATGGGGTCTTCGATCTGATTCGCAACATACGTGCCCTGCATTCGTCTCCCCGCGTGATCATCATGCTGGATCATTCTGAGCCCGCGACAGTCGTGCAGGCTTTCCGCGCCGGGGCTCACGGAATTTTCTGCCGCACCGAACCCTTCCGCTTACTGAATAAATGCATTGAATGCGTAAATGCGGGGCAAGTTTGGGCAAGCAGCACCGAGTTGCATTTTCTCCTGGAGGCGTTTGCGCAAGCCGGCCCGGAAAAGCTCAACGCTCTGGCCAACTCCTCCTTGTCCGCGCGCGAGACCGATGTGGTGCGCTGCGTGGCCGAGGGACTTACCAATCGTGAAATTGCCGAGAGGCTTCACCTGACCGAACACACGGTCAAAAATTATCTGTTCCGGATATTCGACAAACTGGGAGTGTCCAGCAGGGTGGAAGTCGTCCTGTTCGCCTTGGGCGGGGACTCACGCACTCCCGCCACTAACGGGCGCAAGATGAATAGCAGTAACGGCCACCGCAAGGCCGAAGCCATGGCCGCGCGAAAAAGCGGCTCCTAGCGACCGCTGAGATCTCGGATCAGGGAATCTGAATCAATTTGGCGTGGTCAACAGCGCCTGAGCCGGCAACCGGAAATTAAGCGTGATCCGGGTTTGTGTCTCGACAGGATGTCCGTTCACCATCTTCTTCTTGAACTTCCACTGACGTACTGCGTCGGTGGAGGCGCGGGTCAATATCGGTGGTCCGCTGACGATCTGAACGTCCTGAACCGATCCGTCTGATCCAACGTGAACCTCCAAGACTACTTCGCCCTGAATGTTCTGCTGCCGGGCTTGTTCTGGGTAGAGCGGTTCGACACGATGAACAAGTTCCCGCTCGGCAGCATCCGGAGGAACTTGCAAGACATTCTCAGGTTCCACATCGGATGCGGGTTGGATGCCGGAGTCTTGACGGAAGTTTCCCTGAGTGCTCTTGCTCGGCGGTAAACGGAAAACCTCTCTTCCCCGATCGAACACCAGCAGGCCTCCCGGAGGAGTCGCAATCCACTGGCTCGCCTTGGTGGCCGGTTTCGCAGTTGGTTCACTTGCTTTCTTGGTCGCGTCAACGCGCTGCGGATTGGCCGACGCCGTTGCGATAGGCTGCGCCCCAGCTTTTGCAGACCGCGTGAATTGCAGATGTCGACCCAGAACTATTCCGAGCAGCACGGCCGTCGTCAACAACGCGGTACCGAGAGCCCAGGTCAGTGGATCATGGCGTTTGGGCTCGGAGCGCTCAACCGGCTGCGCCAATGTCGCCGTCTCTTCTTCAGCCGGTGAAGTGATGCCTTCGAATGCCGCAGGGCACGAGTCCAGTGGAACAGGTTCAGGCGCCAGCGGGACGGGATCCAGCGCCCGTTCTGCAGACTCCAAGCTCGTAAGCGTGCGCTCAGCCAATATTTCGAGCACGCGTTCATCTCTCACCCCAAAAGCGAAGGGCTGGGTGGAAAACAATTCAAAGATGCCCACCAACCGGTTCCCGCGAAGTAAAGGCATGACTACGACCGAGCGCACGCCGAGTCGTTCGGAGGCTTCTACATCAGCGCGTGGATCGTCCCAGGCGTCATCACTCCATTGGGTGCGGCGGGTTCTCAGGCATTCGCCAGAAAGGCCAGCGAGAATCTCTAATCGGGATCCGAGCTCGGGGGCAGTGGACCCGCTGCTGGCGCGACACACGGTTTCTCCGTCGCGCTCCAGAGCTATTGCCGCTCCGGTAGCACCAGTGCAACGGCAAGCTTGTTCCACGATCTCGTTGAGCACGATCTCCAAGGCAAGCTCTGCGGAAAGCTCCCGAGTCAGTCCGCCGCCACTCTCGAGCGAGAAGCGTGCCGCCAACTCAACCAAATCCGCTTCAAAATTGGTGTGCTCGAGCGGTTCCCGGAGGGTGTCCGCGACCAAAGGGACAAAGTTCGAGGGGTTAGGGTCCGACATCTGGTGCCCGGGCATAGACGACAGCGCAGATGCAAAAGTCTGCACCTAAGCGGAGTTTCTCCTGTGAACCTGTGCAGTGTCAATAAGACTTCTGTGCCATTGTCACAATCCACTTCCTTTCTTCCGACTTCCGGGGGCAACCCGTTGTTTTGCTGTACTTTTGCGCAGATGCAAGGAATTCACGCATAATCGGCCATGCCTCAGGTTCAGAAAGTTCGATACTTCCCCACTCCTGCGGATTTCCGCAGGTGGCTCGAAGCTAATCATGGCGGGTCAGCTGAACTCTGGGTGGGTTTCTACAAAAGGGCCAGCGGGAAGCCGAGCATCACGTATCCGGAGGCTGTGGAGGAAGCGCTCTGTTTTGGATGGATTGACGGCGTCCGAAAGAGCATCACGGTGGACGCTTACGCGGTTCGTTTCACGCCGCGTAAGCCAAAGAGCCAGTGGAGCTCGGTCAATATCAAGCGCGTTGGCGAGCTCTCAATTGCCGGGCGCATGCAGCCTGCAGGATTGAAGGCCTTTGAAGGTGCGACGAAACAGGAGCGCAAGTGTTCCTTCGAGCAGCGGCACGAATCGCACCTGAATGCTGCGGACAAGCGCCGTTTTCGCACAAATGAAAGAGCCTGGGACTATTTCCAGGCCCAGCCGCCGTGGTACAGGCGGACTGCCATCTTTTGGGTAGTGAGCGCAAAGAAAGAAGAGACGCGGCAGCGCCGACTTGCGACCTTGATTGCCGATTCGGCGGCAAATCGCCCGATCAAGCCGCTGACCCGGTCGTCCCAAAATGGCAGGAAAAATGCGTCAAGAACCTGAGTAGTAGGGACTTTTCTCTCCTCGTCAATGATAGGCTAGTACTGGTAAAATTCTTGCAACTTGGGGCAATATGGCCCAACTTAGGTTTGGTTTCTCCCCTGAAATCCTCCTCAATCGCTTCAAAGTAGACGTCTTAACTCATATTCGACCCACGGGAGTCTGAAACATGCGCATCGCCGTCGTTGGTTCCGGTTATGTAGGGCTAGTAGCTGGAGCGTGCTTTGCCGATCTCGGTCACGACGTCATCCTCGTCGACAACGACCAAAAGAAACTTGCTGGTCTGCGCAATGGGCAAGTACCCATTCACGAGAATTTCTTGCCGGAATTATTGAGCCGCCATCGCGGCCATCGCCTCACCTTTTCCGATGATCTGCAGGAAGCTGTCCGTCTTAGCTCCGTAATTTTCGTTGCCGTGGGTACACCGCCAACACAGAGCGGCGAGGCCGATCTGTCGTATGTGGAATCGGTGGCGCGCGAAATTTCCGGGGGAATCAACGGCTACAAAGTCATTGTCGAGAAAAGCACGGTTCCCGTTTATACCAGCGAGTGGGTACGCAAGATTATCCTGCGCAACGGTACCGATCCGGAAATGTTCGACGTGGCGTCAAATCCCGAGTTTCTGCGCGAAGGAACGGCTGTTACCGATTTCCTTTTTCCCGACCGGATTGTCATTGGCTGCGACAGCGAGCACTCTGCCGACCTGCTGCGCGAAATCTACGCGCCATTAACCAGCGGCAAGTATTACGAGCGTGCCGACGCGATTCCGCAGCCAGATCGCGCTTCCATTCCCGCCCCTATCATCGTGACCAGCACGAAGAGTGCAGAGTTGATCAAGCACGCTTCGAACGCATTTCTGGCCATGAAAATTTCCTTCATCAATGCCGTCGCCTGCGTGTGTGAAGCCGTGGGAGCCAACGTAAATCAGGTGGTGCACGGCATCGGCACGGATTCGCGCATCGGTCCGCGTTTTCTGAATCCCGGAATCGGATATGGAGGCTCGTGCTTCCCGAAGGACGTAATGGCCTTCCGCGCCGTGGCTCGCGAGTGCAGCTACGATTTCCGCCTGCTTGACGAGGTGATGCGCATCAACGAAGAACAGCGCCAGCGTTTCCTGCGTAAAGTGCGCAGCGCGCTTTGGACCCTTCGCGGCAAAAATCTCGGCGTGCTCGGCCTCGCCTTCAAAGGCGGCACCGACGACATTCGCGAATCGCCTGCCGTGTTCCTCGTGCAGTCGCTGTTGCAGGAGGGCAGCAAGGTCACCGCTTATGACCCTGCGGCGATGGAGCGCACGCAGGAAGTCATGAACTCCGGCATCAAGTTCGTGAATTCGGCCTATGAAGCGGCACAAGGAGCCGACGCGCTACTCATCCTTACCGAGTGGGAGGAGTTCGCCAATCTAGATCTCAACCGCCTGCGCAGCGAACTGAAGTACCCAATCGTGATCGATGGCCGGAACCTGTATGATCCGGATGTAATGGCGGCGCAGGGATTTACCTATTACAGCGTGGGCCGAGCAGCATCGCATCCAGATGGCGTTCCCGCCGCGGTGCTCAAAAATGAATCACGCAACAATCACAAAGGATAAGCTCAACTGATGAGTTCGAAGCGCGCGCTCGTGACGGGTGGGGCCGGATTCCTCGGTTCTCACCTCTGTGATGCCCTGCTCAGCGAGGGCTGGAAGGTCGTGGCGGTCGATAATCTGCTAACCGGCCGCCGCTCCAATTTCGAGCATCTGCGCAACGAACCACGCTTCGAATTCGTCGAGAGGGATATTTGTGAACCTTTCGACGTGGGACATGTGGATTACGTCTTTCATTTCGCCAGTCCCGCGAGCCCGGTGGATTACAGCATTCACGGCATTCCCACGTTGAAGGTGGGGTCGTTGGGAACGTTTCACGCTCTCGATGTCGCCCACAAATACGGGGCTAAGTATTTCGTCTCGTCGACGTCGGAGTGCTACGGCGATCCCTTGGAACATCCGCAGAGAGAGACTTACTGGGGACACGTCAATCCCATCGGCCCGCGCTCGGTATACGACGAAGCCAAGCGCTTCACGGAGGCCGTGACCATGGCCTACCACCGCTATCACAACGTGGATACGCACATCGTGCGCATCTTCAACACCTACGGCCCGCGCATGCAGCTCAATGACGGCCGAGTGGTTCCCAATTTCATGAAGCAGGCGATGCGGGGCGAAGATCTCACGGTCTATGGCGATGGAAACCAGACTCGCAGCTTCTGCTACGTCAGCGACGAGATCGACGGATTCATGCGCCTGGCGAAATCCGACGAGCATCTGCCCGTGAACATCGGCAATCCAAATGAGTTCACCATCCGGGAATGCGCGCAGATGGTCTTGAAGGTAACGGGATCAAAGAGCAAGATCCGCTACGAACCGCTGCCGCAGGATGATCCCAAACAGCGGCGACCCGATATCACGAAAGCACGACAGTTGCTGGGTTGGGAGCCGAAAATCAATCTGGAAGCCGGGTTGCGCCTCTCGCTGGACTATTTCAAGAAGGCAGTTGCGGAAGAAGAGACGGTGAAATCGTAACTATGGTATCCCGACTTCTTTCAATGTGCTTAATTTGTGGAACTGGTCGTCGCTACAACGAATTCGGTCAGTTTCCTGACGTTCTCGCGTTCTTCCCTGGTTTTCAACTCAAAGGCAACTCCCATCCCGTAGCCGGGATGTGATGCCTGCACCGTTCCGCGCAGGCGCAGCTTCATCTCGTAGGTGCGCACCACGATTTCGACCGGTGATCCGGAGGGAAACGGAAGAGAAACTTCCAGATAGCAACCTCCCGCGCTCAGGTCCGTGAGGCAGCAGTGGTGGGGAACGGACGTACCGGTGCGATACACCTCCGCCCCAAGCCGACAGGAATATCGCTCCTGCATGCGCCGTTCGTCGGAATCGGTTTGGTCCGCATCAGCAGTCTCTTGCCCGGTCTTCGATTCATGCTTCGTTTTGCGACTGCCATGCGTCTGTTCCGCAACCGTGATTACCGCGTGCAAAGGCTCTTCGACATTGATCGTCACTTCGGGGAAAGATCGCTCGCCATTCTCGGCCTCGGAGGCGCTGGGCAGATTAAGCTGCAGAAACTCCTGGATCAATTTCCGGGATGCTTTGGGAATATCGATGAACTGCACCCCTGCTCGGCCGCTCCATTCCTGCCAGACAACCTGTCCGGATAAGCGAACACTCATGGACTGCCCCGGAAGCTGGAATTGGAAATAGACTTTTCCGGTGGGAGGAATTTTCTTCCCGAAACGCACCGACATCCCCTGCTCCGCCAGATTCACGAGCGTCGCTTTCTCCTGCTGAGCATCGGCGTAATCGACCACGGCATGGGCGTAAACAGAAGCTCGGGCGCTCTTGCGTTTCTCCTTGCGCATCACCGCTCGTGCAGCCCGCAAACTGCTCAGCGCTCGCTCGTGGGCGACCGGCTTATAGAGCACGAAATTGACGCCGAGGGAAAACATTTCGCGATTCGATTCCTGGCTGGAGGCCACCACTACGGCAAGCGTGCCGTCGTTCAAGCGGGACACGCGAGTGTCGCGCAGCAAGGAAATGACTTCGGCGTTGGATTCGCTCTCCAGGATCACCACGTCGAATCGATCCTGAGCCAGACGCATGGTTGCCCGCGCAAAATCCGGACAGGCTTCCACCTGGATACTCAGTTCCTCGAGGACGCGGCGTAACACGGTCGCCGCTGCGTCGTCCGTACACACCAAGAGGGCAGAAAGAGAGATCATCGCCCCCATCGTAGGATTCCCTTGGTTCCACCCACAAGTTACCAGGGTCATGAGCACAGCTACCGAAACCCGCTAACTCCCCTGCCCTCAATCGTGACCTCAGTAACCAAAGCAGATGCCAAAAGACCAATAGTCCGCCGTTGCACTGTCGTGCTTTGACGGCCCTCCCCCCCCTTCCTACGATGAAAACGACGCGACTACGAATCGCGTGTCCCCTATTACTGTATCTACCGGTCGAACCGGGATTGGGTGCGTTTTGTTGCATCTGGAGAGCGGTACTTGGAACCTGGCAGTCTTGCTGCCGAAAGAGATTCTATGAACTCGAGCAAAACCCGGGGCTTCTCGCTGCTGGAATTGATGATCTCGATGGTCATCATCATGATCATGGCGGCGATTACTGCCATCTCTCTCGGCCCAATCATGAAACAGCAGGACGTGAACAACGCCTATAACGACGTGCTGACCACCATGCGACGGGGTCGCGATCAGGCGGCCAGCGACATGCGAACTTACGTTGTCACCTTCACGGCGCCGGCGACCATCGTAGTTCAGCAAAGCATTAGCGCTAGCGGCACGTGCCAGATTCCTCCCACGGGAAACGTGATTGAAACGATGAACTTGCCCTCGGACATCACGTTTCACATCGAGCCCGGTGTTCCGACATCCAATACGACCGCGCCGATGACCCCCGATCAGTTTGGCAATGCCGCCAACCCGATCGACTTTGATCAGGGCTATACGCCGGGATATACGTCCATCTGCTTCAATCCCGACGGCAGCGCGACCGACGCCAACGGCAACATCAACAACGGCGTGGTTTATTTCGGACGTCCCGGCGATCTTTATAGTTCGCGCGCCATCACGTTGTGGGGCAGCACCAGCCGCCTGCGCGGATGGCGACTCTACAACGTTTCCGGAACCAACACATGGAAACAACAATGACGCATAACGAAATTCCGCTTCCACAGACAGCGCGACAGAAGGGGTTCAGCCTGGTCGAGGTGATGATCTCGATGGTGATCCTGATGATCGGGTCCATCGGGCTGCTCGGGGTGTTTGGGCTGGCCGTCAGGGCCACACAGACCTCGCAGGAGGACTTGATCGCCCGGGAACAGGCTTCTGAAGCGATGGAGAGCATCTACACCGCCCGGAACACGGCGGCCATTTCGTGGGCGCAGGTCCAGAATGTCTCAAACGGCGGGATTTTCACCGACGGACAGGTGTCGCTGATGTGCGCTGGCCCGGACGGAATTCTTGGCACGGCGGATGACACGGCTTGCCTCACGGCGTCAGGCGCGACTTGCCCCAACGCGGGTGTCGAGTGCCTCACCGAGCCCGGACCGGACGGCATCATGGGCACGGCGGACGACATCATCCTGTCGCTGAATAATTACAAGCGCCAGATCCAGATTCTCCCTCTTTATGACAGCTCTGGAAACACGATTCAGACCTTGCATCAGGTCACGGTCACGATCCAGTACGTCACCCCCAGTTCGACAGTCCCCAAGCAATATGTGCTCAACGAATACGTTTCGGCTTATCACTAGAAAGGTCTTCATGCGCACGAGTAGCACAACTCGCGGTTTCTCACTGCTCGAACTGATGGCGTCGATGGCGGTTGGTGTGGTCCTTATGGGCGCGGCCATTCAGCTTTACACGCAGGCGATGAAAGCCACCTGGGCCACGTCGCAAAAGGCGGAACTACAGCAGGATTTTCGCGCCGCCGCGAATCTGCTGCAGCGCGATATCAGCATGGCTGGAGCGGGAGCGCTCGGACAGCAGGGCCTTGCCAGCAACAGTGTGGGCTTGCCTAGCGGATCAGGAAGCACGGTCCCCGACTATCCCTGCAGCATTAGCACCTGCAATTACATCAATGGCGCACCGGTCGCCTACCCGAAAAATAGCGGCGGAACTCCGCTTCTTTACTCGATCATGCCCGGCCCCAGCATCGGGATTACGGTGAACGCAGCTGAGGGACCCACCGACATCATCACCCTGGCATACGCGGACGCGAGTCTCGCGCTGAACTGCTACAGCATCACGGTGAATTCTTCAACCTCGGTTACGTTTCAGTTGCCGTCCACGCTGCCTTCGACGTGCGTGTTGCCCTTCGGAGTCTCGACCCCGCCGGCGCTGAACGCAGTGGGCGTCGGGCTACAGACGGGGGATTACATCCTTTTTGGTCAGACAGCGGCCGGGGTGGTGAGCAGTGTGAGCACGGGGACGCCCACCAGTGGCAACATTGCCGCTTACACCGTTATTTTCAATTCCGGGGACCCGGGCCACATCAATCAGCCTTCGGCTACAGCCGGCAGTATGAACCAACTGCCTCTCGGCGCGAGTTCGACGTTGACGGCTGTCCGGCTTCTAGTGATCACGTACTATCTCGACATTTCGCCCATTGACAGCGTAACGCCGCGCCTGATGCGCATTCAGAACGGCCGCTTGCCTTCCCCGGTCGCGGAAAACGTTTCGTATCTAAAGTTCAGCTACGACGTGGACAACAGCGGAGTGATCACCGCCGACCAGGCCACGCTGCCCGCGGGAGTTACCCCCAACATGATCACCAAAGTGAATATCAAGCACATGAGCATGCGGAGCCAGGTAAGCGGGATGACTGGCTATCAGGGTTTGGATCTGCAGACTTCCATCTGCGCCCGCAATCTGAACATGAAACAGGAATACCCCATTTCGGGATCAGCATATTAAAGCCAGCGTTGAAGCACTGCAGGCTATGCCCCCGAAGTCGTCAAGAACAGGAGAGACTATGAAACGCGACGTCAAAATCACATCACGAGGATTCACGCTGATCGCCTCCCTCCTCCTGCTGCTTTTATTGTCAGGGTTGTCGATCGCATTGCTGTTGATGGTGAATACCGAGCAGCGCTCCGGCGGCTACGACTTGAACAATACCTATACGTACCATGCCGCCGAAGGTGCGATTGAGAAGATGACGTCGGACTTGGCCTCCACTTTCAAGAACATCCAGGCGCCTTCCGCCGGCCAGATCTGTGCTTTGAGCAGCAACTATCCCACATGGGATACCTCGATCACCTACGTGGCATATAACGTATCGCCGGTCACGAACTCGTCTTCACCGTGCACGGCGCCGCTGACTCCGGTGTGGGGACCGATCCAATCCGGTCCGAATGCGGGACTTTATGCGCAGATCATTCCGGTCACGATGAACGTGACTGCGCAGCGCGCCACGGGTGAAGCGGTGAGTATGACGCGTACGGCTGAAGTGGCGCTCATTCCGGTGTTTCAATTCGGCGTCTTCTCGGACTCCGATTTGTTCTTCGGCCGCAGCCCGAATCTTGGGTTCGCGGGTCGCGTACACACCAACGGCGATCTCTACCTGGGCGTAGCCGACGGATACAACCTGGTCTTTGGCGACAAGATCAGCGCTTTTGAAAACGTAATCCGCCAGCAGATGGACAATGGCGTCACCACTGCCGGCAACGACAACAGCGGCACAGTAATGATCCCCACCCAGGCAAATGGCTGTTCCACCCAGATGGCGAACGTAGCTGCTGCCAGTCCTAGCGCCACTTGTGTCGACATCTCTACTACCGCCCTTGGATCTACCGATGGCAGCGTGACCGGTGGCCACGCCTCCGGGCAGTTTGGAAGCTGGAAATCCGTCTCGACCGGCACCTATCAGGGTTACATCATCGACGGCAACGGCAACCTGACGACAGGCCAGGCTGGTCCCAATTCGACCGGCGCCACCGACCTGACTCTACCCTTCGTGAGTGGAACTACCAACGCGGTACAGATTATTCGTGTGCCTCCCGCGGGCGAAGCGGTCAGCTCGGTCTTAGGACAGAACCGTGAGGCGAACCTCGCGCAAATCCGAATTCTTCTGGCCGACAACGAAGCTCAGCTGCACCTGAGCGACTGGAACGGAAATGCAGCACAGGACTATCAATTGGTCAGCCTGTTACCCAGCGCACTTTCCGCCCTCCCGCAAGGCGGCGCAGGTGGAACAGTAGCAAACGGAGTTGTTATACCTGGCGCGCCGGTAGCGGGCGCAAACCCATACTACTTCGCCGAGAGCTACTGCACCGGAACGGCGGCGATGACCACCTATCTGGCGAGCGGCTATCCCGCCACGCGCATCTGTCCAACTAGCAAGAATGGCGATTCGAACCAGGTGATTCCGCTTTACTACGGTCCCCTGTCCAATGGACCCGGGGGCGCTGCTCTGGTACCAACCGCATTTCCGGCGGAAAGCGCTTTCACGACGGCCAACACCGGCGTGGCCGGTGCGAACGGAGTGGAGTGGCCTCTGATTGGTGGATGGCTGCTCGTGGAAGCGAAATGGGCCAGCGATGAGAAATGGCACGGCGTCACGCAGGAATGGCTGCAGCTCGGCTTTGCTCGTGGTTTGCAGGTACCCACGTTACCAGGTACCCCTTACAAGGCTCCGGCCTCGAACGCGCAAGGTGTGTATGGCAGCAACTACCTGCAGGATCATGCCAACGCGATCCTGTATTTCCAGGAGACAGCTGACCGCGGAGGAAATAACACAGTCACAGGCACTGGTGCCGGTACCGACCTTCCTCTCACAGCCAACTTCTACGGCGCGGGATCCCAGTACAACTGGTATCCCATCAATCTTTACGATGCGCGGGAAGGGGAAAACTACGACGCTGCCTCGACATTTGCGGCGAGCAGTGGAACGCCCAATGGTGTCATCAATACGGTAGAACTCGATGTGGGCAACCTGAAGAACTGGTTGGCAGGCACCACAGGGGCAACCGGCACGAACGTGGACTTCAGCACGCAGAACGGTTACGTACTTTACTTCTCCGATCGCCGTGGCATGCAGTTCGCCACCAGCGCGCAGGGGCCGAACTATCAGCAGTACTGGGGTGAATACGGCTTCGAAGATAGCGTGAACTATCAGAACTCCGGTGCCCACTTCGCCCCCGACGGCGCGCTGGACCCGCTGAACTATAACGGTATCTCCGCCGAGGATCTTAACGGCAACGCTCAGCTGGATAACTACGGTGTGAAATACGTGGGCGATGCCTTTGGACCGACCACTGCGACTGACACCGACACGGCGGCCATCCTTTCGCCCTACGCGATCGGGCATCGCATCAATACGTTCACCATCGGGCGTGCCAATCGCGTTACGGGCGCTCGCCACGCGCTGAAACTCGTCGACGGATCTATGGGCAATCTACCCACTATGCCTCCGGGAAATGTGGTGAATAACTGCGCGTACGTGAATTCCACTACCGGCGCAGCACAGCCGACCGGATGCGGCGGTTTCACGGTGGCGTCGGAAAATCCGGTGTACATTCAGGGTAACTACAACTCGAATTGCCCGGCCGCAGGAGTTACCTGCACACCCAGCAACGGCGGTGCTTATACCACGAACTACGATCCGACTTGGGGTGGCGGAGCAGAGCCCAATCACGCAGCCGCCGCCATTATCGCCGATGCAGTTACGCTGCTTTCTAACGAGTGGCAGGACTGGGGCTGCACGCCTTCGGGTGGCGCTTGCAGCAGTGGAGTAAACAAGAACTCTGGAAGCATGCTGAACCCGACGAATCCGAACGGTACCCAGAGCGTTCCTGCTCAGACGCCTAACCGTATCGCCATTACGACCTACTATCGGGTGGCAATCGCGGCGGGCAAAAACATCGCCTTCTACAACACCGTTCAAAACCCTGAGTTCGCCTACGGTATGGACGGCGGCGTTCACAACTTCCTGCGCTTCCTCGAGGACTGGGGTGGGCCATCGACCGTGGGCTCTCAACAGCAGCTCTACTACAAGGGTTCGATCGTCAGTCTGTACTGGAGCTACTACGCCACTGGACCATTCAAATGCTGCAACACGGTCTACAATCCTCCGGACCGGCAATACACGTTTGATGGACTGTTTTCGCAGCCGCAGAACCTGCCGCCCGGAACACCGATGTTCCGTAACGTCGATAATCTCACGTACCGGCAGAACCAGGTTGCGTTAACCAGCGCGCCGTAATCGAAGTCACTGAAAAAAAAGCCCCGATCTGCGGATCGGGGCTTTTTTCTTGTTTGCCACGCTCGTGCGCTCGCGGGCGGACCAACGGGTCCGCCCCTACACAGGCTTATTTGGCTCCCAGATCATCGTGCTGGTGATAGTTCGGGTATGCGGGATGCTTGATTTCCGGAAGTGGATGCTCTTTCAGATTCTCCATGACCACTTCAATGGCTTTATCTAGCTGGGCGTCGTGGCCCAGACGCCAGGCGGCGGGATCGAGATCGACGTCGATATCGGGCGGGACGCCGTGGTTCTCAACTTCCCAATCTCCGTTGAGGCCGTAGAGCGCGGCGCGGGGAGCCGTGACGCGGCCTCCGTCAATGAGTTCTGGATAGCCGCCGATGCCGACCAGGCCTCCCCAGGTTCGCTTTCCGATGAGCGGGCCCAAGCCAGCTTTACGGAAGTACCACGGCAGCGCGTCACCGCCGGAGCCGGACATTTCGTTGATGATCATGACCTTCGGTCCGTAGATGGCTTCCGATGGGCTGGACCAGTCGTGGCCTTCGCGGGAGGTGACTTTGCTCATCAGGGGGCGCTTCAAATAATCGACGATGTAGTCGGCCAGCTGGCCACCTTCGTTGAAGCGTTCGTCGATGATGGCGGCTTCCTTTCCCACCTGCGCGAAGAAGTAGCGATTGAAGCTGGTGTATCCGGCACCGGCGGTATTGGGGACGTAGACGTAGGCGACACGGCCTCCTGTGGCCTCATCTACATGGCGCCGGTTGTTTTCAATCCAAGCGAGATGGCGCAGGTTCTCTTCCGTTTCGAGCGGGACGACGGTGACGTCACGGGACTCTTTGCTGTCGGGATTGGGACCGACTTTCAGAACAATCTGCTTGTTGGCGGTGTTCTGAAAGAAGCTAAAGATATTGTCGGTGGAGTGAAGATCGCGACCGTTGACCGCGAGAATATAGTCTCCAACTTTCACGTTCACACCGGGCTGCGTGAGCGGAGCTTGCAGACCGGGATTCCAGTTCTCTCCGTTGTATATTCTGGCTATGCGATAACGACCGTTCTCGATTTTGTAGTCGGCGCCGAGCAGACCGACGTTGATCTTTTTCGGCTCCGGTTTTTCGCCGCCACCGACGAACATGTGCCCGACGGTCATCTCCCCGAGACATTCTTCAAATAAATAAGTGAGTTCAGCGCGGGAGGCAATGCCGTCGAGATAGGGCGCGTACTTCTTTTTGGCTTTGTCGAGATCAAGCCCGTGGTAGTGCGGATCGTAGAAAAAGTCGCGTTCGATGCGCCAGGTTTCGTTGTAAATCTGCTTCCACATGGCACGTGGCTCGACGTAGACCTGCCAATCGTCGAGTTTCAGCGGGCCGATTCCTGGCTTGGGAGGACCATCGGGTTTGGGCGGCTCGTCCGTGGCAAGAGTGGTCCAGGAATCTTTCTTGCGGTAGAGGATTTTTTCGCCATCGCGAGAGACGGTGAAATCGTCAATCTCGTCGATCATTTTGTCGACCTTGCGTTTGCTCAGATCGAATTTCTGGATGGTCAGGAGCGAGTTGTCGTCATCGTCATCGCTGAAGACCTCGGGGCCTTCGCCAAGGAAGAGTATGCCGGATTTTCCGGGGACGAGGCTGACGTAGTTCTTTGACGGAATAGGCAGCGACAGAATGCGCTGCTGAATGTTTTCGAGATCGATCTTTACTGTGACCGGCTCTTGCTTCTTGTCTTTATCTTTCTCGGCGGAGTCTTTACCGGACGACTTGTCCTTCGACTTGGCCTGGTCCGCTTCCCTGGCTTCGTTTTTGCCCTTCTCCTGATCGAGCCTCTTTTCTTCCGAGGATTTTTCTTCGTCACTCTCGGGGGCGATGGGAGATTTCTCGTCCTTGCTCAAAACAACGACGTAGACAGCGCGAGTCACGCGGTGTTCGTCGCTGGACATGTCGAGGCCTGCCGTCGAGAGGGCGGTATTGGTCGAGGCCATGAAGAAGAGATATTTGCCATCCTTGTCGAAGACGGGGTCGATCGCGTCGCTCATGCCGTCGGTGATCTGGAAACTCTTGCCTTGATCGAGTGAATAGAAAAAAACCGCATGCAGGCCGCTGGGCAGCTGCTTGGTGTAGGCGATCCATTTGTTGTCGGGAGACCAGTTCTGACTCATCTGGGTGGTGCCGAAACCGCCGAAGTAGTCGCTGTCCACGAGCTTTGGAGCGGGATTGTCCAGGTCGAGATACCACAATTGCAGGCGTTTATCGGTGTAAGCGATCCTCTTGCTGTCGGGTGACCACGTCGGTGTGTAGAAAAATGAAGGCGGACTTCCAAGATTGATGTGGCGAGCGGGCGAGACGCCGTTTTGGTCGCGGATAGCGAGATCGTATTCGCCGGATTCATCGGAGAAATAGGCGATGGATTTGCCATCGGGCGACCATGCGGGATCGCGGTCAGCTACCGCGGGACTGTGGGTGAGATTACGGATATCGCCCTTGTCGGTAGGTATGGTGAAAATCTCCCCCCATGCTTCGAAGACCGCGCGAGCGCCAGTCGGGGAGATCCCGAAATTCTGGATGCGCTTGGGCTCGACTTTTGCAAAGTGTGGACGGACCGCGTCCAGGTCGCCGGTGACGTGGATGGAAACGTTCTTCGCCTGGTGCGTTTGCAGGTCGTAGAGTTTGATCGCGCCGAACTGCTCGATGACGATCGCGTCTGGGCCGGCTGAAGCCGTTTTGAAATCGAAGCCGTCGCTGTGGAGGGCTTCGGTGACCTGCTTGGTCCTGGTGTCGTAGGCGAAGAGACTTACCGGGCCATTGCGATCAGAAAGGAAATAAACCGTGTCGCCAACCCACATGGGATAGTGGTCGTTCGAATTCTCGCGCGGGACCTTCACGACGCTAGAATCTTTCAGATCCGCGATCCAGATTGGCGTAGTCTGGCCCCCGTGATAGCGCTTCCAGGCAGCCTGCCATTGAACATGAGGCACGTAGGCGAGATGGGTGCCATCCGACGAGTAGGAGGCCTCGGCGGCGACCGGGAGTGGGAGTTGCGTCGGGAATCCCCCCTCCGTGGGCACCGTGTACAGCTGAAACTCGAAGTGGCGGAAGCTGTTTCCCCAGGAGGCATAGAGAACGTTTTTGCCGTCCGGTGTCCAGCCGAGAACGAGATCGTCCGCGGGATGAAAAGTGAGTCGCTCGGGAACGCCGCCACTAACGGGAACGACGTAAACATCTTTGTTGCCGTCGTATTCGCCGGTGAAGGCGATCATGGTGCCATCGGGAGAGAACGAGGCGTTGTCGTCTTCCCCCAGTTCGGTGGTAAGGCGTCGGGCTTCGCCGCCATCGCGGCTCACGATCCAGAGATTGCCGCCGTAGGTGAAAACGATCTGGGTCTTGCTGACGGTGGGATAGCGGAGAAGCAGCGGCGGGTCGGATTGGGCTGTGGAAGTTAGTACAAAAATGAAAAGGGTGAACAAAAGCTCAGCGAGCAAACGACGCATTGGAAATCCTGATGAGATGAAATTTGGGGACGCGGAATGGTAGTGCGGGGGTTGGGTTAGGGTCAACTGACCTGATTTGGCGGAGACCGATTAACCCCCAAGGACGCGAAGGTACACAAAGGAAAGATAAGCGTTGGTGGTTCCGGTCCTCGTGAATTCAGGAGCTTTCAATGGCTGGATAATCACTTTGGCTTCTTCTTGCCGGGCAGGCCTGCCGGGTTTTCATGCGTGCGTTCCCGGAAGGTACCGCGAAGGCCGGAGGCGAGGCCGACACTGGATTCGCCAAATTTGTCGCGGAGGCGATCGGCGGCGGCGAGCGCGTTTTTCCAGCGCTGCTGGCGGTTGCCCTCGAGGAGATCAATCTGGCCATCGGCAGCGTTGGTGAATGACGAGGCCTGCACTCCGAGCAGGCGCACCTCGATCCCCTGCTTCCAATTCTTTCGGAAGAGGGCTCGAATGTGTTCGAAAATTTCGGTGTCGAGTTGTGTTGGGGCAGGCAGGGTGTGGGCGCGGGTGATGGTGGTGAAGTCTTTATAACGCAGCTTGAGTTGCACGGTGCGGGCGTGGAAATTGGCCTCGCGCAGTCGGCGGCCGACCATTTCCGAGAGACGCATCAGTGTGGATTCGAGATGGTTGAGGTTGGCCGTGTCTTCGTTGAATGTATGTTCGTGGCTGATGGACTTGGCTTCGAGATCGGCCCCGACTTCGTTGTCGAACCATCCTCCAGCATCTTCGCCGCGGGCCTTGCCGGCCAGGGCCAGGCCCCACTTGCCGAAGCGATCCTCGAGCTCCCGCTCTTCCAGCTTGGCCAAATCAGCAACTTTCTGAATCCCAAGATCGTGAAGGTGCTTTTCCATAACCTTGCCAACGCCGGGGATCTCACGCACATCCAAGGGCGCGAGAAACTTGGCTTCCTGGCCAGGCACAATCCACAACACACCGTTGGGCTTGGCTTGCGCCGAGGACACTTTGGCGATGAGACGCGAGCTTCCAATACCCACCGAGCAGTTCAAATAAGTTTCGGTCTTCATGCGCTGGTGAAGGGTGTGGGCAGCTTTGAGCGGCGGACCATGCAGGCGCTCAGTGCCGGTCATGTCGAGGTAGGCCTCATCGATCGAGGCCATTTCTACCTGCGGAGTAAACGAGCCGAGAACTTTGTAAACTTTTTCCGAGCATTCGCGATAGCGCTCAGGATGTCCGTCCACGAAGATGGCGTGCGGGCACATTTTGGCGGCGGTGCGCAGCGGCATGGCGGAATGAACCCCGAATTTTCGGGCTTCGTAAGAAGCGGCCGAGACGACGCCGCGCTCGTGGCGCTGGCCTCCGACCACGACCGCCTTCCCTTTCAGCGATGGATCGTAGAGCTCTTCGACCGAGACGAAGAAGGCGTCCATGTCCACGTGGAAGATGGAGCGGAGAAACGCGGGCTGGTGAGCGGCTGACACGCTGGACAAATTCTAGCAGCCGGATTTCTGGACACAACAGAATCTGATCGGATGGTCAGTGCGGACTCTTTGTCGTGAAGACATGCAACGACTGCAGAATCTGAGTGTAAGCCGACAGTTCCTGGTACGTTGCTGCAAGCACGGAAAAACTGCAAAAAAACATTGAAACCATGAGAGTCTGAAAATTGCCGTTCACTTCTTGATCAGGCTGGTATGGCTGGCCACGCACTGCCACTTGCCGCCATCGAGAACCCAGGTGTCGGTGAAGCGGCCCACGTGGTCGTACGCCTTGCCCTGATAGGTACCTTGCGTGTGATAGGTGCCGGTGATTACTGCGGTGTCGCCAAAGAAGTTCATTTTCACATCTTGAATGTTGGCCAAGGTCGGCTTATAGAGGGGATCCTTGATGTCGGCAAGGAAGTGTTGCTTGTCGCTGACAGCGCCGTCCCACTCGGTGTTGACGAAGCGGCTGGCTACCAAGGCATCCAGCGCCTGCGAGTCGCGATTTACCTGAGCTTCGTTCCACAGGCGCTCAAGAACCAGCAATTTATTTTCCCGCGGATCATTTTGCTGGGCTGCCATAGCTACTGCGCAGAAGGCCAGCAGCAGGCAGCAGGAAAGATTGCGGATCATGGGCGTACACGTCGCCGACATCCCCACGTGAGGGCGAACGTGGCGAAAACATAACAGGGCGGCGGGAGTGCTCGCTAGAGAAATACACGTTCGAGAGTTACGGAGGTCACGCGGACAGCCACCTCGGACCTTAGCCCCTGCGGACTTCCGGGCAACCATGGCCCAACTTCCAGACCCAAGGGCAACTGCTATGGGCTGAGGTTAGCGGTCCGTGGCCTGAGGATTGATTTAGAAGGCCCAGCGGAGCAGCGTTGCGCCAATCGTGAACCCCGCCCCGACCGAGGCCAACAGCACCAGGCTTCCCTTCTTCAGCTTGCCCTCTTCCACCGCGGTTCCCATAGCCAGCGGGATGGTGCCGGCGGTAGTGTTTCCGTAACGATCGATGTTGACGATCACCGCTTCAGGCCGCAGTCCTAAACGGTCGGCAGTGGCGCTGATGATGCGGAGATTGGCTTGATGGGGAATAAACGCATCGATATCGGAACCTTTCAGGCCGTTGCGCTCAAGCAGCTTTTGGCAAAGTTCAGTCTGTTTACGAACCGCGAACTTGAAGACCTGCTGCCCGTCTTGATGGACATAATGCATCTTCTCCTTCACGGTATCAATCGAGGATGGATTCAAGCTGCCGCCGCCCGGCATGTAGAGATATTGGCCTCCGGCGCCGTCGACTTCATGGATGAAATCAATGAGGCCCACCGACTCGTCGTCAGTAGGCTCGAGAATGACGGCGCCAGCCCCATCACCGAATATCACGCATGTCGCGCGGTCGGTGTAGTCGATGATCGACGACATCACGTCGGAGCCGATGACCATCACCCGCTTATGCGCTCCGCTGGCAATGAATTGCGCCCCGGTCTGCAACGAGTAGATGAAAGCCGAGCAGGCACCCGAGAGATCAAAGCCCCACATTCCCTTGGCCCCAAGTTTGTGCTGCACGAGACATGCCGTCGAGGGAAAAAACATGTCGGGAGTAACAGTTCCAACGATCAGGGCGTCAATGTCGTTCGGAGCGAGCCCGCGTTGCGTCAGAGCTTTTTTGGCCGCCTCGACGGCGAGATCGCTGGTTGCCACGCCCTTGTCCACAATGTGGCGCTCGCGGATTCCGACGCGGCTCATAATCCATTCGTTGGAGGTGTCGACCATTTTCTCCAGGTCCGCGTTGGTCAGAAGACGAGGTGGCACATAAGTGCCGAGGGCGCTGATTTTCGCGCGAATGGGTTTCGTCAAATCGGTTCTCCGGGATGAAACCCAGTATTGTGAAGGATTGAAGACAGAAAGTCTAACCCCGGAATCTTTTAAGGACACGAGAGCTTCGTGTCCGTGTCGATTCAGGTTTAGGCGGCGGGACGCTCCCCCGTGTGTTCCATCCGCTCGCGAATGAAGTCCGGGCACGAGACAATCGCGAACTGCCGATTCTCGCCCTCGATCAGATAGTCGATGGCAGAGCGGTCCAATTCTTCCAGTCCGGCAAGGCTCAGCAGAGGCCAAAGATGGCAATCGACGGCGGAATGAACAAGCTGGTCGAGGTAAGACAAATGTCCTTGAAATAGTTTTCCTGAGACACGGATTGTTATGGTGGCATTGGAATGACTGGGCAACGGATTATTACGGCTCATGAAAAGAAATCCCCTTTATAAGATAGGTTTCAAACTTTGAAAGTTTCAAAGCTTTCCAAGTTCGATGGCTGTACCTATTGGACGCAGAAAAGCAGAGTTCTTGCGAAAAGAGTCGTAATCGTTGTGTAAAGATTGGTAAGGAGGCGAAGCGGGTGGATATCGGAATTAGCCAGGCACCGGGGGCTCACTGCACACGCAAGAGCCCGTTACCGTTGCTTCCTTCCGGACCTGGCGGGGTTGGCGGGAGTACGTCGCGCGAGACCGATGCCTGACGCAATGATTTTAACATTCTGCGGTTCCGCTCAGCTTTTCGCGAACCACGGGTCCCAATGTGACTTTCGATTGCGACACTTGCGTGCATAGCGCTTCCCTTCTACCTGCCTTTATCGAAGAATAGACCTTTGACACAGGCTGTTTTGATTTCCTCATGCTGAGTTCCGTCGCCTCACAAACCGAGTCTCCTGCATTGGGAGCAGGAGTCGAATACTGCTTCCAGCTGTCTTTGTATTTTCTGGTGGCAACCGGTTTTGCAGCATTGGCAAGCACAGGCGGGTTGGATGTTCCTTCGCTGACGGTCATGACCGCGGCACTTGCCTTGCGCGGGTACTTTCTCGCCAAGCGGCAATGGGTTGTGATTTCCGAGCGGTGGACTACTCCGCTCACGTTGGCCTACTTCGCATTTTTTGCGGCGGACTACTTCGTGGTATCGCACAGTTTCCTGCCGGCGACGGTCCACCTGGCGCTGTTTGGAGTCATCATCCGGATGTTCTCGCTTCGGCGCGACCGGGACTACGCTCTGCTGGCAGTGCTCGCGTTCCTCATGGTACTAGTTTCGGCAGTCCTTACGGTCGATAGCATCTTCCTGGTTTCGTTTGCGCTGTTTCTGCTGATGGCGGTCATGACCTCGGTTCTGTTCGAGATGCGGCGTTCGGGGCAGATGGCCACGCATCGACCGCCGCCATTGAGCGACCCGCGCGGGGAGCGAACGTTCGCTTATTCCCTTGTCAGAGTTGTTCCGGGATTACTGGCGATCATCCTTGTGGCTGCCGCCGCATTATTTTTCATTTTGCCAAGGCGTTCCGCGGGGTACCTCGGGGGATACGCGTTTGGCACGGATTTTTCCTCCGGGTTCAGCGACCACGTGCAACTCGGACAGATCGGGCAGATTCAGCAGTCCAATGCGGTAGTCATGCATGTGCAGATTGAAGGCGACCGCACTGGCCGCTATGACATGCGCTGGCGCGGGGTGGCACTGGGAGACTTCGATGGGCGCACGTGGTCCAGACCGCGGCGGCAGTATCCCCTGCAAAAGTGGACGGACGATAGTTTCGCAATCCCAGTAATGGACTACACGCTTCGGCGCACCAAGCCCGGCGAAAAGACGATTCATTACCGCGTGCTGATGGAACCGATCGGAACCAACGTCTTTTTTCTAGCGCCCTGGGCCGAAAGCCTGAGCGGCCCGTATCAGGCGGTAGCTATCGATGATGGTGGCGCAGTCTATGATCTCGACCTTCAGCGTGCGGTCAGTCGATACGAAGCTGATTCGAATGTGTATCAGCCTTCCGTAGCGGATATGCGATCCGCGGGAACTAACTATCCTCAGGCAGTTGCGAGAGAGTACTTGCAGGTTCCAGCGTTAGACCCGCGAGTGGGGTCGCTGGCCAAGCAAATTACAGTGTCAGACAAGACCAGCTATGATAAAGCCACCGCGCTGGAAAGTTACCTGAGAAGCCATTACGGATACACACTGCAATTGCCAAAAGTTGCTCCCGACGATCCGATTGCAAATTTTCTGTTCGAGCGCAAGCAAGGGCATTGCGAATATTTCGCCTCCTCGATGGCGGTCATGCTGCGAACCTTGGGCATCCCTTCGCGTGTTGTCAACGGATTCCGCAGCAATGAGTTTAACGATCTGACGAGAAATTACGTGGTGCGTGCCAAGGATGCGCACGCCTGGGTCGAGGCGTATTTCCCGGGATATGGATGGCAGACCTTCGATCCTACGCCCTTGGGTAGTGGTGGCATTCCGCAGGGCTGGGACCGCGTCTCGCTATACCTCGATGCGATGGCGTCATTCTGGCGGGAGTGGATCATCAGCTACGATACCTCGCACCAGTACGTATTAGGCCAGGGCGCGATCAGTGTGACTCACAACTTCTGGGAGCGGGCGCGAAGCTGGGCTCGCGATCGCTATTCGTCCATGCTGAATTGGGGGAAGCAGACCGAGGAGCGGGCCCAGCGTTCGCCGGAAACCTGGATTCTGGGCACGGTTGGAATCTCGTTGGTGTTTCTGATTCTCCGAAATGCCGGGCCGATTGGTCGCTGGCTCCGTGAATACAAGCTGCGGGCGCATCCCGAGCGTTCTCCGGAGCAAGCCGCGGCGATCTGGTATAGAAAGATGTTGCGGGCGGTTGCGCGCGGTGGCCTTCACAAGTCCAGTCAGCAAACCGCATGCGAATTTGTAGAGAACGTCGAAGATGCAGAACTTCGCGAACAGGTCGACCGTTTTACACGAGCGTATGAGGGCGCAAGGTTTGGAAATTCTGCCGAAGACGCCGAAAGATTGCCTGAGTTATGCGAGGAAGTAGAAAACTTCATCCAGAACAGCTGACGGTTTATCGGCGAGCGCTTTGGCCTAAAACCGCCAAAATGCTCCGCCACCCACGAAAAAGTTGTGCTGGCGGGTTTTACCAGTAGGCGCCTCAGGAAAATCGGGCTCGCCGGACCAGAAATCACGAACATGAAGCCGGAGGCTGAGCCGGCTGATAAGCTTCACGTCCAAACCGAATCCTCCTTCAAGGACTCCCGTGTTCTTGGATTTTCCAGGATTCAAACCACCAAAATCCAAATATTTCGTTTCTCCAAAACGGCCAAAACCGCCGCCAAAACTGATCCAGGGGGAAACGGCCGTAATGGGAAACAGATTCAAGCGGGCGGCTGGCGTAACGAACAAAGACTGATAGTCAATCGGGACTACGCCAAACCCGGTTCCGCCTGCATTGAGATCTTCGTCAGGATTGTAGGCAGCCACAACCTCGCCAGAGAGTGCGAAAAGGGGAGTCACATAGAAGCGCCGCGCATATTCTGCTTCGGCTGTGAGGCCCTTGCCGAAGTGGATGGTGTTATCGGGAATGTTCGCATGGATTCCCTGATCACTGATGAAAATGCGTCCGACCGCACCTCCAATTTCATTTTTCTCATCCTGTGCGACCGAGGACACTGCCACAACTGCTAACAGGGACAGGACTGCAATCCAAAACTGTCTCGCAGACATTTCCCCTCCTTGCGAGATGGTGGTTCAGTGACAATTACGGCGGTACGGGTAAGCCTAGCACGACACAAGCCTTATGAATTCCACAACTGCGATGTTTTCGTGAGTTTTATGTTGCTTGCCGAGGATCAGTACAGGAACGCTCGAAGGGCTTAAATCCCTCACGCAATGCTAAGATAAGAGGATTGCGATAGCGAAGGAAGCCGATTATCAGCCGTTCTCTCGAAAAGACTCCTAAGAACTCCATGCCAAAGAATCCGCCCAAGATCGGATTTGTCAGCCTGGGCTGTCCGAAAAACCTCGTGGACAGCGAGGTGATGATGGGGATGGTCAGCCGCGCGGGCGCTGAACTGACCCGCCGGGCCGAAGACGCCGACGTCATCGTAGTGAACACGTGCTCATTTATTGAGAGCGCGCAGCAGGAGTCGGTGAACACGATTCTCGAAATGGCCGGGCACAAGACAGGCGGCCGGGCGAAGAAACTCGTAGTTGCCGGGTGCCTGGTGGAACGCTTCCGCGATCAGATCCGGAAGGACATCCCTGAAGTAGATGCGGTGGTGGGCACCGGGGAGTTGGAGAACATTCTATCGGCGGCAGGACTGAATCCTGTTCCAGAAAAGGCGTCGAGCAGTTCCCCGTTTGTTATCTTGACGTCGAGGCCGGAGGGCGATGCTCGTGCGGCGCAAGGCCGCTTCTCGCGGGAGTCCTGGGAAGGAGCGGTTGGCGATCTTCCCAATTATCTTTACGACGATGCGACACCACGGGTACTGGCGACTCCGCGGCATCGGGCATACATCAAGATCGCCGAAGGCTGCGATCACCCCTGCACGTTTTGCATCATTCCGCAGTTACGCGGGCAGTTTCGCTCGCGCCGCTTTGAATCCGTGATCGCCGAAGCGGAGCATCTGGCTGGCTCGGGTGTGCGCGAGATTACTCTGATCGGACAGGATACGACCTGCTACGGCGAAGATTTCGGGCTGAAGGACGGACTCGCTCTGCTGTTGGAAAAGTTAGCCAGCATTCCAGAGCTGCGCTGGGTGCGCTTTCTTTATGCCTACCCCAACAAGATTACCCGCAAGTTGCTGGAAACCATCGCCGCACACGAGAAGATTTGCTCCTACATGGACGTTCCGCTGCAACACGCTTCCGCCTCGGTGCTGAAACGCATGAAGCGGGGCGGCGGACCGGATGTCTTCCTTCGCTCGATCACGAAAATGCGCAAAACGGTGCCCGGCCTGACGCTGCGCACTTCGTTTATTGTCGGGTTCCCAGGGGAAACTGAGAAGGAATTTAACGAGCTGTGCGATTTCGTTCGCGAGGCGCAGTTCGACTGGATGGGCGCCTTCGGGTATTCGGATCAGGATGGCGCGGCGGCTTTTGCATTGGAAAAGAAGCTATCGCCGCGAGAAATTGAAGGCCGCCGCAAACAGCTGATGTCGATCCAGCAGCAGATCAGTCGAAAGCGCAAACAGAAGCTGGTCGGCAAGAAATTTGATCTCATGCTCGAGGGAGAATCCGAAGAAAGCGAACTGCTGCTCGAAGGACGAACCGCTATGCACGCCCCGGAAATTGACGGCAAGGTTTTTGTAAACGACTTCCCCGAGGAATTCTCGCCTGAACCAGGCCATTTCTACCGGTGCGAAATCACCGAGGCCCACGATTACGATCTCGTGGCGCGGATTGTCAGCGCCTGATCCTACCGCTGTCTTCGCGGGATACAATTCAGTTATGCCCCGAAAGAAAGCCCTGAAACTTCGCTGCCCAATCTGTAAGAAAGCGGTGAAGAGCGCAGACCCGGAATTCCCTTTCTGCAGCGAGCGTTGCCGCACTATTGATCTGGGCAAGTGGGCCAGCGGCGGGTATGTAATCTCGTCTCCTGTGACGGACGTGGAAGAGGGCATACAGGATCGCGATCCGGAGGAGAAGTCGTGACCCCCGCGCAGGAATCCCGTGACGCATCAGCCGAGCGCAGCAGTGCTGCTGGCGCTGCCACGACGTCTGGTGGTCACATTCCGCTTTGGGCGACTTTGGTTGCCACATTCTTCGGGATTGGTCGGATGCGGCCCGGTCCCGGTACCTGGGCTTCGGCGATTACTACGGTGCTGTGGGCGACTAGCGCCTTCCAACTCACTCCGGGGCTGCGGGCACCAATCGCAATGGGACTCGCGGTTCTGATTACGCTGATCGGGATCCCAGCCGCAACTGGCGTGTCACGGTCGATGCACGCAAAGGATCCGCAGATTGTGGTGATCGATGAGGTTGCGGGGCAACTGATCGCCTTAATCGCAGTTCCGCTGTCGTGGAAACCGCTGCTTGCAGGTTTTATACTTTTCCGAGTATTCGACATTCTCAAGCCGCCGCCGGTTCGGCAACTGGAGAAACTTCCGGAAGGCACTGGGATCGTTCTCGACGACGTCGCGGCTGGATTTTACGCATTGATCCTGATGCAACTTCTGCTGCGTTCTGGTCTACTAAGATAGTAGCGAAGGACGGCCAGTCGCTATTGGATTCTTAGCCATCATGGGATTTTCCGATCGCATCCTGGGCAAAAAAAACGTGAATGGCGGACCGCGCATTGAGGGAATCTCTCCCGCTCTGGCTATCGCCGGAGGAGAAATCCGCATCAATGGCTCCGGACTTCGCCCACAGGACCTCCGTCGTCCAAGGGTCCAGTTTGGAGAGATGGAAGCGTCGGTCGTGGTGAGTTCCGATGCATTCCTTGTGGCGCGCGTACCGGAAGGAGCCACGTCCGGTCCCGTGGTAGTTGCGACAGACGGACACGTCAGCAACGGGCTCCCCATCAAAGTCGCCTCGCTGATCGCCGAAAATCTCCACCCCGTGACCAATCCCGCGCTCGATGCGGAAGGCAATATTTACGTAACTTTTTCAGGCTCGCGCGGACAAAAGGTGCCGGTAGCGATCTTTAAGATCGATACGAACTACAATGTCAAACCGTTCGTCGCGGAGATGATGAATGCGACGGCCATCGCTTTTGACCGGCAGGGACAGATGTATGTCTCGTCACGGCATGATGGCGCGGTTTATCGCGTGGCTCCCAATGGCACCATGACCACCTACGCGGAAGGCATGGGCATTGCCACCGGTATCGCTTTTGACCGCGAGCAGAGCCTGTACGTCGGCGACCGCAATGGCACGATTTTTAAAATCTCGCGCGACCAGCAGGTCTTCGTATTCGCCACAATCGAACCAAGCGTGTCAGCATACCACCTGGCTTTCGGTCCGACCGGCGACTTGTACGTAACAGGACCAACCACCTCCAGCTTCGACAAGGTGTACCGGATCGACCCCAGCGGGACGGTAAACATGTTTTACAAAGGCCTGGGCCGCCCGCAAGGCCTCGCCTTCGACGTAGAGGGAAATTTGTACGTGGCGGCATCGCTCGGGGGCAAGCGTGGCATAGTCAAACTTTCTGCTGACGCGAAGCCGACACTCGAGGTAGCGGGACAAGGGTTGGTTGGACTCGCCTTCGGGCCGGGGCGCTCCGCGATCCTCGCCACCACCAGCAGCGTCCATCATCTTTCGTGGAATGTTCAGGGATTGCCGTTGCTACCCGAGTAAAATTCGGCGACCATCTGGTAGCCTGCCTTTCCACTCTTTCATTTACACTTCTAATTCGTGAATGCCGAAATCATCGCCGTGGGTTCGGAGATGCTCACTCCCTTCCGCATGGACACGAACTCACTCTATCTCACCGAGCAGTTGAATTTGCTGGGAGTGGAGGTCATTTTCAAGAGTGTGGTCGGCGATGACCTGGGGCGTTTGGTATCTGCCGCGCAGCATGCGCTGTTTCGGTCGGACATCGTGATCTTCGTGGGGGGACTGGGCCCCACGGAAGATGATTTAACTCGCGAAGCGGTGGCGGCGGCTCTTGGCGTTCAGCTTCGCCGCGACCCGGAGGTACTCCAGAAATTGGAGGAGCGCTTCGCAGCCCGCGGATGGAAAATGGCGGCCAACAATTCCAAACAGGCCGACGTTCTCGAGGGCGCCACGATTCTTCCTAATCCCAACGGCACTGCACCCGGCCAATGGCTCTCGGGGCAATTCGATGATCGGGAGCACGTGATCGTGCTGCTCCCCGGCCCGCCTCACGAAATGAAAGCGCTGTTCGAAGCCGAGGTGCGCGAGCGATTGCGGGACAAGGTTCCGGCTGCATTCCTGGCGACGCGTACGTTGAAAATCGCCATGCTCGGCGAGTCTCACGTAGATGCGCGCGTTGCCCCGATCTACAAGCGGTTCAAAGATGTCGATACCACGATCCTGGCCGGAGCCGGCGAAATCGAACTGCATTTCCGCACCCGCGCCGCAGAGAAGAACGCCGCGCAAGAGCGAGTTGACGAAGTGGCTGGGTTGGTCGAAGACGAATTGGATGATGCGGTCTATTCGCGAAACGGCGAATCGCTGGAACAGATCGTCGGATACTGGCTGCAAATGCGCAATGTTACACTTGCGGTCGCAGAATCGTGTACAGGCGGTTTGCTCGCCGAACGCATCACCTCTGTACCGGGAAGTTCGCGCTATTTTATCGGCGGCGCCATTGTGTATTCCAACCAAATGAAGACCGATCTTGCGGGAGTGCCTTCCGAAATGATCGAACGACACGGGGCGGTCAGCCGCGAGGTCGCGGCGGCGTTGGCTGAGGGTATTCGCTACCGTTGTGGGTCGAGTTTCGGAGTGGGTGTGACCGGTGTGGCCGGCCCGGGCGGCGGCTCCGAGGAAAAGCCCGTTGGGCTTGTGTACCACGCCGTGGCGGGTGACTCCGGCACAGAAGTCGTGCATCGAAGTTTCCCCGGCGATCGCCAGCGCATCCGCCGCTTCGCCTCGACCATGGCGCTCGATATGGTCCGAAGAAAGATGATGTGAGCGGCTGCGAGCGTTACTTGGATTTTCCTTTCTCCGCGGGAACACGCTCGTATCCGGCGCACTGAAGCACCGGCAGGGGTGGATATTTGGGGAAAGCCGGATCTGTGAGCGAGCGCTCGCAGAAATAAAAAGTCGATCCGCGATCCGAGTGGATGGGGCGGACGAACCGGCAATCGACGCATAGGCCCACTGTCACCGGCTCTCTTCTCTCGTTGTGCCCACTCATGGTTCCAGCATAGCTCCACTTCGATATCGCGGGGTGGACCTGCTTGGGCCTCAGCGGGCGGCTTCCAAAGTATGCACAAGCTGCTGAATCTGAAAGAAAATTCACATAAAGTTGAAGCGGTAATTCTTGATGACGGGATATGGCCGGTGCTATAAGAATTCCTTCCAAAACCAGGAGCGTAGACTATGCACTCTTCGCAGCTGTTTCCGCCCAGCTGTTATAGCCGATTCGTGGCCATCACCATTGCCATCGCCACGATCCTCCTCTCGATTCCAACAGCTGTTGCTCAGCAAACTTTGGGCTCCATGAATGGCACGGTAACCGACATCAGCGGGGCGGTGGTACAAGGGGCCAGCGTGAAAGCTCGGGCTCTGGCCACGAATCTGGAAGTGTCTGCGACAAGCAAGCCGGACGGCTCGTTCAGCATTGCCGACCTGCCTATCGGCACGTATGAAGTGAGCATTATTAAAGAAGGATTCGAAAAAGCGGTCTATCCGCAGATCGTCGTGCAGGGCAACCGAACGACGACGCTCAATGGGCATCTGCATCCAGGAGCAACATCAGAAACCGTCACGGTGGAGGCCACGCCGCTGCTGAATCAGACAGACACGACCACGGGATACACCCTGAACGAGGTGCAGATCCAGGACACCCCGCTAGGTACCGGTAGCTTTACACAGCTTGCGATCCTCAGTCCAGGAGTCAGCGCTGACTTGCTGAATACGGCTGGCACCAATGCGGGTTTGGGCAATCAAGCCATTTGGGCGAACGGACAGCGCGATACCAGTAACAGCTTCACGGTCAACGGCGTTGATGCCAACAACATTTTCAACGGGAAATCCACCAGCCAGGTTACATCCAGTCGTGTGGCCGTCAACATCGGGGAAAACGGCAACGGGAACAATCCCAGCGGCGAGATCGTCACGAGCACTTCCGTTTACGGGGCCATTGGCCAAGCTATGCCGTCTCCTCCTCCGGAGACGATCGAGGAGATGCACGTCAACTCTGCCATGTACGATGCCTCTCAGGGTGGAAGCAGCGGTGCACAAATTGGAACAACCACGAAGTCTGGAACGAATGCGCTTCATGGTGGGGCCTACGAATACCACGAGCAGACGGGATGGAATGCCAACGAATGGTTCTTCATCCACAATCAACTACAGCGTCCGGAAATGCACCGGAATGTGTTTGGCGCGTATGTGGGTGGTCCGATCAAGAAAGACAAGCTGTTCTTCTTCGGCTCCTATCAGGGGCAACGGGTCAACGACCAACTATTGGCCATTTCCATCGTCGCGGTTCCTCCTGGTCTGAGCGACAACAACCGGACGGCACAAGGGTTGGCGGCCCTGGCCAACGCGAATTTCGGCACGAACCTTACGGCAAGCAATGTGACGGCGCAGGCTTTGAAAATCATGAATACGAAGGCGCCCAACGGGACTTGGTGGGTTCCGAATGCCGCCACCGGGAACCTTCTGAGTACGCTTCAGAGCGAGAACGGTGATGCGGAAATTCAGGGGCCAAACTCGGTCTTTACCGCGAACCAAGCTAATGCGAATATCGATTACAACTTCAGTGCAAAGGATCGTTTCGCGGTCAAGTACTACTATCAGGACGATCCCAACACGACACCTTTCGCTCAGAGTTCCCTCCTCGGCTTCCCCCAGAGTATGCAGGCAGGCAGTCAAACGGTTTCTCTAGACAATACGAGCGCGTTGACGCCCAACATGACCTGGGAACAGCGTTTTGGTTTCGTGCGAGAACGCGCCTATTCGACCACCAGCCAGTTCATGGGGCCCTCGGGGGTGGGCATAGGCATTCCTGGCACGAGCTTGTTCCCCGGAATCAATATCAAGAATGAAGACAATATCGCCCCGAATGCCCTATCCGTCGGTCCAATTAACAACTTCGCCAATGCAGGGGTGTTTCAGAACAATTTCCAATTTTCCAGCAACTTGAAATGGATCCACGGGATGCACTCACTGGCCGTCGGATTCAACCTCGACAATCTGCAATTGAATGTCATCAACAAGAACAACGAGCTTGCCCGAATTACGTTCGCCGATTTTCCAGGATTTCTGGAGGGAAACGTTTGCGGACCAAACACGAGTGGGTGCAGTGGTCAAGACCCGTCAGAGCTTCTAAGCGGTGCTACGAGTCGCTACTATCGCGCAAGGCAACTCGGCACCTATGTGCAAGATAATGTGCGGATCAAATCGAACGTGACTCTCAACCTTGGGCTGCGCTGGGACTGGGATGGCCCGCTGTGGGAGAAGTATGGAAACCTTACCAACTTCAACCCACAGGACTACTCTTACGAGGTAGCATCCGACACTATTACCAATCTTGGGCTGGTGGTCGCCGGTAACAATCGGACCTTTGGCACCAGGGGCGTGAGCAATTCCACGCTTACGGGGCGGCAATGGGGATTTGCGCCGCGGATCGGACTGGCGTACAGTCCGGCAAAGTTCAACAACAAGATCGTGATTCGTACCGGCTTTGGTATGTATTATGACCGCGGTGAATATTTCACGGAGTTCTCTCCTCCAGCCGGCGGCGGAATCAGCGGCCCGTTTGGCGTGACGGTGGAAGAGCCTTTTGTTGTTCCCTTTTACGCCACCCAGAACAACTTCGGCCAGCCTTTCGGAACAGCAGCACCGCCGCCTCCACCGGCGAGCCTTTCGGCGGTTTCTGAGTTGTTACCAAATGCCAAACAATTGATCGCGAACCAAACGACTTACTGTAATTCGCTCGGAGAATCTGGCTGCGGTCCCCTCTTCTTCGGCGGATATGATCCGAGAAACACCCTTCCGTACTCCGAGAATTGGACATTGGATCTGCAATGGCAGCCTCGAAACAACCTCGTGATCACCATTGGCTATATCGGAAATCATGGCGTCCACGAAGTCATGCCCTTGCCCTTCAATCAAGCCCAGATTGCTACGCCGCAGCATCCCCTGCTCAAGGGAGGTCCCTTCCAGCAGAACTACTCATATGGGTACAACGTGGCGTGTCAATTTATTCCCTACCCTGAGCCCTGTTCGCCAACGAACCTGGCAGCTCTAAGCCGGTCTCAATTCGACGCGAACGAGCCATATGACACGCTGGTCGCAGGCTACGGCACCGGAAATGCTTCGTTGCGTACGCCATATATCGGTTACGATCCCAATTCTGTTTTGAATCGTTCGGTCGGAATGTCGAACTACGATGCTCTTCAGTTCAATGTCACCCGGCGCCTCAGCCATGGGCTGCAGATTTCCGCCTCGTATACCTACTCTCACACTTTGGATGAACAGAGCGCGCTGGGCCTGTTCTTTACCGGAAATGACCCCAATAATCCTCGCTCTTCCTATGCGACTTCAGACTTTGACCGCACGCATGTACTGACCGTCAACTACCACTACGACCTGCCGAAAGCTTCCATCGCGAATGGATTTTTGGGACAGATCGTCAACGGATGGGCGCTGAACGGAGTGACCGTTTTGCAGAGTGGTCAGGCTTACAGCGTCTTCGATTACAGCGGAGGCGCCGCGAGCATCTACTGGGGCGGCGGAAACGACCTGGCCACCAATCCGATTGTTCCGGTTGGCGGTTATGGCGCCACACAATCGAATGCCGTGCTGCAAGGAACAACCGGGGTGAATGGCAACAAGCCCGTACTGAACGCGAATGCGTTTGGCATTCCGGCAATTATTGCTCCGAATACTTGCGCCGCCGGCGACAACTCCCCTGTTCCCTGCAACGATGCTGTCTCGGGGCTGAGCGACACATTCGAGAACGGCTATGCTGCGGGTGGACGAAATATCTTTCGAGCACCCTTCCAGAACCGCTTTGATTTTGGCGTGACCAAGAACATCACGATCCGAGATCGATACGTCCTGAAATACGACTTGCTGGCATTCAATATCTTCAACCATCCCAGCTTCGATATTCCCAGCAACGACGTTAATTTCAACCCCTACTACGAGAATCCTCCGATCTACGGATTCGGTAGCTACAATGCATGCAATCCGGCGACGGGAGCATATACCTGTCCGCCAACCGGAAATCTCGGCGTATTGCAGCACACCATCGGCAGTCCGCGGTTTATTCAGATGGCGTTGCATTTAACCTTTTAGGCCGACGGGGTGCACGCTCTGGATATTCGGGAAAAGTACAGACGGACATCACGAGAGCTGATCAGCGTCGGGCTGATCGCTCTCGTTTTTTTTCATCCCAATCCTGCCGCTGCCTGGGGAAATGAAGGACACACTTACATCAATCGCGTGGCGGCGGAGAAGATCCCCGTCTCCATGCCGCGCTTCTTGCGGCGAGCCGTCATCGAAATCGCTTACCTGGGCCCGGAACCGGATCGCTGGCGCAATCCCGCCGAGTTCGCGCTCAAAAATACGCAGGAGCCCGACCACTTCATCGACCTGGAGCGTGTGTCATGGCTCGACCCTCTTCCGCGCGGACGTTATGAGTTCTATCGGAGGCTTTATGAGAAGCGCGCTTCCACAGCGGAGAATCCGGACGACTACTTGCCCGAACGAGTCGGGCTGCAGCCTTACATCTCGATGGAGGTCTATGGCCGCCTGAAGGCGGCGTTCCGCGAATATCGGCATTTGCGCGAGGCGCACCAGTTGACGCGAGCCGTGCAGCAGGCGATCATCTTCTACGCAGGGTGGCTCGGGCATTACGTGGCCGACGGTTCGCAACCGCTGCATACTACGATTCAATACAACGGCTGGGTAGGACCGAATCCAAACGGGTACACGACGCAGCATGGCATTCATGCGCAGTTTGAAACCGCTTATGTCGCGGCCAACATTACAGCAAAGGATTTCGCCGGGATGGTGAAAGTGCCGGAGCGATTGGAAGATCCATTCGGTTCCTACATTGCCTACCTGAAGGATTCGCACGCCCAGGTAGAAACCGTCTACTCACTCGAGAAGGAGGGCGGGTTTTCCGGCAAGGGATCTCCCGCGGCGTTCGAGTTCACCACGCGCCGTTTGGGGGCTGGCGCGCAGATGCTGCTCAATCTCTGGTACACCGCCTGGCTAGAAAGTGCGCTGCCGGCGCCCGAACATCCCGGCACCACTCCGGCGACAAAAGCAGCCGCTCGCGGCAAGTAAAGTACCGCTCAACGTCCCACGCTGTTCCTCCGTCCCTGCACGATTTACGATTTCTCTCGTATACTGGAATAGAGATGCCGGTCCTGAAAAATATCGCCGCAATTGCCAAGGGGATGAGCATCACCTTCCGGGAGATGTTCAATCCGACGATTGTCGAAAACTATCCAGATGGCAAAGGGCCCTTGCGGGGAGCGCGTCTGGAGGCGCGTTATCGTGGTGCGCACGTGCTACAGCGCGACGAGAACGGGCTGGAAAAATGCGTAGCCTGTTTCCTGTGCGCGGCGGCTTGTCCTTCCAATTGCATTTACATCGAGGCAGCGGAGAATACTGCGGAGCACCGCGTGAGCGGCGCGGAGCGTTATGCCAAGGTGTACAACATCGATTACAACCGATGCATTTTCTGCGGGTATTGTGTGGAGGCGTGTCCGACGGATGCGATCACGCACGGACACGGATTTGAACTCGCGACCTTCAATGCTTCCGGTCTGATCTACCGCAAGGAGCAGATGCTGGCCCCCCGGCCAGCACACATGGGAGCGAACATCATCTTCAATCAGGCCGACGTGATGGGCGGGGCGCCGACAACAGTGACGCCCGGCAGCTAGAGTTCAACGAGTTTTGTTCCCGACACGCCGGTCCTCGAGACCGGCGTTCGTGCATGGAATCATTTGTTTGTCAGGCTCAGAGCGGCGAAGGATCTATGCATCCTTGTTGGAAATCTGCAGAATGCATAAGCTCTTGGCTTCGTTCAAAGTGACAGGATTGTTGATTCATTTATGAAGAACTTTTTGGAGACCGTGCGGGAACGCGTCGTCATCTACGACGGCGCGATGGGGACGAATATTCAGAAGCGCAATCCTACCCTTGACGATTTCTGGGGTAAGGAAAACTGCAGCGAAGTGCTGGTGCTGAGCCGTCCCGACATTATTCGGGAGATTCATGCCGATTTTCTGAAAGTTGGCTGCGATGCAGTGGAAACCAACACCTTTGGCGGAAGTGCGATTGTCCTGGGGGAATTCGATCTGCGGGATCGTGTGCGCGAGATCAACATTAAGGCCGCGCAGCTGGCCCGGGAAGTCGCTCAGCAATTTTCGACAAAAGACAAACCACGGTTTGTGGCGGGATCGATTGGTCCTACGACCAAGCTTCCATCACTGGGGCAGATCAGCTTCGACGCAATGCTGGCGGCTTATGAAGAACAGGCGTCGGCGTTGATTGAAGGCGGCGTCGATGTCCTGTTGGTCGAAACTGCTCAGGATTTATTGCAAGCCAAAATCGGCGTGATCGGCGTGCTCGAAGCCATGCGGAAGTCCGGCAAGCGACTGCCAATCACGGTGCAGGTCACGTTACAGGAATCCGGCACGATGCTGCTCGGGACTGAAATCGCAGCGGCCCTGACTGCGCTCGAACCCCTAGATGTTGATGTGATTGGGCTGAACTGCGCCACGGGGCCCAGAGAGATGAATGACGCAGTCCGCTATCTCGGCCTGAACTCGACGAAGGAGGTTTCCGTTCTACCTAATGCCGGGCTTCCCGAGAATGTTGGAGGGCAGCCGGTATATCGCCTGACGCCTGCTGAACTGGCGGAATACCACAAGCATTTCATTCAGGACTACGGGGTGCGGATTGTCGGCGGATGTTGTGGAACGATTCCCGAGCACTTGAAAGCCGTGGTCGACGCGGTGTCTGGAGTCGAACCTGCCAAGCGGGATGTGAAGCGCGTCGGCGCCGCATCGAGCGCGTACACGTCGGTACCGCTCGATCTGGAACCCAAGCCCCTGATCGTCGCCGAGGAGATGAATACAACCACGCGGGTTGAGCACTTCCGCAATCTTGTGCGCGCAAAGAAATACGACGACATCCTTGCCCTGGCGAAAAAACTTGTGAACGACGGATCTCACATGCTCGATTTGTGCTGCGCGATTGTGGGCGAGGACGAGAAGGGCTACGTGAGCTCCATTCTCGACAAGATTGCCACGCGCGTGCCCGCGCCGATTCTGGTGGACTCAACAGAAGCCGATGTGGTTGAGGAGGCGCTGAAGCGAATTCCAGGACGGGCGATCATCAACTCCATCAACCTTGAAGATGGCGAAAAACGGACATCGAAAGTTTTGCCGATGGCGAAGCGCTACGGCGCGGCGGTGATCGCGCTGACAATTGACGAAGAAGGCATGGCGCTCACCGCGGAGAAAAAAACAGCGATCGTGCACCGAATCTATGACCTTGCCACAGAAAAATACGGGCTCGACGGCACCGATCTGATTTTCGACGCGCTCACACTTCCGATCTCGACTGGACAGGAGGAGTATCGGACGGCAGGGATTGAGACCCTTAAAGCGGTCGAGCGGATCAAGAAGGAACTGCCGTCTGTGAAAACGATTTTGGGCGTGAGCAATATTTCCTTCGGGCTCGACGCTTATTCGAGGCGAGTGCTGAACTCGGTTTTCATGCATGAAGCGGTCGATCACGGCCTTGACATGGCAATCGTTAACTACAGCAAGATCTATCCGTTATACAAGATACCGCAAGAAGAAGTTGACCTGGCGCGGAAGCTGATCTATCGCGACGAATCGGCCGGCGACCCGCTGCAAATTTACATGGCGCACTTCGCCGGTATGAAGGGCAAACCGGCCGCGACCGCGACGGCGCATGTCGATACGCTTTCGCTCGAAGACAAGCTGAAGTTCCATCATCAACGGCGAAAAATCTGTGGGCGATGGTGCGAACAAAAAGTCTCTGGAGGATTTGCTTGAAGAAGCCCTAGCGAACTATTCCCCCCTGGAATTGATCAACACAGTTCTGCTCGACGGGATGAAAACCGTGGGTGATTTGTTCGGCGCGCGCAAAATGCAATTGCCCTCCGTGCTCGATTCGGCTGGCGTGATGAAGCAGGCGGTCGCCTATCTCGAGCCGAAGATGGAGAAAAAAGCTGGTTCGCAGAAGGGCACGATCGTATTGGCGACGGTGAAAGGTGATGTCCACGACATCGGCAAGAATCTGGTCGATATCATCCTGTCGAACAATGGGTTCAGGGTCATCAATCTCGGAATCAAACAGCCTGGGGACGCGATCATTCGTGCAGCGCAAGAGCATGGGGCCCACGCGATCGGGTTGAGCGGACTGCTGGTGAAATCCACGCTCGAAATGAAGTACGTCATTCAGGATCTCCAGCGGCAGAAGTTGGAATTTCCTGTGATTTGCGGCGGTGCCGCTCTCACCCGCAAATATGTGGAAGACGATCTGCGGCGCGAGTACGCCAATGCTGTTTTTTACGCCGATGACGCCTTTGCGGGCCTGCACATCATGGAGGATCTTTCGACTGCAGATGGCGCGCGTGATACGCGCTTGCGCGAGGGCCGTACCGTCAAGGAGTATGCCAAGGCGGCTGCGGTTGATGAAGAAACCGGACCGGTATTCGTCGAGCGCAGCCCGGTCGTCGGCGATGCTCCGAACATCCCCAATCCGCCGTTCTGGGGAGTGCGAGTACGCAAGGATTATGACCTCCGCGAAGTGTTCCGGTACATCAATGAAACCGCGCTCTTCAAGAATCAGTGGCAGTTAAAGACCGCATCCCAGTCGGACTATGTGCGACTCGTAGAGGAGAAGTTTCGTCCGGTGCTGCGCAATCTGCAGAACGAGGGCATCGAATCGGGATTGTTTGCGCCGGCTGTGGTATGGGGATACTTCCCGGCACAGAGCGAGGGGAATGATGTGGTTGTGTACAAAGCCCCGAGTCCCGAGTCGCGAGTCCCGAGTCAAACGGCGAAGGAGGAATTGCTTCGATTCACATTTCCACGACAAAGAGAAGGACGTCGGTTGAGCATCGCCGATTTCTTCGCGCCGAAGTCTTCGGGAAAAGTGGACGTGATCGGACTTTCCCTGGTCACGATCGGGCCGAAGGCCAGCGTCGAGACGCAGCGCTTGTTTGAAGGCGGCGAGTATACGAAATATCTCTACCTGCATGGGTTGAGCGTGGAAACAGCGGAGGCTCTGGCGGAATGGCATCACAAGAAGATGCGTGAGGAATTAGGAATCGCGGGCGAGGATGCTCCCGAGATTCGCGATTTGTTTCACCAGAAGTATCGCGGGTCGCGGTATTCATTTGGATACCCCGCATGTCCGAACCTGGAAGACCAGACCAAGCTGTTTGCTTTGCTGAAACCGGAAGAAAATGTCGGCGTGCGCTTGACCTCTGGGTTCCTGCTCGAACCAGAGCAATCAACTTCAGCTATCGTGGTGCACCATCCGGCGGCAAAGTACTTCGTTGTTTAAGAATCTGTCATGGATCTTGCAAAATACCGCGCCAGTTCTTACACGAAATTTACAGACCATGAAGTCTTGAGTCGCGACCCAAAGCGCCATTGAGAAAGAAACTGGAACTTTTTTTCGCAGGACGATCATTTTTTACAAACTTCTTACAGGCAGATTGACAAATTCCGACTGGAACTGAGGCAAACTCTTTGTAGATCCTGAGGGCGGCGGCTACCCAGTTCGCCTGCGACGCGGATCGAAGACTTCAGCCCTTCCTCGCCCGAAGGGTATGAGGAAAAACAGGCGCTCGTGCCGCAGGGGGTGCGAGCGCCGTTTTATTTCCCGAAATTCACTTGCCTTGCGCGTGCGCTACGCAGACCCGCCGATTCCAACTGTTACAATTCTAGGTTATTCGATCAGACTGCAGTTTCCGCGGCTCATCGCGCTCGCGCCAGGGTAGCCGAAGGATCCGGGATCTGCGGACCGAAGCCAAGCGCCATGAAATGTCCTTTCTGTGGATTTGCCAACGACAAGGTGGTCGATTCCCGTGAAAGCAAAGAAGCGGAATCGATTCGCCGCCGCCGCGAGTGCCTCAAATGTGGCAAGCGTTTTACGACCTATGAACGGATCGACGAGATTCCCTACATGGTGGTGAAAAAGGACGGCCGGCGGGAGAAGTTCGATCGCCAAAAGGTCTTGAACGGACTGCTGCGGGCCTGCGAAAAACGCCCGGTACCTATAAGCAAGTTGGAACAGATCGTCAATGAAACGGAATCTTTTGTGATCGAATCGCCCGAGCGCGAACGTAAAACCAGCGAACTGGGCGAATTGATCATGAACCGTCTGCGCCGCTACGACAAGGTGGCGTATGTGCGTTTCGCATCGGTATATCTGGACTTCAAAGATGTGAAAGAGTTTATGAACGAGTTGAAGGACTTGGTGAAGGCCAAAGTTTGATCGCTCAACAGAGCAAGATACGTAGATCCTTTGCTTCGCTCAGCATGACCATCTTCATTTAGGAACTTGTGACAAGAATGACTCACACAGTCACCCTTATTCCCGGAGACGGTATCGGACCCGAGGTCACGCAGGCCGTGGTGCGCATTCTTGAAGCCACCGGCGTGAAGTTCGAGTGGGAAACCTTTGCTGTAGGCGCAGATGCATATCAGAAGTATGGCGAATACATCCCCAAAGAACTGATTGAGTCGATCGAGCGAACGCACGTGGCGCTGAAGGGACCGGTCACAACGCCGGTGGGCGGCGGCTTTGCCAGTATTAACGTAGCACTACGAAAAAAATTTGATCTGTACGCGAACTTCCGCCCGATCCGCAATCTTCCCCACATTCCTACGCGCTATCCCGATGTCGATCTGATTATCGTTCGCGAAAATACCGAGGGCCTTTACTCCGGACTGGAGCATGAAGTGGTGCCCGGAGTGGTGGAGAGTTTGAAGATCATGACGGAAAAGGCCTGCACCCGGATAGCCCGCTTCGCCTTCGAATATGCACGAAAGAACCATCGTAAAAAGATTCACGCCATCCATAAAGCAAACATAATGAAGATGTCGGATGGGCTATTCCTTCGCTGCGCCCGAAATGTCGCGAAGGACTATCCGGAAGTCACCTATGGTGAGCACATTGTCGATAACACATGCATGCAACTGGTGATGAACCCGTACCAGTACGACATGCTGGTGATGGAGAATCTGTACGGCGATATCCTCTCCGATCTCTGTGCAGCATTCGTCGGCGGACTCGGCTTCGTGCCTAGCGCCAATCTTGGCGACGATTGCGCCATCTTTGAAGCGGTGCACGGTTCCGCTCCCGATATTGCCGGCAAAAATCTCGCCAACCCTACTGCCCTGCTGCGCTCGGCGCTACTGATGGTGCGGCACCTGGGCGAACACGATGCCTCGACACAAATTCGCAATGCCCTCGAACGGGTTTACCGGCATCGCGAGAAGCTCACCCGCGATATCGGCGGCCAGGCCGGGACCTCAGAGTTCGCCGACGCTGTGATCGAGGAAATGCAGAAAGCTCAAACCCCGGCGTAATTACGGCTCTCAGCGTGGTTGCGCAAGGCGTTTCTCGTTTTTCCCCTGAATCCCGTGCTGCGGACGAACTCTTGTCAATTTTTTGTATCCCGCGGCATTGACTCTTACGGCGTAATGGGAGTAAAGTCCAAACCGTTCTGTGGGCATCTGGGGGAAAATGACGCGCACAACACGGCGTGTAGGGATAGTTCTCTTCCAGCTGGGAGGGCCGGATTCGCTGGAAGCGATCGAACCGTTCCTGTACAACCTGTTCTGCGATCCGGATATCATTGACTTTCCCTTTGCGCGCATCGGACGTAAGCCACTCGCCAAACTGATTTCCAGCACACGCGCGCGAAAAGTGCAGCACCACTACTCCATCATTGGGGGATCTTCGCCCATTCGCCGCAACACCGAGCGGCAGGCTCAAGCATTGGAAGCGGAATTACGCCGACAAGGCGTCGATGCGCATTGCTTCGTGGCTATGCGTTACTGGCACCCTTTTACCAGCGAGGCCATCGAGCAGTTGCGGGCGGCCGAATGCGAGGAATTGGTTCTGCTACCCCTCTATCCTCAGTATTCCACAACCACTACGGGATCGAGCTTGAACGAGTGGCGCCGGCAATTCTGCGACGATATCCCGTCCCATTACGTGGACGGCTTCTACCGCAACCCGCTCTACCTCGATGCGATAATTGAGAAAATCAATCACGCCCTGGCACGCTTCCGACGCCCTACGACCCCGGAAATCATTTTCAGCGCTCACAGCATCCCACTGACCGTAATCGAAAAAGGGGATCCTTACCAGCGGCAGATCGAGGAAACCGTCGCGATGCTAATAGCGCGCGGTGGCTGGTCCAATTCGCACTGCCTCTGCTATCAAAGCAAAGTCGGCGCCAGTAAGTGGCTGCAACCTTCTCTTCGGGAAACTTTGAAGCACCTTTCTGCCCGGCATGTGCGCGAGGTTTGTGTGGTTCCGGTGTCGTTCGTTTCTGATCACGTTGAGACACTCGGCGAAATCGATCACGAAGCCCGGGAGCTGACGATGCATCTGGGTTTCACCCAATTTGAGATGAGCGCCGGTTTGAATGACTCTCGGAAATTTATCAGCGCCCTGGCCGAGGTCGTGTGTGAAGCGCTGAGTGAGCGAAGTCTGGCTCTTGTACCCGTTCGCAGCCCAGGGAGGCAAGTGGCGGAGCCGCAGTACGCGGCGGCCGCCGGTTTGGATTAAGTCCACAAGGGAGGGATGTATGGCGGGGACCGAAACGGTCAATCCGAATCCCGAAGCGGCAAAGCCCGCAGCCAAGTCTGCGGTGGATGCCACAAAATATGTCGGCACGCCGGCGGTCGGAACTTCGAAGGCGGCAGCCGCAGCCGGCGTCGCATCCACTGTTCCTTCCACCGAAATCGATCGCCGCCGCCGCCGTTTCGTGTGGGTAATGGTCACCGGCTTTCTCACAGCTTGGTTCCTTGCCTTTTTTCGATTCTTTCTTCCCCGCACATTGTTCGAGCCGAATAGCGTTTTCAAGATCGGATATCCCTCGGAATTTGCCCTCGGGGTTGATACGAAATTTCAGCAGAAGTACCGAATTTGGGTGGACCGCACGCCCGACCGGCTGTTTGTGATTTACGCGCGCTGCACGCATCTTGGGTGCACGCCGGATTGGAAGCCAAGCGAAAACAAATTCAAGTGTCCGTGCCACGGAAGCGGGTACGACAGCGAAGGAATCAATTTCGAAGGACCCGCGCCGCGGCCCATGGATCGCGCCCACATCGAACTCGCGCCAGACGGGCAGATTCTGGTCGACACAGCGAAGCTTTATTCCTGGCCCAAAGGCCAGCCGACCCACTTCAATGATCCGGGAGCGTTCTTGACCGGTGTATAGAACGATTGAGTCATTGATTCGTTGAATCGCTGGCTCCAAACAAGAAACTGCCTCAATGGTTAAATGAGTCAATAATTCTATGGCTGAAGCAAACAATCCGAACGGCGGCAACGGGGCTGGCAGCGCAAATAGCGACAACGGCAAGAATGGCGGAAAAGTCGGACTCCTGGAAAAAGTCAGTACGGGAGTCAAGGACGACATTCAGGCGCTCAAAACCGACATTCCCAGCAAAGCGAAGGAGCAGATCGAGGGGCTGAAAGACCCGACCAAAACGCAGGTCTACACCTCGATCTTCCGCCACAAACACGACGACACGCCCCGCAACCGCGCGCTGGGCGTGCTTTCCAACGTGTTCCTGCACCTGCATCCGGCGAAGATCAATCGCGATGCGGTGCGCTACAGCTACACGTGGGGCATGGGCGGGATCACGTTTTACCTGTTCATCATCCTGACCTACACCGGTGTGTTGCTGATGTTCTATTACCACCCGAGCAAGGTGCAGGCGTTTCGGGATGTGCTTTATCTCGAACACGACGTTCCCTTTGGAAAGATTCTGCGCAACATGCATCGCTGGGCCGCGCACTTGATGGTGATCGCGGTCTGGCTGCACATGTTTCGAGTGTTTCTGACGGGTTCGTACAAGAAGCCTCGAGAGTTCAACTGGAACATTGGCGTGCTGCTGTTGGTATTCACGCTTCTGCTTTCATTTACCGGATATCTGCTCCCTGACGATCAATTGGGATTCTGGGCAGTCACGGTGGGCACGAACATGGCACGCGCCACTCCGCTGTTGGGCCATGAAGGACCGTTCGGTCCGCAGTTAGGCATGACTCCATATAACGATGTGCGCTTCGGGTTGCTTGGCGGATCGATCGTTGATGCCAATGCGCTGCTCCGGTCGTACATCTGGCACTGCATTGGAATTCCGATCGTCGCATCGGTGTTGATGATTGTTCACTTCTGGCGCGTGAGGAAAGACGGGGGAATCTCCGGACCGGCTCCGGTCATGCTTGAGGCCGAAGCCGATAAGCCGCGACGAGGACCGAAAGCCGCCGGAGAGTAGAGTCAACCTCCGCCCTGACGCCAGGAACGGCGGCAAGGTGGGGCACCCACATTTCGTGGAGAATTTATGGATTGGCGACAACTTTGGGAGATCTGTTCCGCGCCGGATAACGTTCCGATCGTAGGCCTCATTCCACTGCTGATCTTCTACATCTATCTCGCGTGGAAGCAGGCGCATGCCAACGATCAACTCATTGCCCAACTGGAAACCAGCCCGGAGATGGCCAAAACGCATCATCGCAAGACCTGGCCTTTCAAATCGGGGTGGCAGAAAGAAGTGCATGTCTGGCCATTCCTGCTGCGCATTGAATTTCTGGCAGCCATCATCGTTACCATCATTCTGATGATCTGGTCGATCTCTCTGAATGCCCCGTTGGAGGAACCGGCGAATCCGAATCTCACGATGAATCCCGCAAAGGCGCCGTGGTATTTCCTCGGCCTTCAGGAGATGCTGGTTTATTTCGACCCATGGATTGCCGGAGTCGTGATGCCCACACTCATCATTGTGGGGCTGATGGTGATTCCGTACATCGATACGAATCCTCTGGGTAGCGGCTATTACACATGGAAGCAGCGGAAGTTTTCGATCGCCACCTTTCTGTTTGGCTTCATCATTCTCTGGGTCTCGATGATCATGATCGGAACGTTTATTCGCGGTCCAGGCTGGCAATGGTTCTGGCCGGGACAGACGTGGGATCACAATCGCTTGATTTACGAAGTGAACCGCGATCTGCCCGATATTTTCGGCATCACGTCGAACCTGGGCAAAGGCGTCTTCGGCGGCATTGTGGTGATCGGGTATTACTTAATCGGCGGTGGACTGGTTTATTCACTGTTCCGGCGGCGCATGGCTAAGGATTTTCGGCGCATGAGCCTGCTGCAGTTTTCGATCATGCAAGTATTCCTGCTGACCATGGTCGCACTTCCGATCAAGATGGGCCTGCGTCTGTTGTGGCACATCAAGTACGTGTGGATTACGCCGTGGTTCAACGTATGAGAACGGTCGTTTTACTTGGGAATTGCCATCCTGAGCCGAGTAAAGCGGTTCGCGGAGCGAAGCGCTTTCCGAGTGGAAAGATGCCTGCCCAGAGTGCAATGCTGGGAGCAAATTCTCGCTTCGCTCGGAATGACAATCCCTTGAGTAGGTTCGTAGTCGGAGGAACTGGTGCCTGAAAAACCCACCCCCGAGCAAGATCCAATCACCAGTAAATCGTATGCTGTGCATTATCTAATTGCGATGGTGATTCTCACCGCCACGCTTTTCTGGGCTTTGTGGGACGAAGCCTGGGGACAGCGCCCCTGGAAGGCCTTCCAGGACGAATGGAAGGTACGCTACAGCGCATTCCTGAACACGGCAAAGTCCGCGTCTGCCAAGTCACAGACAGCGGTCGAGCAAGACCCGCAATACGTTGCCCTGAAGCAGGACTACGCCAGCGCCTACGCGGCCTCGAAAGGTCAAGCCTCCGAAATTCGTCAGAAACTCGATGACACCAGCGCTCGCCTGCTGGCAATCCAAAGTGTTTTTACCGATCGCCGGGCTTACGTCAATGCCCTCACCTACGAACTGGAAACCAGCAGCAGCGCTTCCGCCAAGGCGAGTAAGGCGAACGAGATCAAAGAATATAAAGAGAGAAAAGCAACCGTCGAATTTCCCGACGGTAGCAGGAAGCAATTTAATTTTGATGAGCTGGAAAAAACCTATAACGACACCCGAGACGAGAAAACGAAACTGAGCCTGCAACTTGGAGACGTGCTGAAGCCTTCCACTGATGCAAAAACCAAAATGGACGATTATGTCACCGACCACATGGTTGATCTGACACCGGCGCAGATTGAAGGCTTGAAGAAGAAAGTAGCGGACTGGGATTCGAAGATTGTACAGATCAATGTGGCGGAAGCGAACATTGTAGATCGCTGCGAATCCTGCCATCTGAATACGCGCGAGCCACTCAAAATTACCGCCGCAGCGATGACGCCAAAAGGTGAAAAGAAACCGGATGAATACGCGCAGGCGTTCGTGAGCCATACTGATCCAGAGTTGCTGACGATTCACGATCCAGAGAAATTCGGATGCTCTCCCTGCCATCAAGGCAATGGCCGCGCCACGACCAGTATCGAGAAGGCGCACGGGAATTACGAGCACTGGCTCTGGCCGCTGTATCCGAGGGAGAATGCGCAAGCCGGATGCCAGACTTGCCACTCCGCGGATATGGTACTGGTCAGCGGCGACGTCCAGTTTCAGACGATCAACGACGGCAAGGACCTATTCCGGCAACGCGGGTGTATGGGCTGCCACCGTTACGAAGGCTACGACAAAGAGCCCGACGATCTGAATTCGATTACCCAGCAGATCAAGCAAATCGAAAACGAAAAGATCGACAATGTGAAGCGCTCGGCTGCCCTGATGAAAGAGGCCGATGCTGCCGAAACCAACGAAGAAGCCAACGAACTGAATGCCAAAGCCGTCGATTTGCATGTAGCCAATAGCAAACTCGATGGGCGACTGCAGCAGCTTGATTTTCAATCGCACAGCCTGATGCAGGATCAGAAAAAGGTCGGCCCCAACCTGAAAGACATCCGCCTGAAGCTGAATAGAAACTGGATTCCGGTGTGGCTGAAGAAACCGAGCGACTTTCGTCCGACGACCAAGATGCCGAACTTCCGCCTGACCGATCATCAGATCCAGGCGATCTCGGCCTTCATCTGGCAGTCGGCGTTGACTGACCCGCTCCCCAAGCACAAGCCCGGCAACCCCGAGCACGGCAAGGAACTGTTCGAGACCCGCGGCTGCCTCGCCTGCCACTCTATCGGGGAAGGCGATCAAATGCAGGGCGGAGTGTTTGCCGCGAACCTGACCCGAGTCGGCGAGAAGGCGAACTACGACTATCTCGTCCGATGGGTTCATAACGCGCGCGAACGCACGCGTCCTTATTGTCCGTACGAGAAAAAAGACATCGGTCCTGAGGATTACGCCAGGAAAGGCCTGCCATACCAGTGGGATCTGCAGCATAGCAAGTGCCCGAACGACGGTCATGAACTGCAAGTCCAGAACATGACTGTCATGCCGAGTCTGCGGCTCAGCGAGGAAGATGCCGAAGATATCGCGACCTACCTGATGACTCAGAAAAGGCAGGAACCGTCGTCCTACCCGGATGCGTCATTCATGGATGACCCGTCGCTGAAAGCGGAAGGCAAGAAGTGGGTGCAGCACTTCGGCTGCGCCGGATGCCACGAGATTTCGGGACTGGAAGACGAAGGCCGCATCGGCACTGAGCTGACCTTTGAAGGCAGCAAACCGATCGAGCGCCTGGATTTTGCGCTCTTCACGGAATCGGCGCAGCGCGGCGGCAAAGACTCGGAGCCAATCAAGGACAAGGAAGATCTTGCCCGCCTTCCGGATGGTCCCGCCACGAAGCCCTGGTACAACCATAAGGGATTTTTCGAGCACAAACTGGCTGAACCCAATGTCTTCGATCAGGGCATGGTTAAAAGCGAAACCGAAGCCCTGCGGATGCCGAACCTGCATCTGACCAAAGATCAGATTCTCGATCTCACGACATTCCTGATGGGCAGCCAGGAAACTTCCCTGCCCTCCAGCTATCTGTACAAACCGGGCGATCCACGACGCGACATTCAGGACGGCTGGTGGATCGTTAAAAAGTACAACTGCATGGGATGCCATCAGTTCATCCCCGGCCAGCGCACGATCCTGATGGGGCTAAAACAGTATCAGGATGTGCAGGAGCAGTTGCCGCCGAAACTTCTGACCGAAGGGGCGCGCGTCGATCCTGAGTGGCTGCGGAAATTCCTTTCTAACCCTGCTCTCAGCACCACCGACACGAACCGCAACGGCGTGCGGCCGTACCTGAAAGTGCGGATGCCCACATTCTCGTTTTCGGACAACGAACTCAGAAAGCTGGTGCGCTTCTTCCAGGCGCTTTCGCAGCAGCCGATGCCGTACATTCCGGAGCAGGTACCGGTGCTTTCGGCGAAAGAAACCGACATGGCGCGCAGTCTCTTCTCCAGCACGGCCGCGCCTTGCCTGAAATGCCATGCCACGGGCGATCCGAACCACGACAAGATCGCTACGGCCCCGAATTTCCTGCTGGCGAAGGAACGGCTGAAGCCGGACTGGGTCGAGCGCTGGATTACCGATCCGCAGGCCGTCAGCCCCGGTACGTCCATGCCTTCGGGCCTGTTCAAACAGGACGGGAAGCAGTGGGTATTCGCTGGGCCGACTCCACCTTCTTTCAACGGATTCACGGGAGATCATCGCAAGCTGCTCACGGACTACATCTTCCAACTCACGCCGGAGGAACAACACCGGGTGGCTTCGGCGATGCCGCGGGCCAGCGCTGCCGTGCCGGCTCGAACAAATCGACGACACGCATCCGTGGCACCGGATCGCCCGCTCACGGGAGGTTCACGGTAGAATTTCATGAATACGGTTCAACGAGCCGAGATCGCGTTCACGCCGGCTCGCTTACAAGCAATGGACGACAAACTTCAGTTTAACGATCAAAGAGAGGCGACATCATGAATACGAGAATGCGTTGGGCCGTCACGGCTTTCAGCGTATTGGTACTTTGTGCGCTGATCGTGCTGGCGGCGTGCAGCAAGAAAGAGAATACGGAGCAGTCCAATAACGCGACGGAGCAACAGCAGGCTCAATCCGGCGCGCCCGCGACACCGATCGATCCAGCAACCGTAGCCACCGTCAACGGCACCGTCAAATTCGACGGCACGGCTCCGAAACCTTCGAAGATCGACATGAGCCAGGATCCGGGCTGCAAGGGTACGAATGAGGCCGAAAATCTCGTCGTTGACCACGGCGACCTTGCCAACGTCTTCGTGTACGTGAAGGACGGGCTGGGAAATCGCACCTTCGATACGCCCAAGGATCCGGTTACCATCGAGCAGAAGGGTTGCCAGTATCATCCGCACGTGCTCGGGGTGATGGCGGGCCAAACCGTCGATATCAAGAATGCCGACCCGACCACCCACAACATCCATCCCACGCCGAAGGACAACCGCGAGTGGAACGAGTCGCAGCCGCCGTCTTCGCCCGATATCGAAAAGAATTTCGCCCGCGAAGAGATCATGCTGCCTGTGAAGTGCAATCAGCATCCGTGGATGAAGATGTATGTGAACGTGGTGAAGAGCCCGTTCTATGCTGTGACCGACAAGGATGGCAAGTACGAGATCAAAGGCCTGCCGCCGGGCGATTACACGATCGCGTTCGTGCACGAAAAACTTGGAGAGCAGGATCAGAAAGTCACGCTTGCTGCGAAGGAAACCAAGACGGTTGATCAGAGCTTCAAACCTGCCGCCGATTAGGCTTTTTGCGGTGTAGAATATTGCGAAGAGGGCGGGCCGTCTTAGTCGCCGGCCTGCTTTCTTCTCGCATTTATCGAGACAATTCCGCTACGTGCAAGCCATGGGCACTCCTCTGAAATCGCTCGAAACACCTTACAATCGCGGCCTCCATCGTTTTGCACTTGTGCTGGCCTGCTGGACTTTCCTACTGATCATTGCCGGCGCTCTCGTCACCAGCAATGATGCCGGAATGTCTGTCCCCGATTGGCCGACTTCTTTCGGGTCGCTTTACAAAATTCCAAAGCTGGTCGGTGGAGTGAAATTTGAGCATACGCACCGAATGATTGCGCAGGCGGCGGGATTGCTGACGATCATCCTGGCAATCTGGACCTGGCGCGCGGAAAAGCGCCGCTGGATGCGGGTTTTGGGTTTTACCGCGCTCGGAACGGTGATCGCCCAGGGAGTCCTGGGCGGACTCACGGTTCTCTTCTTCCTGCCGCCGCCGATTTCATCAGCACATGCCGCCCTAGCGCAAACATTTTTCTGCATTGCTGTAGCAATGGCTGTATTCACCGGTAGAAAGTGGGTGGAGGAGCAGCCCCGGGTTGAGTTTGATCAGCGCCGGCCTAGCCTGTTCACATTGACGTTGCTCTCGATTTTCGTTCTCTACGTTCAGCTCATTCTTGGAGCAATGTTCCGGCATCACGGCCTGAGTTGGTGGCCGCATGTGTTGAACGCGGTGGTGGTTTCGTTTGTTTTAGCGTGGACTGCGGTGCGAGCCATGAGCGTTTACTCGCAGATCGAGGCAATCCGCCGCCCGGCGATCCTGATGCTCTCGCTGCTGATTACGCAGCTCTGCCTGGGGTTCACGGCTTTCTTAACGCGTGTGGCGTGGGGTCGGGACGCGGCGCAGCCGGAACTGCCGATGGTGATCTCGACGGTCGCACACGTTGCCGTCGGCGCCCTGCTATTGGCGACAACGGTGATTCTCGCCATACAGGTATGGCGTCACGTTCCGGTGGCCTTCGAGGAACGAATTCTGCAAGCGGAGCGCAACCCCTCTGCGGCCTAAGAAATCCCGGTGTTGCTATCGTGCAATCCGATAATACAAACGACTCTCGCGATGTAACGGCTTTTTTACTCCTTTATGTCGTAAACTGGTGACAGTCTCGTGGGGAACTATCTTGGTCTCAAAAGTCGCTGCATTGGCTGAATCCGGCCTGGAAGTGGAGCGTAGTTCCGCGGCGCCAGTCATTTCAGTACAAAATCTCGTCCACCGTTACGAAAATCGCACTGCTTTGAATGGAGTATCGTTCGATGTGCGGCCGGCGGAATTGTTTGGGCTGCTGGGCCCGAACGGCAGCGGAAAGACCACTCTATTCCGCATTCTGTCCACCCTGATGATCCCTACCGGCGGCCGCGCCGTCGTGATGGGATACGATGCCGCGCAAGATGCTGCTAGCCTTCGCCGCCAGATCGGCGTTGTCTTCCAGGCACAGAGCGTCGATCCCAAGCTGACTGCATACGAAAATCTCTGGCATCAGGGACATCTGTACGGCCTCAGCGGATCGACCCTGAAGAAGCGCATCAACGAGATTCTCTTGCGTGTAGGCCTCGCAGATCGTGCCAACGAGCGGGTTGAGACGTTCTCTGGGGGCATGCAGCGCCGGATTGAACTGGCGAAGGGACTTCTGCACCGACCCGGAGTCCTGCTGTTGGACGAACCGACCACCGGTCTCGATCCCGGCGCACGCATCGATCTTTGGCAGTATCTGCAGATGCTGCGCGATGAGGAACACGTTTCCGTCCTGGTGACCACACACCTGATGGAAGAGGCGGAACGCTGCGACCGGCTTGCCATCATGAACGAGGGCAATTTGGTCGCGCTGGGAACTCCGGTGGAATTGAAGAGCGAAATCGGTGGCGACGTGATCCTCCTGGAACCTACGCACGATCCTGCATCTTTGGCCGAGCATATCCGGCAACGCTTTGCTGTCGACGCCGTCGTGCTGGGCAATCAGGTGCGCATCGAGCGGGAGAGCGGACATCGCTTCGTCCCTGATCTGGTCGAAGCCTTTCCCGGCGAGATTCAGGCAATTTCGGTGAGCAAACCCGCCCTGGAAGACGTGTTCATTCACCGCACCGGCCACAAGTTTTGGAGTGAGACGAACGAAAACAATCCTGACAAGAAACGGAGGTAAGGAATGCGGTCGACGATCCTTGTACTTTCTCTCGTGTTAGGAGTATTGCCCCTGCTAGGAATCGGTTGGATCTTCGCTACCGGCATGATCACGCCTTGGCCGCCCTCGTTTAGCGTGGACGGCCTGTTTATGACCCTGATCCTGCTCGTGCTGTCGTTGTGCTTCTTCCTGAACGCGTTTTGGGAAGCACGGGATCAGGGCCTGGTGAAGTTCACGCAGAATAAGAAAACGACGTTAGTTCCTGCCCCGGCAACCAAGGCTGCCGCTCCGGTCACTGCCCCGGCTTCTTCGGCCGCGCCGACCGCAAAAGTGAGTTCGTGATGGCAACTCAGGCAGCAACGCTCGCACGTCCGGCGACGCAAAAGTCCGCAGGGCTTATTTTGCCCGCCTTCACGCTGTGGTGGCGCGAGATTGTGCGCTTCTATCGCCAAACCACGCGTGTGATCGGCGTTCTGGCATCTCCGCTGGTTTTTTGGCTGGTCATCGGCTCGGGGTTTGGGACGTCATTTCGCTCCGGTGGCACGAGCCAGCAACATTACCTGGATTACTTTTATCCCGGCGCACTGATCATGATCGTACTCTTTACCTCGATCTTTACCATGATGTCGGTGATTGAAGATCGGAAAGAGGGATTCCTGTTGTCGGTGCTGGTGGCGCCAGTTCCTCGCACAGCGATCGTGCTGGGCAAGGTATTAGGTGGCACTACGCTCTCGGCGATTCAAGGCATGATCTTCCTGATCTTCGCGCCGTTCGCTGGAGTTCATCTCGATCCCCTGCAGGTCTTGCTGGTCGCAGTAGTGGTCTTCCTTGTTTCGTTCGCTCTGACCGCATTGGGCTTTGCAATCGCATGGCCCATGGATTCATCACAGGCGTTCCACGGCATTGTGAATCTTTTCCTGATCCCGCTCTGGCTGGTCTCAGGAGCGCTGTTCCCTCTATCCGGCGCTTCGGGGTGGATCAAGGTGATCATGCGGATCAATCCCCTCACCTACGGTGTGGAAGCATTGCGGGCGCTTCTGTATCCGGGTACCGAAACGACAGTCCCGCTTTCGTCCGATATCGCCACTCTCGTACTGTTCTCGTTGGTGATGTTCGGAGCCGCATTTCTGATGGTCAATCGCCGCAGCACGAGGCCGGCCGCATGATCGCTGAACAGTACGCGTACTTCCCAGCCCTCAACGCCACACTAAATGGGACGAGCGCAGTACTGTTGCTTACCGGCCGCGTCCTAATCGCGAAAGGTCGAATGGCCGCGCACCGCCTGTGCATGATCGCGGCGGTGGTTGCCTCCACTCTGTTTCTCGGCTGCTATTTGTTTTTCCATTACAAAGTAGGAAACATTCTTTTTCTGGGACAGGGATGGTCGCGTCCGGTCTATTTCACCATTCTGACTTCGCATGTGATTCTCGCTATCGTGATCGTTCCGCTCGCGATTGTGACACTTAGCCGGGGCCTGCGCGCCCGTTATGATCGGCACCGTGCCATTGCGCAATGGACCTGGCCGTTATGGATGTACGTATCCGTCACCGGCGTGCTGGTGTACTTCATGCTCTATCAGTGGTTCCCGCATAGCTAGGTTTTACCGCTTAGGCATGGAGACCCAGAGGAAAGATTTCTGTGTCCTCCGCGCCTCGATGCTTCCGTGGCCGCCCGAATGTCCATTCTGAAGCTCAAGATCGACGTCTCCGGCACAGTTGGCGATGCCGCCTGGCGCGACATCAAGCAGTTCGATCAGATTCAAAGCGCCGACTTCGGACCACAGTTCGGCAGCGGTGGACGCTGCAATCATGCTCCTGACCAGCCGCACTGCAAAGGTGAATGGATCGGCGCTGAAATACGGCTCCAGACGCCACTTCTGGCGCAATACGCCATGTCCCATTATCTGGAGCAGGATCGCGTGCTGGACGCCGACGTGGAGTAACGTGGAGTTGCCCGTTCTGGTATAGTTCCGAGAATCTGATGTCAGCTCATTCCCAGACCAACCCCTCCGATCAGCAAATAGGTCCCGAAACAGGTGCGGTATCACAGCCAAAACCCAAGCGGGGCATGACCCGCAATCAACGGATTCTATTCTTCACCACTGGGTGGCTGATTGTGCTGATGCCGTTCCTGTTCTGGTGGAGCACCTGGTTCGGCCGCCATCTCACCGAGCAGCAGCTAAACGAATATCTGCACGACGATAAAAAGCCGCGGCACATTCAGCACGCGCTCGTGCAGATTGGCGATCGCATGTCACATCAGGATGCGGCGGTGAAGCAGTGGTATCCCGACCTGGTGCGGCTCTCGACCTACTCCGTGGAACAAGTTCGCAATACGGACGCCTGGGTGATGGGACAAGATACGCACGGCGCGGGATTTCACGAGACCCTGCTCAAAATGCTGAACGATTCGTCGCCGATGGTGCGTGGGAATGCGGCTTTGTCGCTGGTGCGATTTGGAGATGCGACGGGGCGGCCGCAGATCGTGGCATTGCTGCAACCGGCACAGATTAGCGCGCCGCGATCCGGCCGAATCGCCGATGCCGACCGCCCTGGCACGCCCATTCATCAAGGTGGGCTCATCGCCAAGCTCGCGCCTGCAGACTCTTCGCAGATGGTCGAGATTCGCTCGCCGATTCCCGGCCGCATCCGTTTCGCCGCTCAGAAAGGCGCGAATGTTGCCGCGGGAGCCGAGGTTGCGGTGGTCGATCCCGCCTCGGAGCAGGTGTGGGAAGCTCTGCGCGCCCTTTATCTGATCGGGCAAACCGATGACTTGCCCGCAATCCGTGCTTACGAGCGCGAACTGCCGGATATCTCCAACGACATACGCCAGCAGGCGATGGAAACGGAAAAGGCCATCAGAACTCGTGCAGGAACACCATAGCCGGGTGCCACCCTGAAGTTGCCAGGCGGTAGCTGAACGCTTTCCAGCTAGATCGCCATCACGCCGACTTCCTTCTCGACTTCCGTAGTCTCGAGCATGACGATCGCGTCCCACGGGCAGCCGTCCAGGAAGCAGCCATCCGGACCTTTGCTGAGACACTTCTTGCAGCCGATGCAGAGGATCGGGTCCACTTGGATGCGGCCAAACGGCGGATTGTCTTCGTCCGGCACCCAGAACATGCAGTCTTCCACCGGGCAATACTCCACGCAGGCGGGTGATCCGGCGCATCCGGTGCAGCATTCGGTGATGACGGCCAGCTCCTTGGGCTTCTTCTTGCGCGGGGTGGTCAGGCCTTTGGATTTCGGCTCAAACTTGAGTTCGTCGGGAACCATCCCGACGGCTTTTGGCGCTCCGGGTGCGGCAGGCATGGTGGGCATTATAGCTCAAAACAGGTGTCGGACCTTGGACTTCCGGACTGCACCAAGGGGACGGCACGAACCGCTAAGCACACGACTTCAGTCGTGCCGAATATGAGGGCCTCGCTTCAGGCCCAAATCGAGACTTCCTGACAAAAACTTATCGATGCTAACCGGATTTCCGCCTGTATAGCTCTGCTATAGTGATCCGTTACATCGACATCGCACGTTTTGAGTGGGCGAAGCGCCCGCTTCACACAAGGAGCACCGCTATGGCTGGCAAAAGCGTTAACAAAGTCATTCTTCTAGGAAATCTTGGCAAAGATCCGGAAGTGAAGTACACGCCGCAAGGTACCCCGGTCGCGAAGTTCAGTATTGCTACAAACGAGCGTTTCAAAGACAAAGACGGGAACTGGCAGGATCGGACTGAGTGGCACAACATAACCGCGTGGGCGCGAACTGCGGAGATCGCGGGGGAATACCTGAAAAAGGGCAGCAAGGTTTACATCGAGGGCAGCCTGCGAACCCACTCATGGGATGACAAACAGACTGGCCAGAAGAAGTATATGACCGAAATTGTCGTTAATGATCTGGTCCTTCTGAGCGGACGCGGGGAAGGTGGCGGTGGAGGCGACTTCGGCGGCGGAAGCTCAAGAAGCGCGTCCAGCGGAAACAATTTCGATCAGCGCACACCGGAGCACGAGCCCGCACCGGCAGGCCCGATCACCGACGACGACATACCTTTCTAGGGTATTGAGCGAGGCTGGAGGGAGGATAGGGGACTGCCTTTGCAGTCCCCTAATTTGTGCGCGCCGGAACTACTTGAACGACTTCACTGCTGAAGCCTCGTCGTCCTTCACGTCGAAAACGGTATACAGCTTCGTAATCTGCAGCAAGTCGTTCACTTTCTTGGTGAGGTTCAGCAGCTTCAGTTCCCCGCCCTGGTTCTTCGTGGTCGTATAGGCGCTGACCAGCTCGCCAATGCCCGAGCTGTCGATATAATTCACTTCCGCCAGGTTGAGCACGATCTTTTTATTGCCCTTAGAAAGCAGATCGCGCACCGTATCGCGGAGAATCACGCTGCCCTCGCCCAGCGTAATGCGCCCGCTACAATCCACAATCATCACTCCATCCACCTGCCGACTACCAACCTTCATCGTCACTGGGAAGCCTCCTTGCCGCCCGCGGTTGGTCCGTGGACGTGCTTGATCAATTTGAGTTCAGTGCCCGCCTGCGATGGCCGAATTTCGACCACATCCATAAACGAGCGCATAAGAAAAATTCCCCTCCCGGAAGTTTTGAGCAGATTCTCCGGGGCCAGCGGATTGGGGATATTGTTCAGATCCATGCCCTTGCCCTGGTCGCGAATCGTGATGACCAAGTCGCCACCGCTGATCTCAAAAGCCAGGGTGACTTTTTTCTCGGGAGCGTAGGCATTGCCGTGGAGCACGGCATTGACAGTACCCTCGCGCACCGCCATGGAAATCTGCATGATTTCGTCTTCGCCGAAGCCGAGGTCGGTGGCAAAACGCGTCGCCTTTTCTTCCGCACGATCGATCGTTTCTATCGATGAATCCAGCGTGTACGAGACGCGTTGCTCGGTCATGGCCATGGACGAAGTAAACGTAAGTCGCATTCGCGGGGCGGCTGGGGCGCTCAGAACCGCCTGTAGACGCTGGCCAAAAGCAAATCCCGGCGAATGGGGTAGTTTGCCTTGTTAACCGCAGAGTTGTCAACGAGGCACAGGCTGCAGGCGCGCAGTTCCGGGGTTCTCGGCTGTCGGGAGCATATAATCCGGGGCGTGGGCGATCTTCCGGTTCCGAATTTGCGGGTTCGGCTGCGGGGATTCTTCCTCCGAACTCTGGCTTCGATTCTGCTCATTTCCACGGTAGTGTTCGCCGCGGATTACGCCATTTACCGGGTGCGCGCCGCAGCCAACTTGAATCCATACGGGTCCGTAACCGTAGATCATTACTTTGCCGTACAGCAAAAAAGCGGGAAAACACAATTCATTTTCGATCCGCCGCAAGCCCAGACATGCATTCACGCCCTCATTCCCCATGCCGGATACTTGCCCTGCTGGTATTTAAGTCGCCATCCGGAGCAGCGGACAGATATTTAGCCGGAGTTCGAGCGGGCTGGGCTAGAATGTTCGCGCATATCCAATAATCGCATATCCAATAATGAGGAGCTTCATGACGACTTTTGTTCGGCGGCTGGGCTGCCCGATTTTCATGCTGTTCGTTCTTGCGTCTACCTGTTTCGCCGGGACAAGTGCCAACTCCTCTGATCCCCGCCTGCAGAAAGCCTACCGGTTCGAGAAAGGCGGATGGACCTACGTTCACCTCGAAGGCTCGCCTGCGAATGTCGGATTCCAGCATGGATACCTCCTCGCCCCTGAGATCGCGGACGCCCTTGCCGCAATCAAGCTCTACGATACGCACCAGAGCGGGCGCGATTGGGACTTCTACCGCACCACGGCCCAGCAGGTTCTCTGGCCACATATTGACCCCGAATACCAGCAGGAGTTGCAAGGCATTGCGGACGGGGTCAAGGCCCACGGGGTGAATCTTGATCTCAACGACATCGTCGCGCTGAACGCCTTCGAAGAGGTCATGGACTACTACCTGCCATGGCTCAACAAACAGCAGAAATCGGCTAAAAACCCTAAGCTAGCCGCCCCCGGGAACTGCAGCGCATTTATCGCAACCGGTGGCATGACCAAGGATCACCAGGTCGTCATCGCTCACAACAACTGGACCAGCTATCTCGCCGGCGAGCGCTGGGTGGTTATTTTCGATATCGTCCCGCAACACGGCAACCGCATTTTGATGGATGGCTTCCCGGGAGTCATTACCAGCGATGATGATTTCGGCGTGAACTCTGCCGGCTTAATGGTGACTGAAACTACCATCACACAGTTCGAAGGATGGGATTCGAACGGGAAACCGGAATTTGTACGCTCGCGCAAAGCGCTGCAGTATGCCAACAACATCGACGACTACGTTCGGATTATCAAGGAAGGCAATAACGGGGGCTATGCGAATGATTGGCTGATCGGCGATCGAAAGTCCGGTGAAATCGCCTATCTGGAGCTGGGATTGAAGAACACGCCCCTCTGGCGGACGAAGGATGGATACTTCGTCAGTTCGAACTTCGCGAGAGATCCGAAAGTGATCGCAGAAGAGACGACGTTCGATCCGAACGATCTCTCCTCCTCGCCCAATGCCCGGCGCGTGCGCTGGGAAGAATTGATGAAGCAAAATAAGGGCAAGATCGACGTGAACATGGCGGAACAGTTCTTATCCGATCACGTTGACTCTTTCGAGAACTCCGCATCCCAGAAGCCTCTACCAGACGAACGCGGCCTCTGTGGACATGTAGACACATCCCCGCGCGGCGTAAAGGAATGGGGCTGGGATGCCTACGATCCCGGTGGCGCAGTCCAGGGTAAGGCCACGGATAGTACCATGGCTGCCCAGATGAGCTTTGTCGCCCGAGCCGGGCATCCCTGCGGAGAAGACTTCCTGGCCGACAAGTTCCTGGATCAGCATCCGGAATACTCCTGGCAGAAACCGCTGCTGCGCGATATGAAAGCCGGCCCGTGGAAGGTCTTCACCGCCGGGCAGAAGCCCTAGTTGCGTCCAAAAACGGCACGCCTTTTAGCCCACTGCCGTTTAACCTGTCCAAAATCACCAATACGCGCATCTTGGCTTCAAATTCGCGCTGCCCTTCGCTGGAGAATTACGTGAGCGACTACTACGGGCACCCCGGGTCGCAGACAACGCCCGAAACGATGACCCGAATTTTTGTCAGGCCACTCGCGATCAGGGCACTGTGACCGCGATCGTCTGGTCCCCATAAACGCCGTTCGAATCCCAGGCACGAACAACAATGCTATGCGTTCCTGGACCGATCGTAAGCTGGGAATTGATGCTATTCCCGCTACTCTGCGTGTAAGAATCGACCGAGTCGACGTAAACGTGCCAGCCAACGATCGGATTCGCAGCATAGGCTGCCGCCTGCAACTTCAACGGCGAGGTCACAGGAGAGCTGTTGAATGGAGCCAGGATGTTCACGGCCACCGGCTTCACTTCGACTGCGAAAGTCTGGTCTCCGTAGGCGCCGGAAGTATCCCAGGCTCGAATTACCAGCGTGTGCGCTCCCGCTGAGGCGGGCACATAGGCATCAATGGAGCCGACAGAGCCCGCATTGAATGCGGCGTTTCCGTCAAGGTAAATCCACCATCCAGTGATGGAATGACCACTGCTCGGAGTGGCCGCAGCTTTGACGTGGATTGGGGAGAGAACGTTCGCTCCGATCGCGGGTGTGGACAACGCCACTGCCGGCTTGGCTGCGACCGTGAGCTTCAGAGTCTGATCCCCATGCGACCCCGAGGTGTCCCATGCGCGTACGACCACCGTATGATTCCCATTGCTCATCGCGACATTCTGATTAATCCAGTCAATGGCACCCGCACTGGCAGCCGCATTGCCGTCGACATACACCTTCCACAAGTTGATTGTCTGTCCCGCCGATGGAATTGCCAGCGCCTGAAAATTAACCGGCGATCCCACAATCGTTCCGCCTGTCGGCGTTCCCAGGCGAACCGCTGGCTTGAGCGAGCTGACAGTTACAGTAAAACTCTGATCTGCATAAGCGCCACTGCTATCCCAGGCGCGCGCGACTACGTTATGGGTCCCGGTGCTCATCTTCAAGCTCGAATCGATGGCAGACACCGCCCCGGCTGAGAACACCGAGGTGCTGTCGACGTAGACGTGCCATCCCGTGATGGTGTGGCCCGAGCCTGGAACAGCCGAAGCCTGAATTGTTACTGGAGAACTCAAAGATGCTCCGGTGTAGGGCCATTCCAGCGCGACCTCGGGTCTGCTCCCGGTTGTGGTAAAGAAGTCCGACATATCGGCCGCGCTGGCCGCAGCGCCCGGATAAACCCCGATTCTGAGGCTATCGAGCATAGTGCGCAACGCATTCTCATGCTTGTAAGGGCTACTTGAAACGGTGTGCGGCTTGATTTTCGGACCAATCAACGCCGTATAGACGGAGGCGCCACAACCCGCATTCGTTCCGCCGGCGCATTCATCGAAAGTCACGACGATCAACCCGCTGCCTCCCGGCTGAAAATCCCGCAACTCGAGAATCGGTTGGAGTGTGCTGCTCAGAAAAGCGTCGGCGGCAGCGAGCGTTTGGGATACCGTGCAGCTGCTCATGCCCACCGGACAATCGTGCGCATCGTGATTTCCGTCCGGGACAATGATCGTGAAGCGCGGCAAAGAGCCCTTCGCGACATCTGTCTCCAGCTGAGAAAGGTCGACAATCTTACTGGCCGAGCCATCCACATTACTGAGAATGTCGCTATACCAGGCTGCTCCATTGTGTCGGCGGTAGTACGCGGTACCGTTATGGTTATCCGGCGTGGTCGGCGTGCCGCCCGCCTGTGCGTAAGATTGCGCGTAGACCTTCCAGGAAATCCCCGCTTTGTTCAACTCGCGAAAAATGTTGTCGTCGGTGACAGGATCGCTTGTCCCAGTGCCCGGATAGTAGCAGTCATTCCCGTTACAGTTGAAATTGTGCGTCCCATTTGGAAGGGAGCAGTTCGCACTCGACTCGCAACTGCCCGACGCCAGCCAGAGATAGTCCATCAACGAACCGCCGTTGTCGGACTTATAATTGGTCGCATAGCCGTTGGCAAAGCCTTGGCCGACGAGCCAGGGCATGTTGGCCATCACTTCGCTGTAACTGCTGTTTTCATCGATGACGAGTACCACGTGCTGCGCGGCCGGAACCTGCGCAAACACGTTCATGGCAACCAGTGAACACACTACGACACACAGACTTCTTGAAAACATTCTCACGAATCGCCCCCAAATTTTACTTGCTTGTTCTTCCCGCACAGGACACAGCTGCGCGAGATTCTTGCGGTTGGTCTGTCTTTGTTGAAGTGCGTGCAGAGTCTATCTCAGGTGAATTCGGTGAGCCAGTTAAAAAACAATGAATGCAGAATAATTAGGGCATAACAAGAGGAAAGGCCCGCTGACCGATCAGTCGATCCGCTGGAAACAACCGCAAACTTTGAAAAAAATCGCATTCCATGACAACATTTCGTATCCGAATGAAACTGGCTGGGTGTAAACCGTCTCGAGGAGCTTGGTTACCGTGCAGCCCCAAGCCGGGCGGCAACGAAGCTGTACAGCGATTTCGTGGAGTCGTGCTCTGTGCTCTCGTTGCCGCGGGACTCGTCCCGGCTGCTTGCTCGCAACAATCCGAGAGATCCAAGCCGGTGGTGGTGCAGCCAGGAGCTCCGGGTCAGCCCAGCAAGACCCTGCCGTCCTCTACCAGGGGATCTCTGCCTCCTGCGTCGAAAGCCGACGCGGAATTTATGCAGGGAATGATCATGCATCATGCGCAGGCGGTCGAAATGACAGCGATGATTCCGTCGCATACGGAGAACCAGGATCTACGCTCGCTGGGTGCACGTATCAGCCGATCGCAGTCGGATGAAATCAAGTTTATGAAGCGCTGGCTTGTGGCTCGCGGCGAATCCGTTTCCAAGCCCATGGCCGATATGCCGGGAATGGACATGTCTCACGACTCGATGCCGTTGATGCCGGGAATGCTCACCCCTGGGCAGATGGAAGCTCTGCGCAAGGCCAAAGGTTCCGAATTCGATCACCTGTTTCTAGTGGGTATGATCCAGCATCACAACGGCGCCCTTACTATGGTGAAGGATCTATTCGATACGGCTGGCGCCGGGCAGGACGCGGAATTGTTTGACTTCGCCACCGACGTGGATACCGGACAACGGGCGGAGATCAGGATCATGGAGAACATGCTGCAGAAAGAAAAATCCGAGGAGAAATAATGAACCGAGCTTACCGACTTGTGCTTGCAATCGTGGCAATCACTTTTACCTTCAGTTTTTCTGTCAATCCCACGCAGGCACAGACACAGCCCTCCGCCGCCCAGCCGCAAGATCAGAGCGGTACCCAGAAATCTGCAGACGGATCGGCCGCGCAGGATTCCAAAAAAGATGATGGAGACGGCGGGAATATTTTCGCTCCCGAACCGGCACCGGCGTTGCCTCCGGGCATGACCGGATCCAATCCAAACGATCCCCGAAGCCAGCTTTCCCCGGGGCTCTTTGACGCAGGCGAAACAGCCATGGGTTTGAAACATCTGCTTCTGATCAAAAAGCCGGAAGCATTTCAGTTGAATACAACCGATCCCGATGATCCCAAAGTGCAGAACATTGTCGGTCAGCTCGGCCTGGGCAACAACCCGAAAATTCCGAAGGCCGCGCATTTGATGATCGCGCAGCTGGCCTTCGCAAACTCGGATCTGGCATTTCAAGGCAATCATCTTTTCCAGGGAAATTTTTATGGGATGAGTATCTACGACATCTCAAATCCGGCGCAGACACGCTTGCTCACCTCGATGGTCTGCCCCGGCGGACAAGGCGATGTGTCGGTGTACAAGAACCTTATGTTCATGTCGGTGGAGATGCCCAATGGTCGCATCGATTGCGGCACTCAAGGGTTTCCCCCGGAGCCTCCGCCGCCGGCCGATGAGCAAAAAGACAAGGCCCGGAAGTTCCGCCTACCCGCGGCGCAGAAGGACCGTTTCCGCGGCGTCCGAATCTTCGATATTTCCGATATCGAAAATCCTCGTCAGGTCGCGGCCGTGCAAACTTGCCGCGGATCGCACACGCATACCCTGGTCATCGATCCCAACGACAAGGACAACGTCTATATCTACGTTTCGGGAACGTCTTTTGTTCGTCAATCTGAAGAACTGGCTGGATGCTCGGGGGAGAAGCCAGATAAAGACCCGAACACAGCCCTGTTCCGCATTGACGTGATCCAGGTCCCGCTGGCCGCGCCTCAGGACGCCAAAATCGTGTCCAGTCCACGGGTGTTCATCGATCCGCGCACAGGCGCCCTCAATGGCCTGAACAACGGCGGCACCCATGGTAAGAAGGGCTCTGAGAAGCCGGTTGACACCGACCAATGCCACGACATTACAGTCGACTCCGCTCTCGGACTCGCGGCCGGAGCGTGCTCAGGAAACGGGATCCTGCTCGACATTAAAGATCCCATCCATCCCAAACGCATCGATGCGGTTAACGATCCGAACTACTCTTACTGGCATTCCGCCACGTTCTCCAATGATGGCAGCAAAGTTGTGTTCACCGATGAATGGGGTGGTGGACTCGGCGCGCGATGCCGGGCCAACGATCCCAACAAGTGGGGCGCCGATGCAATCTTCCGGCTACATGATGACAAGCTGACGTTCGCCAACTATTACAAAATGCCCGCGGCACAAAGCGACACAGAAAATTGCGTTGCGCACAATGGCTCGATCATTCCCGTTCCGGGCCGCGATATTGAAGTGCAAGCTTGGTACCAAGGCGGCATCTCCGTGATGGATTTCACCGACCCAGCGAATCCCCACGAAATTGCCTACTACGACCGTGGCCCAATTGACGCGAAAATGCTCGTATTGGGAGGCGATTGGTCCGCCTACTGGTACAACGGCTACATCTACGCTTCGGAAATTGCCCGAGGCCTTGATGTGCTGGAACTTACCCCGACGAAAGATCTGACTCAAAACGAGATCGACGCCGCCAAATCAGTGCAACTCGCCGTGCTCAATGTGCAGAACCAACCGAAATATGAGTGGCCCAACAACCTGGTGATCGCGAAATCTTATCTGGATCAGCTATCCCGGTCGCAGGCGCTGCCGGCCGATCGACTTGCAAAACTGCAGAAAGGGATCGACGCCGCCGAGGGTTCGCATTTGAACAAGAAGAAAGTGGCGAGCCTGAAAAAAATGGGGCCCTACCTGGACAAGAGCGCAGCCAAAGCTAAGAGTTCGGCCGACTCGATGCGGATGCGAGCTTTAGCGGATGTTCTGAAGAACTTGTCCGTATCGTAAATCCCGCACCTATGAGCGAAGGCCCTCCCTCAAATTGCCACGGATGGCCTTCCTCTCCTCAGGTCTTAGCCAATTCAATCCTACCTCTGCCGTGAGGAGCCAACAGCCCCACCTGTTTGTAACTCCTCAGTTATCCCCTAAAAGTAACCATCCACGAGAAGACCAAGGTCACTTGCACCGCTCAAACCCATAGTTCATCGTACTCAAGTACATCTCAACCGCGGTCAGGGGCAATATCCTGATCGACAACGGTTTTCGAGTAACCGGCTGTCCGCACCCCCCGCGGACACTGGGCTGACGCATCAGCTTTCAGTTGACTTCAAAACGCAACAATTTCGACTCACCAATCTCTCACGTCGGGGACTAGTTCATTTATGTGCGGAATTGTCGGAATTATCGGTGGCGGCGACGAACACCTGCTCGGCCGCATGAACGACATCATCGCCCATCGCGGTTACGACGACGCCGGCGTCAAGTGGTTCCCGGAATCGGGTTCCGGATTGGCGCAACGCCGTCTCTCGATTATCGATCTGTCACCCGCGGGCCATCAGCCGATGCCGAATGAGAAGGGCGACTTGTGGATCGTCTTCAATGGAGAAATTTACAACTACAAGGAAATCGCCCTTGAGCTGCAGGCAAAGGGCGTGCAACTGCGCTCGACCAGCGACACTGAGGTACTGCTCTACGCCTATCAACTGTGGGGAGAAGACTGCCTGCAAAAGCTGAATGGCATGTTCGCTTTCGCGGTCTACGATCTCCGCGAGAGAAAGCTGTTCGCGGCCCGCGACCGCCTGGGGATCAAGCCTTTGTATTATCACTTTGAAAATGGCCGGCTGATTTTTGCTTCCGAAATTAAGGCCATTCTCGATTCCGGCCTGGTCGAGAAGCGTCCTGATTTCAATGCCCTGCACACGCCCGCCCGCTTTCAGGTTTCTCCCTGGACCGGTTTCGAGAATATTCTCAAATTGCCGCCAGGGCATTGCCTGACGCTCGAGGCTGGAAAACTATCCGTGCGCCAGTACTGGAACCTGCGTCCCACTGAGCAGGAAGCAGACGAATCCGCTCTCATCGAACGCCTCGATTCGCTATTGACGGACGCGGTTCGCCTGCAGATGCGGGCTGACGTTCCGGTCGGCGTATTTCTGAGCGGCGGACTGGATTCCTCGATCGTCAGTGCCCTGATGCGAGCTAACACCCAGCAGACGGTGCATTCGTTCACCATCAAGTTCGCCGACGAAGACCAGAAATTCGAGCGCATGACTCCGGACGAGGTCTATGCCCGGGAAGTTGCGCAGCAATTTGGCTTTGAGTATCACGAGATCGAAATTCGTCCGCAGGTCGAAGAACTTCTGCCCAAGGTCATCTGGCACATGGACGAACCCATTTCCGACCCGGCCGCCATCAATACGTACCTGATTTCCAAAGCGGCGCGCGATCTGGACATTGTGGTTCTACTGAATGGGATGGGCGGTGACGAAGTTTTCGGCGGATACCGCAAGCATCTCGCGTGTCTCAGTGCTGACACCTATCAAGCCCTGGTTCCCGGCCTGATACGGCGAATGGTGCAATATACGGCGGACCTCATCCCGGTAGCGACCGCGTCCCGTGGCCTGAAGCAGATTCGCTGGGGCAAGCGCTTCCTCTCCTTCGCCGAATCGCCGCGCAGCGATCGCTACCTGATGTCCGATCTTTCCGTCGCGCCTAAGCAGTTTTCCCAGATGTTCGCCAGCCGGATGTCGTATTACGATTCTCACTTCTTCCGGGCGCAGGCATCGCGGTTTAACGGAAACGGACTTTCCTATCTCACGCAGATGTGCCTGAATGATACCCTGGTCTTCTTGCCCGAACACAATCTGACATACTCCGACAAAGCCTCCATGGCAGCGAGCATTGAGAGCCGCCCGCCGCTTACCGATCACCGTATCGTGGAGTTCATGTTCTCGGTGCAGCCCAGCAGCCGAATCCAGGGCTTCACGCAGAAGTATCTTCTGAAGAAGGTGTCCGAAAAATATCTGCCGGACCGGATCATCTACCGGCCCAAGGCGCCGTTTTCCTCGCCCTTGCGGTCATGGGTGAGGGGGCCGCTCGCGCCAATGGTTGCAGAGCTGCTCTCCGAAAGCGCGCTCCGGTCACGAGGTCTGTACGACCCAGCCTACGTTTCCGGCCTGATCGCCCGCGATAAAAGCGGGCAGGAAGATAACTCCTACCAGATCTGGACGCTGCTCACGAACGAGATCTGGTTTCGAACGTTCTTCCAAAACTAAAGAAGAGAAATTGCTGCGGTAAGAGTACGGGAAAAGATTTCAATGGCGGAGAGGGAGGGATTCGATCACCCCCATTACTCGCAAGTCTCTGTGATTCCTATATTTTCGGGTTAACAATCTGCCCTGCAAAGGCTTACAAGGAGGCCGCTTGCTTTTCTGGGGTTTCTACAGTTTCTATCGTGTTCTTAATTCCTCCGAGAAAAGGTATCAGTGGTATCAGTAAGCGTAACGAGCCCCCGCTCTACTTTCGAAATATACCTATTTGTACTGCCAAAGGTCGTTCAAAAAGCCGGTGGCCCCCGTTGAATCATTCCCATTGCCTCCGAACAGCCACAGATTTCCAGCGGCATCAGTCCAAGCAACAGCCTGTGTTCGCACTCCCGGATTATTCGTCGGGGCAGCGGTGCTTTGAACGCCGTATACCCCCGGCTGGCTGCCGTGACCCGAATATTGGCTGCCGCCCATCCAAGTCCACCGCCCAGCGCTGTATTTCCAGAGGTCATTGAGGCTACCACCGGCATCATCTCCGCCAAAGAGCCACAAATTGCCCGCCGAGTCGGACCAGCCAACTGCATATTCACGTCCACCGGGCACGTTTCCTGAATCAGGAATTCCCTGCGCCCCATAGGTCCCCGTTTGACTTGGACTGTCTGATCCGCTCATCCATGTCCATTCGCCCGCGCTATATTTCCAGAGATCATTCAGGTCACCTTGACTAACATTGCTGGAGCCGTGGCCAAACCCGCCGAACAGCCATACGTTTCCCGCCGGATCAGTCCAGGCCACAGCACCCATCCGTCCGCCTGGGAAGTTGGACGGCGCTACAACCCCGAGCGTCCCGTAAACACCGGGTTGGTACAAACTATTCGACCCACCAACCCAGGTCCACTGGCCAGCGCTGTACTTCCAGAGGTCATTCAGCCACCCATGGCTGTCATTGGGATTCGCATCGAATCCCATACCGCCGAAAAGCCAAAAAATGCCGCCTGCATCCGTCCAACTCACCGCGTCGGCCCGTGCCCCCGGGATATTGCTAAACCCTGGAGTGCCCTGAGTACCATAAACGCCTACATGATCCACGATGCTCGCACCGCCCATCCATGTCCATTCGCCCAATGAGGGACTGTACATCCACAGGTCATTCATCCATCCGCTCGACGGGCTGCTTCCATTACCGGCACCGCCGAAGCACCAGAATTTTCCGCTCGCATCAGTCCAGCTGACTGCTCCTCTTTTCCATCCCGGATAGCTGGCGGGCGAAGGCACTCCCAATGTTCCGTACACTCCTGATAAATCGGGAGCGACCTCCGATCCGTTCAACAAAACCCAGTCCCCTAGGCTGAATCTCCAAAGGTCATCGAGCCCGCCATACTCTCCGCCTGAGGTAAAGCCGGTGCCACCGTAGAGCCAGAAATCTCCAGCGCTGTCGCGTGATCCGAATGCGTAATACCTTGATCCAGGAACGTTACCAGGCGAAGGGACACCAATAGCCCCAAGATATCCGGCCCCATTAACCATGCTTGAACCGCCCACCCATGTCCACAGACCGACGCACCCCACCAAGACATCCGAAACATTGGTAGTTGCGGTCCCGCTGCCATTGGTGACTACGCAGTTTTGTCCCGGATTGGAAGGTTGGGCCAGAACAGAAATACTGTACGATCCGCCGTCTGAAACTGAGGCCGCAAATGTAAAGGTACCGTTCGCGTTCACATCCAGATCATCGCCACCATTATTCTGCAGAACCAGCCCCGCACCACGCAGTCCCGCGACTCGTACGGCGATGCTAAAGGCTGAATGACCACTCCCACTGCCTCCGCATGCGCAGAGGGATAGCGATACTGTCAATAACGCGACGGGAAGTGCTACGCTGCCTAATTTCCTGCTACCGAGGAACGGAATCATCATCTTTGTAGTCATTTGTAGTGGTTGCTCAGCACGCCTCGCTCTCCATACGGGCACGAGGAACACCACGGGGTCGGATCTATTGTGGGCCCTAGTCAGATTTCGCCGGGCTCAGTTTGCGGCACCAGCTCATCCACGATCAACATCCTGGTGGACTCTGGGCTTTTTCCGAAACTTCCATTACGGCTTCGGTCGATCCTCCACCGTGATTTTCCCGTTCACATCAATTGTGAATATGAATGCACCGGCGGCCACCATTTCTGGCACCCGTGGCCTCCGGGTTAAGACGAGCAACACGTCGGTATCGTCGGGGAGATTGTTCAGGACGTGAGTGTGGTATCCGCTTGCCACTGTGTCGGGAGCGCTTGAAGGAACTGACTCAATGATGGTCTTGTGCAACCGGCGCTTCGACCAAAATCTACAACCCACCCCGTGTCGGTTATTCGTGCGATGTAGCGGCCCACCCGGCCCTCTCTACCGGATGAACAGCTTTTACCGCGTCTGTCGCCTGCGAGCCTGATCTCGGTCGCCTAGGCTGAAACCAACCGGTGAACGGTCCGTCTGTCCCCGCATTTTGTCCGGGTCCACGGTCTCGCTAGCTCCTGAGTGCTCGTCACCGCCGTATTGCTGTAGCAGTTCCTTGAGCGCCGTCACTTGGCGTTTTGTGAGCTTGGCGCGGAGCAGATCGGCTTCCATCGGATAAATGGAACCATACTCGGCTTGCTTGTTCTTCGCAGGGTACATCGCATCCATGTACGCATCACGATAGGCTATCCAGGCTCTTTCAGCAGCTTTGATTTTGGTAACTGCTTCCTCCTGCTTTCCGGCCTGCGCGAGCACCTTTCGGTACACGTCATTCAGATCGGCGTCGGCACGTGCCGCTTCCTCGCTTGCACAAGCGTTCATTTCCATCTGTGTCTTCGCTTTCTCATTGCAAGCGCTATATTGTGCAGAGTCTTGAGCGAGAACCGAAAGCGAGCCTATTAGAAGCGCAAACGCCAAACACTTCATCGGGGTTGTCCTCCTCTTTTGAGTAAGCCTGCTGAAACAGGTAGAACATCGGGCCAAGCCGATGTCCTCACGGACCGCCATAGTCTCCCTTCGAGAAGAGATTCCACTCATCCGTACGGCGGATCGTTAGCCCGTTTACCACTTTCCCGCCCGCACGGTTCCAGTCAGTGAAGTTGTTTTCCGTGACATCTTTCCCGGCGTTGATGTTTTTCAGGAGAGTAGATTTTCCAAGGTTCTCGCCGCCCAGGTTGTATGTGAAGTCGACCACGGCATCGAACTGGGTCTGGGAGAGGTTCGCCATGACCTTGCCGTTCACTGCATCTACGGCTGTCTTGGTGTCTTGCGAGAGTAGTTCGCCGGCCTTTTCTTTAGTGATTCCCTTGCTGAAGTCCTCACCCTCTTTGATCAAGTGGCCGTAACCGATGGTGGGATTCCCGGCGCTGTCTTTGTACACTGTGCCGCTGTAACCCTCATGTTTCTCGATGAACTGCAATCCGTTTGCGCTGAGGCTCTTATTTTGCGCCGCAGGCTGACTTTGCTGTTGGGCTTGCCCAGTCTGTTGCTTCTGCTGGCCCGGCCCTGTTTGTACTTTAGTCTCATGCAGCAGCCCCATTCCCCGCAACATTGCGTCGGTCCCTGGACCGGTGCAGTCTGTGGCTCCGCACAGGAATTGAACGAGTGCTCCCGCTGAAGCCGATTTAGCAACGAATGAATATGACTCCGAAACCGGAATTGTCAAAGGAGGCCCGGAATCGTCGTACTCGTCACTCTCTATCCCATTGACCACAACCGCGAGCAATCCATAGACATCGACGTGGCTTAGGGGATTATTGTCCGCGTAAACGTACTTGCTTCCAGTTCCTCGTATCGGATCGGGACTTACCCAACGTCCCTGCCCATTGTGCAGTTCGCGAGCGAGAAAATCGTATTCGTCGTTCACGATCTGGTCGGGCTTGCCGGTAAAACTGTCCACATTGAAAGGTGCTCCCTTCTGTGCATACCGCTCGCCAAATGGCGCAAAGGCGACGGATTCGGTAAAACCTCGGTTGGCCCCATTGTTGTTGGACTCGGCTCGAATCGTTCCTTCCCAGTCGGGATGGCGAAACCGCTGCAAAGCGCCGCCCCCGTACAGGGCTTGAACCCCGCCGGGTAGGGGAACGATCAGCGCACCTTCTGAAGTACCCTGCATCTGCGCATCAATTCCGAATGCCGACACGTATTGATGGTTCACTCCCCCAACAGTTTCTTCTACTTTGTTACCGCTAGCGTCATAGGTGATCGTATTCGAATCGATCGTTGAGACGTGGCCGTCAGCGAGCCACGTATAGGTATGGAAGCCGTCGTACAGTAAATTCCCATTGTGGTCGTAGGAAATGCTTCCGGATAGAACGCTGTTGTATTGGTTCGTGGATTCGTTATAGCAAGCGGCGCACCCAAATGCTACGCCCGGTCCTGTGGTCGTTTTGGTTATGTTGCCGAAGGAATCGTAGCTGAATGTTTGATTCCACACCTTTGTAGATCCATTCACACAGTTGACGCCAGGAATCGGGCTGTTTCCGGTCGTGCCAGCGACGCGGACGAAATCGTCGTAGAGATAAGTACACACCTGCGTGTTTGCCGAGTTGTAGCCATCGATGATACTCAACTGTTGTAACGTTCCGTTGGGATTCCAATTCAATGACCCAGTAATCACCGTCGGAGTCCCACCGACAGATGAGGAATAACTCAGCATCCGTCCAGTGTTTTTGTCGTAGGTAAAGTTCTCGGTGTCTCCGCTTCCCAGTCCTACAGTGAGAAGCGCTCCAACGGGCTCGCTGTTATTGCTATTGTTGTACGCAACGGAAGTGACTGGGTTCGTCGCTCCGCTTGAGATCACTTTCGTGACGCGTCCCTCGCCGTCCAAACCAGACCCATCGGATGCGCCATAGGTGATCGTTGGTATCCACCCACTGATTGTCTGAATCTGTTTGTCCTCCCAATGGGTCGCTGATATATGGCGGTAGCCGCCGGAGTTTGGAGAGCTTTGATAGTAGTCGCTCAGCAAGCCGCGCTGGTCGTAGCTGTAGCCTTCGTCGGTAATCTTCGAAGCGCAAGGGAGCGTGGCCCCCGAGCAAGTATAAGTCTCGGCCAAGCGGCCCTTCACATTTTGCATTGCTGTGCCGTTGACGGTTCCACTGTCATAAACAAAAAACTTGTTCACGCCATTGCTATTTGGTCCGGCATAGGTGATCGCAATGTTCCTGTGAAGCCCGTCATAGAAGTAGCAGGTGGTGTTTCCATTTGGGTCCAGTTTCTCCACCAGATCGCCTTTTGAGCCGAGAGTCAGACCGGTAGGCGTGGGACACGAAGGATTGCCAGTTACTGTATCGTACGTATAGCTTGCTGCAGATGCCCATTCGGGATGGGTCTCAGTTAGCATTCGCCCTAGTTTGTCATACGTATAGCTCCGCGTCTGGGTTGGAGACGCCACTTGTGCATTTTCGACAGTTTGGAGCAAATGGCCAGCTGCATCATAGGTGTAGGTCGTCAGGAATCCAGTTCCGCCGTTCGCTTGACCGCATGGCCCGCTGCCTGCAGCACTACTGATTAAGCACGTCGATTTGAGCCGCCCCAACCCATCGTATTCCTTCTGAACTGCCTTGGCATTTTCGTTTGCTGGAGCCGGGGTGAGCGTCGTCAAAACATCGCTCGCATAGTACGTTTTGGTCACGATGTCCCCACCGGTCCCTGTATGCACCCTCGGTCGATTCAGGGCATCGTAGGTCTGTGATTCTGTGGATGCCGTGCAAGGCGTTCCCTTCGAAGTGGTGACGCAAGGAAGGCTGGTTTCATATGCTCGACCGGCGCTATCAAATGTGCGTGACCTTGTGTCCCAGTTTGGATTACCCGGCCCCTGGCTCAATTGACCGACAAAGGGACGGCCAATCGAATCTGTGGTCGAAACCAAATCGATTACGGATGCTGAGCCATTGAACGAAAAAACACTCTCTGTGCTGTTCGTCTTATAGGTGAAGTTCGTTACATATCCCAGTTCGTCTTTGGTGTCTAGCGGGCGGTAGAACGGGTCAGCAGTCGTTCCCGAATAGAAGTCGGCGTTCGTAGTCTGGCTATTTGCGTCGGTTGAGGATGTCACGACCGCACCATTACAGTCCCAGGTCTGGGAGGTCGTTAAGTTCTGAAAGCCAGTGGGATACTGGCTTGTAACGAACATATTGTTGCACGATGTCGTGGTATAGTTCATGACTTGCCCATTGACATCGGTCGCCGTTTGCACCACGCCGTGGCTGTCGTATGTGAATTGCTTCGAAAGATAGGTTCCGCTTGCGCCACTCCCGCTGACCAGATTCCAAGTCTGCAATAGATTCCCGTTGCCGTCGTAGCTGTTCCACGTTTGGCCGAGGACGGCGTTACTGTGCTGCGAATCCAGCAACGTAATCGAGCATGGTTTATTGATAATGTACGTATTCGTCAGCGGTGAGCAGGTCTGGGATGAGGGACTGCCAGTTCCATAAGCAATCTGCTTCTCATTCGTCGGCGTACTAGCGTTGAAATCGAAAACTTTAACGTCCGTGACACGACCGTAGGTGTCGTATGCAGTCTTAACAGCAGAATATCCTGTTACACCAGAATAGGTTGTGTACACGTCCTTTTCAGTGACAGGGAGTGCCAGCGTTCCCCGGCAATTTGTCGGCGTGGAACTAGGATTGTTGTAGCAGGTAATTACAGTTTGGATGAGGTTCGCCGGTGATACGGCCCCGTTGTATACCTGCTTTTCGGTTTCGACCGCAACACCTGAAGTGCCGTTGATCGGAAATGTAAGCCCAGTAAAGGTGTACACCACGTTGTTACTCTGCGGATCAGTGACCGTAGTCGTGCCCGGCCCGGGAAACGGAGATCCGTTAGCAGGAACGTGTGCATATGTCCATTGCCCATCAGGAGTGGTCCTCGTCATGCTAGCAGTAGTCCCATCAGCACAATTGACGCCGTGAGTACCTCCAGAATAGGCGTATTTGATTTGAGCACCCGTGGGCAACGTGACAGATGAAATCCTGCCGGTGTATTGCGAACTGTTGTTGTAGACCGTCTCCCACGAATAGCTCAGGGTTGATTGATCCGGGAAAACTACCTGAGAGGGAAAATTGCTGGTAGTTGTACCCGGGTTGTTCCAACTGCAGCCGAACCAGGTATATGCCGTTAGCGGCTCAGTGTAGTAATCGAAAGATTGAGTATTTCCCGCGGCGTCACTCCAAGTTATAGTCTGCGATCCATTGGTGCTAACTGTTGAAGTTGCGACTGTTTGCCCTAAGGTATCAACAACCGTGTACGGATAAGGCGGCGAAACCGATTGCGTACCTGTTATGGAATTCCCGTTAGGGTCTGTGAAAGAACCGGGGCCGGAGTGAAAGTTGACGTTATTACCGTCGCCGTCGATAGCGTAGCCACTGAGAGCATAGTTGAACGACACATAAATCCCGGAACCATCAGTCGTGTAAGCAGTCGCGCTTGTCGCCCCGCAGACGCTACTGTCCCACAGTATGATTGTGTTCGGCAGTGGATGAGTGCTCCCATTTTGGTCTGTGTAATACCACTGAGTCCGAGATGCATGCTGGGTACCCCCACAATAGACCAATGCGCTTTGATGCCCGTACGCGACTCCACCGGTAGCAAGATGTAATTCCTGGCCGGACAGAAACGGAGCGATCTGGAAATACCCGGTATTCCCAACCACGTACTTCGAGATCGTCACATTTCCGCCCATTTGATACGAAATCGGAATATGCCCCGCTTTTGAACGTACCGGCGCATTTAGTCTGATTCCGAGCGTCGCCAGATTGATGGTGTCGTACTCGTGAGGTTCTATCGTGGTGAACGCGGGAATAACTCCAGGGTCTTGCGCGGTGGCCGCAATCGCTAGAAACAGGACAAAGGGCAGATAACGAATAGCGTTAAAAGTTGCGCGGTTTGTGCGTATCAAAGATAGTCTAGACATTCTGACTTCCTCCGTCAGTGACAAACGGGCCGGGGGCGGCTTCCTTGCAGGCTGCCCGTGCTGCAACTGGTTTTCCGCACCGTGAAGGCCCTGGCTTGCGGACAAGGCTTCACGCCAACTCGTTTACACTTCAGGGGAAGCAGCGAAGAAGGATTGATCGAACGACCAATCAGCCCGGCTCACGCGCCCCGCACTACCGCACTGAGTGGGACGAAAATTAACTCCGCGAAATCCAGATGTCAAGTGAAATACGATGAAGTGTCTGAATCCCTTAGCCTCAAACACGGGAATAGTGGCCAGTAGCCGCTGGATCATCAATAGCCAGTTGAGTCCTTGTCAAAGTCCGGTTCTTCCGAACCCAAGTTCCTGCCTCTAAGTTTTTCAAAGATGCGCTGACCGACAGACTTGGGTTGACCAGGAGGAGCAGACCATTTTGCTCTCTCCTGCCAGGCTCTCTGAATTGTCCGGATACTTACGTTCTTCCGCAGTGCCAGCCGATTCTGCGCGTCTAATAGCCTCACGCCTACACCCAACAATTTCCCAATCTCCAAGCACACATACTTTGAGTCCTTATCGGTCAGCGAACGAGGTCGCCCGCCAGGATTACGCGGCAAGGTTTGCGCGAATTCTTGCATCGCGTCCGGTATCCATTTGCGAATCGAATAGGGCAGCAAGCGGATAGCTTCTACCTGGGCATCCAAGGCAAGCGGATCGGGTTCCCGTTCTTTCAGGAGCATCGCTTCCATCGCTTCACGCGTTTTGATTCGCTTCAGCACCTTCAATCGCTCCTCAAAGTTTTCGACCACAAATGCGAACCCTTGTTTGAAGGAATTCAGGCTCATTTGTTCAAAGATATCCATGTACGCGTCAATGATTCTCTTGGCGCTTTCCCGTTTCATTGTTCATCCATTCCGGCTGTTACTTGCCAAAACTTCGTTGACCGTTTTGGCCAACCTAAAGCCAAAAGTGTTTCCCGCTGTAGAGGCTAAGTTAGTCGTTCACATTAAGTGTGCCAAAAGGGGAATTCGTTGGAGTCAACGGGAAACACTGCCAACAGCAAGCATCCGCCGAATACAGGGGGGCAGGATGCGGTCGTTCATCAAACCGGAACTACGGTTGCCCACTCCGTACCGGTGCGTGGTGCGGCCAACAAGCCTACAAGCGCCGACCGAAAATCGGACGCCCCTCTGTGTTCAGCAGATGCCCGCAGCGGCAATGCACCTTACCCCCATCACCACGCTAAAAGTGGGCAGGGGGCCGGGGGTGGAACCCCCGGCGGCGGCGAAGCCGCCGTAAGCGTCACTTCTCTTGACCCAATACAGACTAATCGTAACAACCCGCCTGGCCGGGGCAAGTATTGTGGCATGTTCACCATTCGAGGACAGAGCAAGACTTCTGTCCAAACACATTTCTATCGGGTCAACTGCAAGTCATGGAATTGCTCCTATTGCCGTCCGCGTAGGGCAAAACGGTACCGTTACGCCATTCGAGCAACCGCCGAGAGGCTGAGGCTTTGCCGATTTCTCACACTAACCCTCGATCCCAAAAAAATAAATGGTGATCCGGTTCGTTATCTCAACTCGGCATTCGCTAAGTTGCGCGTCTATCTTCAGCGCACCTACGGAGCCGCTCCGCGGTACATCCGGGTCTTGGAGTTTCAGAAGAATGGAAATCCCCATTTTCACATCCTGATAGATCGCTATATCGATATCGAATGGATCAGGAAATCTTGGGTTGCGGTTGGCGGTGGCTACATGGTCGACATTCAACTAGTCGATATTCATCGCGTCGGCCCCTATGTCTCCAAGTATCTGACGAAGGAATTGCTGATGTCGGCTCCGGCCCGTTCCCGTCGCGTCACTACCTCTCGCGGAATCAAACTCTTTGAGAAGACTCCTACCGAAACCGTTTGGCTGCTCATCAGAGCCCCAATCAGCCGAATGAGCGAGGTTTATGCCGGAAGCATTACGAAATCCACCTTTGATGAGGATGGAATGTTGGAATCATTCACCGCAATTTTGGATGAGAACTAAATCGATAAAGCGCCGAACACAACGTTAACGTTAGGAGGTCACCACAAAATGCAGTATTTGCCCTGTTTGCTATGCACAGAGAAGCTTGAAAAACGTAGAGACAAGCATGGGAAGCCTTATTTCGTATGTAACCCATGCGGGATTCAGCTCTTCATTCGCCGACAACATGGAATCAGGCTCCTGGAAAAGCTGCTTCGCAACATTGCCAAACATGAAATTCCCTTCCAGCATAAAGCGGAAGAGATTCATGAGATTCAGGCTTTGTTGACGGAAATCGACGGTGTCAGAAAACAAATAAAGCGCCTCGACGCCCAAAAGGGGTTCCTTTTCCCGGATCAGGACAAAGTTCGTGCTTGCGCGTTGCTCAAGATAAAACTCCAGAATTTATTTAAAGAACTTGAACAATTAGCAAAGAAAGATGCGAGTAAGGCTTTATGAACCGTTTTCAACGCAATCAGACACTCGTTACACACTAGCAGGACGCCATGACGAAACAAGAAGTACTAGAAATCTTTGGGGGATCGGGCCACTTCATTCCCCCAGATATGGTTTTGAGGCAATTGCGTGGGTTTCATCATCGCAGTTCGATTTATAGCTATTTGGTTCGTCTCCATAAACAAGGCTTGCTTAACCGCCAATTAATTCATGGACGAATTGCATACCGCATTACCGAACGCGGGATTGAGCGCCTGCAGTTTCTTCGCAATAAGCAAGATTTGGCACGCAAAGGAATGCCGTTCGCAGGACCGATTGGAGAATATCGGCGGAAATGATGTCCCTAGCAGATCAAATCGAAAAGATTGGCCGTGCCCTGACGGCCAAAGAGCTATCAAAGCTGCTCTCGGTTTCTAGCGTTACGATCTTTAAGCACGCCGCCGCCGGGCGTATACCGTCATTCCGTGTCGGAACTTGCGTGCGATTTGACCCAAAAGCTGTAGCAAAGTGGCTGCGCACGCAATGAGCGTGCAGCCTGCGTTTGCCAGTAATATCGACCGCCGTTGCGGCGATCGTTGTCGGCCTGGATCATTTAGGACTTTCTTCGTCGCCACGCTCGCAGCCCGAAAAAAAGCGCAGCAAGTATGCCGTACTCGAAGAAGAGCGACCGCCAATCGCCGCCCGAATATTGTCTGACCACTCCTGGTGCCACGTTTATGAAGATGTGGGGCAACACCAGATCCGCAGTCAGGGGCAGAGCAAACAAAACGGTCCAAATTGTTTTTTCCAGCCTACTCGTCGGGGTAACCTGCTTTCGTCTGGAGATTTAGGACTTTGCTTTATTCGCCCTCACTAATCGCAGCCCAATGACCATGCAAACAGCGCAGACAGCATAGGGAATCATCATGGGCAAGGTGTTCGCGGCACTCCGCCAGAATCC
>Ga0070734_10000332_pt1 | contig 109422 bp, 94 predicted proteins | sample Coa_R1_8_FD_66444 | JGI IMG/M metagenome (GOLD analysis project Ga0070734, IMG submission 66444) | Surface soil microbial communities from Centralia Pennsylvania, which are recovering from an underground coalmine fire - Coalmine... | ecosystem: Environmental > Terrestrial > Soil > Unclassified...
CGTCTTCCGGGGAAAGATACTGAAGGGCTCGTAACAACATGTTGCCCTCGGGAACCTCAAACTCCTTGTCCCCGATTGCGATTTTTACCAGTTTTTCAAAGGGGCGAAACAAGGGGCCCGGGCTGGACATGAGGAGATTGTAACGATAAAAAAAGCGGCTGCGTGGAGAATTCGCAGCCGCCTTCCCTTTTTACAGTGAGTGATGCTCATGGAGATCCACCCGTTCGGGGTGGAAAGTTTCTCTTCATCCAATCGCCTAAAGCCACGGCGCGCAAGGCATTTAAGCGGTGCTGCCTTTGCTTGTATAAACCGGATGGGCGCGGAAAAGTTTCGAGAAAAAGCGACTGTTACCTGGGTAACTTCGGAATCGCTTATCTGGCCTTACCACCTGCCTATCGGAGAGATTCCATGATTTCATCTAGCGCTACTTTGGTCGGACGAACAATTTTCTCCGGAAGCTTCGCCAGCGGCTCATCCGTCAGGTTCAGCAGATCGACAAAGCTAGGAGCCTTGGTATTGACGTAGAACACGCCGGTCAGCGTCTCGCCCTTAGCGTGGGTTTCCGCCAGAAGTTTCATGGCGGTCACCCTGTCGGTGGCGTCATAGTCGCGGCCAAGCTTGGTCAGGCGCAGCTCGGAACCGTCGTGCATGCGGACGGAGGTAGTTGTCCCCGGATCGTAGTCCACTTCGATATTTTCAAAGTAGGGGACAAAGCCAATTTCGTTCAGAGGCTCCTCGTGATCCTTGAAGTATTTATAGGACTTTGTGGAACCATCGTGATCGTTAAAGGTGACGCACGGAGAAATCACGTCGATCATGGCCGTTCCTCGATGCGAGAGCGCCGCCTTCAGGACCGTCAGCAACTGCTTCTTATCGCCGGAGAAGGAGCGTGCCACAAAGGTGGCCCCTAATTGAATTGAAAGTAGACATGTATCGATGGCTGGAAGGTCATTCACCACGCCGTTCTTTAGAACGGCTCCGGCGTCGGCCGTCGCGGAAAATTGGCCCTTGGTGAGTCCGTAGACGCCGTTGTCCTCAATCACGTAAACGATCGGCAGATTGCGGCGCATCAGGTGGACGAACTGTCCAATACCGATGGATGCCGTATCGCCATCGCCGGTGACGCCCAAGGCAAGCAGCTTGGTATTGGCGAGCACCGCACCGGTGGCCACAGAAGGCATGCGTCCGTGCACGGAGTTAAATCCATGCGCGCGGCTCGCAAAGTATGCGGGGCTCTTGGATGAACAGCCGATGCCCGAAAGCTTCGCAAGATTTTCTGGCTGGATACCCATTTCGTACAGAGCATCGATGATGCGCTCGGTGATGGCGTTGTGCCCGCAGCCCGCGCACAGGGTGGTTTTGCCGCCGCGATAATCGACTACTGTAAGACCAGCATGGTTGGTCTTCGGAGCGGGGCTGGGGCTGGGCGCGGGTGTGCTTGTCGTTGTTGACATTTACCTGCCCTCCTGGGAGACGATCTCGTCGGTGACGGATCGGGCGTCGATCGGCAGCCCGTTGTAATGGCGCACGCTGCGCAGCTTGACCACCTGCTCCGGCGAAAGATCGAGCTTTAATAATTCGAACATCTGGCCGTCGCGATTCTGCTCCACCACATAGAGGCGCTCGTGAGCCTTCACAAACTCGTGTACGTCGTGGTTGAAGGGATAGGCGCGAATGCGCAGATAGTCCACCTTGAGCCCATATTCTTGCTGCAGCTGATCGTGAGTCTCGCCAACGGCCCAGTGGGAAGTGCCATAGGCAATCACGCCAATCTTCGAGGTTCCATCGATCTCCTTGACCGGAGGCGGAACAAAAGATCGCGCAGTTTCGAATTTTCGCGCCAGCCGATCGATGTTGTTTACATAGTCGCCCGGGCGTTCGCTGTACTGCGCCTTTTCGTTATGGCCGCTGCCCCGTGTGAAGTATGCGGCTTGGGGATGGTTGGTTCCCGGCAGAGTGCGGTAAGGAATACCATCGCCATCCACATCTTTGTAGCGGCCAAACCCGCCGAGGCGCTTCAAATCTTCTTCATTGAGAACCTTGCCACGCGCGATCGATTTTTCGGGATAGGGGAACGGTTCGGCCATCCAGTTGTTCATGCCGAGGTCGAGATCGCACATCACAAAGATCGGAGTCTGGAATTTCTCTGCCAGATCGAACGCTTCCTGGGCGAAAGTAAAGCACTCTTCAACCGATGCCGGAATGAGCAAAATGTGTTTGGTATCGCCATGCGAGAGAAAGGCGCATTTCAGAATGTCGCCTTGCATGGTGCGCGTAGGCAGCCCGGTGGAGGGGCCGACACGCTGAATATCGAAGATCACGCCGGGCAGCTCCGCATAGTAGCCCAGCCCAACAAATTCGGCCATGAGCGAGATTCCGGGCCCGGAGGTGGAGGTCATGGAGCGGGCTCCGGCCCATCCAGCGCCAAAGACCATGCCTGCGGCTGAAAGCTCATCTTCAGCCTGAACCACGGCAAAAGTGGCTTTGCCATCGGCGCCCATCCGATACTTCTTCAGATAGTCGATAAGCTGCTCGACCAGCGACGACGAAGGGGTGATCGGGTACCAGGTGACGACCGTGACGCCGGCAAACATGCATCCGAGAGCGGCAGCGGCGTTGCCGTCGATAATTAGCTTGCCCTGATTGGCGTTCATCCGCTCGATGCGAAATGGAGGGCTTTTTTCAAAAGTCGCCTTGGCGTAGTCATAGCCCGCGCGAATCGCTGCGGTATTCAGCTCCGCTGCTTTCTTCTTTTTGGCAAAATGCTTGACCAGCGCCTTCTCCGATTCCGCCTGTTCGATGCCCAGAAGAAAATCCACAACCCCGACGTAGATCATGTTCTTCACAAGGCGACGAAGTTTCGCCTCGGGGCAAACGGAACCCACCAGCTTGTCGAAGGGCACAGGATAGAAAATCAGGTCGCTACGCAGCGTGGAAAGATTCAGCGGCTCGTCGTAGACGCATACCGCACCAGGAGCGAGAGAGAGCACATCTTCACGCGCTGTCTCGGAATTCATGGCCACCAGAAAATCAATTTCTTTCTTGCGGGCGATATAGCCATGTTTGTTGGCACGAATGGTGTACCAAGTGGGCAACCCCGCAATGTTGGAAGGAAACAGGTTCTTTCCCGAGACCGGGATGCCCATCTGGAAGATGCTGCGCAACAGCACTGTATTGGCCGATTGCGAGCCGGACCCGTTCACCGTGGCCACCTGGATGCTGAAGTCGTTGATAACCGGATGTTTGCCGGTAGCCTCCGTACCTTGGTGTTCAATGCTTGCGGTTGCCATACAGATTTTTTGTTTGTTCTTTTGTCCTTGGAAGAGTGAAATTCTGGTTGAAAAATCCGGTGCAGCCAGAATCCTTATCCTATTATAAAATGCTCAATTGGGGGACTTTTGCTCATTCGAGTCCGCATTTTTCAGAACCCTCTTGGGGGTTAATTTGATGAAGGAATTCCGGGTTTAGCATTGGTTGTTTCTCAGCTCAGGAAAGATTCCCCTGACAGTTGGTTTTCATTTAAACTCTAGCCGCAAGATTGGGACTTGATTGGAAAAGTTTCAGGCCGCCAGATTCTTCGTCTTTCGTAATATTTCATCGCTCATCTGTCATTCTTAAGACCTCCTAATAGCAATTGCCGAACCCGGGACTATGTCCGCATAAATATAAGAAAATAAAAAGGAATTTAGATTTCTTCTGAAGAAGAGCGATTCCGTAATAAGATCGAATTTCCAAATTCGGAACAAGAATTGAAAATTGGTTTGATTTTGACCATTTGTGCTACGTTGCGGTAGTTAAAAGTTCGAGCGGGACATCTCCAGATGGGCATGACCTTCCGCTCCGGGGAACCAAAGATCATGATTCTCGACGCCGCCGAAGATTTCAAAAAGCGCACGCTGAGCAGCCTTCCTACAGTCCTGGAAAAACTGGCGTATATATGCTCCTTGGCAACCGCCGATGGTGCTTATGGGCATTGGGGCATGAACAGAACTTTCGGTGAACAGAGGGCCCAAAAAGCGATCGGAGACACGCACCACGAAATAGCCATGGAACTCACGCGCGTGCCCATTCGCGAGGTCTATTACGAATTCCAGGAAGCCTGCCAAAGACCGGTTGGTGAGGAACTGTTGAATCCGGAATCGTTCGTCCTGAAAGCGCCTGTCAACGACGACGAACTTCTCTCGGCTCACCTTCGTCTGATACAGGACTCTGTTGAGTCTCTTGTCCTGCGGGAGCGTACCATTCGGCGAGTCGCATAGCGACCCCTACAACCTGCCCGATAACCTCAGCTTCCTGCGGGTGCTTCAGGATGCGTGGAGGGACCGGCGAGAGCGGATGGGATTGCAGAACAATCTCACCCCGTCGGATGGAGCACCAGCAACAGACATAGCCTTCCCTGGTTTCCACGAAGTAAATAGGCCGCCCAAATTCAGACTGCCACTTTCCTTCTTCCACGCGGCTGCGCCCTTCATCCACTTGCACAAATGAACCTGGCAGAATAAGCGGGTACATGGTGAGGTCTTCCACGCCGATATAGGCGTAGGTGTATTTCTGGCGGGTCAACTCTTTGAGGTACTGCAGCGGAACCAAGCCCCAATTTTCGATCATGCGGCCAAGATTTGCGGTAGTGCGAACGTCAAACCCCGGATCGAACTTCACGGGAATGTTGACCGATCCCCGATCCGCAACAATTTCCAGCATGTGGGTCTTGGCGGGACGGCAAATGGCGAAATCCGAGGCTGTCGCGCTTAGATCCACTCCGTAGAGCTTGAGCAGTCCGGCCAGATCGGCGCGGTAAATCACGGAAAGAACATAAAGCCGGTAGATACTGGGAACCACGCCCTTGGTTTCAATATCCGAAAGCCGGCTGGGATTGATAATGAATTCTTCGATATTGCGAGCCTGGGAAAGCGCCGTGCTCGAAATCTCCACGTCCCGTAGAGTCAGCCCGATCTGTTCCCGCAATTCACGCAATTTCTTGCCGGCAGAGAGCACTGTTTCCACCTGAAGAACACCCAATCCTTATTGATTCCGTTGTTTCAGGCCAAATTTTTGGGAGAGCGGCCTGCCAAATCCTAAAACTCAATCGTAGCGTTTGTACTCTCAACAGCCAGGCGGCAAAAGATACCGGATTCAGCTACTTTACCACTAAAGAACCAGATTACCCTTTTTTTCGAACCTGTGAACGAAAAGACGCGTTGCGATTCAATTCCTTGATCCCAGCTATGCCGAAGATCCACGTATCCCTGGGATCAACCTTATCCCAAAGATCCACCTACCCTAAAGACTCGTCCACTACGAATACACCAACGTCGAAGATCACTAGGTCGAAGATAAGCCAGGTCGAAAAATCGTGCTAATTCCGAAATGAGCTCATGTGTCGTTCTAAATCAAGCTTTTGCTCCGCTGTAAGCGGGACCAGTGGCAGCCTGGGAGGCCCGCCGTAGTATCCGTTCAGATCCATGGCGTATTTCACTCCTGGGACACCTAACTCGGAAACAACCTTCCTGGCGGCTGGCGCAGCGCTCTCCTGCTTGGAGCGGGCGAGTTCCGGATCGTTCTCTTTCCAGGCCGAGTAAATCTCAAAGCACACAGTGGGTGCAGGAACTGCAAATGCCAGCACTGCTCCCGCAGCCCCGGCCTCCAGTGAGGCAAGAAGTGTGTGAGCGGCCCCCACCAGCACTTGAAACCCAACCTCTTTGCTGCGAGTCTTGATCTTCGGCACAGCGGCAACCGCGATTTGCCCGCCATTGGCAAGTCCTGCGGCGCTTGCGACCTGTCCGCTCGACTCCTGCTGTAAGAGGGCGCTCATACGCCCGGTGACAGCCTGAAATGTCTCCGTGGCGGTAGCGCTCCGCTTGATATGCCGTGTGGCCTGCACCATGGCGGCCACTTTCTCCACGTTGCCGCTCGACTCCTTGATACCGATAATATTCGGGTGCTCCGCAAGCTCCACGATCACCTCCAGGGGAAGGTCATAGGCAGTGTAGGGAGGAACGGTGTAAAGAAGGACCGGCAAGGGAGAGCGATCGGCGACCGTGCGGTAGAACCCAAGCATGGCTTGGGGCGTCATCTGAGGCCGGAAAAAATGTGGCGTGCGTACCAGGGCCGCGTCATACTTGAGCGTGGCGGCATATTCCGTAAGCTTCAGGGTTTCCACAACGGATTCTGCACCGGTTCCCGCGATCAAAACCTTTTCCGCCCCTGCGGCTTCCGCCGAAACCCGCAGCACTTCACGGCGCTCTTCATCGCTCAGCATGACCGCTTCGCCGGTTGAGCCCAGGACCACAACGCCCGCGCAGGGGGTCCTCGAATAACGGTCGATATTGTGCTCAATCTTTTTGAAGTAAACCGACCCATCGGCATAGAAGGGCGTGGTTACGGGCGGGAAAATTCCTTGCAAGAGCATGACTTATTGTAAAGCATGACTTCTTGTGGGCATGAAAGAGCGGTGCATTCCTGAGCCCCAAATGGGGTGTGCTTTTCCCAATTACCATCCAGAGCACGACAAACAGCAAAAGGTAGAACTCATTCAAAGAACCCATTTCTACGGGAGCGATCTCCCGCTAAAAAACGGATCTTCCAGCACTAAAAAGATCTCTACGAAAGCCTTCCACTAAAAAAGCCCCGTTGCACCACGGTGCTTTTTGAACTCATAGGCTCGCGATCAAATTGCCGAAGCCAGCGGAGCCACATTTTGCGGCTGAAGCGATCCCAGCTTCGATACGTTCTCGCGCAGAGACTGGTACTTCGACTCCAGCACTGCGGGCGTGAGCTGCATGGAGGGAACCACAAACTCCACGGATAGCTTGGCAAACGCCACCAGGCACTGAGTGCGAATCTGTGTCGCCAGGTTGATGACCTCAGAAGCCGCCTGCGCAACTTCAGGATCGTTGCTCTGACGTGCATTTTCGCAAAGCCGAACCACCACAGAGGTATTGCCGGCGATGCGCGAAACATATTTCCAGGTAACGCGAATGCGCCGTCGCTTCAAGTGCGAGAAACTTTCATGGGAAAGATGGTCCCTAAGAAAGAGCTCGTCATCACGGTCCATCAACATGCGAAAGGCGTTCAAGTCCAAAGGACGAACCGCCTGAATAACCGCGTGGTTCCTGCGGGCGCGAACGGCCGTAGACAACAAGGCTATTGCGCAGAGAGCGAATGCTATGACTAAGATCGTAATTGTCATTGGTAAATCAGCTCCATTACTGCCTGGTTCCACTGCTCCAACTGGCCCCTATGGGGCGCCTCCTCCGGGCGGCCCGCAGACAACTCAGGCGCCATCAGATACCCCATCCAGATGAGCAAACTAAAATTGAAGGCAATCATGCTCAAGACTGCTACTCCATACCCCAAAGCGTCGCCAAAATAGGCGCGAATGGCTACGCCGGCCAACTCAACGGCGGTAAAGATCCCCAGGCCCAGAGCAATCCCGAAAACATACTGTCGCCAGTGCAATCCAAAAACGCCGGCAAAGGCAAACAAAAACATCAACAAGCCGACTTCCACAATCCGGCTGACCTCTTCCACCACCAGGAACGCCTGAAAGTGTTTGGTGTTTTGCCCAAGAGAGTATTGGACATAAAGCACCACCAACGCCAACAATACCAAGACGATTGCCGCCCATTTGAATACCGACGATGCTAGCTGCCGCAGAGCCGCATAAGGCGAGAGGAGATAGCGAAACACCTCGTAGGTTACTCCAAACCCCAAGATCAGGGAGGCGCCCATTTCCAGGCAGTAGGCGTAATAATATACGTGTCCACGGGCCGGAAGAACATACAACAAGATCCCAAAAATCAGGTTGAATGTCGCGTAGGCCATGAAAACAGGAAACTTTCTCCACATTTTCTTGGACACCAACACCACCACAAGCGCGGCCTTCAGGAGAATCTGCAGGCTCCAAATCAGCGAAAATGAGTCATGCGGCATATAACGCCTTTAAGAATACTGCTTCCGCTGAAATCCGAACAAGTACTTTCTCCTGATGGCTGGACAATTTAGGACTTTCCTCCCCTTCAATCAAGTAGCACAGGGGATTCCCGGAATACACGGCTGCGGATTTCCGTCCGGCATCGTATCTGGTTGAGGAATTGGAATTGGGGCCGGTTTAGGCTTCGGTTGATCTGCTGCGCTCGCTACGTTCCCGCACCAGATCAAGGCTAATGATAGAATTAGTCTGGCAACGATCCTCTTCACTGCAACTTACCTCCTACAGAATGGAAGTGAGTATCCCAGAGGCCCAATTTTCGTGAAAAATTTCTAAATTTCGTGGCAATTTCCGAATTCGGAAAAAATCTGGATGGAAAATGGCTCCAAAAACGGTAGGCCATAATACCCCGTTTGTTGCCATTTTGGTGCACAAAAAAGACGGCTCTTTGGCGATCTCCGGTGCTTATCCCTGAACAATTTTGCCAACGTGAATGAAGATGATTATCGATTGGGCAATGCAGGATTAAGGTTCAGGGCAATTTGCCGATTTACTTCTTGACGTCCTTTTTCCGCGTTCACGAATCGTCACTCGGCGCGGCGGTGATCCGGCTACGAAACAGCGCCCACGTCTCAAAAATTCGACTTACGGAATTATGCTTTGTTTCCTCTAATTTTCGCCGTTTAATACCGGGAGTTGGCCGTATGTTACGGTTTCATGAATTGAGGCCGAATATTGAGATCGATAGCCACTAGATCTACCTTTAGCGGAGCATTTCTTGGCCGATTTCTCTGGGAAATCGAGGTCCGGCGAATCTTGAATTGTTGAGCATGGGACTAAGGTCTTCCAAGATCCAGGCACCGAATGTGGAGAAGCTTCGCCTCTTCGAATCTGCGTGAGGTCGGAGGAATACCCGCCCACTTCCACCACCCCCTTTCGCCCTCCCTTTGCCTAGCCGTTTGTTCTGAAAATAGGAATCCAATGGCCATGGACTAATTGGCTATGACTTAATGCAATTTTTGGAATTAGGACATGGACTATTCGGGCGATGGCTGGGTGCCTTGTGGGGTGGAAATTGCCCAGTTTTGAAAGATTACCGGGCCTCAGATCGCTTGGTTTTTGAAGACTACCCGCTTTGAAGACTCAGGCCTTGACTCTTTCAGCGGTAGGCGGCATCCATCGAGCGAGATTTTGGGGCAGAGCAGCGTCCCAGTTTTCGGGTTACATGGGTTGTTCGGTCCCTACCGCGAGTCTACGATAGAAATCATGCAAGCCAGGTTTTCAGACCGGCTCAACTGTGAGTACCGGGCGCGCCGGGTTAGAAATCGGCGGTATTCTCTGCGGGCCTTTGGCGCCTTCCTTGGCGTTGACCACTCCACGCTCTCGCAGGTCATGCGAGACGCCCGCCGGGCCTCCACCGCTCATATTCAAACTTGGGGCGCCAAGCTTGGCATCGACGAAGAAGAAATCCGTTTTTACTCCGCTGTAGAAGGAACTCGAATCCCTCGGTCAGAGGGCAAAGAACGCCATGAGCATTGGACAATGGAGGCCGCTCCATTCATCTCCGGGAGCGTTCACTGGGAGATCGTTCGGCTCAACCGCGACCTCGAAAACTTCCGGGCTGACAGCCGGTGGCTTGCCGGGCAATTGCACGTCAGCATCGACGAGATCAATCTGGCCTTGAGCAGACTCTTGCGCCTAGGGCTGCTGGAAATCAACGCTAGAGGCAGTTGGAGAGAGGCAACCGGACTGTCGGTCTTAACCGAACCAGCTTTTAGAAACGTAGCGCTCAGACGCGTACGCGAGAAGGCCGATGAGCACGAGAAGAGTGGGTCAAGGGGGGAATGAAGCAAATCCTCAATGCCGACCCCAGAAAGAAAGACGGAGCGCAAGCAGGAGAGTGAGTCTCCAAAGAAGCAAACCAAGCAAGGAGCAGAATTTCGATGAAGACCTCTTTGAATGCCTCAATTTTTCGAACGCCTGAATACTGAAATGAAGGAGCCTTTCTTTATGGGAAATCCCGTAACTGAATTCCAGATCTTGTCGAAGGCCCCGGACGAAACCGCTAAATTTTACGCCGGGCTGTTTGGATGGTCGATTGACGCAAGCAATAGTTTGGGTTATCGCCGTATTCAAACGGGATCGAAAGAAGGTATCCAGGGCGGCATCTGGCCCGCGCCTCCCCAAGCTCCCAACTTTGTCCAGCTTTTTGTGGCCGTGGAGGACGTGCATGCCGCTGTAAAAAAGGCGGAAGAGATGGGCGCCAGGACCATCATCCCACCAGCCACCTTGCCCGAAGGCGACGAAATGGCTGTGATGCTCGATCCCCAGGGCATGTCATTTGCTGTCTGGAGGAAGTCCAAGAGCTAGTTAGGGAAGCTTCTGTCCCACGCGATCTTCACATGGTCAGCCACGACGATGTTTGGCGGTGCGAATGCCAGCTGCAGGAATTTTCGGTTAGAATGGATTATTCGTTTTTTGTCGGGGCGTAGCGCAGCCTGGTAGCGCACCTGCCTTGGGCGCAGGGGGTCGGAGGTTCAAATCCTCTCGCCCCGACCAACTTAAGAACCAATGAGTTACGTGGATTCCTTACCAGTGAGGAATTCTAAAGCAGGGTATCAATCGCCCGCAAGAACGTATTCTTTCCAATTTCCCCAAAGAGACCCAGCAATGGACATCCGCTCAGTGTCGCGGGTAATATCCCGCTGACTTCGCGTTCTATGGAAACAAGTCGCAAGGGGAAATACTATGCCGAAAATTGCGGTTTTTTTGCTCGTCACCTGCTTATGTGCAATCTCACAAGAACAGCCAGCGCAATGGGAGCGGTCGGAGCACACCGACCAATTACGGGGAACATCCTATTCTGAGTTTGTTTTGAAAGGAAAATTCCTCACTGCGCCGCGCAATGCCGTCAACGACGTTCCGGTGCTTGTCTTGAAGTGCAGTGCTGGCGGACACCATCGGGCAGATCGGGGCTATACAACAGGCAAATTTATTGATGCCTATTTCGCTGTGCAGGCAGTTGTTGACCATGAAAGCGGGCGGGTACGTGCGAGCTACCGATTGGACAACGGGAAAGTTCGTGACACTAGTTGGGCTGTGGGCACAGATGGAAGCGCAGTTTTCCAATCTGAAACGGAATTGAATACGCTGCTTTACGGACACTGGCTGCCCCACAGAGAAAACACCAATCCGCCCATTCAAAAAGCGGTCATCGAAGTGAACGAATATCTAGCAGCAAAAATCGTCATGCAATTCGACATTCCCGATCCCTCGGATGCTGCTGATGCTTGCGGACTGATTATTCACAAGAAATAGACGTTCTTCACAGGCAAGGCGAAGACACTTGAAAGGGAACAAATGGAAAAATCTGCCCTACCGTTGCGGCGGCCTGCCTCTCCTGGAGCGAGGCACCTTCAGTTGCTCAAGAACCGCCCGGGGCATCCTTCTTGTCACTCTTTGACCTGTTCCGTTAATCGGGGGTAATTCGATTACCCCTTTTGTTTTCTTCATCAGCTTTGTTGCCGCTTGTCGGCTAATGTTCAATTCCTCTGCCACTTCCGACGCATTAAGTAGATCACTCATGATACTTTCACCTTTTTTATCGAGCGATTCTATCCAAATAGGCTCCAGTCCTGCTTATTCGTCCACTTAGTAACTACACTCTATTCTTCCAACTTTATAGCTACGCCTCATTCCGTCCATGTCTGGGCCGCATAGGTGAGCCACGTTGCAACCGTGCTTGTCGTTTCCGCTTAATAAATGCATTTTTCTCGACTATTGACAATATCCGAGATTATGCTAATCTCGTATCAAATCATGACCGCGCCTCAAAAAGAACCACGAAAAACGGCTAGCACCAACCCGATGGCGGGAACTTGGACGAAAGCGGCGAAGGTACGACGTAGGTTTAAAGCAGGCCGACAACGGACGACCGATTTGGTGTTGACTCTTGAACGGTCAATGTTTGAGGGATACATCCTACTCCGAGATATTCAGCAGGCTATGAGCGGTGAAGGGCTTCCAGAAACAGATGTCCAGGCAGCACTAGTCCTGCTGGCCGACGATTCAGCGGGCACGGATTTTATCAACGTGGTGCCGATACCTGAAGTCAAGCAGATGCTCACGCTAAAAGACAAGCTGGACAAGCTTGAGAAAAAGTCGTGCTGGACTCCTTTAGGCGTCGCCATAAAGCAGCGCGACCGGGAAGCGGAAGCGAACGACCCTAAGAACCCCAGAAGCGGTGCAGTCGTTTGGGTTCAGCCTTGGCTGACCAATCCACGGGCGGCACGGGCGCTTATACAGGCCAGAACCGCGTTCGCAGAACATAGGGAGGGCCAGATTACGTTTTAACCGGTGCTAGATAACACGAAGCCCCGGCGTGCGCTAACACGCCGAGGCCGGGTAGCCAAATTGAGACACAGTTGAGGTATCACAGATGGCCTTTGTCTATTTTACGGAAGAACGTCCATGAATGCACAGCAACAGATGCTCGTAAATCGGGCGGATATTGCTGCCGCCGCGTACGGGGACGGTGACACGCACGTCCTCATACCCGTGAACGACCCGCAATTGATTCCCCCCGAAGTGACCGACGCCGACACAGGCCGTCTGCTCAAATTTTGTGGCGTCTTCGGCATCCTTGATGGCGTTCCACACTGCAAATGCGAACCCTCCCGCGAAGCGCAGGGAACAATGATTGTGGCCAGCATCGGCTTTGTCGAATACGTGTTGTCAATCAAGTTTCCAGATTTTTATCCAATCCCCCAAAAGACCACAAATGAATGACTGAACAAAAGGAGCCAGCATGTATATACGCATGACACCACGCAAAGGAACGGCCAATGTTTGGGATGTATCTGCATTCACAGGACGCGGCGGCCAGAGCGGCGGTGAAATAGCCATTAAGACTAGCCACGTAACATTCCGGGCACTACCGGGAACCAGCCCCAAAATAGCTCGCTCGATTGCTAGCGCCTCAGCCCCGCACAACACCCCAATGTGGATTGTCTATTCCGGTGGGAAACGCTCGCGGTGCAAATCGGGTGACGCAATCGCCAAATAGATTTGTTGCTTAATCCCGGCATTCGCAGGAACGCCGGGTGAATTTTCAAACACTTGTGAGGTTACGGTTATGGCCGCTCCAGTTTGGTCTCTATCTGTAGATTTAGAAGCACGCACAGCAACGTTTCAAAGCGGACTTGGTGACGCCGTACGCTCTGCCAAGGGCGCATTCGGTGAAATCAAGACGGGCGCGGGTGAGATGTCGCGTGAGGTAGGGCATTCCATTGGTGAAGCCCGGCACAGCGTCATGTTTTTGGTTGAGGACTTCGGCGGTCATTTGCCGCGTGCGCTTGCCGGGTTCATTGCAAGTCTTGGCCCGGTCGGCGCGATCATGGAAGCCGCGTTCCCTTTTCTGGCCATAACACTAGGCGCAAAGCTTCTCATTGAACATTTCGAGAAGGTGAAAGAGGCTGCTGAGAAGTTAATTAACGATCAAGCGGCGCTCAAGCTGGCGATTGTAAACTCCTTTAATGCTCTAGACGAAAAACTCCTTCACGCCCAGATTCACGCCGACGAACTAAGCCGCAACCATCTGGCGGCGCTTAGGCATGAGCTAGAACTTATAGACCGGCAAAGCATGAGCGAGCTTGTGCATTCCTTCGGAGAGGTAGCCAAGGCAGCCGAAATGGTGTTAGGTGACCTGAAGGCTTCTTGGTGGCAAGAGGGTTCTGGGTCAGAAGGGGCAAAGCACGCGTTGCAGGAGTTCAAGCGCGAATACGATGTTCTGTTAGCGCAAGGTAAAAATGAGGAAGCTTCCGGTCTGCTAGGTGGAACTCTTAAGCAAGCTCACCATGTCCTAGACATGCAGAACCAGCTAAGGGCAAGCCAGCGTGTGGTGGGCTTCGGAAAGAACGTTCAAGAGGGTGATTTCAACAAGTTTGAGGAAGCCAAAATCGAGCTTCAGAAGATAGGAGTGGGTTGGACAGACCGCGAAATATCGGCTCAGAGGGTGCTTGTGGAAGCCCTGGACGCTCAAGCCGCCGCACAGTCGCGCATAGCCGAGATTAGGAAGCTTGAGCAATCCAATACTTCCAGGGAAACCGGAAAGAAGATTAATGCTGAGGAAGGGCAAAAGAATTGGAAGCAGGCGGAATCAGAGCGCCACGAGCAAGAGCTTTTGGACAAAGAGCGTGAGGAAGCTTTCCGAAACGCAGTTGCCCGGCTAACCGAGAACGAGCGCGAGAAGATCGATGCCACCGAGAAAGGCAGCGCCGAACGGCTATCCGCTATTGATGCCGCGATAAAAGAAGAGAACACACGCGGACTTCAGGAAGCCGAGTTTTACAAGTCTCTGCTTCGCTCCCGCATAGAAACCGTGCGTGACATGGCAACCGAGCAAGCCCGCATCCAGGCCGAACTAGGCAAAGAGGCCGCCACGCACACGCTCAAGATGAACGAACTACAACTGGCTGCCGACAAGGACGCGGCACAGTTGCGCCGATCCACTCACCGCGCCACAGAGGCAGAAATCACAAGGGATGAGATAACAGCAGCCAACGGCCAATTCCAGATTAGGGCTGCTGCACTAGCGCAAGAGATTGCCGCTCTTGACAAGCACGGCAAGGACTACGAGGTAAAGCTCCAGGCGCTTGAGAACCGCAAAGCGGAACTCATCCGCCAACATGAAAACGAGATTACTCACATTCGGGATCAAGCAGAGGAGCAGCGCAGCGCCCGCATAATCGCGGCACAGACCAAGATTCAAGGGGCCATTGCAAGCGGTTTGGCCTCGGTTATCCAGCGTCATGAGTCGTTCGCCCACATGATTGCTAGTCTAGGCGACCAAGTTGTATCGAGTATGCTCCAGACCGCCATAAAAAGCGTGCTTGCCCTAAACTTCTCGAAAGAACGAGAAGCGGCAGCAGCAGGTAGAGCGGCATTCTTGAATGGTATGAAGTTCCCCTTCCCCGCCAATATAGTCGCGGCTCCCACATTAGCCGCCTCTGCATTCGCAACAGTGATGCAATTCCAGACGGGCGGTATCGTTCCAGGCGTGGGCGTTGGCGACGTGGTTCCTGCCCGCCTTGAACCGGGTGAGGCCGTGATAGACAAGCGCCTTACAGAAGGGTTGCAAAATGCGGCGCGCTCCGGGTCGTTAGGTGGGCAGCCAAGCGTTACGCACGTCCACGCGCATTTCGCGCCCGTGATTAACGCCATAGATGCTGAAGGTGTCGGAGAAATGCTGCAAAAGCATGGCGAGCAATTCCACCAGCATTTTGAACGCCGTCTAAGAAGACTTAATCGATAAATCCAATCTGTGAGGAACGTATGAAAGGGAAATTACTAGTGCTGTCTCTCGGTCTCAACCTGCTATTTGTCATTGTGGCGTGCAACTCATTCCACAACAGCGGTAGCGCTAAGAACCGCTCGTTCGTCGGCCCTGTGCCGGGCTTCCACGGCTTGAGCGGCAAACAGACAACAGCCTTTGACTTGTCTCTTACGCCAAAGTTACACGCGCAAGCCATGACCACCGTGTCTTTCACTGGAAGCTTCGCAGGGTTCTGCCCATCCATCAATGCGCCTGCCGGTACCGCGTCGCTTCTGTACGGCTCAGGGTCTCTCAATGCATCCGACTGTTCAAATATTTCTTTCACCGGCAACGCTAACAACAGCCAAACGGCTGCGGCCAATGCGAGTGGAGCGCAACTGGTTGTTGGAAATGGCACCATTGGCCCGCTTGTCGCCTACGCTGACTCTTCTAGTGCAACGGTCCACGTTTGGGTAAATCGTGCTGGGCAGACCCTTGACACCAGCATCACTGCGACGTTGACCGGCAAACGCGGCCAGAGCACCGCGACGTTTCCAGTTATGGACGGGGACACGATTGCTGTAGTAGCCGAAAACAACGGAACATCCTCAACCAATCTGCAATTCGTACTGGCAAAACAATGAGACCAAAAGTATCAATCTTCGTGTTGTGTTCCCTGGAGCGTACCGGGTGGGTCAACCCGGCGCTCTGCCATGCACTGTTGTACTTGGGTCACGATCCACGGCTTGATGTATCGGTTGAAATGATCGTGGACAGAAGGCCCGTCGAGCACGCACGCAACGTATGCGTGTGCAACGCTCGTGAACGCGGCGCGGATTTGTGCATTCAGATTGACAATGACATGACCCTCCCGGCTAATTTTGCTGACATAGTGCTTGAAGCAAACAGAACGAGGAAGGCCGTAGTGTCGTTGCCAGCTGGCATCATGCCGTCTGGAGTACCGCAAATCGTACCGGGCGACAATGGCCCCAAAGATGGTCAATTCCGCGAAACGAGGTACGCGGGTGGCGGCGTATTGATTATCAGTTCTGAAGTATGGCGGGTGATTCCTCGTGGCCCGTGGTTTCGATGGGTTGCCAACGACGATGAAGCATTGTCTGGAAAATTGGGAGAGGACTGTTACTTTTGCGAATTGGTTCAGAAACACGGATTAACTGTATGGACACATCAGAGCGTGGCCGGACACCTAAAATCGGCGGATGCAACGCACTGGATATTGCATTTGAAACGAATGGAAAGACAGTTGCGCGATATTCAGTACAAGCCCGGCGACATGCGCCCGCTCGAAGACCTAGACCCGCCTATTTTTGTCTATTAGAGAGGATTTGATATGGCTGAACCAAATGAGGACTGGAAAGAACTAAGAATAGTTGACGACATATATTACAAGGTCGAGCATGTGCGGTGTAGCACTCAAGTGCTTATCTTAATGGGGCACGAAAACGTTTGCCCGAGATGCGAGCCGGAGAAATGGCAGGCGGTGAAAAAGAAGGTTAGCGATGCCCAGTGACACCATGCTAGGTATCGCGCTTGAGTGTATCGCTCGCGGCTGGCACGTGTTCCCCTGCTGGCCGCGTAGCAAGAAGCCCATGACAAAGAACGGATGGCACGACGCCACTAACGACGAAGCGGCGATTCGCGCTTGGTGGACTCGTACGCCAGACGCCAACGTTGCAATAGCGTGTAAGCCGTCTCAACTGTGTGTTGTGGATATCGACTACGGACTAGACGGCGAATTTTCTCTTGAGGTGCTGCTGAAGGGACTTGAGCTAGGTCAAACTTACGCCGTCCGAACCGGCAGGCGTCCAGACTTTGGCGTCCAACTTTACTATGCCGGTCAAATGCCCGATGTTGGCGCGTGGGAAATCGGCGAGTGTTCAGGACAGATAAAGAGCCAAGGCGGGTACGTGATGGCAGCCGGGTGCATCCATCCAGACTCAGGAGAGACATACGCCCTTCTGTGGGACAGGCCAGTTGACGCTCTGCCTGATGTAATCCGCAACCTAAAGCCTAAGGCCGCACCAAAAGATGATGGCGAACCAATCACAGAAAACCGCAACGTTCGCCTGACTTCTATTGCTGGTAAGCTCCGCAACGCTGGATTGTCGGCTGAAGCCTTAGAAGTGGCCTTGCTGCAAGTCAACGCGGATCGGTGCCAGCCGCCTTTAGAGGAAGACGAAGTTCGCCAGATAGCAAAGCACGCGGCACAGTGGGAGATTCCAGAGCAAGCGCCCGTGCCAATACTTGGAACCAGCCCAAAGCCGATATCCAACTGGCGGGAGTTGTTCCATAGCAAGGAAGATGCGCTCAATGCGCCGCCTGTCACGTTTCTGATTGATGGCTTCTTACAGCGTGAGGGTGTCACCGCGATTGCCGCGCCAGTCCGGGAGCGCAAGAGTCTTATCGCGCTCAACGTGGTTCATGCCCTGCTAACTGGAGAAAAGCTCTTTGGTCACTTTAACGTAGTGCAACAACCTGAGCGCGTGCTGTATCTCTGCCCGGAGGTCAGCCTTGGGCCTTTTACAGACAGAGTTAAGAAAATCGGCCTTATAGACTACGTTGGCCGGACGTTCTTTTACCGCACACTCAGTTCAGAGGGTCAAATATCTCTTGCCTGCCCTGAGTTGCGTGAGGCGTTGCCGGGTAGTGTCGTTGTGCTTGATACCGCAATCCGTTTCCTAGAAGGCGACGAAAACAGCTCTGAACACGTGCGGGCGTTTGCCGACAGGATTTTTGCCTTGCTGCGTGACGGTGCAGAGTCCGTCATGCTGCTGCACCATTCACCGAAGGGAAACGGGGACACCATGACCCTTGAAACGGCAATGCGGGGCAGTGGCGACATGGGCGCGTTTTTGGCAAGTTGTTGGGGCACCCGGTTGCAAGACCCTGATCGCCCTTATGAATCCGCGTCTTTCCTTTCTAACCTCAAGCAGCGTGATTTTCAAAGCAAAGACTTCGACGTCACGTGTGCCGCTGACTGCCGGTTGACCATTGTTGGCGACCCAGAGACCCGGGCAGCAGTGCTCCAGCGGCGCACAGGCAACCGCGCCAACAAAGACGGCATGGATGACGCGGCCCGTGCCATTGTTATTGCTCACCCAATGATGCCTATTCGCAAGCTTCAGGAATTTTTGGCCCAACAGAACATCAGACGGGGAACCACTTGGATTTCTCGGTGTCGTGCAAGCAAACAGTTGGAAGCGGGCGGGCAAGTAACCATCGGGTAAGCCGTTTTGTACGCGACACAAACCACGTCACGAACGGGAGAGAAGAAAATTTTATTTTCTCTCCCCGTGTGATGTGAAGGGTCAATTTGTACGTTTGTTCTCTATATATAAGGCGCGTACAGCGTACAAGAGCCTTGCTACCCTAAGTTGAGTGCACAAGGAAACTGAGATTGCAACGCGTCCGCGTTGGGTAGCCCTGTTCGCGTACAGAGTGAACTTGTGGAAGACCAGTCACGCCTCCCGACACTTGAGCCATAATGGGGTAGGGCGGGTCTAATCTCAAACACGTTTTATCAAAAGAGCGCCGCAATCCAAAAATTTATGCACACAGAAATAGATTTGAAATACTACTATTTCTCCTAAATCTATAGAATTAAAGGGCGTATTTATCGTATAACTTTGGAGTAAACGCAATGGCTACCCGCAACCGAAGCCGCGAATTGTCTGAAAGTGAATCGCCGTTATGTTCCTGAAATGTGGCCTTGGATATAAGCGTATGCTCACTCAAAAACACGCTAGCGGCCCTCTAAACGCGATTGCCGGGCATTCTAGGCACGCATTCCACTGAGCATAGATACCCTCTCGTGAACCTCCTGCAAATCTGCTGTTACAAGATTGGCATATCTCCGGGTCATTTCCAGGGTCGAGTGACCCAAGACCTTTTGGAGATGAAAGACACTACCGCCGCGTCTCAGATAGTTAATGGCGAATGTGTGTCTAAAAGCGTGCAGAGTTCGCACGGGAGGATCGAATCCGAGCCGCTTACACAGTAGTTTCACGTCGCGCAGCATAACGCGCCGCCCAAGCTTGGTTTCGTTCCGGCTAGCCAATAGGAGTGAATCCGGCTTCCGGGTGACATCGGCCATATAGCGAAATAGGGCTTTGCGGAGTTCAAACGAGAACGGAACAATTCTCTGCTTGCGTCCTTTGCCGTCAAGCGTGATAAGCAAGTTGTCCATATCAATGTCGCGCACCCGGATCGTGAGCGCTTCACTGATTCGGCAGCCGGTATCCAGTAGCAACAGCGTGAGCAAGTGCAGCCGCCGATGGCACTTCGCCTTGGGCTTCCAGTTAACGAGACTCTTAACTTGTGAAGCGGTGAATGTTTGTAGCACGCACTCAGGCTCTTTGACTTTGGTCAATCGCAAATGAGTGCAGCCCGGCCCGCATTTTGTTTCGGCGCTCGCGCTGCTCCAATGGAGATATGCGTTGATCGCTCTGATCGCACAGTTGCAACCCGTTGCCTTAAGCCCTTTTTGACGCATCCGCATGATAACGTCCTTCAATTGCTCCTGTGACGGGGATTCGGATGGCAGCCATTTGAGACTGGTCTTGTACCACTCAATTGTTGCGGGCGAAACGTTGGACAGATATTGGCGCTCACGGATAAAATGCTGAAACCCAGACATTGGGAATCCTCCAAACATGGGGTCAAATTAGGAGGAAACCGCGTAAACATTGGCTCTTAGCGCAGCCTGGTAGCGCACCTGCCTTGGGCGCAGGGGGTCGGAGGTTCAAATCCTCTCGCCCCGACCAATCTAAATGTTTGGCCCTATGGAGATCGTCTCAGAATGCTTCCTCTATGTAGGATAGAGAGAGCGCGCCATCCACACGGTAGTTCAAAAATATGTTTCAGCTCCAGCAATTAGCCTAGACGGAGGCCGGTAATATTTATCGCGGTCAGCACCCAGGCTTTTTCATCGTGACATATCCAGAAACAATAGGGCCTGGGCGGAGCTTCGGGGAGCGCGCAGTTGTGGTCAATTGGGCTTCTTCTAGGTCTCGATAGTGGGTGAACGTCAATCCGGATTCCTCAATCAGGATGCGTTGGGATTCAAGAGATTTTATATAGGATGGCACCAAAATATGACCCCCTGATACTAGAAATTCAGCGTGACTATCGCCATCCCGAAACTGTTGGGCCCACTCGAAAGAAGGAGTGGTGAAGAATGAATATGCTCCAATTCGAAGGACTCGCGCGGCTTCTTTCCAAAACAGGGGCGTATTGTAGGGATCACCCAGAGAAGACACAAGGTAATCAAAAGAATTGGCTGTGAATGGAAGTTGTTGAGCATCGCAGACAACAGAGGCTACAGGCGAGCCAGGCATTCCAGAGTAGGACAACATCTTGAGGGACAAATCTGAAGCGATAAATCGCGCGACAGGCCATTTGACTTCTGCCAGCCACTCCGAGACGATTGAACAGCCTGCGCCCACTTCCAAAATGCATGCGTTAGGTGGTATCAGCTCCCGGAACCAAGGGAAAAGCAACTTTCGACTGGCCTCCCTGAAATTCGCACTGGTGGGATGGCGCCCAGAATCGTAATACTCTGGAGCGAGGTCATCGTATGTTCCATGGTGTGACTCGAACTTATTTCCGGTCTGCATAGATTTCAATCAAGGGCGCAGAGGATTGAGCCTGCTGCCAAACCTGTTCCAGCGATTTGTCTAATGCGAGTTTCTTGACTTCTGCATCGATAGTTTCCAATAGCTTATCCATTTGGGCATCATTGCCGAAAGCGTCTTTTTCTGTCGCATCGAGATATAGCATAGCGAGCGGGCTTTGATTTTGCCCCTTAATCAGGTAACAAAGCATGGTTTGGATTTGAGTGATGCCCTCCGTTTCATCACGGGTTAACCCCCATGTCTCGATCAATTCCCTTTGGGTTATTGGGATTTGACCTTTTTTGTAGCTTTCTTCTAGGCGCCAAGTGCGCCCGATCATTCCGCGACGGATAGACCAAGCACGCCCTTTGCCCCCTTTCTCCCTTCCAATATAGTTCGTCAGCTGATAAAGCGAATTGTCAAAAAGGATGTCTCTCACGTGCACCGTACAACGAAAATGAGGGTCTTTTATACCAGCAGTCTCAAAAAAATTCTTAATCGGTCCACTCACGATTCGGCTCAGGGTTTCCGCAATCTGATACTGCGCAGACAGGCCGTCATACTTACTGATCACCTGCTTGCGATAGTCGCTCAGAACCTCTTCTTGCGAGCTCTTGATTGCTGTAGCAAATCCGATCTCCAGTCCGCCCGGCATTTTGAGGTTCGAGAAAACCGTTCCTAGCTGCCTGAAAAACGTAATGGCCGCTTTGGAATGTAGTAGATACCATACGAGCATTACGGCCAGAACAGGCCAAAGCACGGCGAGAATCTCGTCTTTCACGCTTTTGATACGCTCGAGGAACCCTGGCGTAGCCAACGCTTTTTGGGCCTGGTCAATCTGATTCTTGATTTCATTTGTGGTCCCACTGAGCCTGGCACGATCTCCTTCAAGGGAGATTTCCGCATCACTTATAGCTTTGATTGCGGCTTCCAATTGCTTTTGCGATGAAGTCGAAAGCTTGAGCTTATTCAGTTCTCTACTGGCGTTTTCCAGTTTACTGGCGTCGGAGACGATCACCTGATCGAGGAGCTTATCGACGGCGACAAGATTTCCCATCGCTGCTTCCTGGGGCAAAGGCTGAAGAATAATCATTATCACGAACAACAAACCGACCCCAATGAACGCGAAGAGAGCTTTGCCTTCAAAATGTTTATTGTCCATGCGAAGATTATAGGACGAGGTTGGTAATTTTCGTTTTTTATTGGCTGCGGGCTGAAAAAAAATAGGCGCTGCCTTTGTTTGCTCTGGCCGCAGCTCGCATTATTTTTAGCGTCTTCGCCAGCGGCATCAGAAAGCGAGAAAATCTATCGCCCAAGGTAGGTTTAGATCCGCAGTCAAGATGGCAAGGTCGTCTCAGGAAACCTGAGACGTTAATCGGTTCTGCGCCGGAAGCTGTAAACCGCATGATTGGCGCTTATTTGGTTTTTAAGTAAAAAAGCAGTAACCGTTGTGGCCGTAGGGCACTGAACAAGCCCTACAGACAGCCGAGGATAATCGTTGCTTTACAGATCGTGTCGTTCAACGCTCTACCATGGGTGAAGTACTCAATCCGAGAAGGCGAATGATCGATCCTCGTTGATTTCCAGCCTATCTGGGCAATGCAATTGGAGCTGAAATCGGTTCAAAATATCGACTCGTCGGAGCAAGGCTATTGCTGTGAAACCGGATAGCGCTCATGACAAATAACGCTATCCGGTTTACAAGCCCTCGCCTCCTTAAGGAAAATTTGTAACCTTGGGCGTGACGCTCACGTTTGGTGAAGTTGATCCTCCTGCATTGTTAATGACGTTGGTGATCCCGCCATTCCCGCCCAGGCAAACCGTAATCATATCGTGGAACTTCACGTTCGGGCTATTGGGAACCTCAATGGACCGGCCCAGAAAGATACCGGAAGTGTGGAAGAAACTATAGACACCAAGCCCCCAGGCTTCGTGGCTGGTAACGTTATCGGCCACTTTGTAGGAGGCCCAGCCGTTTGTGCCCGATGCGCTCGTGAAACTGGCTTGATTCGGCGGATCGTAAGGAATTTCAGATTGGTAGAAGTAGACGTGTCCACCATTTCCATTCCAGAGCACCTGGAACTGCTGGAAGTGCTCAACAAACAGGCCGTAAATCGTAACGTTATTACCGTTGACTACCAGCCCATTGGCGCTCGTATTGCTGGTCCAGCCTACGCCGGTGCCATGGTCTGCGCGCCATATCCAGGTATGGTCGACGATCGTGTCGTTGCTGTTGATCCTTAAGTTCACCGAGGCATTCCCCACTGCGGCGCCGCCTACACGGAAGAAAACGTCGTGTAGAGAAATGGGATTTGTGGCGTGGCTGGCACTGCTGCCGCTTGGCCCCACCTCCAGCAGGACGGGTGCATTGGTCACGCCCGCATCAAAAAGCAATCCCGCGAGAATCACGCCATCTACATCGGCGACTGACATGGCGGCGACGCCATTGTTTGCCAGCAGCGTTGCGAAGCCCAGCCCCAGCACCACTGTGTTGGCTTGAGTAACACGAATGGTATCGGTCAGGCTATAGACGCCCGGAGTGAGCAATAAATTCTTACCTGCGGCAAGCTGGGCATTGATGGTCGCAGCCGTGTCCACATCCGATCGGGCGATGTAGAACTGACTGATGGGAATTGTTGTCCCCGGCGTGGATCCGGCGCTCCAGGTGATGCCCGAACTGTTAGCCCGCAGAGACGGAACCACCACGCTGTAGTTGCCCGCTGCATCGATCTGAAGAAAAGGCTTCTCGCGGATAATCGGAACCTGGGCGAGTTCGGTGTAGTCCGGATTGGGCCAGCTACCCGCCGGCGGGTTCACGTCGCCTACGAAAACCATGTTCCAGTTTGCGCCGGTCCAGCTTGCCCACTGAGTGTTCCTGGCGATCCATTGTTGTTGCGGGCCGGAATCCACGTTGCCGTCAATCAAGTCGTCGGACATCCAGCCGCCACTCCCAAAACCGTTGTTTTGATGGAGCACCATATTACCCAGGACGTGCATGCGGCGGAACGGCGCTGCCTGTGAGACGGCCCACTGCAGCGTCCCTGTTGATGGCGATACAGAGAAGCCTTCCGCCGCCCTCCAGAAAGTTTGCGTGGCATTGTTGTTTGAAAGAGTTGGATCGGCGTGCACGTTTCCCGCGATCCTTACGGCATCGGGCGAGCCACCCAATCCCAGCACCTGTGTATAGAACCCAACCGGGATATCTACATTGTATTGGCCGGGCTGGAAAAGCAGGGCATTGCGCTGCGAGCCGAATTGGTTATTCTGCTGAGTGCTGAAAACATTATTGATCTGGCTTTGGATGCTCGCAGCCGTCTGCGATGGATTGAAGATGAGCACGTTCGGTCCAAAGTTAGGTGGCGCGGAAGTACCGCCTCCAATGACAGCCCAGGTGAACGTCTCCCAAAGCGAGGCTGTGGTGCGGTTAGCTACCAGGGGAGCGTTGGAGCCCAGGTTCAAGTCTGCGGAGACAAACTTCCCCGTGCCTACAGATTGAAGGTTGATTTGGCCGTTGCCTAAGTCAATCCACCGAAATTGCTCCCAAGCTGCAACCGCGGTTCGGTCTGCGACTAGGGGCGCATTTGATCCGAGATTCTGATCGGCCGAAACAAAGTGGCCGGTACCTACAGACTGGAGCGCGATCAATCCGCCGCCCGCATCAATCACCTGGAATTGCTCCCAAGCGGCAACCGCTGTGCGGCTCGCAGTGAGAGGTGCATTGGCTCCCAGATTCTGGTCCGCCGATACAAATTGGCTGTTGTTATTGGCCTGCAATGAGATAGTTTTGCCGATAGGCGCAGCCGCCGAAGCAGTTGTTGTGTAATACGCGACTAACCCCAGAATCAAAGCGAGTCTAACCACCGCTCCTGGACGCACAAAACCCCACGGAGTGCTTTGCAATATCTTTTTCATTTCTCTTATTCCTTTGCTGGCTCTTTGCAGGCCGTCGCAATGCGACGAATGGTTTGGCGAAGCGGCTAGTCGCCAATCTTCGCTTTTGAAAATCTTGAATCTCGGCTTCAGCGTTGTGACGCCACCTGGCGCCATCGAAGTCGGGAGTCTAGCAGGAAGAACCGGGGACGTCTGCTATACGAAGGACTAGGAAGGGTATACGCCTTTTGCATACCGGCGACGAGCCTATGACTTGGCCCATTAACTCTTGTTACATAGGTTTCTAGAATTCAAGATCGTACATCTTGGCCGGTTGGGCGCGCCCACTGCTGTGAATTCTTGACGACGCCAAGAGGGAAATTCCCTGGAATATCCTTCTCTATCATGCAAGGAAAGGAAGACATGATTAAGGATGCCGATCGCGATGTAAGACCCGATGAAGAACTCAAGGCAGACATATGTATTATTGGCTCAGGTGCCGCAGGCATCTCGATGGCGCACCGCCTACTCGGATCTGGAAAGCGGATCATTGTGCTTGAAAGCAGCCAGGTCAATATTCGGCGATTTTCATTCGCCGATCAGGCCGCTGGATTCGCACTCAGTGAATCCCCACAGATAGCCGAGGACAATCATCGCTTTACAGATCCCACGGTACAGCCGCTCTACAACGGTGAAGTACTCAATCCGAGAATGCGTGCGATCGATCCACGTTTCCCAATTCGGTCGCGCATCCGCTGCTATGGCGGAACTACAAATTGTTGGGGAGGTTGGACTCGATCGCTTTCCCCCATCGATTTTGACCGCAGCGATCTTGACCCGAAGTTTGTATGGCCCATTCACCCGGACGCATTGGACCCCTACTACAAGCTTGCCATTGTCAAATACTGCTCCCTCGGAAATTGGAATGCAGCCGATTACGACAACGCCTCCTATTGGGTCGACAAAACGATCCAGTCCATTGCGCCTTTCCAGTTTGGGCCAAATTCGTCGCTCCGGACTGCGGTATTTTCTGTAATGAACGGCAGAGGTCCTGGCGAGGACGGCGCCCTTGATTTCCAACTTGTCTGGGGCAAGGCGATTGAGCCCGAATCGGTTCGAGATGTGATTATCTATCGCAACGCAAATGCTCGGTTCATCGACTGGTCGGGAGCGAAGGTCGACAGAATCAGGGCAACTACGGTGCGGAAGGGAGTAAAAGGCCATGATTTCACGGTAAAGGCGACACGATATGTTCTTGCCATGGGAGGAATCGAGATACCCAGATTGCTCCTTGTATCGAAGGCTGGAAACAGTTCGGGCCAGGTAGGTGCGAATTTCATGATCCATCCGGTGAATGAGCGCGCGGCTACTTACAGCGTATTGAAGGCGCCGGATGCAAGAGTACTGAATTTCTATCATTATCCGGGGGGCACGATCAGAGGCGAAGCTTTTCCCCCAACCGTATTTGCCACATTCTCACCAACGGACGCCGCCCTGAAGAGGGAACACATTGGGAATTTTCGGGCTCTCATGAACTTCAGGTCCGGAGAGGTCAACTTCAATTGGGAGCAAGTACCGAATCCCAAAAGCAAGATCATCCTCGGAGGTCCCGGACCGATTTTCGAGGATCCTGGGATAAAAGTAGACTGGAACTTGACGCAGCTTGACTACGACACCATCAATAAGGGCTTGAAAATGGTAGGCGAGGAGCTTACGGCGCTGGGGTATGCGCGCAATTTTCAGCCTACCTATCGAACCGACGAGAATTCGATCACCAATCCGGGCGATCATCACATGGGTGCCACCAGAATGTCGGCCCATTCACAAGATGGAGTTGTTGATGCCGATTGTCAATCTCACGATCTCAAGAATCTATATATCGCGAGCTGCTCCGTGTTTCCGACTGGAGGAGTCGCGAACCCGACTTTGACTATCATCGCCCTCGCGCTGAGGCTTGCGGATCACCTTAGGAGATTGCCTGCGGAATAAGACGAACTCGCAGGCCGATCTGTCTGGATAAGAGACGCTTGGATAGAGGTGCAGGGCAAGAAGTGCGGGACAAGAGATGGGGCAAAAGAAGGGCGGCTTTTCTTAGTCTCTATCGCATCGAATCAAGTCGGTTCTGCAACGTTGATGACAAATCCTCGTCTCTATCCTTTACAAACTGTGAATGTTGGCACCAGCTGGTGGCCTGAACTCCAAGATATTGTTCATATCCGGAGGTCTTAATCGTGGCGAAAGGCATCCACTCAGCCTTGCCTACCTGCTTTGGTAGAAATTTGCCGCATAGCTGATACTGCTTTGTCCCAGTTGGAGTCATGGTGTGCCCAAAGCGAACATCGCGAAAGCGGTCAACCACGGGTGGGCGGTGCTCATGAAAATCGGTTGCCGCTGCTTTGAGCAGAAATTCCATGGGTGAATCTTCCGAAGGCTTGGTCTCCTGTGAAGCAACCCCCTGCCTCAAACTCTCCGCTTGAGATTGGCTTTGAGAAACCGGAGTCAGCCTATAGGCTGCAAGCGCTAACGCGAGTGAGGCAATGACAAAGACAAATCGCATGGAATTCTCCTTAGGGTTAGGAAAGGGTTGCATAGTCGATGTTTTGTGGGCAACACGAAAGAAGCGACCATAGCGCGCGATCAACTCCAGCTTATACCCCTTTCGCCATGTTTAAGCAGCATCCCTGCGGGCAAGCTCATGAAATTTTACAAAAACAAAGTGGTTCGGAAATGCGCATGGACGCTTCGATGAGCGGGTCTTTTAAAAATAGAAGCTCCTGTCCGATACCTATAAATGAAGGGGCTGTGCAATAACGCTGCTTGATTGTACGGCGCGTTTCAAAAACAGAACAAAAATTAAAAATCTTTTAAAAATGCCGGAGCTCTCGTATGATTCGCCCCACTTATTCGAGCGCTCAAAGACGGAGGACGCTAGGGAACGCACAAACTGTCTTCATTTTGCGAGCAGGGTGTCCAATTCAAAATTCAAAAGGAGCAAGCAAGCATGTCCCGATTCTTGCATCGTTTAGCGTTGCCTCTTTTTCTCTTCCTGATTACAGCGGCTCTGCCAATACTCGCGCAAGTTACACAGCCGAACAGTACAGAGAGCGAAGGTGTCGATTCACAACCCCGCAGCCGTCCCGGTATCCGCATGGTTCCGTGGCGTGATGCCACAGCCCCGGTAGGAAAAGCGGCTCCCGCTGGTGCCCACCTCACGTATTTCGGGGGGCCGGTGATTTCCAACGCTCACGTTATCGAAGTGTTGTACGGAAGCGGATCTTTTCTGCCACAGGTCAGCACTACGGCCACACCAAGCATTGGGAGCTTCTTCGGCGATCTCCTCGGTACGAACAGCGGATACGTCAATTTGCTGTCTCAGTACGACACGCCAGCTTCCGGAGGCACGAATCAAACCATTGGGAACGGCACGTTCGACGGACTGTTCCAGATTGTGCCCTCCGCGGCCAACAGCGGCTCCCGCATCGATGACACACAGATACAGGCGGAACTTCTGGCCCAGATCAATGCCGGACACCTGCCCACACCGCAACTCGACGCCGCAGGCCATGTAAACACGCTTTACATGATTTATTTCCCTCCGGGAGTCAGCATTACCCAGGGTGGATCTTCCAGTTGCGTGAACGGCGGTTTCTGCGCGTATCACGGCACCACGTCCAATACTCTTGGCTCCAAGAACGTGCTCTATGGAGTATTGCCGGACATGCAAGCCGGCAGCGGCTGCGATTTGGGCTGCGGCTCATCTACAGTATTCGGAAACTACACCTCGGTGACGAGTCATGAATTGACAGAAGCCATCACCGACGCGGATGTGGGCATCGCTACCACGTTCTCCGCTCCCTTGGCATGGTTTGACATGACGAACGGAGAAATCGGCGACATCTGCAATGCTCAGCAAGGCAGCTACACCGCGAACGGGACCACGTACACGATCCAGTTGGAGTTCTCCAATGCCGCAAACAATTGCGTGCTGCCTCCACCGCCCTCCACGCCGAACTTCTCAATCGCAGCATCGCCCGCCAGCTTGACGGTGAAGCAAGGCAACAGTGCCAGCAGCACCATTACCGTTGCCGATTCCGGGGGATTCGCTGGAACTGTAGGCCTCAGCGTGAGCGGACTGCCTGCAGGAGCGACCGCAAGTTTCTCTCCAGCTTCAGTTGGCGCTGGAACATCCACTCTATCGATCACTACCAGCAGCAGCACGCCAACGGGAACGTTTGCGTTAACCGTAACCGGAACCAGCGGCAGCCTGACGCATACTACGACCGTGACGTTGGTAGTTACGTCGGCAGTGGCCTCCGATTTTACGATCGCAGTCTCGCCGGCCTCTCTTAACGTTACCCGCGGCACGTCTGGCAGCTACACGGTGACGATCACGAGCGTGAACGGATTTGCTGGTGCGGTAAATCTGAGCGTGACTGGATTGGGATCGCGCGTAACTGGCAGCTTCAATCCAACTTCTGTTACCGGTTCCGGACATTCAACTCTCAGAGTGACCGTCAGCAGCCGGGCAACCAGAGGAGCCCGGACGCTTACGATCACCGGAACAAGCGGTAGTCTCGTACATTCGGCTAAAGCAACTCTCAACGTCCAATAGTTCTTTTGTCAATAACATCACGCCACGGCACTCAGCCCCGTAGGGGGCTGAGTGTTTTTTTGAAGGAAAATTTAATCTTCTCATTGACCTACAGATATCCCTCGCGGCCAACTAAGCTCCCAGCAGAAATTCACCCACACTCGTCTCGGAGTAGTAATTGGTTCCGGCAATGTGTGCAAAGCGGTCCGAGTCTCCGCAGCCAAGAGCACAGCCTTTCAGATTCAGGGCGGTGGCGGCCAGATACATGGTTTGCAGCAGAGCGCCGGCTTCCAGAAGAATCAGGCGATAGGCAATCGACTCATACTTCCACGCAGTTCGGGCAAAGCGGGCTGAAATCAGGAGTAAGGCGGGCGGATTTTGCGATTGGTTGCCGGTGCTGTGGGCTGCGTCGATCAAGAGCTTTTCCGTCTCGGCATTCGCTGGGCAAACCAGCTTTAGCGAGTGTTCGCGATCGAGATAGCGATACATCCCGGGTGCGCATCCATCGCACGCATTGACGACAACATAGAGGCTCAGGGAATGAAGGCTTCCCCCGCTGGGATATAGCTTTCGCAGCATGATCTCATCGCCTCGCCCGGTGATCTTGGTGGTCCGACCGGTCCAGTACAGGAATGCAGCTAGGGCATTGAGAGTCAGGGGCTCGCTTCCGTATTGCGAGCGGCGTCGCTCCATCACATCAGTCCATGAAGTTTCCGGTCCAGGAGCATCGGGTTTGGGTAAAGCCAGCGACTCTCCCTCGTCGTCAGAACGCAATGCGGGCTCCGGCGGAAGCCGGTCTTTCAAGCGATAGGTGCCTCCTATCGGACGACGGTTTCGTCCCCGCCGGGTGGAGCTGTGAAACAGCAAATCATGAAATTCCCAATACCCCAGCGGGCCTACTTCCTCTTCGGTAAATCCATCCTCTCGAACGCGTGTTAGAAGTCCGGCCTCCTCGCACGTATTTAGAAAAGAGCGCAAGGCCGCGCGTTCGGGCTCATCAACAGACAAGAGCAACGATTCTAGGCGAACCGGACGGCTCAGTGCCGCCAGGACGCGCATGACCGATGCGCCCCGAACCGGGAATTGCTTGGCGCTGAGTGGAGTTTCAAGAACAAAACCTTCGTCCTGGGCCGCCCGCAACACAGCAAAACGCGAAAGACGATACGTAGCTTGCCAATTCAACATAGGCTCCCACATAGGGTCGAAGATTTAAGCGCACATTTTACGCCCCAATTTTTTAGGGCAAGAGAAGAAAACCCTGCAGGCCTGGACTTCATAACCCATTGCCCGCAGGGTGAAGATGTTGAGAATATGCTGCAATTCGCGATGCTGGTGGGCGGGAACCGCCCATTCCTGTGCGTATTTTATCGAGCAGCAGACGTTGGACGCGTCGCGGTTGAGCCCGCGCAGGCGACACAGGGAGGATTGCCACAGGGAGTAACGCATGGAGGAAGGATAGAAGATGTAGCGATGGCCGGAATTTCGCGCGTTCCTTCCTGAACGAAGAGCTGAATTTCTTTCATTTCAATGCCACTTAGATCGATGTCAACAGTTTTGCGTTGATTCGTCATTTTGATCTCGTCCCTTTGATTGAATATTCAAGAAGATTCAAATTCAGAAGATTTAAGATGCGGAAGACGAAAGACTAGGAAGACTCAAAGATTCCGCCTCGCCTCTTCAAGTTGTGCTTCTCAAAAAATGAAGCGACCGGCACGTCCCATCTTGCCCGAAGCCCGTTCCGGCCGCATCCACGATTGCTTTGCCTATCTTGAAGCGGAAATTCCCGGATTTGCGCACTCTACACATGGATGGCACTGGCAAAAAACGCACGGTGGAGGCACGGTTGACGAGGCCATTGCGGGAACCTCATCCCGTCCTTCCCGGACAAAAAGCTGGATCTCGTCAATTGCAATACCACTGAGATCGATCTCAATAGGTTTACGTTGGGTTTCCATCACGGAAGGTGTCTTCCTTTCCTAAGGATTGAACCGCACCTGAAATACTATTCGTTATGTGCCCCGCGTGGGGCACTTTATTTGTGGAAAATAGGCCAATCATAAGCCAATTGAAGAATGACTCGAATTGCACCAAAAATGATGGAATCTTCGCGAAAATCTGCTTGGCAAGCCTGAAACGCAATGGTTCAAGCACAATCTCCGGGTAGCAAGAGGATCTCAATCGAACGGATGAATATTCAGATTGACCTGGCTTATCTCCTCGAGCGGCTTTCCCAAAAAAGCCCTGGAGAGCCGACTTAGTCGGTTGCTCATGCGGAAGCGCAGCCCGTAGTATCCAAACCACATGGGATACAAGCCTGGCGCAATCGCCCGCACACAATACAGATTCCGCTGGAGAAATTCATGGTGTGTCAGGTCCTTTAGAAGAATCGTGACTTCCAGGGCATCCATTCGTTCAAGAATCTCTTCCAGCACAGGCTTCAGGTTGTAGCGATTCTGGCGGGGAATCCAAAGCCCCTGGTTCAGATCCTGTGCCGCTAGGCCCGATTGCGTATCAAGCCCCAGGAACGACAATTGCCCAAATGTTTCCGCAAGGGAGTAAAAGGCAGCGTGGTCTTCCGGGCCGAATACGTCCGCGGGGTTCTCCAGGAGTTTGCGGGCATGCGTGTCGTCAAAGGAATCGGGATCCGGCAACCGGGCCAACTCCTTCAGCGCGGCAAAGGCTGCTTCCTCTACGTGGAACCGGCACGCGGTCGACAGAGTAATCTGGGGGCCGCGTCCGGATTGCTTGACGGCAGCACACAAAATAACGGGGATGGCGATGTCTGTAGTGATATTGAAAAGAAGGATTTTGTAGTTGCGGTATTTATGTTGCGCTCGCGACCAGAGATGCTGAAAGGCTTCCAGCCGGATCGAGTCGGGAACCACCTGATCGCACGGCCGCCGCAGGTACCATGTGGTCAGAAAAGCGTCGCGCTCTACGGCTTCCAGAATTGCAAATAGCGCCGCCTCCTCGAAGGAATTGCCAACGGCGCATGCGTTGGTGGAGCTTAGCAGGCACAGGTTTTCGTTTGGCAGCTTCTCCGTATTGAACCAGATTTCCTGTGCGGGAACCAGATACGCTTTTCCGGAAAGTGGGTTTCCTGCGCAGGACCAATACATAGAAAGGCTCTTCTCATAGCGGGCTCGGAGCGAGGAAGGAGATGGCCGGATCAAATTAAAACAAAGAGCCTCCGGGTCGATGGCGACCTCCTGTAGCGTCTCAAAGCTTCCATACACAAATGAATCTTGTGGGTTGAAAAAGTTCACCAGGCGCCGCTCCACTGCTTCACAGCGGGCAGCGGACATGGCAGTAGGCATATTCACGTTCCTGCCGCCGCAAGTAAAGATGGTTTCCGAGCCGGCCGCAATTTGCGTAATGGCCATGGGAAAAGAAAGCCCACCCATATACTTGCCTTCCTGCCGAATGACTCCTACATCGGGAGAAACCAGGTCGTCCAGCTTCGCGCTGAGCTTGCCTCGCATACTCCGCCCGGTGGAGAGGTCTTGCAGGACGGGTACGCCATCTCGCCTGACCACACAGTCGAGGCCGGACTTTTCAATTTGAGGTTCCGTGCACTCAGGATGCGCGAAGACGATGGTCGTTCTGATTTCAAGGCTGGCAAGATCCAATGTCACCAGTGTTTCAGGGCGGCAACGGTCCCACAGAAGCGGAAGGATCTCTAGAGTCTCTACGGAATAAAAAAAACGAAAGTGATTTTGCTCGTCATCGGCCAGAGCCTTGAGGGGAGCGACGGAATAATCGTCGATCAATGAGCGAATCACGGAATTCACCATCGGTCCATCGGATCGGGTGGAATTTTGGTAGAGAAATATCCGATAAAAGTCGAAGATGAGGAAAGTCTGCGCCGCGGGCATTCCCACTTCCGGGTCAAAATGCATTCCCAGTAGCGTGTCCACGTAGATGTTGTGATCGAGGTTGCGTTGGGCCAAATAGGTGAGCTTTTCCCGGAGCGCAAGGAGGCCAGGAGCCAACAGTCTCTTGCTAAAGAACAACGCGCCCGATTTAGCTTCTGCTGCTCTCATGATTTCCATTGATTTCATGGACCAGCGGTCCAAGCTCTCCAATCCAGGCAGAGATACCGAAGCGTCGAACGTGCTTGAAGGTGAATCTTCGGTTTACTCGGCGTTCATCGAGCAAGGCGCTTTGCCGCACGATGAGCTGTTGTGATTCTTCTTTGGAAAGGAAACTCCCAAAATCGCATTCATGTTTTATCTCAACTCCGCTCAAGGACTCCCGGTGGAACTCGTCTTTGATCACGGCCAACAAGACATCGCGTATGGCTTTGGCTTTAACCAATGAGTAGGCGATATGCGTTCCAGATTGGCATACATGGAGACCACAGGCGGTTGTATGAATTGTTGCATCGAGCACGTGCCGGCGAGTTCTAAGGACATCCGCCAAGTAGGCAATCTGCGGATGCGGATTGCCCTTTTCCACCCTTTCCAAAAGATTGACGTTGTCGCCGCTCCCATTCTGGTTCTCGGGGAGCATCCACCAATACCGTTCCAGGGCGCGCAGGCGAAGGTGAAGTAATGACCCGGCTACCGGCCACCTGGAGGCTTGCCGCCGATCAACCCTCGTCCGCTGCAATTTGCTCGCGGGATGCTGCCAGTCCTTCAATTCGGCTACGCACGAAAATCTTTCCGCCTCTGCTTCACCTTGAGCTTCGTTATCTTTGGTTTGAACTTCACTGTCGAGAACAGTCTGGACCATGAATTCCCGTTCAAGATCTTCACACAAGAGGCTGTATTCCAACCCGCATCCCGCAACCGAACTTGAATAAAACGGAACGGTGGCTTGAGCACTCACGAGAGGAAGCTGGTCCTCATCCGTTGCCGTCACTAATTCCGGGGCAAAGCTTTTGCGTGCCGCATTCTCGCTCGTGTCACTCTTCTTGCTTTGGTTGTCACGGAACAGGTAGGTCTGGAAAAAACAGCGCAATGCGGGGGCGGTCCTGTCCAATGTATACAGACGGATTCGGCGCTCCTCCCAACAATCCATTCGTGAGCAGCCAAGCAGCCAGAGCGCGTATTTCTTCCTCTCCTCTATATTTGCGCGTTCATCTTGTTCGACTACATAAAGCAAGTGAGGGCCGTGCTTTCGTGAACGCCAAATGTGCTTCCAATGAGCATCCATTTGTTGGGGTGTCACGAACCGAAGGCAGGCATCATGGGAATGATCTTCAGTAACGTGGGAATCTGTGCCGTCGCCGTCCAGGAAAACAGAAATCTTCTTGTTCTGGAGCGTAACAATCAAGCTACGCCCATCTTCCAGCACGGTCATCTCTGCCGCTTCGCCCGCCCCCCCACGATGGAGCGCCCCAGCTTGGCTCATCGCCGTGAAATATTTCTCCAGGATCGGTTGCTTCTCCGCCGGCAAAGCCGATATCAGTTCATCCTCCTGGTAATTGCCGTCCAGGTATCCCTTTAATTTTTCGTGTACAACATCAATCTGGTCTGCCTGCACCTTCGTGGATCCTCTCCGGTTCAGTACATGCAGGCAGCCTTTGGTGGACACGATGATCGTGTTCGGATCGAGCCGCAACTTTTCCTGGGATGTCATTCGTAATGGGTTCAGAATGCAAGCAGGATGGTATCTAGATGACCCATCGTCACGCAACCCGATTCGAGTGGGCCACATTTCGCAGTTCGCTCAAAATGTATTCGGGTGGGCTCGTAATATAATTTCTCGCCCTTCAAGTACAAACGAACGCACAAGTACGGAGAACGTATGAACCCTCTTTATCCCTCCCGCCTTCTCGAAGCGCCTACCCGCAACCCCGACTGGTCCGTATGGACTCTGGCTTATTGCCAGGCGGATATGCCTTATGACTTCTTCGGTGGCTCCGGCCCGTATAGCAATAAGGGCATCGTGAAGATTCCCATGATTTACACGCTCCTAGTCGGCGGAGAGACGGGCGGCAAGAAGCATATCGCGCTGGTGGACTGCGGATTCAAGCAGAAAAAATGGCTGGATCGTTATGCGTTTTCCGGATGGGAGGATCCCCAGACTGTGCTCGGGCGCGTGGGTTTCGCACCCGAAGACGTGGAGGCGATCCTGGTGACGCACATGCACTTTGATCACATGGGGAACTTCGAGGCCTTTCCAAACGCCCGCCTTTATGTGCAACTCGATGAGTATGTTGGCTGGCTGCAAGCGGTGAGCTTCGCCCGCAATCGCAAAGAACAGGAAGAGACATCCTGGATCTTTTCCTCGTTCGATCCCGACGACCTGGTGCGCGCCTCGCAGGGAGTGAACGATGGCCGCGTGACTTTTCTGCGCGGTGATGCCGAGATACTACCGGGCATCGTAGCCCATCTAGCCAAGGACACGCACACCTTCGGCACGCAATGGTTCGAGGTTCAAACGCGCAATGGCCCATTCTGCATTGTGGGAGACACGGTGTATTGGTATTCAAATGTGGAGATGCCGTGGGTGCCCGGATACAACCAGGGTAACGCCTTCCAATGCATTTACACCTATGACTATCTGCGGCGGGTCTTGAAAGGCGAAACCAAACGGATTATCCCCGGGCATGATCCGCTGATCTGGGAGCGTCACACAACCTGGCCATCGGCCGAGGGCAACCAGGTTGCCGAGGTGAATCTTGGAGCCCAAGAAAGCTCGCGGCGGCCGATTCGTGGAGAGCGGTCGGCAAGGTCAGGCGAATGAGTCGGAATCCGGTTCCTGTATCCTTTACTCAAGCCTGCCGGCATAAGGTAAGGGTTTCATCAGTCATGCCGCTAGGCAATCATAGGATCATTGGGAGTATGGTAAGGTAATGCTGAACTCTACTCCATCGTCTTGAAATAATTCAACACGCCCTCCAAAATACTCAGCGAATTTCCGAATGATACTTAAGCCCATCCCGCGCTCAGGTCCCTTTGTAGAATAGCCCTCTTCGTATATTCTCAAACATAATTCCTCGCTAAGCGGACCTGTTGCACTCCACACTTGCATCAAGATACTCTGATGGATCTCTAAATTATGAAATTTGATACGAATATTACCTTTTTTGCTTAGGGCTTCGATTGCATTATCAATTAGCTCAATTAATGCTATACAAATAAAAATAGTTGCATCGGACTCCAAACGCGGCCCCAAGATTTCAGGCTCTAAATCGATGAGGAATTGTATTCCGCTATGCTGGCGCTGAATATCTCTAATCAAAGCGCGAACAAAGTCACTCAGTGACGGCGATTGGCCTCTCTTTGAATAACGCAATAACATTGACAGCTTACTTATTTCGTGAGAGAGGCGTCCTATTGCTAATTGAGGACTGTAGCCTTGGACAATGTTATAGGCGAATGATGCAATGCACTCCTTGACCTTATGTCGAAATGCTGTTTCAAAAAGCCCCTTGCCTCCAAAATCGCGCATAAATGCATCAATGTTATGCTTACACATGTAAAGAAGATAGAAATTATTACGCAATTCGGGAAGGGTATCGAGGATCGCGTGCCTAAGTTCATCATTGTGGATTTCAATAATTGCTGATACGAGCTTATCAAGCCGAAAAGGCTTTTGCAGGAATGTTACACAAGCTTCAATGGATCTACCATCAGCATATCCTGAAGTGAAAATAAGCGGTAGATTCGGCCATTTGGAAGAGATGTGACGGGCTAACTCGCCACCGCCCATTATAGGCATGACGATATCGCTAATTACCAGGTCGAATTCCTGGTCACTTCTTTCAAGCAGCAGTAACGCCTCATGACCATTTCGAGCCATGCAAGGAATTGCGCCACGGCAGGAAAGAAGATCTGCAACGGCGTTTAACATATCATTGTCGTCTTCTACTAAGAGAATACGAACCCCTTTGACAGACCCTTCTTGCTTTAAGGGAGTAAGCATCCAGGTAGTCAGTATGCTGCGAATTTGATCATTTGGCCCTGTACCTGCCGTACTAGCTTGGCCCACACTTAAGCGCGAGATAGGCTCGGTCGAGTTGACTTGTGGAGAAAATGAGCCAAGACGTGCCAATGTTTGGAGAAGACCTAAAGCATTACACATTGCTAGCGTCCGAATCGATCCCGATCTGACAGCGTCATGTGTTGCTTTACGCTCATCGGCAAGGTCCGACACGCCGCGCACCGTAATAAAACGAGCATTGGAAACACGCTCTGAGGCGGATGCGGCGATGCCTGCAGCTTCCATCTCGATCGCTGTGCAGTCGGAGTTCCTTTTCCTCAGCCATTGTCTAAAAGAAGATGCGGCGCTGACAACCGGCCCTGATGCCAAAGGTCCAGAGTGAATCCGAGGTCGGTGTGCCAGAATGCCTCTCCGAGCAAGCTCATCCACTCGACCAGCCAGAATTGTTGAAGCCCTTAAAGAGCATTCTTCTTGCCATCTTGCATAAGGAGCCCGATGTGCGAATTTGAGATGGCGCACCTGTTCGACAAGTTCGTGATCACAATGATATTCAGTTCCGCGATGTTCGAAATCAAAATTATTATCGGACAGCGGAATAGCTTTTGTTGTGGCTAAATATGCATCCACTCTATTGGGCACGACCACGTCGCATAAAGATACGTCATGATGTATGGCGCCACAGATCCCAACTAGGACAATCATTCGTGGAGACCATTTTTCAAGTAGGCGCTCCGTCTGCCTACCAGCCCTGTCGGGCCCCATGCCCCCTATAAAGCTAGCCATCGCGTCTAACGGTTTTGAATTTTCAACGGAAAATCGAAATCGATAGTAGTAGCTACCGTAATCACGATCGCGCAGAACCTCACCTTCTCCGAGAAACTGCACGAAGAACTGTTCAAATTCTTCAGCGAGAGCGACTAGAATAACGAGATCTATATCCGTTCTCATCAGCGCTCTGGATGATAGCAAAGGTTCAATCAAACTGTATGTAAAGGAAATCGATTCTGCGACGACGGCTGCGGGCAAGTCTTAACCGCTGAAAATATTAAATGTTTTTAATATTTCAACTACCGTTACGAGATTTTACGGAAATCTAGAAATACTGATATCAGATTTTACAGAGCGGACACACCTTCCTCTTGAAAGGCGAAACCAACCGGATTATCCCTGGGCACGATCCGCTGATCTGGGAGCGCCATACAACTTGGCCATTTCGGACGAGGGCAATCAGGGTTGCCGAGGTGAATCTTGGAGCTCAAGAAAGTTCAAGGCGGCCGATTCGTGGAGAGAGGTCGGAAAAGTCAGGCGAATGAAATAAATCCTCTTTGCCTTGTTTAGTTGGCAAAACGCGAAACTTCAAGAGCCAGAGAAAAGGCTCTGGCTCTTGGATACTCCCCATCCAAATAGAACATTGTGAGTAGGGGGACAAAAGCTTCTTTGCTCTTGCGGTCTTTGCGTCTTATGCTCCGGCAAAAGCCCTGTTACTTCGCGGCTGTAATATTTTCGATCAAGGCCGAATAATCTTTCTTCTCCACCCCGTAGACCTGCTTGTTGAACTCATCCACTTTTTGCGAATAGTTCATGGAGCAGAACTTGGGGCCGCACATGGAGCAGAACTTGGCTTCCTTGTAGTAGTCGTCCGCCAGGGTTTCATCGTGCATTGAGCGCGCTGTTTGGGGATCGAGCGACAAGGCAAATTGCTTCTCCCAATCAAAGGTGTAACGGGCATAGCTCAGGGCATCGTCGCGGTCGCGCGCACCGGGACGGTGGCGGGCTACATCGGCGGCGTGAGCGGCGATCTTGTAGGCGATGATCCCGTCCTTCACATCTTTTTCATTCGGCAGGCCCAGGTGCTCTTTGGGGGTTACGTAGCAGAGCATGGATGCGCCGTGCCAGCCGATCAATGCCGCGCCGATGGCCGAAGTGATGTGATCGTATCCAGGCGCGATGTCGGTGACCAGCGGCCCCAGGGTATAGAAGGGCGCTCCGTCGCACCACTCCACTTCTTTATCCACCTGCTCCTTGATCTTGTCGAGCGGAACGTGACCGGGCCCTTCGATCATCACCTGAACGTCGCTCTGCCATGCCTTCCTGGTGAGTTCGCCCAAGGTTTTCAGCTCCGAGAACTGGGCTTCATCGCTGGCGTCGGCAATGCAGCCGGGACGCAAGCCGTCCCCGAGCGAGTACGAAACGTCGTACTTCTTTAGGATGGCGGTGATGTCGTCGAACCGCTCGTAGAGGAAATTCTGCTTGTGATGGTGGGCCATCCATTGGGCCATGATCGCCCCGCCCCGGCTCACGATGCCGGTAATGCGCTTGGAGACCAAAGGCAAATACTGAACAAGCACCCCGGCGTGGATGGTCATGTAATCCACACCCTGCTGGGCCTGCTCTTCAATGACTTCGAGCATGAGATCGGCGGAAAGGTCTTCAATCCGCTTGACTCGAGATACCGCCTCATAAATCGGCACGGTTCCTATCGGCACTGGGGAATGGCGAAGGATCGACTCGCGGATCTCGCGGATTCCGCCGCCAGTGGAAAGATCCATGACTGTATCCGCTCCAAAGTGCACGGCCGTGTGCAGTTTCCGGAGTTCTTCATCCACGTTGGAGGTGATTGCCGAATTACCAATGTTGGCGTTGATCTTGCACAGGGAGGCCACGCCAATGCACATGGGCTCCAGTTCTGGATGGTTGATATTGGCAGGGATGATCATCCGGCCGGCGGCCAGCTCGGCGCGTACGGTCTCCGGGGAAAGCTTCTCCCGTTCGGCCACGTAGAGCATTTCTTCCGTGATCAGACCCTTGCGGGCATAGTGCATCTGGGAAAAATTATCATCGCCTGAATCCGCCGCCTGAATCCGCCGCCGATCGATCCATTCCTTGCGAGGGACTGCCGTCCCCGAATTCGTGCCGTTGCCGCCGTTTTTGCCGTTATTCCCGTTCATCATTGTTCCCTTTCCAACATCCACATCCGATAAGCCATTCATTATACGCCGCAAACGCGGGTGCCTAAGGGCGCCCAGAAAAGCGGCGAGGAAGCGGTAAACTGCCTCTTGACCTGCTCTGCCATCGGGGATACCCTTTAGCTGACGTTAATCGGACCAGCAAGCTGTGGTATTGCAATCTCCGCGTTTTGGCGTGGGTACCCGCAGTTTCCCTCTTGGCCTTTTTACTACCTCCTCCCGCCGCCCGGAGACAGCTATGCTGACGTCGATCGGATGAGTGGATTATGAATTCAAAATATGTGCGTTTTGGCGTAGCAATTACCGTCGTCGTTCTAGCCCTTGGTTATCTTGCCTATACCGGCGTGCAGGAAGGCAAGAGTTACTACGTAACGATCAAAGAACTGCATTCGATGGGAAACGACATGCACACCAAGCGTCTCCGAGTTGGTGGAAATGTCGTGCCCGGCTCTATTCGCCAAGTTGGTACCAACGCCGACTTTGTGCTGGTGGAGCAGGACCCCAAGACCAACGATCGCCAGGAATTAAGAGTGAGCTACAAAGGCGTGGAGCCTCCACCGGACACGTTTAAAGACAATGCACAGGCCTTGGTGCTTGGTGAGTTCGGTCAGGATGGCGTTTTTCATGCCAAAGAGATTCAGGCGAAGTGCGCTTCGAAATATGCGACGCAGCCAGGCGCGAATGGCCAGCCAGCCACTGGCGCGCAGCCGGCCACGCAAAAACTCTGAGGCCATCTCCTGAACCTCGAAGCTCTTCCAGTCCAGGCGCAAGGTGTCTCGAAGATCTATGGCCGCACGGCGGCGGTTCGAAGCGTGAATTTGGACCTGCAGCCGGGTAGGTTCTATGTTCTTCGCGGCGAGAATGGCGCGGGAAAATCCACTCTGTTGCGCATGATTGCGGGCCTGAGCGCGCCTACCTCGGGAAGCATCCTTATTTTTGGCCGGAAGACGCGGGAAGCGCGGGACCGTATGGGGTACATGGCGCACGTCCCTCTTTTATATGACGAGCTTTCCGGCATGGAGAACCTGCGCTTTTTCGCGAGTCTCTACGGCATCGAATCCGACGCTCCACTCGCAGAAGCCATGCGCAGGGTAGGACTCGATCCCGAGCTTACCCGCAGAATAGGTCAATATTCGCAAGGGATGCGGCAGCGGCTCTCACTGGCGCGGGCGATTTTCCACAAACCGCAGCTTCTGTTGCTGGACGAGCCATTTTCGAACGTGGATCCGGATTCCGCTGCGCAAATTGCGGGACTGCTGGGTGAAATGCGCACCGCGGGAAACACAATTCTGTTGGTCACCCATCAGCTCGGATTGCTGGCCAAGATGGCGGACGAGTTTCTGTATCTGTCCGCCGGGGCGATGATCGAGCGCAGCTTGACCCCCCAGGTGACCGCATGAATCTCTCGGTGACCAAGCTCGCCGCGCTTAATGTAAGGAAAGACCTTCGCCTGGAGTGGCGCTCCCGCGATGTGCTGAACTCCATGCTGTTCTTTGCGTTGCTGGTGGTGGTGATTTTCAGCTTTGCTTTTGCACCTACCAGGGAAGAGTCGCGGCGGCTCTCGGGAGGCCTGATCTGGACAGCCTTTCTTTTCTCGACAACCATGGCGCTCAATCAATCGTGGGCCCGGGAACTCCGAAACGGCGTGCTGGATGCCTATCGGGTGGCGCCGGCGCCGGCAGAGTCGCTCTTTTTGGGCAAGTGCCTTGGTAACTTTCTGCTGGTGCTGATTCTCGAATGCCTGATGGCGCCGCTATTTGTCCTGTTCTACAATTTGACTGCGGTTGGAGCGTACTGGCAGCTGATCGTTATTTGCCTGCTCGGCACTTGGGCACTGGTGGTAAACGGAACTTTTTTTGCCGCCATGTCGATTCGCACCCGCAACCGCGAGCTTATGCTGCCTCTGCTGCTGCTGCCGGTTTCGATTCCTGCGGTGACGGCCATGGTGACCGCGACATCCAACGTGTTCACCGGCGACTCTTCGGCGCTCGTGCAAATCAAGTTTCTAGCGGTTTTTTGTGTGGTATATACAACGATCTCTGTTTTGCTCTTCGATACGGTGTTAAACGCAGAATGAAATCTCCATTTTTTTATCTCTTGCTGGTCGTAAATGTGGTCCTGCTAGGCTGGGGCACCTATCAGGCGCTTGTAGTCGCTCCTCCGGAAATCACGATGGGCGATGCGCAGCGCATCTTTTACTACCATGTGCCTGCGGCAACCGCGGCCTCCATTCTGTTTGGCATCAACTTCCTGGCTTCCGTCTGGTACCTGGTGAGTCGCAACGCTGTTGCGGACGCGCTGGCAGTGGCGTGCGCCGAGGTGGGAGTGGTGTTTTTTGGAGTGGTGCTGGTGAGCGGCCCGATTTGGGCGCGCTATGCATGGGGCACCTTCTGGGTGTGGGATGCACGGCTCACCACCAGCCTGATCCTGTGGCTGCTCTACGTTAGCTATCTGGTGCTGCGCAACTCGTCGGAGTCCGGCTCTACCTCGGTGCTGGCAGCCTCTTTGGCCGTTTTTGCCGCGATGGACATGCCCATCGTCTATATGGCGAACCGCTGGTTCCCGACGCAGCATCCCCAGCCGATGATCGGCACGCCCAACCTCGACCACAATATGCAGACGGTGCTCTTGTGGAACATGGCTGCATTCTGCATGTTCGGGGTCATGATCTCCTGGTTCCGCTACGGAATCGAGCGCACGAAGCAGAAGATCGACCAACTCCACATTCAAAAGGCCACCGCCGGCTCTCCGGCTATGGCGTTGCCTGCATTGCTGCTCTTTCAGATGGACGACAAGCTGCTTCGCGAAAAGGCGGTTCAGCACCAGTACATGGTGATCGGCTACGTAGCGGTCTGGACGATCTATATCGGTTATCTGCTCTTCCTGCTCGTGAAGCTGCAGAAAATGAAAAGGGAAGCGGCCTCCCTCGGCCTCAAGGAAAACTGAGCTTCCAAGGTCTCAAGACTAAAAGCCTGAAGACTGAAGACTCAGGTACTTTTCAACCGGGGGCCAGCTTTCCCGCCAACAGGAAGCGGCCTCCCGATTCATGCCACCTTTCTAGGAGCGCCGAGCAGTTCCGATGCTTCCACCGTAAAGACTCGCACGGTGGGCTGTCCCTGAAGCAGGTTCTCCACCAAATGAACCGACTGCGGAAAGATGTCACGATGATAGCGCTCGGCATCTTCTTTGGTTTTCCAAAAACTAATGCCAACGCCCGAATCGGCGGCCCCGAATAGAAGAACTTCGTCTGCGAATCCAGGTTGCTTCTTGGCTGTGGGCAAAATCTCCTTTTTCCAGATGGCAAGAAATTCCGCCTTCTTTCCCGGCTTAAAAGACCCCTCAATCAGTAAGCAATGCATAAGTAAAACTCCTCGCAAAATGTGAGTAGAACCAATGGGACGTTAGATGCCATTCCGAAACGCCGGGAGTGCCGGCGGGTCTTTGACGAGCCCTTAGACGAGCCTTGTTCTCAAACTCAGTTTTACGAAGAGACGGAGAGAAGGAAATCGGCTGGCCAAGGTTAGCTGGACCCAAGGTTAGCTGGCCAAAGACGAATAGACCATTTGAAAGAGCTCTCCGAACCGGGTATCTTCTTGCGCATGCAAATTCAAGGCAAAGTTGTGGTGGTTACCGGAGGAGCGAACGGAATTGGCCGTGCTCTATGCAAGGCATTCGCCGCCGAAGGCGCACGGGCCGTGGTGGTTGCCGACCTGGACGAAAAAGGCGCACAACAGGTGGCAGCGGAAATCAAAGGCGTAGCCATGCCGACAAACGTGGGTAAGGAAGCCGATGTGAAGCGGCTGGTGGAGAATACGACCGCGCAGTTCGGCAAGGTCGATATTTTTTGCTCGAATGCAGGCATCGCCACCCAAGGAGGCCCTGAAGCGCCGGACGTCGAATGGCAGCGCATCTGGGAGATCAACGTGATGGCGCACATCTATGCGTCGCGCGCGGTGCTGCCGCAGATGCTGGCCCGCAAAGAAGGCTACCTGGTGCAGACGGTCTCCGCTGCCGGATTGCTCATGCAGATCGGTTCGGCGCCGTATTCGGTCACCAAGCATGCCGCGATGAGTTTTGCGGAGTATCTGGCTGTGACCTACGGAGAGCAGGGCGTTAGGGTATCGGCGCTGTGTCCCCAGGGCGTTCGCACCAACATGCTGTTGAACGCCGAGTTTGGCGGAGGTGCTTTCCTCATGGAGGGAGCTTTGGAGCCGGAGCAAGTGGCTGGCGAAGTGATGAAGGCCATCGTCGAAGAGAGGTTCCTTATCTTGCCTCATCCGGAGGTTGCTAAATTCTTTCAGAACAAGGCCAACGACTATGAACGCTGGCTACGGGGCATGCGCAAGCTTCAGGCAAAGATGACGCCATTGAAGGCGAGCCAGTGAAAGCAAAGGCGAGCGTCGTGCAAACACGACCGATGCAAAAAAGAAGACGGATGCAACGCAAGGCTCAAGGAATGGTGAGGCTGCCACCACTCTATTTTTGGCATTTGGGACAGTAGTGCGTCCCTCGTCCTGCCACGACAATTTTCTTGATGCGGGTCTTGCAGACGAGGCAGGGCTGGCCTTCGCGTCCGTAGGCGCGGTGCTTGAGCTGAAAGAAACCTTCCTCCCCGTCGGCGTCGACGTAATCGGAAACCGACGATCCGCCAGCGGCAATCGCCTCCTTTAGAACTTGTTGCAGCCCGCGGTGCAGCTTGGCAAGTTCCTCCCGGGTAAGCGACGCGGAGCGGCGGAGCGGACGAACACCCGCGCGAAAAAGGCTCTCATCCGCATAGATGTTGCCGACGCCGTGTAGGAGTTTTTGATTGAGCAGCGATCCTTTGATCGGTGCGGTCCGTCCGTGAAAGAGCTTGCCAAAATCCTCCAGGCCGATGGAAAGCGGCTCGGAACCAGGCCCGGTAAAGGCCGTATTGCTTACCTCCAGCCGCCCAAAGCGCCGTGGATCGACAAACCTTAGCTCCCGGCCCGAATGCAGCTTGGCCACCAGGTGCGTGTGGGCGGCGGTTTCGGTATCCGCAGTCGCAACCAGCATCCGCCCCGTCATTCCAAGATGGACAATCCACTGGCGGCCAGTACCTTCATTCTTGCCTGCTTTATTTTTGCCGGCTTTCGAAGCGATAAGGTCGAAGACGATGTGCTTTCCCACGCGCCGGACCCGATCGACGCGCGAGCCCTCCAGCGTATTTGCAATTTCCGCAGCCGACGATTTGAGGGGCTCAGGCTTGTTGCCAATCCAGACCGACTCGATGCGGTCCCCGGACACACGCTTGTTCAATCCTCTGGCGATGGTTTCAACTTCAGGCAATTCGGGCATCGTTTCATTATTGCACCAGACATTATTTAGGCCAGGTATTTAGGCCAAGGTGTTCTTGTAACAGAGATATTGTTGAGGCAGAACCTATATTCGCCCAGCTTCAGAATTGATTTCACATTGATTTTTAGCGGATTTCGAAAAAAGCCGATTTTCTCAATCAAAATCAAGTGGAATGAATGGGCTATCCAATCAGGACCGGCCCGGAAAAAATGCCGGCCAACCGAAGGCAACCCTGGGCAGGGGCAGCTCTGAGCAGCAGTTTCCGACCTCCCTTCCGCGGCATCTAAACCAATAGTTGCCAATATTAGAGACCAGAAAAAGGGTCCAAGGGGGGACCATGAAGGTGCGTCTGCTTGAACAACCGCAGGGCGCCAACCGTAAGGGTGTAAGCGCCATGCGCCGAGCCGCGGACCGCGCGCGCGAAGAATGGGGCGATGCCGAACGCCGCATTCGCCAACGTATGCGAATCTATCCGCGGGAAACCAGAAAGCCCACAGTCGAACCAGAACCCGAGATGGAAGCCGATACAGTGGACCAAGGCATTCCAGCGGGCATCGGAGAACCGGAACCCAACCTGCGTAAACCAATCGTCTCCATTCATGGGAAAGATATAGACCAGGACGCAATGACCGGGACGTTCTCCGATTTGGCGGAATGACCAATGATCAATGATCAAATGACCAATGATCTAGGTGCGCTTTCATAAGTCCCGTTGCGCTTGTGGTTTATTTTCTTTTTTCCCGAGTTGAGAGCGGAACCACAGGCCTGCGAATAGGGATGATTGCGCCCTGGGTGGCATCGGCTTGCGCCTGGCCGGCGCGGGTCGTGACTTCCTGCTGGACGAAACGCACAAACTCCTGCATCTGGCGGTTCATCTCCTCCATGCGCTCGCGCATCTGCAGGATGATGGCGATCCCTGCGATGTTGACGCCCAGGTCACGGGCCAGCGAGAGGATGAATTCCAGACGCTGCAGATCTTCTTCCGTATAGAGGCGGGTATTGCCTTCCGTGCGCGATGGCTTCAGCAGGCCCTCCCGTTCATAAAGGCGCAAGGTCTGAGGATGGATTCCGTACATTTCCGCCACGGAAGAGATCATGTACGCGCCCTTGGATTTACGTTTTGCCGCCATCGTCAACTCCTCGACTTGGCATAGATGCAGTGGTCGTACCCGCGCCAGAAGACAATCTTCTCGCACATCAATCCGTTTTTTTCGGCAACCCGCCGCGATGCCAGGTTCTCAGGACGGATCATGGAAATCACCCGGTTCGCCCCAAGGCTGGTGAAAGCATATTTCATGCACGCAAGGGCGGCTTCGGTGGCGTACCCCTTTTTCCAAAGGTCGCGCCGCACATGGTAGCCAATTTCCAACTCTGTTCTATCTTCAATCGCCTGGTTGACGCAGCCACAGTCGCCAATCACTTCCCCAGAAGACTTGAGCGCCATTGCCCAGAGTCCGTAGCCATCGAGCGAGTACCGCTCGATATTCCGATGGATCCATAGCTTAACGCCATCGCTGTCAAAGGGAGCATCGTAAAACGACATCGTTTCCGGGTCGCCGATTACCGCCGCTAGGGCAGAGAAATCGTCGGGAACAAACTTGCGGAGAATCAACCGCTCCGTCTCAATAACGATGCCTTCGGCTTTCGGAGCGGCAGTCTTGCTTGCTTCGTGACTCCCAGCTGTACCTTCTACACCTTGGCCCATAGTTCCTCTCGCGGGTCTCCGGGCGTGAGTTTCTGCAGCTCCTGCCAAAGCTCGCGAGCTTTCAGGTCGCGAGCCTCCGGCACAACGATCTTGACTTCGACGATCTGGTCGCCCCGCACGCCTTCGTTCGTGGTGGAAGCCACGCCCTTCTCCCGCAGCCGTAGCTTCTGCCCGGTCTGAGTTCCGGGCGGCACCTTCAATTGGGAGCGCCCGTCGATGGTCGGCACTTCAATCTTGGCGCCCAGTGCCGCTTCCATGGCGCTTACAGGCACGCTCACATAGATATCGTCCGCATCGCGGCGGAATACCGGATGCTCTCCGATACGGATAATCGCATAAAGATCTCCGGCCTGTGCGCCATTGGTTCCGGCGTTGCCCTTACCTGCAAGACGGATGCGTTGGCCGTCACGCGTTCCTGGTTTGATACGGACTTCCAGAGGATCGTTGCGATGGACAACTCCCTCGCCGTGGCAGGATGGACATGTGTCCTGCGACTTTCCCGTTCCCTGGCACCGCGGGCATTGCAGATTAAACTTCATCCTGCCGCTGGTCTGAGCCACCGTGCCCTTGCCATGACATTCGGGGCACGTCTTTACCTGCCCGACTGCGCCTTTACCGCCGCACTGGGGGCAGGCATCGAGACGCTCAATGCTAAGCCGCACCACGGTTCCACGGATGGCATCCCAGAAGCCGATATCGACCTGATACTCAAGGTCCGAGCCGCGGGCTGGCCGGTGGTCTACCGCACCCTGGCGCGCGCCGGAACGGCCGAAGACGCTGGAAAAAATATCCTGAAACCCGCCCTGGCTCGCTCCGCCTCCACCTCCGGCAAAGTCGGAGAAATCGAACCCGTCAAAATCGAAAGGCACTCCCTCGCGCCTGCCGCCAGAGGACTCTCCTCCAGCACGGCTATAGGCTTCGGCTGCGGCCGGATCGATGTTGTCGGAATAAAAGCCTAGCTGGTCGTAAATCTTGCGCTTCTTGGGATCGCTCAGGACATCGTGCGCTTCCGAGATATCCTTGAAACGCTCTTCGGACTTCTTGTCGCCCGGATTGACGTCGGGATGGTACTTCCTGGCCAGCTTCCTGAAGGCTTTCCTGATCTCTTCGGTCGAGGCGCTTTTCTTGAGGCCCAGAGCGCCGTAATAGTCTTTTTGTTGTGTGGTCGCCATACTCAAACTGCAATCGAGAACTTACATGTGCAAATGTCTTGAAGCCGGCCGCGCTGCTCTCAGCGCCATGCCGCGTTTACGAGTTCGTAGGTATTTCCGTTGCGTGCCACGCAACCACCTGCCATTGTCCATTACGCCTGAGAAACGTGCCGGTGTTGCGAAAATAGGCGGTCTGGCGTCGGCCTTCGTTTTCATCGTCCATAACCATGCGGAAATTCACCACGGCCATGGTGTCGTATGCATGAACCGTAATATCTTCCGCCCGGTACGTGGCCTTGGAGCCGTTAGCCGCATGGACGCCGATGCTGTTCATGATCTCGGCCTTATCCATTCGGACGCCGGTCGAGCCCGTATAAATCACGTCGTCGGCAAAAAAACTTTCAAAGACCTGCTTGTCGCCCCTGGCCACGGCCGCGAGAAAATCCCTCAACATCATGAGGACGGACCTCATCGAGGTAACTTCGTTGCGGCTGCGAATCATAAGGGTGTCTCGAAAGACTGCCCTATTCTATCGCTTTAGCCCGCTCTTTTATCGCCTGGCTGCTCGGGCACGCGCGTCGATTGCCACGCTACCACCTGCCACTTTCCGTTGCGCTTGAGGAACGTTCCCGTATTGCGAAAATAGGCGGTTTCCTGCCGGCCATTCACGGTGTTGTGCATCACCAGCCGGAAGTTCACAATCGCCAGATGATCGTAGGGATGCACGGTAATATCGTCGGCTTCATAGGTGGCCTGCGGCTCGTTGGCGGCGCGCACGTCCACGTTTTTCATAATGCCGGCCTTATCGACCGTCACGCCCGCCGAGCGGGTGTAGATCACGTCGTCGGCAAAGAAATGATCGAAGACCTGCTTGTCGCTGCGCGGCACTGCAGCCAGAAAATCCCGCAGGAGCCTGGTTACCTGCTCGACCGTTTCGTTGGCGGTTTCCTTCGGTTCTCTTGCTTCTTGCGCTGTCTTCGCTTCTTTTGCCTGCTTGGCTGCCACTGCGGCGGAATCCTGCTGATTCCTTGCGGAGGCGGCAGAAGCCCAAAACGCCAGCAGCGCCATCGCCGTGCAAGCCTTGATTCGTCCTTTGGTGGCCCGCCTCATCGAGGCCGTCCATAACTGCCGGTCGCGATCATGCTGTGCCAACTTCCTGAATCAAAAACCTCGATTCGGGCTCATTCTTAGCCGCCTGCTTGATGAACTGCTGGGCCGCTTCCAGGGAAAACAACCCTGGCAGTGCCACCAAGTTCGCTACCTGGTTCAGGCTTTCTGCAATGCGAACCACGAGAAACTGTTTCACAATCTGCTCCTTTGCCCCAACTTGAATCGGGAAGGCGGCGCCGTTTCTAACCCTGACGCCGCCCCTCGACTGCAAAAAGGACTTCCTTTGAGAGCTGCTCTTGCATTCCTGCCTTAACTTTTACTCTTCGCTTTACTTCTATAGGTATGCCTTCCTGGTCTTACTTCTTGTCTTCGACGTCAACGTACTCGGCGTCGATTACACCTTCGTCCTTCTTTTCCTTGGCGGTTTGTTGGCCGCCATCGGCGGACGGCGCTGCTCCGGGCGCCGCGCCCTGTGCCTTGTACATGGCCTCCGCAAGCTTGTGCGAAGCCTGCGTGAGCCGCTCGAGCGCAGAGTTCATGACCGTGGCATCGTTGCTCTCCAGGGCCTTCTTGGCGTCTGCCAGAGCGGACTCTACTTCGCCCTTTTCAGTTGCCGAGATCTTGTCGCCATGCTCCTTCACCATCTTTTCGACGTTATAGACCATGCCGTCCAACTGGTTGTGCGCCTCGATGCTTTCCCGTTTCGCTTTGTCCTCAGCCGCGTTGGCCTCGGCATCCTTGGCCATGCGCTCGACTTCCTCTTTGCTCAAACCGGAGGACGAGGTGATCGTAATCTTCTGGTCCTTGCCCGTCGCCAGATCTTTCGCTGCGACATTCAGGATGCCATTGGCGTCGATATCGAACGTGACCTCGATCTGCGGTATGCCGCGAGGTGCCGGTGGGATTCCCGTAAGGTGGAACTTGCCCAAAGTCCGGTTGTCCTGGGCCATGGGGCGCTCACCCTGCAACACGTGCACCTCCACCGAAGTCTGGTTGTCCGCCGCCGTCGAGAACTTCTCGCTCTTCCGCGTGGGGATCGTCGTGTTCCGCGCGATCATGGTCGTCGCTACTCCACCCAGAGTCTCAATCGACAGCGTGAGAGGGGTCACATCCAAAAGGAGCAGATCCTTCACATCACCGGAAAGCACGCCTGCTTGGAGCGCAGCGCCCACCGCTACCACCTCGTCAGGGTTCACACCACGATGAGGATCTCGGCCGAACATCTCTTTCACCAATTGCTGAATGCGCGGCATGCGCGTCTGTCCGCCTACCAGCACCACTTCATCAATGTCCTTCAGTTCCACCCCGGCGTCTTTCATCGCAGCTTTGCACGGCCCGGTAGAGCGCTGAATAATGTCTTCCACCATCTGTTCCAACTTCGCCCTGGTCAACTTCTTCACCAGGTGCTTGGGGCCGCTGGCGTCCGCGGTAATGAACGGAAGGTTGATTTCGCTTTCCATAGTGGTGGAAAGCTCGATCTTGGCTTTTTCCGCCGCATCGCGCAGGCGCTGCAGGGCCATCTCGTTGCCTTTGCCGCGCAGGTCGAGGCCCTCTTCCTTTTTGAACTCCTCTACGAGCCAATCCACGATCCGTTGATCGATGTTGTCGCCGCCCAAGTGGGTATCGCCATTGGTCGACTTCACTTCAACCACGCCTTCACCTACTTCGAGGATCGAGATGTCGAAGGTGCCGCCGCCGAAGTCGTAGACCGCGATGGTCTCGTCTTTTTTCTTATCTAAACCGTAGGCCAGTGCCGCCGCCGTGGGCTCGTTCACAATGCGCTTTACCTCGAGACCGGCGATCTTGCCGGCGTCTTTCGTGGCCTGCCGCTGCGCGTCGTTGAAATAAGCGGGAACGGTGATGACCGCTTCGGTCACCGCTTGGCCGAGATAGTCTTCCGCGGCTTTCTTCAGCTTCTGCAGAATCATGGCGGAAACCTGGGGAGGCGTAAATTCTTCGCCTTGCGCCACAACCGCCACGTGATCGCCTTGACGGACGACCTTATATGGGACCATCTTCATTTCAGAATTAACTTCTTCAAAGCGGCGTCCCATAAACCGCTTGATCGAATAGATCGTGTTTTCCGGATTGGTAACCGCCTGGCGCTTTGCCACCTGGCCTACCAAACGCTCCCCGGATTTGGTGAAAGCTACGACCGATGGTGTGGTTCGGCCGCCCTCTTCGTTCGCTATGACCTTAGGCTCACCGCCCTCCATAACGGCCACTACCGAGTTGGTCGTGCCCAGGTCGATTCCAATAATTTTTCCCATGGCTCCAAAAGCCTCCCTGCCGAAATATAAGTGCCGTTGAAAAAAGCCTACAATACCTTTACAGCAACCCTATTATCAGAATTGAGTTACTTATTGTCAAGTTGTTAGATGATCGACACAAGCTATTGATTCACAATCGGTTATTTGGGTTCCACGATCTAGTTAAGTGACTGAAAAATAGGGATCTTCCTGCGTATGATTACGATTAGATTATGGGAGATGCCCAAAAATCGTGTGTCTTGGAATCCTAAGAAGGTCCCTTCTTTTGCGACCAAAGCACACCATTCAGGGTCAGGGAGGGCGTTCGTAATTCGATCGATCCCTGCCGGAACCTTTAAGACGAATGTTCGTATACTTTGGGAACTGTCTACGTCGTCTTTTACCGTGGTTTTTTTACGAAGCGTTGAATGATCCACTGCCGCAACGTGACCAAGAAGTTTCGCGATTTCACCGCTCTCGACGACGTGTCGTTTGAGGTGCCGGCTGGTATCTCCGCCCTGATTGGGCCCAATGGAGCGGGTAAATCCACTCTGTTGAAAATCCTGACCGGCCTGATATCGCCCGATACCGGGGAGGTGCGAATCGGCGGGTTGGATATTTCTTCCCAATCGATCGAGATTCGGCGGATCATCGGCGTGGTGCCCGAAGACCTTGGGCTCTTCGATTCGTTGACCATTCGGGAACATCTGGAAATGACCGGCCCAATCTACGGCCTCACCAAGCCACAGACGCGCGAGCGCATGAACGACCTTTTGCTGATGCTGGGGCTTGACCATGCTCGCGATACCTTTCTAAACCAATGCTCCTACGGAATGCGGAAAAAGACCGCTCTTGCCATGGCGATCCTGCACGCTCCGCGTGTGCTTTTCCTCGATGAGCCTTTTGAGGGGCTCGATCCTGTGGTGTCCAAGACCGTGCAGAACCTGCTGCTCGATGCGGCGAAGCAGGGCGCCACAATTTTCCTGGTTTCGCATACGCTCTCGATCGTTGAACAGATTGCAAAAGAGATTATGCTGATCCGTGGCGGGCGCATCGTCTGGACCTCATCGCAAGACGACGGCCGGCGTCCGCTCGAAGATCTCTATTTTGAATTAGTTGAATCGCAACATCTGGAGCCCCTCCGTTGGTTGCACTTGCGGCAGTCCTAAAGGCCCTCACGCAAGCGGTCAAGCGAGACCTCGCCACACTCCGGTCCATTGGACTGAACAATTTCTTTTTCTTTGGCGTCCTTCTGGTTTATAGCTCTCTGGCTGGGGGCCGCAGGCCTTTGGCGGCCATTCCATTTCTGGTTTTGATCGGCCTGGTGATGCTGCTGCCCATGTCCTCCGACCCGTTGGGGAAGATTCCAGCAAGCAGGTTTTCCCTCTGGCCTCTTACGGGTCGTCAAAGGCTCTTACTGCGCATCGCAAGCCTGGGGTTGAATCCGGTCTTCTGGCTGGCCTTGCCGCTCCTTGCCCTTCTGGTCCGTGAGCCTGTGAGCGCTTTCTTGTTGCTTGCCACCATCGCCGGGTCACAATGTATTTCCAGCGTATCGGCCCGTTCTTTGCGCCTCTCGCCGCGCATGAATCCGCTGCTCTACCTGCCTTCACTCCCTGGCCGGTTTGGCGGCATGGTGCGCCATAACCTCCGGCAGATCGTCAGCGTGCTGGATTTTTATGTGGCGCTTGTCTTGAGCGTGGGCGCGAGCGCCTACCGATGGCTGAGTCCGCAGCCTGAACCCCGCGCGTTTCTGGCGCTCTCCATGGTGGTGGCGCTATCGTTGAGCACTTATACCCAGTGCTTCTTTGGCTTGGACTCCGGCGGATTCTCCCGCTACCGTCTAATGCCCCTACGAGGCTGGCAGATCCTACTAACGAAGGACACGGCGTACTTCCTCGTTCTGCTGGTGCTCGTTCTGCCGATCGGGCCTGGTCCCGGCCTGACGTTTGGACTTGTGTCGGTCGTATTGGGGCGATACCCTGCGCTGGCCGTCAGAACCAGGCAGTACCGGTGGCGCTTTACCAGCGGCGATGGCCGCTTTGGAATCTCACAAATGATTGCGGGAGCTGCGCTCGGCGTGGCTGAATATGAGTTTGGCGCGTGGGTGCTGGCAGCCGTGGTCTGTGTGTATGTGGCTGCGCTGTATATTGCAGGCCGATATTGGGATGAAGCGATTTAAAACGGGAAGTCGGCTAGAGAAGAAGCGGTATGAAGAAAAGCCACAAGCAAAAGATAGCGTCGCACATTCGGTCCGCGCGACGCGGCGGAGATACGTGTCGTGCCTGTTTTCTATTTGGTGCTAGTCTCTGGTTTCTTCCAGTAGGCCCTGCTCTAATTTTTCCTGGCAGCTGATGCAGTTGCGCGTCCACGGAACGGCTTCCAGCCGTTTGGGATTGATCTCGTTGCCGCAGTTGACGCACTCTCCAAATCCGCCCTCGCGGATACGTGTGAGCGCGCTCTCCACCATTTGCAGGAGCTGTCTGTCGTTATTGCTCTGGGAAAAGAGAAATTCTTTGGTGTAGGAACTGGCGGCGCGGTCCGCGATGTCCTGAGCGGTTTCCTGGTCTGCAATCCGCCCATCTTCCTCTGTGCGGCTTACCGTCTTTCGCAAGCTCTCCTGGCGTTCTTCAAGCCGCTTCTTGAATGCTTCCAGCTTCTTCTTGTCCATGTTCTTCGACAAAGGATTGATTTTAGTTGCCATGCATTTTCACCGTCAAACAGATTAAAACGTAAACATAGGATGCAGATCGCCGGATGCGGGATCAAAATATTTGTAAGCTGCCTTTCCCGAATTTGAGTCTGCGCCGTGAGATGTGGGCCCTGATGAAAAGGTGGCTAATTAGGATCGATTGGCGTCAACAGGAAGATTACGGCAGGTAGGCTAGGATCTGGGGCACTACAAGAGAAGCTCAATGGTGGCTGGGTGAGGGCCGTGCGGGCTTGCCTCTGGAGGCCGCTCCCGCAGCCCCCAGTTTGCTAAGCCGGTCTTTTGCCTGAAGCGCTTCTGGGCTCTTTGGATACCGCAGGATGAGGCTCCGTAATTCCTGCACGCCTGCGTCGCGCTGTCCAAGTTCAAGTAGTGCGTATCCCTTCTTCAAGCGGGCGGCCGCTTCCTTGTTTCCTCCCGGAAACTGGTCGAGCACCCGGTTGTAATCGGTGACAGCGTTCGAGAAATTGCCTTTCCGGTAGTCGACTTCACCGATATAAAACTGAGCATTTCCCGCCAGGTCGGTATTGCCATAGAACTGAAGATACTGCGCAAATTCTTGCGATGCGAGATCGTTTTTCCCGGCGTTGTAGTCGCCGAGCGCGCTCTGATAGAGGACATCGGGCGGTGGCGCCTGGTTCTGGGCTGTGCTTGGATTGGTTGCTCCTCCCGGCGCTGCACCTGGTTGGGCGGTAGCCGGTGCGGTAATGTTCTGCTGCATCGTCTGCACGGCGTCAAGCTGAGTGCTGATCTTCGCGAGCCGTGCCTTCAGCTCATCCACTGCATCGTGAAGTGCCTGCACTTGCCCGGAAAGCTGATCGACCTTGCCCGAGGAGTCGTTGTTCTGTTGCGAAAGCACTTTCTGCAGGCTTTCCATGGTGGTGCCGATCTTGTTGACGTTGTCGGTCTGCTGGGTCATCAGATCTTTCATGACGCCCATGCGCTCATCGAACGATTGCTGCATTCGCGCCATGTTGTCTTGAAGCAGTTGGACCTGGGTTTGTAGCTGGATAAGCTGCTCTTTCGTGCCGGCAAAAACCGGAACGGCGAACAAGGTCACGAGGCTGGAGGCGAGCAGTGTGAGAAAAATTGGCTTCTTCATAACAAATAGACTCTTTAGATGCAGAATAGCCGTTGGGATTTGGCTTTGTCCATCGAACAAACGCTGGATGGGCCAGGGAGCCCATCCAGCATTCGGTTGGCTTAGTGCTGGAGTAAGGACGGGGTCGCGTTGCGATTGCGCTGCCAGCAATCTTCGTTGGCATCGGTGCAGACCGGTTTTTCCTTGCCGTAGCTGATGGTCTTGATCTGGTTGGCATTGGCGCCCGCCTGAACAAGAGCGTCTTTCGCGGCTTTGGCACGGTTCTCGCCCAAGGTCAGGTTGTACTCGGTGGAACCGCGTTCATCGCAGTTTCCGGCGATCTGTACAACCCAGTTCGGATGCTGGGCGATGACCTGTCCTGCATGAGCAAGGGATTGCTGAGCATCCGCCCGCAGATCGTACTTGTCATAATCGAATAAAACGGCGTGAATGTTTTGATCGAAGACGTCCTGGTCGCCAGGGGGTGGAGGCGTCGGAGCAGGCGTTGGAGTCGGCGTCGGAGTTGGTACCGAAACGTTCACGGTCGCCGAAGCTTCCTGCGTTCCGCCCTTGCCGGTGGCCGACAGGCGATAAGTCGTGGTCGAAGTGGGTGAAACACTTTGCGAGCCGTTGGCGCTCACCTTGCCTATACCATCAATGTTCACATCGTCGGCGTTCGAGGTGCTCCAGGTCAAGGTTGAAGATTGGCCGCGGTCGATGTTAGCGGGATTTGCGGAAAGCGTAGCGGTTACGGGTTGCGGTGGCGGTGTCGGCGGTGGCGTTGGTGGCTGTTTCTTCTTGCAGCCGCCCAGCAGCGCCATTAAGGCCGCAGTGCCCAGGATGAGTAGCCAACTTCTCTTGCGATGATTCACCTCTAGTCCTCCAAATGTTTCAGTCATACGCGCGAAAATTAAACACAAAAATCTGTTATTTGTAGCTCCAGTTGGGCTGTGAATTTCTTCCTTCACGGGTGAGCTGCTGCTGGTGAGTGCCGTCCGCCAGCATCGACCATATCTGCTCCGATCCCGAACGGCTTGATTGGTACACAATATGCCGTCCATCTGGGGACCAGGAGGGGAAGTCGTTTCTTCCGGCATCGTGCGTCAATTGTACAAAATATCGTGATGCGATATCCATGACGTAGATGTCCTGCCCGCCCAGTACTCCCGGCCCGTAGTGGCGCGTCCAGGCCAGCGCCATGGTCAGTCCGTTCGGGGCCCAAGAAGGAGAAACCGCATATCCTTCCGTCGTGAGTTGCTGCACGTTGCTGCCGTCGGCATCCATCATGTAGATCTGCGGCAGGCCGTTGTGGCCGCTCACCCACGCAATCTGGCTGTTGGTCTTGGGATTCCATACCGGGGAAACGTCGGGGCCTTTAAAAATTGACAGCCGCTTCGCCCCGCTTCCGGAGGCGTCCGCCACAAAGATGTCCGGATCGCCTGTTCCCATGGAGGAAGAAAACGACAGCCGCGCTCCATCCGATGACCACGAAGGAGAATAGTTGTTGCCCCCGAAACGCGGGAAGCCCACCATGCGGCCGAGTTCGGTCGAATAGAGCAGGATCTGCCACGAATCCTTGGTAAGCCCGCTGAACGCTAGCCGTGAATTGTCGGGTGAGATACGCGGCGAAAGAGCGATCGAATTCAGGTGCGTCACCTGCTGCTGATTTGCGCCGTCATAATCCATCGACCAGATTTCCTTGTGTCCGCCGCGGGTGCTCACAAAATAGATTTTGGTTTCCGCTACCCCCGCCACGCCTCCGCCCAGCCGCGCAATGATCTCATCCGCAAAGCGGTGCGCAATCAACCGCGTATTGTCGGTCGTGGCGTCTTCCAGATATTGCTTGCCAAGAATTTGGGGCGTGCCGGAATTTTTTACGTCGTACAGCCAGCCCTGCACCGTGACCTTCCCGTTGGCAACGCCCAAATTACCGAATGCCAGCATGGAGGCATTCGGTGGCGGATTTCCCCAGGTATCGGACTTCAGCTCATTGGGCAGTCCCGGCGCCGCCAGTGGATAGAAGCTCTTGGATACCATCTCAAAGATGCCGGCGTTATCCAGGTCGTTCCACAGTGTTTGATTGAAAACCGAATTGAGCGGAGATGTTTGAGGATCGTTGGTTCCCGCCTTGAAATCGGGAACGGCCAGGCGCACTTTTTCGACACCCTTGTTAATGCCGGTCTTGATCTGGTCTTGGCTGGGAGAAGCGCCCGCCAGCGATCCGATCAAGATCACTACGAGAATGAAAGCCGTCTTTACAACTCTTGACATTTTAAAATCCGCCTACCTTCTTGCAGTTCCTGGTGGTATCGTCTCGCGAAGGATTGTAACGCTTTGCTAGTTGCAACCGAATGAAGGTTTCATATCTTGGTACAACATTGGAATCCGTGCGGCTGACTGCTTGCCGCGGTGCGTGATGGTTCGGTCTTTATGCGGGACGGTCGCCAATAGAAAAATCTGCAGGCAGGTTTTCCCGCACGCTTCAACCTATGGCAAAGCCTTGGTTGTTGGCTTGTCTATCTATGATAATCAAACCAGAATTCGACTGATACTTTGCTTCCCGAGTATCCATCTGGTAAACGCCCAAAGGTATCAATGCGCTGGATGGCCCTGGTCGCAGACTGATCGAGCGAAGGTATATTGCTGCTCTCCATCAGGCGTACATTGTCGGGGGTGCCGTCCTTGCGAATATCGAATTGCAAGTACACCCTTCTGGGCTCTGCCGATGAACTAACTTCGTACTCGAACCAGTTCTCCGCTACCTTGCGCCGCACCGCGTCGACGTAATAAGGAAAGCGGCTGCCAAAATCGCCGCCCTGCACGCTGAATCCGCCCTTTGCATGGGCCGCGCTGAAAACGCCGTAAGGACCGCTGACCGGGCCGCCTTGGCCAAAGGGAACTGTATTGCTCGGCGTAGGAGTTGGCGTTGGTATCGGACGCGGACGGACGTCGGCGGTCGCAGTCGTGTGGGTGGGTTCGATCTTGCGTTTTACGGTTTTATCCGGAATGGGAATCGCAGTCGTGTCTTCCTCGACCTTTTTCTGTGGAGTCGATTCGGCAGTGCCTTTCGAATCGTTCGCCACAATGTTTTGCGTCTGGGTCTGGGCAGGCGGCAGCGGGATGCTGCTGATGAGATTGGCGCTCACCGCGTCGCCGCTGCTGGTTCCGCCCCAGTTCTCGCCCGGCTGTCCTTTCCAGATTCCAACCACAATGAGGGCCGTGGCCAGCAAGACGTGCAGGCCCGCTGAAAGGAGCAGTGGCCCCCTCCAACTCTCCCGCTCATTGAACAGGTCAGCTTGCATGAACTTTGTGTGGACTCCGCTGTTTTCTTACTTCTTGCCCGTCTGGATTGGTTCGGTAACGATGCTTACATTACTGATGCCAGCGCCCTTGATCGCGCTCATCACGGTGGCAAAGGCCCCGAAAGCTACGTTCTCATCGGCGCGCACATAAACGGATTGGCCCTGCGGATCGTGGATCTTTTCTTTGATCTTATCGCCGATGTTGTTGATGTTGACTGCTTCATTGCCCAGGTACACGTTCTGGTTGCGCGTGATGGTGATCACGAGCCGCTCTTCGGAAATCTGCTTCACCAGTTGCGTCTTGGGCACCGAGACTTCAATGCCCGATTGCAATACCGGCGCGGTCACCATGAAGATGATCAGAAGCACGAGCACCACGTCGACCAGCGGTGTCACGTTGATTTCGGAGAGCGAAGTCTGCGTGCGCCCTGTGGCGTTGGTAAAAGCCATTACCGCAACTCCATGGATGCGACCGAGGCCGTCGTGCGCTCCAGGGTGTTCAGCAGTTCAAGGGAGAAATCGTCCATGCGCGCCCCGAACTCACGCATCACGTGCGTGAACTGGTTGTAGGCGACCACTGCGGGAATCGCGGCGAACAGGCCGGCGGCCGTGGTGATCAGCGCCTCGGAAATGCCAGGGGCTACAGCCCGCAGGGTTGCGGCATTGGCCGCACCCAGTCCATGGAATGCGTCGATGATGCCCCACACCGTTCCAAAGAGTCCGATAAAGGGAGCCACCGCGCCCGTCGTGGCAAGCCACGGTAGTCGGCGTTCCAGTCGAGAAAGCTCTTCCGAGGAGGCGATTTGTGTTGCGCGCTGCGCGGCCACCACGTTCTGCCCGCGGCGAAACTCCTGGAATCCGCCTTCGAACACCGGCACCAGGGGGCTGGGCCGGAATTGCTCCGACACCGCCATCACATCTTGAAGACGTTGCGCTTTGCGGAACGCCCGCAAGAATCGCCCGCTCTGCACTCTTGCGCGCCGTAGCGACGTCCACTTGGAGAGAATAATGGACCACGAGAAAACGCTGAATATCAGGAGGACGAGAAGGACTCCCTTGGCAACTAGTCCAGTGTTGCCGATCAGATCAACGATCTCTCCGCCCACGAACAGGTTTAGAAGAACAATCTTAATCATCATTGCACATTAACAGCTCTTCACTTTATCTTGAAACCTAACATCACGCTCCGCATACGTCAATTGCGGTTGCCAGCGAAGTTAAGGCTTTGTTAAGCGCTTCAACAACACCGTCTTTGGCTGTTTCCCTTTTCCACTTCGTCGGCTGGCTGTGTCGAATGAATTGCTCCAATCCTTTATGCTAGACTTCGCTCAATTTTGGTTAAGGATGAGAAGCCCCGGTGTTGCGCGAACTGCATGTCGAAAACTATGCGGTGATTGATAGTCTGGCGGTTGAGTTCGCCCCTGGATTGAACCTGCTCACCGGCGAAACCGGCGCTGGAAAATCCATCCTGATCGATGCCCTGGCGCTCATGCTGGGCGATAAAGCTTCTGCGGAAATGGTGCGCCATGGCGCCGATAAAGCCCTGGTCAGCGCGGTCTTTGAGTCCGAAAGCGCGGCCAACGCCATCCTGGAAGCCAACGGAATTGAGCCGGAAGACAGCCAGGTCATCGTAAAGCGCGAGATCTCCGCTTCGGGCAAAGGGCGCGTCTTCGTCAACAATCAGCCGGCGACCGTGGCGCTTTTGCGCCAGCTTGCCCCGATCCTGGCATCGGTTCATGCGCAGAATGAAACCATTCTCGCCTTTGATGCGCCTGCGCGTCTGGCTCTGCTCGATTCCTCGGCCTTGATCCACACCCAGCACGACGAACTGGCTCAAAAATACCGCGAATGGAATTCCATCCGGCAGCGGCTTGCGGAACTGGAGCGGGATGAGCAGGACAGGCTGCGGATGGTCGATCTTTGGCGTTTTCAGAAGCAGGAAATCGAATCGGCGGAATTGCTGCCCGGAGAAGATCAGAAGCTCGAGGCAGAAAAGCGTGTGCTTGGCAATGCCGAAAAGCTTTATGCGGCAGCCATGGCCGCTTACGATCTCTTGTACGACTCCGAGACCTCCGTAGCTGTGAATCTTTCGGGCGCCAGAAAGCACTTGGAAGATTTGGCGCGGTTTGATCCGAAATTTCAGGAATCGGTGGCCTCTCTCCAGAGCGCCAAGGTAGCCATTGAAGATGCGGGCGCAACCGTGCGCGATTTTGCCGAAAAGATCAACGCCTCCCCGGAGCGCTTGGCGGAAGTCGAAGATCGTCTGGCCCTTTTTGATCGGTTGAAGCGCAAATACGGCGCTACCGTCGATGAAATGATCGCTTTCGGCCAGGAAGTGGCGCGCAAACTGGATGAGGTCGAAAACCGTGACGAGGTTGTGCTTGGCCTGAAAAAGCAGTTGGCTGCGGCTGGCGAAGGTTACCTTGCCGCCGCCAGGGCATTATCAAAAAAACGGTATGCCGGCGCCAAAGAGCTGCAGAAAGCCGTGGAGACGCAAATCAACGAACTGGCCATGAAGTCGCAGTTCAGGATCGAGGTCTCCGGTTCCGACGCACAGGAAAATTGGACTGCCTCTGGTTTCGATAGCGTCGCCTATCTCATCGCCACCAATCCTGGCGAGCCGCTCAAGCCCGTAGAGCAGATTGCTTCCGGAGGCGAGCTTTCCCGCGTGATGCTGGCGCTTAAGGCCACCATCGAGGGCGCAAAGAAGAGCAAGAGCAGCGTGCAGCGAACCCTCGTCTTCGACGAAATCGACACCGGCATCGGCGGGCGTGCCGCCGATGCAGTAGGGAAGAAACTCAAAGCGCTCTCGAAGGGCAATCAGGTTCTCTGCATCACGCATCTTCCGCAAATCGCCTCCTTTGCCGACCATCACTACCTCATCGAGAAAAAAGAAGCATCGGGCCGTTCCAAGACCTTGGTTCGCCTCCTGGCTGCGGATGAAAGAACCGAAGAGATTGCCCGCATGCTGAGCGGTGCAAAACTGACCGAAACCTCTCGCCAGCACGCCGAACAGCTTCTGAAGGCCAACGCCTGAGTGGCGGGTGTCGACCGGTTAAAACCGCACGATAAGAGACAGTTAAAAACGACGAATGTGGTCATTACAGTTCACTTTTTTCGCATTTCACTCCAAGACCCAAAAATGATGTCTTAAGCGTGTTTCCCTCATATACTAGGCCCGTTTAAAACTGTCGATTTGGGTCTGGGCAACGCCGTACTCCATCCCGCCTGAAAAAAAAACTCCCTGCCTTGGGAATGTTTTTTGAATCGTTTTAAAAGCCAAGCTGATCTTGATAGAGGCGATCTCCAATTAAAGGATGGGGTAAACCGGAATGCAGGCAGGCTTGCCTCAGTAGAACGTGTTCCAGAGCTGTACCGAGTCGCAGCACCTCCGGCTTGATCGTGCGGCTTGATCGTGGAAGACGGAAGCTAAAGCCCGCAACGTCAATGCGTTGGCTTGACTCTCGTTGGTCTTAACTGTTTAACTTAGCATTAACGTTGCGGCGTGAGCAGGTATAATCGATAAATTACAATGACTACGCCAGATACCAAGACCTTACTACTCTTAAAGCCCCGTGGCTTCTGTGCCGGGGTGGTGCGGGCCATTGATATCGTTCGGATTGCCCTGGATGCCTTCGGCCCTCCGATCTACGTCCGCAAAGAAATCGTCCACAACCGTTATGTTGTAGAAGAGCTGAAGGCCAAAGGAGCCATTTTCGTCGACGAAGTCGACGAGGTGCCGGACGGCCAGCGCCTGATTTACAGTGCGCATGGCGTTTCTCCGACAGTCCGTGAAGCCAGCAAGCTCCACAATCTTCGGGTGATTGATGCCACCTGTCCCCTTGTGACCAAGGTGCATGTGGAAGCGGTGAAATACGCCAAGGGCGGCTACAGCATCATCTTGATTGGTCATCGTGATCACGATGAAGTGATCGGGACCATGGGAGAGGCCCCTGAGGTCACGCAAGTCGTGGGTAGTGTTGAAGAGGCCGAGAGGCTGGAAGTCCCCGATCCCACCCGTATTTCATACATCACGCAGACCACTCTTAGTCTCGATGAGACCGAAGATATTATCGCGGCCCTGCGGAAGAAGTTTCCCAAGATCGAAGGGCCGCACGCACAAGACATTTGTTATGCCACCCAAAATCGCCAGACCGCGGTGAAAGAGGTGGCTGACCAGGCCGACCTGCTACTGGTGGTTGGGTCTGAAAACAGTTCTAACTCCAATCGTCTGGTGGAAGTCTCCACCAATCTTGGCACGCCCTCTTACTTGATCGACACCGCGGCGGATATCAAGCCTGAATGGCTCAACGGAGTCCAGAACGTTGCGCTGACCGCCGGGGCCTCCGCTCCTGAAGTACTGGTGGAGCAGGCCGTTGAGTTTCTCAAGGATAAGGGTTTCGTGCGGATTCGGGAAATCGAGGTCATGCCGGAAAACGTGCGCTTTGGCCTGCCTCCTGAAATCGTGGAAGCGATTGAGGCGGCTCCGGCAGTGGCTGTGGAGTAGTCATGAGCAAGAAGTTCGGTGGGCATCGCACGCAGATGCTTTTCGGAAAGATCGATGATATGCAGGGGCTTGTTTCCGCCGGGATCGAGGCGGCGCGGAACTTTCTCTTCTCGCAGCAGCATGAAGATGGTTATTGGTGTGGCGAACTGGAAGCCGATACCACCCTGGAATCGGACTACATCGCAATCCACACGCTTCTGGGTACGGGGAATCGCCGCCGGATGGAGCAGGCTATTCCTGAGATCCTTCGTCACCAGAATGGAGATGGCGGCTGGCCTATTTTTCATGGTGGGCCCTCGAATATCAATGCCTCGGTGAAGGCGTATTTTGCCCTGAAGTTGATGGGCTACAAACCCGATCATCCGGTGTTGGCGCATGCGCGCGAATGTATTCTCGGCATGGGTGGCGTCACCGAGTGCAATACCTTCACCAAGATCTATCTCTGCTATCTCGGTCAGTATGACTGGGAGGCCGTGCCTGCAGTTCCACCGGAAATCGTCCTGTTTCCGAACTGGTTCTGGTTCAATCTCTACGAAATCTCCTCGTGGTCGCGCGCGATTCTAGTGCCGCTCTCGATCGCGTACGCGAAAAAGCCTTTCAAGAAAGTTCCGCCGGAGATGGGGATCGATGAGTTGTTCATCGGAGGCCGCCACGGGAAGCATCTCCATTTGAAATGGAGCTCCAAAAAAATCTCCTGGCGCAACTTCTTCCTGGTGCTAAACCGCATGACGCATTTTTATGAGCGTCTGCACATTCGTCCGCTGCGCAAGCCGGCCTTGAAAAAAGCCGAGCGCTGGATGTTGGAGCGGTTCGAGATGTCCGATGGGCTGGGCGCGATTTATCCTGCCATCCTCAATTCCATCGTTGCCCTGCGCTGCCTGGGCTATTCGGCGGACGACCCGCAGGTCATTCGCGCGCTCGATGAGTTCGAGAAACTTGGCATCGAGGAGTCGGGTATACCGGATCACTCGGAACCGACCTTCCGCATGCAGCCCTGCATGTCCCCCGTTTGGGACACCGCTTATGCGGTTTTCGCTCTAGGTGAAAGTGGCGTTTCGCGCAACGATCCACGGCTCATTAAGGCAGCCGACTGGTTATTGAGCAAAGAAGTCAGGCAGAAGGGCGATTGGGCCGTTAAAGTTCGCAACGTGCAGCCAGGCGGCTGGTACTTTGAGTTCAACAACGAGTTTTATCCCGACGTGGACGATTCAGCCATGGTTCTGCTTGGGTTGGATAAAGTCGATAACCCGCGCGAGCGCTATCAGCATCAGGTTGCCACGCGTGCTATCGACTGGATCTTCGCCATGCAGTGCAAGAACGGCGGGTGGGCTTCTTTTGATCGCGACAATACGCGAATGGTCTTCCAGCACATTCCCTTTGCCGATCACAACGCCATGCTCGATCCCCCGACCGTGGACATTACCGGCCGCGTGCTGGAGATGCTGGCGGGCTACGGCTATACCAAGGATGATGCTCGCGTTGCCAAAGCGATCAAGTTCATTCTGAGCGAGCAGGAAACCGATGGCTCCTGGTTTGGCCGCTGGGGCGTCAACTACATTTATGGGACGATGCAGGTGCTTCGCGGTCTCCAAGCCATCGGCGTCGATAACCATGAGCCCTATGTGCAGCAGGCGGTCGAATGGCTCCGCATGGTGCAGAACCCCGACGGTGGATGGGGCGAAACCTGCGGATCGTATGACGATCCTGCGACGCGCGGTGTTGGGCCAAGTACTCCTTCCCAGACTGCGTGGGCGATTATGGGCTTGCTGGCCGGCGGAGACACGGAGCGAGTCGGTTCAGCGTGGCATTCTTTACGTGCTGGAGACTCAGAGGCCCGATGGCCGCTGGGACGAACAGCATTACACCGGCACGGGCTTTCCGCGCGTGTTTTATCTGGCATACCACCTCTATCGCGACTACTTCCCGCTGATTGCGCTTTCTACGTATTCACGGGAGTTTTCCACGCTTTACAAAGAAGGCGGGGTCGGCTACGCCAGAGGCTAAAAACAAGGCAGGGGAGTTAGTTTCCCCGATGCCTTGGATCGGCATTGAACCAAATTGCAAATTCTAGTGAGGAGAACGGGAGCAGAAAGATTGCTTGAATGGATCGGCGCTGGTTCGTGATCCACGGGCAGGTTGGACCCGGTTCTTGGAGGAAATCTTGGCGGTACCCATTTCGCAAATGTGGACGGTTGCAAGTTACGTTCTGGGCCAAAGGGCTGCGGGGCGTAAACGTTATCCGTTGGTGCTCATGCTGGAGCCGCTGTTTCGCTGCAATCTTGCCTGCGCAGGCTGCGGCAAGATCCAGTATCCCGCACATATTCTGAAGAAACAGCTCACTCCCGAGGAATGCTTCCGTGCGGTGGATGAATGCGGCGCGCCGATGGTGAGCATTCCCGGCGGCGAACCCCTCATGCATCCTCAGATTGCGGAGATTGTCGAGGGCTTGGTCGCAAGGCGCAAGTACATCTATCTCTGCACCAACGCGCTCCTGTTGAAGGAAAAAATCGACCTGTTCCGCCCCAGCAAATACCTCACGTTTTCGGTTCACGTGGATGGGCAGCGGGAGCATCATGATTTCTCGGTGTGCCGCGAGGGTGGTTACGAGATTGCCATTGATGGCATGAAAGAAGCTCTCCGGCGCGGATTCCGTGTCACCACCAATACAACACTCTTCGATGGCGCCGATCCCAGCAGCGTACGCGCCTTTTTCGATGAGATGATGACTCTTGGTGTGGAGGGCATGATGCTCTCACCGGGATATTCCTACGAGAAGGCTCCGGATCAGCAGCATTTTCTCGGACGTGCGCGCACCCGCCGCCTGTTCCGCGCCATTCTCTCGAATCGTAATCCTAAGTGGAGATTCAATCTTTCTCCGCTGTTTCTGGAATTTCTCATGGGCAAGCGGGATTATCACTGCACGCCCTGGGGCATGCCTACCTACAATATCTTTGGCTGGCAGAAGCCGTGCTACCTCTTGCAGGACGGCTACGCGGATACCTTTGCTGAATTGATGGCATCGACTGAGTGGCATAACTACGGCACCGAGAGCAATCCAAAATGTGCGAACTGCATGGTGCATAGCGGTTATGAGGCTTCTGCCGTGAATGACACCTTTGGATCGCTGGCGGGATTTTTGGCAACAGTGCGGGCTACGCTCTTTTCCAGCTACAAGGACGAAGGCGCTCTTAAATTGTTGAATGAGGAAGCGCGTCCCGTGCACAGCTTTAATCCGCTGGTTCAAATTGATGCCCAGGAGGGCCAGTCCGCCGCCAGAATGGAGGAAACAACCGCATGAGCGAATCTCAAGTGAGCCAAGCCGAGCACGCCAAGCCAGCAGCCGGCCCGGACGTGCTGGAAGTAGCGCCTGGAACCCGGCATGAGAAGCTCGAAGGATGGATTCCCGATCTCGCCACTGACGATGAGGTGCGCTCGGCGCTGGAAAAGGCCTTTGATTATCGCGGCGACGTCACCATTACCCGCAGGGACGGTTCCAAAATCGAGGGATACATCTTCGATCGCCGCTCCGGCGCGACGTTGGCCAACTCCGTGGTGCGGATCTTCCGAAAAGACAGCGATGAAAAAGTCTCGATTCAGTATTCCGATATTGCCGCGCTGGCCTTTTCTGGACGCGATACAGCCGCCGGTAAAAGTTGGGAAGCCTGGGTTCGAAAGTATTGGGAAAAGAAGCAAAAGGGAGAACGTAACATCGCAATCGATCCCGAGAATCTTGGTTGAGCGTCGGGCAATCAGACGAAACGGGCCGTACGAACCTCAAAACGAACATCGCGGGTGCGGGCTCTGCAAAAAATGAGGTCTGCTGCAGGCTGGCGGACTGAAATCTTAAGGGAGCGGCAGGGCGAGCGGAACGGCTACTGAATCCATGAAAGCTTTTATTACTGGGGCCACCGGATTTGTAGGCAGCCATGTGGCGCAACTTCTTAATGCGCAGGGTGCGGACTTGCGTCTGCTGGTGCGTCCTTCCAGCCGAGTTGAGAATCTCGCTGGCCTCAAAGGGGAGCGGGTAACTGGAGATCTACGGGACGCCCAATCGCTCAAGAAGGCCATGGCGGGCTGCGAATGTGTGTTTCATGTGGCGGCCGATTATCGTTTGTGGGTGCGCGATCCGGAGCAGATGTATCTCTCCAACGTGGAAGGTACGCGAACCATCATCCGGACCGCTCAGGAATGTGGCGTTCGCCGCGTTGTTTACACCAGTTCGGTAGCCACGATGGGGTTTCTCGCGAGCGGGGCGATTGCCGATGAAAACTCGCCTGTCTCGGTCAAGGATATGGTTGGTCATTACAAGCGTTCCAAGTTCATGGCCGAGCAAGTGGCATTGGAGGCGGGGCGCAATGGGGCCAACGTGGTGGTGGTGAATCCAACCACTCCGGTCGGTGAGCAGGACATCAAGCCCACACCTACGGGGCGAATTATTCTCGACTTCTTGCGGAGAAAATTCCCAGCCTACGTGGACACTGGCCTGAATCTGGCTGACGTTAAGGAAGTTGCTCGCGGCCATTTGCTTGCTCTGGATAGAGCAGTACCAGGAGAGCGCTATATTTTGGGCGGCGAGAATCTCACGCTGAAGCAAATTCTCGACAAGCTCGCCGGTCTGACCGGCTTTCCCTCACCTAACGCCAAAGTCCCGCACAGTGTAGCTCTGGGCTTTGCGGTTTTCGACCAGTTCATTACGGGTTATCTGTTCGGAAAAGAGCCTCGCGCTACCGTCGATGCTGTGCGCATGGGCCGCAAGAAAATGTTTGCTTCGTCCGCAAAGGCCGAACGAGAGCTTGGCTACAGTGTCGTGCCAGTGGAATTTGCGTTGCGCCGGGCGATCGACTGGTTTCAGAGGAATGGTTATGTTGGCGTGTCGGGCAAGGCGGAGCCTGTAAGTGCATGAGTATCACGGTGATCATTGCCGCGATGCACCGCGAGTTGCAGCCTTTCGTGCAGGGATGGAATCAGGTGTCTTTGGAATACAAGGGGCACAAATTCCAGGGTTTTGAAACGAACCGAGCGCCTGGCGAAAAGCTGGTGGCGGTTGTAAGCGGCATGGGTTGTGAATTGGCGCGGTTAGCTGCGAAAGCCGCGGTCGGCAGCTACAAGCCGCGGGTGTTGGCATCGGTTGGGCTGGCTGGTGCGTTGATGCCAAGTTTGAAGGTTGGGAACGTGATAACTCCCAATGTGATTATCAACGGCGCAACCGGCGAGCAATATCGTTGCGCTTTTGGCCAAGGGGTTGTTGTCGGCGGCGGCATTATCGTTAGTGCCGGTGACGTGGCCGGCCTCGAAGCCAAACAGGCATTGGTAAAACGTTTTCATGCTCTAGCGGTCGATATGGAGGCTGCCGGAGTAGCCGAAGTGGCGGACCAGGAACAGATTTTTTTCCGCTGCGTGAAGGTGATTTCCGACGAGGCTGGTTTTGCTATGCCGCCGATGGGCGACTTTGTGAACGATCGAGGCGAGTTTCAAACCGGGCGGTTTCTCGGTTGGGCCGGAGTACGGCCCGCGGTTTGGCCTACCGTTCTGGAACTCGGCAGAAATAGCCGGCGGGCGGTGAGGGCCCTGTGCGACTGGTTGAAGAAGGATGGTTTTGAGGATGTCGCATCCGGTCCTGTGGTTAAGTTGCAGCCTGTATGATGGCAAAGGCTCGTGGATGGGCCGGGGTAAAAAGAGAAATTGTAGGAAAACGTGCGAGAAGGAAGGAAAGTTCGATAGGGTCCAAAAACTACGAATGTTACATGCGACCAAAGTCGAAGAAGGATTGGAACAACTGGTAGTTCCCCAGTTCATGCGGGCGGCGGTGTATCGCGGCAAGCAGGATGTGCGCCTGGAGACCGTTCCTGTTCCCGAGATCGGCCCCGGCGAGCTTTTGGTACGGCTGCACACCTGCGGAATTTGCGGAACCGATTTAAAGAAAATCTCCACTGGCTCCCATTCGGCTCCGCGTATCTTCGGACATGAGATGGCTGGCCAGGTAGTAGCCACAGGCGATGGGGTCGCGAACTTTAAAATTGGCGACCGGGTGATGGTCTTCCACCACATTCCCTGCAGGGAGTGTTACTACTGTCGGCACAAAGTATTTGCGCAATGCCCTGTATATAAGAAAGTGGGAGCGACGGCTGGCTTTGAGCCTAGTGGCGGCGGCTTTGCGGAATACATCCGCGTGATGGATTGGATCGTGCGGCAGGGAGTCGTCCGGATTCCGGACGATGTTTCTTATGAGCAGGCCTCTTTTGTTGAGCCCGTAAATACCTGCATGAAAGGGATTGAATCGCTCAATCTTCTCCCCGGTGAAACCGTACTGATCATCGGCCAAGGCTCCATCGGAATCATGCTGGCGCTGCTCGCAAAACGAAAGGGTGCAGCGGTGGTAACTTCCGATTTGTGGCCGCAGCGTCTTAAAATGAGTAGTACTTTCGGGCTTGAACACAACGTAGATGCCTCCTGTGAAGATCCGGCTGCAAGAGTCAAAGAATTGACGGGCGGGCGCGGCGCGGATGCCGTAATCCTGGCCGTTGCGGGAAATAGTTTGATTCGTCCCGCGCTGGATGCTGCCCGTCCCGGTGGACGGATCATGTTGTTCGCCCAGACCCAGCGCAGCGAAGTTTCGATTGATCCAGCGGCAATTTGCGTGGATGAAAAGACTCTCTTGGGCTCGTACAGCGCTTCCGTGGATTTGCAGGAAGAAAATGTACGGCTGGTCTTCAGCGGAGAGATTGATTTTGCTCGATTGATTACCCACAGGTTTCCGTTGGAACAGGCGGTACAAGCCCTGGATCTTGCCGGAAGCCCTAGGCCGGAATCAATGAAGGTCGTAATTCAACCCGGATTGGAGCGAGAATAGGGCCAGTGAAAAAACACATGACAGCGGCCGTCCTCTATGGCAAAGAGGACGTGAAAATTGAAAAAGTTCCCATACCTCCCCTCGATGCGGGAGAAGTGCTGGTCAAAGTCAACGTAGCTCTTACCTGTGGCACTGACCTCAAGGTTTTTCAACGCGGTTATCACGCTCGTATGATTGTGCCCCCGGCCCTGTTTGGACACGAACTGGCAGGCGTGATCGAGGAAGTGGGTCCGGGCGTTCGTGATTTTCGCAAAGGGATGCGTGTCGTTGCGCTGAATTCTGCGCCCTGCGGCTCTTGCTTTTACTGCCTGAAGCACCAGGAAAATTTGTGCGAAGACCTGCTCTTCAACAACGGCGCTTATGCCGAGTACATCCGTATTCCCCGGCGTATTGTCGATGTCAACATGCTTGCCCTGCCGGATGACGTAAGTTTTGAAGCGGCGGCCATGACCGAACCGCTGGCCTGCGCCTTGCGCGGCTTGCAGGAGACGGGTGTGGGCATTGGCGACACTGCCACGGTGATTGGCGCGGGTCCGCTAGGCCTGATGTTGATGCAGGTAGCCAAACTTGTAGGCGCCAAGGTGCTCGCCGTAGTGAAGAGGGAAGAACAGGTTGGCGCGGCTCGCCGTTTCGGCGCGGATGAAGTGATCAACCTCAACAAGACCAAAGATCCGGTGAACGGTATCGTGAAAGCCACCGAAGGTCGCGGTTCCGACGTTGTGATTGAAGCCGTCGGGCGTCCTCAGGCGTGGCAGTGGGCCGTGGACATGGTTCGACCGGGCGGCGTTGTAAACTTCTTTGGCGGCTGCGCCACCGGCACAAAGGTTGAGTTGGATACGAGCCGGCTGCACTACTCGGAGATCAGCCTTAAAGCCACGTTCCATCACACGCCCGAAACCGTGCGCAGCGCTTTCGCTTTGATTGCTGAAAAGAAAATTAAGAGCACCGACTACGTAACCGGAGAGGCTCCACTTTCCAAATTGAAGCAGGTGCTGCAACAGATGCTGGACCGCGGCAGCCAGATCAAGACCGCCATCATTCCCGGGCATTAATTTTGTAGGCAAGCAATAATATTGGAATTTGTTAACTCTAAACTTGGCGTCGCTTTCAGGAAAGCTCTAGGATCGGGGCGTCGCCAAGAAAATCTTGAATGGTAAATGCTTGTGTCCCCCACAAACGTTCATGCACTTGGCTGGGATATGTTGCCGGAATCGTATCGCATTCCGGAATCGGCGCCCACGCTAGCCGAAGCCCAGCGCTACTGTGAAAAGTTGGCCAAGAGCCATTACGAAAATTTTTCTGTAGCCTCCTGGTTTCTGCCCACCCGGCTGCGGCAGCACTTTTACAACGTTTATGCGTATTGCCGTATTTCCGACGATCTCGGCGATGAGGTGGGTAATCCGCAGCAGTCCTTGCAGTTGCTCGACCAATGGGAGGCGGAGCTAAACGCTTGCTATCAGGGAAGTCCCCACCATCCGGTTTTCGTGGCTCTGGCGGAAACCGTCCGCCTGTTCTCGATTCCGCAGCATGAGTTTTCCGACTTGCTGGTGGCCTTTCGCCGCGACCAGTCGATCGTGCGGTTTGAATCGTTCGAAGATGTATTGAGTTATTGCCATTATTCCGCCAACCCCGTTGGCCATCTGGTCTTATATCTCTGCGGATATAACGATGCCGAACGGCAGAAACTTTCCGACTTTACTTGCACCGCTCTGCAACTCGCCAATTTCTGGCAGGATGTAGTTCCTGACTATGGCAAAGGCCGCGTCTATCTTCCGTTGGAAGATCTGCGGCGCTACGGCGTGTCCGAAAGTCAGATATCCCAGCGTACCTCTACACCGCAGTTCATCGAGTTAATGAAGTTTCAGGTGCAGCGTGCGCGGGAATGGTTCGAACGCGGCCTTCCACTGATTGGCATGGTGAGCCGGGAACTGGCCATCGATCTTGAATTATTCAGCCGGGGAGGGCAGGAAATTCTCAACGCTATCGAACAACAGGGCTTCGACGTCTTGCGGCAGAGGCCGGTAATTTCCAAGCCGCGCAAACTGTGGTTGGTGTTGCGGGCCGCGGCGGGAAAGCTCCTGTGAATCAGCAGTTGGTTCACGCCTACGCCGTTTGCCGGGGAATTGCCCGGCGTTCAGCCAAGAATTTCTATTACGGTTTTCTCGTTCTGCCTTCGGAAAAACGGAATGCTTTCTGCGCAGTATACGCTTTTATGCGCCATGCGGACGACATCTCCGACGATCCCGCGGTGGATGTTGCGCGAAAAAAGGTGAAACTGGAGGAATGGCTGGATGCGGCGCGCGCGGTTTTCTCCGGCCAATCGACCGATGATCCGGTCTTGCTGGCTTTGGCCGATGCGCAGCAACGTTTCAAGATCCCTGTCGACCTTTTTGAAAAGCTTGTCTATGGAACAAGCCTCGACCTTGAATTCCACGCAAACTCTGAGTCTCCTGCTTTTGTCTGTCGCACGTTCGACGAGCTGAAGAACTACTGTTACTTTGTGGCATCGGTGGTGGGCCTGGTATGTATCCGGATTTTCGGCTATGAGGATTCCAAGGCGGAGCTTCTAGCCGAAGATTGCGGATTGGCCTTTCAGTTGACGAACATTATCCGCGACGTAAAGGAAGATGCCGGCCTTGGCCGGGTTTATCTGCCGGAAGAGGATCTCGCCCGCTTTGGATTTTCGCTCGGTCAGCTTTCCTCTCAAAATCTGAATGGCGCTTCAAACGCGCCCGTGTTGAAGCCGGTATTGGAGTTCGAGGCAGACCGGGCAAGGCGCTACTATGCCTCGGCCCAATGGCTCATGGAGTTGATCGAAGAAGATAGCCGCCCTGCGCTTTGGGTTCTGGTGGAAATTTATAGTCGCTTGCTGAAAAAAATCGCCGAGCGCGATTATGATGTCCTTACGGAGCGGGTCCAGCTCAGTCTTTTCGAAAAGCTGAAGGTGCTTTCCCGGGGCTTCCTTTTGCGTCTTGCATGAACCCGCATCATTCCAAATTCAGTAAAGGATTACGCTTTGGGGCATAACCGGCCATTTCGAGCCTATGTGGATGTCCTAATTTTCTTTCCATGGCGTCAACTGTAGCTACCGTAGCCATCGTTGGCGGTGGTTTGGCCGGGCTTGCTGCGGGATGCGCTCTCTCCGACGCCGGATTTCGTGTCACGCTCATGGAGCGCCGTCCTTTCGTTGGCGGACGAGCCTCGTCTTACGAGCATCCAGGAACCGGCGAGGTGGTCGATAACTGCCAGCACGTCCTCCTTGGCTGTTGCACCAACCTCATTCGTTTTTACGAACAGCTTGGAATCGCCAATGATGTCGAGTGGTTCGAGCGCCTGACGTTTGTCGAACCGGGCGGGCGTGCAAGCACTCTTGTGCCAACCTTCCTTCCCGCGCCCATGCATAGCATGCCGTCGTTTTTCGCCACCAAATCCCTTTCTGCCGGGGACAAGCTCGCTATTTCACGGGCTCTCATGTCCATCATGATGCTGGGGGACCACACGCCTGACTCGTCACAGGATTTTCTTGACTGGCTGCGCAAGCACGGGCAAACGGAGCGGGCCATCGAACGGTTCTGGAAGGTGATTCTGGTCAGCGCGCTGAATGAAGATTTGGATCGTATCTCCGTTCGCTACGCTGTGCAGGTCTTCCGCGAATCGTTCCTGAAGTCCGCCGAGGCGGGAAAAATGGGTGTGCCTCGTGTTCCTCTTTCCGATCTGTACGGCAACGCAGCTGAGCATATCCGCGAGGCCGGTGGAGAAGTGCTGCTGCGCACCTCCGCCACATCATTCCAGGCAGATAGCGACGGCGTGAGCATCGGTCTGAACCAGGGGCATCGGCAATTCGATTACGCGATTCTTGCAGTACCCTTCCAGCTTGCAGCCGGCTTGTTGCCGGAAAACGCGGTGGCCCAACCTCTGCGTAATGAGCTTAGCCGGTTCGACTCCTCTCCAATTACCGGCATTCATCTTTGGTTTGATCGCGTGATCACCGAACTACCGCACGCAGTTTTGCTGGATCGCACCATACAGTGGATGTTTCAAAAGTCGAAGTTTCTACAGGCGCGAGAGGCCAAAGCGGGAGACTCCGGCAGAGACAGTGGCAGCTATATCGAACTGGTGGTGAGCGCCTCTCGCAGCCTGGTTGAAAAATCGCGCCAGGAAGTGCTGGACATAGCCCTCGCCGAGTTGGCTGAATTTTTCCCAAGAGTTGCGGAAGCGAGATTGGTGAAAGCCGCTGTCATCAAAGAGATCTATGCGACCTATTCGGTTGTGCCGGGACTGGACCAGCACCGGCCTGGCGCAAGAACCGCTTGGCCCCGCTTATTTTTAGCCGGGGACTGGACCGCCACCGGATGGCCGGCAACGATGGAGGGAGCCGTTCGCAGCGGTTATCTGGCGGCGGAAGCACTTGCAGAATCGTGTGGAAGACCGCAAACGTTTCTGGCCCCCGATTTACCCTCAAAGGGATTGATGCGCCTCTTCCGCTGAAGGAATCGCCATTGATCTTCAAACTGACCGCTTCGTATGCCTTCAAACAAAAACGGCGTCGCCATGAGCCATGGCTATGGCGTGCTATCCTGCCTTGAGTTTCTGATTCCCCCGGAGGTTATTTGTGAGCATTAGCGCAACCTTTCTCCCTGAGTTCGACCAGGAAATGGCCAACACCCGCAAAATTCTTGAAAGAGTGCCCGAAGATAAGTTCGGCTGGAAACCGCACGCAAAATCCATGGAACTTGGCCGCCTTGCTGGCCACATAGCGCAGCTTCCCGAATGGGCTGTGAATACAATGGCGAAGACCTCACTCGACCTGACCCCAGCCGATGGCTCATCCTCCTTTAAGCCCTTTCATCCAACCTCGCAGAAGGAACTCGTCGAGGGGTTCGATAAGTATGTGAAGGCAGGCCGGGATGCTATCGCCGCAGGTACCGACGAGGCGTATCACCAAGTTTGGTCATTGATCTACAAGGGGCATACCGTTCTTTCGATGCCTCGCGTCGCTGTCATTCGCACGGTCGTCATGAACCACATCATCCATCACCGGGGACAGTTAGGGGTCTACCTCCGCCTGAACGATGTTGCTGTGCCCGGCATGTACGGTCCTTCCGCCGACGATCCTGTCAATTTTTAGTGAAATTTTTAAGATTGGAAGATTGGAAGCTTGGAAGGCTCGCGCCCCTGGCTTTTGGAGCAAGAAGTTCCTGAGTGGGATAAAGGCCCGCTCAGGAATGCCTAAACGTTTCAGCATGAAGTGTCAGCGGAAATCAAGATCGCTGCGCGCAGCTTCTCCGCTGGTTTTCGATCAAAAGAAAGGCCGTACCAGAGCCATGCAACAACACCCCAGTCATGCTGAAAACGCTATGAAGTAACGCGATTGTAAAATCACAAAACTCCTTTAGAATCTTCATTATCCTTCCCTTTATACTGTTTGAGTACCCTTATGTCCCCGCCACCGGCCTCGCTGGTTTCGCAGCGTTACAAAATCCGTATCAAGACCTTGCCCGCACTTAAGAGCCGTGAAATGTGGCGTTATTTCGGGCCGGCGTTTGTAGCGAGCGTCGCCTATATAGACCCGGGCAATTTTGCAACCAATATTGAAGGGGGTACGCGCTTCGGTTATTCGCTTCTATGGGTGTTGCTGTGGTCCAACATCATGGCGATTCTCATCCAGTATCTTTCGGCCAAACTGGGAATCGCCACTGGCAAGACTCTGCCGCAGAATTGTAGGGCCCATTTTTCCCGCCCAGTGAATTTCGGTCTGTGGATAGCCGCCGAAATCTCGGCGATAGCCACCGACCTCGCCGAGTTTCTGGGAGCGGCACTCGGGTTCTATCTGCTGTTTGGATGGAATATGTTCGCCTCGGCTTTGGTGACCGCAGTGCTTGTTTTCCTCATGCTGGCGGTGGAGCTGTACGGATTCCGGCGTTTGGAACAGCTTGTGATGGTGTTTGTATTTCTCATCGCTGGTTGCTACGCCGTTGAAATATTCAAGGTTCACCCAAATTGGGGCAGCGTGGCTTACCATATCGCGGTTCCCGAGATCGGCTCGCATAGCATTTATATCGCTGTCGGAATGCTGGGGGCCACCGTAATGCCCCATGTAATCTATCTTCACTCGGCTTTGGTGCAGGCTCGCGCCAAAGAGGACTCTTTCCATTGCCCCACGAGCCAATTGATACGAAAATTCAAGCATCTGCACTACGAACTCGTCGACGTGCTTGTGGCCATGAACGGCGCCTGGCTCATTAATTCCGCCATGATTGTGATGGCCGCCGCTTTCTATCAAAGCGGGCAAATGGTTGGCTCGATCGAACAGGCGCATCTCACGCTAAAGCCGCTGCTAGGAGGCTTCTCCGCAACCGCGTTCGCGCTCGCCCTGCTGTTTTCCGGGCTGTCTTCATCCACGGTCGGCACCATGGCCGGGCAGGTCATCATTGAAGGGTTTCTGGAAATCAAATTCAGTGTTTTCCTGCGCCGCCTGATTACCGTCGTTCCCGCTCTAGTGGTCATCGGCATGAAACTCGATCCATTGCGGATTTTGATACTATCTCAGGTTGCGCTGAGCTTCACGCTCCCATTTGCGCTGGCGCCGCTGATCTTACTCACACGCCGCGTGTCGATCATGGGGGACCTGGTAAACAGCCGCCGGACAAACACTCTGGCTTACCTGGTTGCCGGAATCATCATTGCCCTGAATTTTCTCCTGCTTTATCAAAAGTTTGGGGGTGAGTTCTAGGGATGAGTTCTTAAGAGTTGGCATCGGCAACGGGTTCTGCCTGAAACCGGCACAACGGAATTTAATACGCTGGGGTTTGGAATCATGAATACATTTGGCAGTCGCTCAAAACTTGTCGTCGGAAACCAGACTTACGAGATTTACCGCCTGGATGCTGTTGCTCGACAGTGCACGTCGGTTGAGCGCCTCCCATATTCGCTCAGAATCCTTCTGGAAAACCTGCTGCGCACGGAAAATGGCCGCAGTGTCACTGGCGAAGATATTCGCTTCCTGGCCGAGTGGCAGCCCCGCGCCATTCCCGACAAAGAGATTGCATTTACGCCCGCCCGCGTACTGATGCAGGACTTCACTGGGGTTCCAGCGGTGGTGGACCTCGCCGCCATGCGCGATGCCATGCACAAGATGGGTGGCGATCCAAAGTTGATCAATCCTCTGCAGCCCGCCGAACTTGTAATTGACCATTCGGTGCAAGTGGATGAATTTGCCAGCAGCAATGCTCTTCACGCCAACGCTCTTTTGGAGTTCGAGCGCAACCGCGAGCGCTACATCTTTCTGCGCTGGGGACAATCGGCTTTCGACAATTTCAAAGTTGTGCCGCCGGACATGGGCATTGTTCATCAAGTCAATCTTGAATATCTCGCCCGCGTTGTTTTCTCAGAGAAGCAGAACGGAACGCTGGTTGCCTATCCGGACACTTTGGTTGGAACCGATTCCCACACCACCATGATCAATGGTCTTGGCGTTCTGGGCTGGGGTGTTGGTGGTATCGAGGCCGAGGCAGCCATGCTGGGCCAACCAGTCTCCATGCTGCTGCCGCAGGTGGTCGGCTTTAAGTTGAAAGGAGAGCTGCGAGAAGGCTCCACGGCCACCGACCTTGTGCTGACCGTGACCGAAATGCTTCGCAAACTGGGCGTCGTAGGCAAATTTGTCGAGTTCTTCGGTCCTGGCCTGGCCTCGCTTCCTCTGGCGGATCGCGCCACCATCGCCAACATGGCTCCTGAATATGGCGCCACCTGCGGCATCTTTCCGGTGGACGAAACCTCGCTGCGTTACATGCGCATGACCGGCCGGCCTGCGGACCTGGTGGCACTGGTGGAGGCATATTGCAAAGAGCAGGGGCTCTTCCACACGGAGAAAACTCCAGAGGCAACCTACAGCGAATTGATCGAACTCGATCTGAGCACCGTGGAACCAAGCGTCGCGGGTCCGCGCCGTCCGCAGGATCGCGTGCCCCTATCGCGCGCGAAGGCTTCCTTTGAAGAGTCGCTGCCTTCGTTGGTCGGCCCCAGGGCTACGAAAGACGCCAAGAACACCGCTCCCAAGCAGGTTGCTCGTTTCGAGGGAGAGGGCGGTAGTGCCGTGGCAACAGCCGTGGCGGTGCATCCCGAGGCAGAAGTTGCGGACGATACGTTTGAAAAACTGCACGATGGCTCAGTGGTGATCGCTGCAATTACAAGCTGCACCAACACCTCGAATCCCTCGGTGATGATTGCGGCCGGTATTCTCGCGAAAAAGGCCGTGGAAAGAGGCTTGCAGCGTAAGCCTTGGGTTAAGACATCATTGGCTCCTGGCTCGCGGGTGGTTACGGAATACTACAAACGGGCCGGACTCACTCCATATCTTGAAGCGTTGGGCTTCCACACGGTGGGATACGGATGCACCACTTGTATCGGAAACTCCGGGCCGTTGCCCCAGGATGTTTCCTACGCAATCAGCGAGCGCGATCTGGTTGTGGCCTCCGTGCTCTCCGGGAACCGGAATTTTGAGGGGCGCATTAATTCCGAAGTGCGTGCCAATTATCTGATGTCGCCGCCCCTCGTGGTTGCCTATGCTTTGGCGGGAAGCGTGGATCGCGATATCACCACCGATCCAATTGGCAAAGACAAGGGCGGGAAGCCGGTTTATCTGCGCGACATCTGGCCTACTCAAAAGGAAGTGGAAGACGCCGTCAACGGCGCCATCGACTCCAGCATGTTTTCCGGAAACTACGCCACGATTTTTGATGGTGATGAACAGTGGAAGCACCTCAATGTGCCGAAGGGCGAAACGTACGGCTGGGCAGACTCCACCTATATCAAGCGCGCTCCGTATTTTGACGATATGCCGGTCCAGCCCACCGCGGTACAAGACATTAAAGCGGCGCGCATCCTGGCGAAACTTGGCCATAGCGTGACCACCGACCATATCTCGCCCGCAGGTTCCATCAAGGTCAGCAGCCCAGCCGGCAAATATCTGCAGGAACATGGCGTGCAGCCGAAGGATTTCAATTCGTATGGGTCGCGCCGCGGAAACCACGAAGTCATGGTGCGGGGCACCTTTGCCAACGTGCGCCTGCGCAACCGACTGGTGCCCGAATCCGAGGGTGGCATCACGCGGCATTTTCCGAGTGGAGAAGTTATGTCAATCTTCGATGCCTCGGTAAAATATAAGGGTGAGGGTGTTCCTCTCATCATCCTGGCGGGCAAGGAATACGGATCGGGTTCGTCGCGTGACTGGGCTGCCAAGGGGCCGAACCTTCTGGGTGTGAAAGCCGTGATCGCGGAGAGCTACGAGCGCATTCACCGGTCGAATCTCGTGGGAATGGGAATTCTGCCGCTGCAATTTTTGCCGGAAGAAGATGCCGATACCCTTGGTCTTAAGGGCGACGAAGTCTATGAAATCATTGGCCTTCCGAAGCTGCTGGAGAGCAAGTTCAGTGGGGGACGCCAAATCAAAGTTCGGGCTACCGCCTCTGCCGGATCGGTGATAGCATTCGATGCCATCGTCCGTATTGATACTCCGCAGGAGATCCTGTATTACGAGCACGGCGGGATTCTGCAATACGTGTTACGGCAACTTCTGGCAAGCAAGGCACGGCCAAATGGCCATGCGACTGTGTAAGCGATTAGGTGGGCTGTTAGGCTAAAGGCATGAGCTACGAAGCGATACTGCTGGTTTCTTTTGGGGGACCGGAATCCAACGAAGAGGTGCTGCCCTTCCTGCGCAATGTGCTGCGGGGGCGGAATGTTCCTGAGCAACGCATGATGGAGGTTGCGGAGCATTACTACCACTTTGGAGGGCGCAGCCCCATCAACCAGCAGAATCGCGACCTGATTGCCGCACTCAATCTGGAGTTGGAGCAGCGCGGCCCCCGGTTGCCCATCTATTGGGGAAATCGCAACTGGCATCCGTTCTTGGCCGACACTATGCGAAAGATGGAGCAAGATGGCGTGCGACGCGCCTTGGCATTTGTAACCTCGGCCTATAGCTCCTATTCCAGTTGCCGCCAGTATCGGGAAAACATCGTGGCCGCCCAGGCGGAAGTGGGGCCGGGAGCTCCGCAAATCGATAAGTTGCGGGTCTTCTATAACCACCCCGGTTACATTGGAGCAACGGTACAGCGCGTGGAAGATGCGCTATCCAAGCTGGCTCCCTCGGTCCGCGATCACGCTCATCTGGTCTACACCGCCCACAGCATTCCTATGTCTATGTCGCAAACTTGCGACTATGTTGCCCAGCTTCAGGAGGCCAGCCGGTTGGTAGGCGAGGCATTGAAGCGTCCGGACGGTCGCCTGGTGTTTCAAAGCCGGAGCGGTCCGCCCTCACAGCCATGGCTTGAGCCGGATATATTGGAATACCTCCGTGCCCTGCACCGCGAGAATCGTCCGTCAGCCGTGGTCGTTGTTCCCATTGGATTTACCTCCGATCACATGGAGGTCCTCTACGATCTCGATACCGAAGCCAAAGCGTTATGCGATGAGCTGGAAATGCCCATGGTGCGCGCCGGCACAGTCGGCACCCATCCCTTGTTGATCGGTATGGTTCGCGACTTGATCGCGGAACGGATTCAGCAGGACGTGGCTCGTCTCTCCCTCGGCTCTGCTGGTCCCAGCCATGACGTTTGTCCCCCGGATTGTTGTCCGGCGGCGCAACGTCCGGCAGCCGCGCCTCAGCTTTCCCGTCTCCAGGTAGCCCCGCAAAATTAAACCTCCGGCTCCTTCACAAAACACCTTTTCAGCAGCATAATGATCTTTTAACCAGTTCTTAACGTTCATCTCAATGGAGCCTCGGCCTTTCTTGACCAATCGCAACTGAAAAACTTGAGCATTTTCTAGAGATCATCTTGGTCGCAGGTCGGCTCCTTTTTGACCAAAGGAGGCACCTTGAAGGTTTACGAAGGTAAGGACATCCGCAATCTGGTCGTTGTCGGTCACTCTCACTCCGGAAAAACGTCTTTGGTCTCCGCCATGCTATTTACAGCAGGCGCCACTCCCAAACTAGGCCGCGTGGATGACGGTTCGACTGTCACCGATTCCGACGAAGAAGAAATCGCTCGTCAAATGACCATCTCCACCAGCATTGCCTCCGTTGAGTGGCATAACACCAAGATCAACCTGCTCGATACTCCAGGTTTTACCATGTTCGCCCACGAAGCCAAGATTGCCATGACGGCCTCCGATGCAGCCGTTGTGGTGGTCGATGGAGTCTCGGGCGTTGAGGTTGTAACCGAAAAGGTCTGGCAATACGCCGAAGAGATCGAACTGCCCAGGGTCATCGCGGTGAGCCGCATGGACCGTGAGCGAGCCAATTACCAAATGGCGCTCGAAAGTCTGCAAAACGCTTTCGGGCGGCAAGTGATCCCCGTTCAACTCCCGATCGGTTCTGAGAAGAATCTCAAGGGTGTCGTGGACTTGGTAACCATGAAGTCCTATACCTATGAAATGGGCGGCAGCGGTAAGGGCAAAGAAGGCCCCATACCGGCAGATATGGAGGGAGCCTGCAAGGAAGCTCATGAAAGATTGGTGGAGATCATCGCCGAAGGCAAGGATGAACTCATGCAGGAATTCTTCGACACGGGTACGATCCCTGAGGAGCACCTGATTCCAGCCCTCCATGAGGCCATTCGAGAAGACAAAATCTTCCCTGTGATCTTTACGTCGGGCCTTGGAAACATCGGCACCGATCATCTATTGGACTTCGTCGTCGATTACTGCCCCTCGGCGTTGGAGCATCGCGCAGTTCATGCCGCCCCGGAGCCTGCAGGAAATGGCCATTCCGCGGAGCGTAAAGTCACAGATGCCGCGCCTTCGTCGATTTATGTGTTCAAAACCGCTAACGATCCCTTTGCCGGCCGCATCAGCTACTTCAAGGTTTTTTCGGGCGTGGTGAAGAACGACGCCACACTGCAGAACTTTACCCACAGCACCTCTGAAAAGCTTGCTCATCTCTCGATACCTCAAGGCAAGAACCTCGCTCCGATTCCGGAACTCCATGCCGGAGATATTGGAGCGATCGCCAAGCTAAGAGACACGGTCACCGGGGACACCCTGGGAGACAAAGCCAGTCCCATTCAATATCCTTCGGTCGATCTCCCCGAGCCTGCAATCACCTTTGCCATCGAGCCTAAGTCGCGTAACGATGAAGACAAGCTCTCGAGCGGTTTGCACAAGCTCATGGAAGAAGACTCCATGATTCGTTTTTATCGCGATGAGCAGACAAAAGAGTTTCTGATCGCAGGCACGGGCCAGCAACATATCGAGGTGATCGTCTCCAAACTGAAGCGCCGTTATCACACCGAGGTCATTCTGAAAGCCCCGAAAGTGCCATACCGGGAAACGGTGCGGGGCAAAGCTGACGTGCAGGGTCGTCACAAAAAGCAGAGCGGCGGTCACGGACAATATGGAGACTGCAAGATCAAGCTTGAACCTTTGGAGCGTGGCAAGCAGTTCGAGTTCGTGAACGATATCTTCGGCGGCGCCATCCCCAAGAACTTCATTCCAGCAGTGGAAAAGGGCATCATTGAAGCGGCGGCTCGCGGATATCTCGCCGGTTTCCCGGTTGTGGACTTCAAAGTGATTCTCTATGACGGAAGCTATCACGACGTCGATTCCAACGAGCTTTCTTTCAAAACGGCAGGCCGCATCGCCTTCAAGAAGGCCATGGAACAGGCCAAGCCCACCCTGCTTGAGCCGGTGATGAAGGTTGAAATCACGATTCCCGATGAGTTTGCCGGCAGCATTATGGGCGACCTCAACTCTCGTCGAGGCCGCATCCAGGGCACCGATAACAAGGCGGGTAAAACGGTAGTAAAGGCCGAAGTTCCCATGGCCGAGATGCTCACCTATGGTCCGGATCTCACGTCTATGACTCAGGGCCGCGGAAGCTTCCATATGGAGCTTTCACACTACGATTACGTTCCCGGAGCGCTCCAGGAAAAAATTGTTGCGCAGGCCAAGGCCGAGCGCGGCGAGGTTGTAGAAGTCGAAGATTAGGAAGACTAGGGGAAGCCCTAGGAAAGATCGAGTCGTGTGCTTTTCAACGTGAAGCCTTCGTTCATGCTGAAGGCGTCGCCCATGGGGTTCCAACCTAGCTGCATGTGAAAACTCTTGCAACAGTCCATTTGCAAGAATGATTCCCTGCGCTCAGACGCGATCCCTCCAGGAGCCCCGTGCGGAGTTGCGCGCGGCACGCAATCGCAATAGTCTAAGTTGCTTCGTTCTAATTACTCCTCCGAGAGGCTTATGATTCGTATTCGTGTGGTTCGAGTGCTGCCATATCTTGTTGCCTTTGCCATCTTATGTTTTGCTGCCGTGGCTTTTGCACAAACTCAAACTCCTAAACCCTCCAGCCACAAGGCGCAATCTCAGGGGCCGGCTACGGTGGCTGAAGCCGAGGCTTTTATGCGGCGCGCCGAAGATGAGCTTCAGGACTGGGGCGTCCGCGCACAGAGATCCTCATGGGTGCAGGAGAATTTCATTACCGACGATACGGAAATCATCTCCGCACAGGCGCAGGAGCGTCTTACGGCCATCACGACGCAGCTTGCACTCGATGCCCGTCGTTTCGATGGCTTGAAAATGCCGCCCGAGTTGACACGCAAATTTAAGCTGCTGAAGCTCTCGTTAGCAGCGCCCGCTCCGAACAACGATAAAGAGCGCAAAGAGTTGACGCTGACCGCGACCTCGCTCGACGCCGATTATGGAAAGGGCAAGTACTGTAAACCGCAGGCCGACGGCAAGCAAAAATGCCTCTCGTTAAACGATCTGAGCCGCATCCTCGCCTCCAGCACCAACCCCGATGAGCTTCTCGATGCCTGGGTTGGCTGGCACAAAATCTCTACGCCCATGCGGGGCCGCTACGCCCGCTTTGTAGACCTTTCCAATAAAGGGGCGCGCGAGCTTGGTTTTAAGGACACCGGGTCCATGTGGCGCTCGAACTACGACATGACTCCCGAAGAGTTCAGCGCGGAAATCGAGCGGCTGTGGCAGCAGGTTAAACCGTTCTATGTTTCCTTGCATGCCTATGTTCGCAAGCAACTCATTAAGAAGTACGGCAAGGCGGCGGACCGTGCCGACGGTCTGATTCCCGCACATCTTCTAGGAAACATGTGGGCGCAGGAATGGGGAAATATCTATCCCCTTGTCGCTCCGGAAAATGCCGCGCAGGGATATGACCTTACCCAGCTTCTGAAAGATCGCCAGGTCGACGATTTGGGGATGGTCCGCTACGGCGAAGGATTTTTCACCTCGCTGGGGTTTGCTCCGCTGCCGAAGACCTTTTGGGATCGCTCCTTGTTCCTTAAGCCCGCCGACCGCGATGTCATTTGCCACGCCAGCGCCTGGGACATTGACAATCAGGACGATCTTCGACTGAAGATGTGCATCGAGGTCAAGGACGAAGACTTCATCACCGTTCATCATGAACTTGGGCACAATTTTTATCAGCGCGCGTATAAGGACCAGTCAACCCTCTTTCAAAACAGCGCCAACGATGGTTTTCACGAGGCAGTCGGCGACACGATTGCTCTTTCGGTCACGCCAGAGTATCTCAAGAAGGTCGGATTACTGGAGAATGTGCCGCCGGAAAGCTCCGATATTGGCTATCTGCTGAAGATGGCGTTGGACAAGATTGCGTTCCTGCCGTTTGGCCTCTTAATCGATCAGTGGCGCTGGAAGGTCTTTTCGGGCGAGGTCACCCCGGAAAGCTACAACAAAGCCTGGTGGGAGCTGAAAGAAAAATATCAAGGCGTGGCCCCTCCCGCCGAGCGCAGTGAAGCCGATTTCGATCCCGGTGCCAAGTATCATGTGGCGTCCAATACGCCTTACGTCCGCTATTTCCTGGCGCGTATCCTTCAATTCCAGTTCCATCGCGCACTATGCCAGGCTGCCGGATACCAGGGGCCCCTGCATCGCTGCTCCATCTATAAAAATCAAGCGGCCGGCGCACGGCTCAATAAAATGCTCGCCATGGGAGAAAGCCGTCCGTGGCCGGATGCGTTGGAAGCCATCAGCGGGCAGCGTCAGATGGATGCCTCCGCCATCATCGACTATTTCGCACCGCTCAAAAAATGGCTTGATGAACAGACCCAAGGCGAGCGGTCTGGATGGCAGGGGATGGAACGGTAGTGGATCGATAAAAAGAACGTTCTCTAAAAGAAAGAACGAAACGAAAGCAACGCGCCTCTACGTGCAGCGGAATATTGAGCCAAGCTCCTGCTCTCTTGGGGCTTGGCTCAAGACAAAGCCGAGGCTTGGCCGTTTCACTCCTCCCGATGCAGGACTCCTTTACCGGATTTGAGCTACAATTTCAGGCAAATCATCCCTATGAACGCCTCGATCCTGCGGCAACTCAGAAAAATCGTTGGGAAAGATTCAGTGCTCGACCGTCCGGAAGATCTCGCGCTTTATGAGTATGACGCCGGAGTAGAAAAGAGCAGGCCCGGAGCGGTTGTTTTTCCCGAGAATACCGAGCAGGTTTCCAAGACCCTTCGCCTGGCCAGCGAAAACAAGATTCCAGTGGTCCCCCGAGGGGCGGGTACCGGGCTGAGTGGAGGGGCTATCGCAGCCCAGGAGGCGATCGTTGTCTCCTCGTCGCGGCTCAATCGGATTTTGGAGATTGACATCCCGAACCAGCGCGCCGTCGTGCAGCCTGGAGTGGTCAATCTGGAATTGAGCAATGCCACGGCCCGATATGGCTACTATTACGCTCCCGATCCGTCCAGCCAAAAAGCTTGCACCATTGGCGGTAATGTAGCGGAAAACTCCGGCGGTCCCCACACGCTCGCCCTGGGTGTGACGGTTAATCATGTGACCGGATTAGAGGTCGTGCTTCCCGATGGCCGGATTGTTGAATTTGGCGGAAAGGTGCAGGACTCCTGCGGCCTCGATCTTGCGGGATTTTTTGTAGGCTCCGAAGGCACATTGGGGCTCACAACGAGAATTACGGTCAAGCTGACGCGGATTCCCGAGTCGGTGGCAACGTTGCTGGCGATCTACAACTCCGTTCAGGATGCCGCGAACACGGTTGTCGCGATCACCCAAAGCGGGATAACGCCTGCGGCGCTCGAGATGTTGGACGGATGGCTTCTGCGGGCCGTCGAGGCCGCTGTTCATGCCGGATATCCTCTCGATGCGGCGGCGGTGCTGCTTATCGAACTGGAGGGGATGAAAGAGGCCGTGCAAGAGCAGGCAGACATGGTCAGTGCCGTCTGCATGAAGCAAAATGCCCGCGAAGTACGTCGCGCCCGCGATGAGCAGCAGCGCCAAGCACTCTGGTTGGGCCGCAAGACGGCCTTTGGTGCGATTGGACGCGTGGCTACTTCTTACTACACGCAAGACGCCGTGATTCCTCGCACCAAAGTGCCGGAAACTCTGGCTGAGATCGATCACATCAGCAAAAAATACGGCCTGACCGTCGCCAACGTCTTTCACGCAGGTGACGGTAATCTGCATCCTTTGATTCTTTTCGATGGCCGCGATGCCCGCCAGACCGAAGATAGCCGAAAAGTCGGCAAAGAGATCATGAGCTACTGCCTGAGCGTTGGCGGTTCGATTACCGGGGAACATGGTGTTGGCAGCGAAAAGAAGAATCTGATGCCGTGCATGTTCACCGAAGACGATCTCGACGTGATGGTGCGTCTCCGCAATGTATTCAATCCAGATTCGCTCTTGAATCCGCAGAAGGTTATCCCCGAAACTCGTATCTGCCGGGAAATTACCGGTCCGCTGCCCAAAGCCAAAGTAGAGCCTTTGCCGGGAGTTCCTGTATGACCACGGCGACAGGCTCTGCGGTTGAACACGAACTGGCGCTGATTAGCGGTAAAGACAACATCGCCGAAGAAACGCGCGACATCAGCGGCGTGCTGCCGGTTATTGCGGTGTCTCCCCGCAGCGCGGAAGAAGTCGCGGCCATCGTCAATGTAGCCAACCAGCGCAATCTAGTCATCGCCCCCGCCGGAGGTTTCACGCGGCAGCAAATCGGCGGCGCCCCCGAGCGCGTCGATATTCTTCTTCGTACCGACCGCCTGAATCGGGTCCGCCATTACGACTCCGGCGACCTCACGATTGGCGTCGATGCCGGATTAAGTTTTGGCGAGATGCAGCGCTGCCTGGCAGAGCATCGCCAATGGATTCCCTTCGATCCTTGCAACGGGAGCGCCTCTTCTGTTGGTGGGCTGCTGGCCACGGCGCCCTCTGGGCCGCTCAAGTCCGGTCATGGCGGCTTACGCGACTTTTGTATTGGCGTTGAATTTGTCACTGGCGACGGCATTGTCGCCAAAGGTGGCGGGCGCGTCGTCAAGAATGTGGCGGGCTACGATCTCATGAAGCTCCTGATCGGCAGCTATGGCTCGCTGGCAGTGATCACCGGAGCGAACTTCAAGGTATTTCCCGAGTTTCGCCAGACCCGCACATTTGTGTGCGCATTCGCCTCTCTCACTGAATCTCTCATGTTCCGCACCCAGGTACTGAACTCGCCTCTTTCTACCTCGATTGCCTGCATGGAGATTGTCTCGCCGAAAGCGCCGGAATATCTCCGCGAGATGCCCGTAGCGCACGATCCGGATGACTATGCTCCCTCTGAGCCGCTAGGTGCGGTTCCCGGTGAATGGGAAATTGCGCTGCGCTTCTCCGGTTCCGAGGCCGTATTGGCTCGTTGTTCCCGTGAGTTGGGGGCTGCGGTCTCGCGTGAACTGGCGGGAGCCGAAGAGACGAAATTCTGGCATTGGATTTCGCAGTTTGAAGAGAGCGTTTTGCAGCGCCATCGTAACGCGCTGGTGATCTACGCCAACGTTGCGATCAACGATGCTGGCTCCGCCATTGAGGCTTTGGAACGTTCCGCTCCCGATTACAATTTTCTCCCGGCTGTGGTGGGCCGCGCCGCTACCGGAAATCTCATTATGGGGCTTGTGCCGTTGCCGGTTGAACCGCCGAATGTGATGCAGTACGCAAATTGCGTCTCCGCCTTCCGGGGGTTGCTGCCGCCGGGTTCTTCGGCGATGGTTGCGCGTTGTCCCAAAGAAGCCAAGGGACATTTCGATCTGTGGGGCGGCACGCCCACCGACGTAAAGCTGATGCGCCAGATTAAGCAGGCTCTTGATCCCAAGAACGTTTTGAACCGGGGGAGATTCATTGTCTGATCAGACCAAAGATGCTGCCTCCGTCGTAGCCCCCAATATCGCAACGGAAGACCAGCCGATGTTGGATCTCCTCTCCAAGTGCGTTCACTGCGGCCTCTGTCTGAATCATTGTCCGACCTATCGTACCCTCGGCCTGGAGATGGATTCGCCCCGCGGGCGTATCTATCAGGTTGTTCAGGTGATGGAAGGCCGCGCGCAGATCAATGATTCACTGGTAACGCACATCGACCGGTGCCTCGGCTGCCTTGCGTGCGAGACAGCCTGCCCTTCGGGCGTGCAGTACGGACGGATCGTAGAACGCACCCGCGCCCAGATCGAGCAGAAATATCGCCGTCCGTTGTTCTCGCGTATCCTCCGCAATTTTTTCTATGAGAAAGTGCTGCGCAACTTTGGCCTGTTGAAGTTCGTTGCGCAGCTCGTGCGTTTCTATCAACGTTCCGGCTTGCAGGCCGCGCTCCGAAAGCTGGGGGTGTTGCGGCTTTTGGGCGTGGCGGATATCGACCGCCTTTCTCCGCAGATCGACCCGCAATTCTTTTTCGATCAGGTGGGTAAGACATTTCCGGCCATCGGGGAGCGCCGTGCGCGAGTGGCATTTGTGGCTGGGTGCATCAACAACGTTGCCTTCTCGCACCTGAATCGCGCCACCGTCAGCGTGCTCACGCAGAATGGTGTTGAAGTTCACATTCCCGCAGGGCAAGGATGCTGTGGTGCTCTGCACGCGCATGCGGGTTTTCGCGAATCTGCCCGTGATTTGGCCCGCAAAAACATTGAGATCTTTCTGAGCGAGAGCTACGACGCGATCGTCACCAACGCCGCTGGATGCGGCTCGCACCTCAAGGAATATCACGACCTGTTGGAGAACGATCCTGGCTTCTCCGAGCGTGCCGGAAAATTCGCCGTGAAAGTGAAAGATGTGACCGAGTATTTGGCGCAGCTTGGTTTGCGCGCCCCCAAGAGACGCGTGGAAGGCAAGGTGATCTATCAGGATCCCTGCCATCTGCTGCATGCGCAAAAGATCCGTTCGGCGCCCAGGGACCTGCTCAAAACCATCGGCTGTTCCATTGTCGAGATACCGCATGCCGACCAGTGCTGCGGCAGTGCCGGGGTCTACAACGTGATGCAGAACGAGCTGTCCATGAAGTTGCTGGACGCCAAGATGGCGGACATAGGCTCCGTGGTTTCCGACACTCCTGTGGCGACGCTGATCACAGCCAACGTTGGCTGCATGATCCAGTTGCGGGCTGGAGTGGATCAGAGGAACATGAACCTACCGGTAAGGCATGTGGTTGAACTGCTGGATGAGGCTTATTCGGGCGCATGAGGGCTGTTGTTCAGCGAGTGGCTCATTGTCGTGTCACCGTCGCCGGTAAAACCGTAGGTGAGATCGGTCCAGGTCTTTTGGTCTTGCTTGGCGTGAGTAAGACTGACAATGAAGCGGCTGCGGATTATCTTGCTGAAAAGATCTTGGGACTTCGCATTTTTGAAGACGATGCGGAAAAGATGAACCTCTCCGTCCAAGATAAACACCACAACGACAAGAGCTATGACGTCCTGGTGGTTTCGCAATTCACCCTCTATGGTGACGTGCGGAGGGGGAAACGGCCCTCTTTTGACTCGGCAGCGCGCCCCGAGGAAGCTCGTAGTCTTTACGAATATTTTGTCGGGAAGATCCGCGCCTCAGGTCTTCGCTGCGAGACCGGAGAGTTTCAAGCCATGATGGACGTGGAGTTATTGAATAGCGGACCAGTCACAATCCTGCTTGATTCCGAAAAGACTTTCTGATGGGCCCCAAAATTTAAGCCATCAGACTCTTCAGCGCCAATCATCTTCCGGGATCGATCATCGCTTTTAGAACTTCATCGGCCACTTTTGCCGCCTCGACCGCTGGCTTAACTTCATGGACGCGGACGATATGCACGCCTTGAAGAATCGAGGCAGTCATGGCTGCGAGCGAGCCATAGAGTCTTTCACTTGGCGGAGCGTCTTTGCCCTCTCGCGCAAGCGCTCTTCCAATGAACGATTTTCGCGACGTCCCCGAGAGTAGCGGTAAGCCCAGATCATGCAGCCGATGCAGCCCCGCCAACAAGGGATAGTTCTGCCCAAAAATCTTGCCAAAGCCGAATCCGGCATCAAGCAAGACACGATCCCTTTGGATCCCCTGCTTGATTCCGTCTTCCGACCATATCTTCAACTCTGATTTCACTTCGGCGGCAATGTCGGAAGAGGCGGGCTGGTTGCGCCACTCATCGGGCCGTCCGCGCGTATGCATGAGAATCACTCCGCATTGCAACTCAGTCAGTGCCTCTGCCATCTTCCCATCCCAGCGCAACGCACTTACATCGTTCACAATCTCCGCCCCTGCGCGCACAGCGGCGCGCGCCACTCCTGCCTTGTAGGTATCGGCTGAGATGATCGCGTCCGGTTTTTCCCGCAAAATGTCTTCCAATACCGGCATGATGCGTTTCAGTTCTTCTTCTTCCGGAACGCCGCGTTCTTGCGTACCAACCCCGGGCCGCGTAGATTCCCCTCCCAAATCCAGAATGTCCGCTCCTTCCGCGATCATCTGCAAGCCATGTTCCACCGCCCGCTCGCGGGCAAAATACTTGCCTCCATCGGAAAAAGAATCGGGCGTTACGTTCAGGATTCCCATGATCAATGTTCGCGGCCCCAGATCAAGTGTGCGGCTGCGCAACCGCCAGGCGTAGGAAGGTCTCGGCAAACGACTCATAGGCGCGATTGTATAATTTTGCTAACTCCATGTTTCGCTCGCGGTGTCTGCCTATTTCGTTTTTCGCAATCGCATTCCAGTTATTTGCTTTTGCTTCCTCCACACCGGCGGTCCCGCCCAAGACGGCGAAAAATAATCTGGCAAACGGGATACAGGCAATCCTGAAGCAGCCTCAGTTGTCACGAGCTCAGTGGGGAATTGATGTGATCGATCTGGAAAGTGGCGACACCCTCTATGCTTTGAATGCAGATCATCTGTTCCTACCTGCGTCCAATGCCAAGCTGCTCACGACTGCGTCCATCCTTGCCACAGCGGGCCCAGATTATCGCTTTCACACTACGATTGAGACCAGTGGCGATCTTGGCGGCGACGGTAGACTGCTGGGAAATCTCAACATCGTTGGGCGGGGAGATCCCAATATTTCAGGGCGGGTGATGCCATACCAGTTGAAGACTGAGCGGGTGTCGCCGCCCACGCAGGTGCTTGAGGATCTGGCGGATCAACTGGTTCAAAGAGGCGTCAAGATCGTCGATGGCGATGTCGTGGGTGACGATACTTTCTATGCGCCGGAGCGGTACGCGGAGGGTTGGGCGCAGGACGATTTGCAATGGCTGGATGGCGCTCCTGTGTCGGCTCTCAGCTTTAATGACAATGTTGTCTTTCTCAAAGTTCTGCCCGCTGAGCGTCTCGGCGAAAAAGCATTGGTCACGGTTGACCCGCCCACCGATTACTATGAGGTCGAGAATCGCATAGTAACCGTTGCTGCCGGCGTTGCTCGCAAGATCGGCATCCATCGCGATCTGGGCTCCCGCAAACTTATCCTTTGGGGATGGACTCCCCTTGCCGATAAAGGCTATGGCGAGGCTCTTTCCATTGAAGATCCCGCGGAGTTTACCGCACAGATTTTTCGCGGGCTGTTGGAAAAACGAGGGATCACCATTACCGGCAAGACGCGGGCGCAACATGGCGACGTGGCGCGGTTTTACGATCAGCCGTCGGCTCCCCCTGGGGTGCCTGCTGTTCAGCCCGCCACGAGTCCTGCTGCAAGTGCACCTATCAATCCAGCACCGATTCTGCCGCTCCGAGTCTTGGCAGAGCATGTTTCTTTGCCACTGCTTGAGGATCTGCGCGTTACCAATAAGACCAGCCAGAACCTGCATGCGGAATTGGCTCTGCGTCTTCTCAGCGAATTGAAAGGCACCGGAGGCTCTTTTGAGGGCGGAACAGCGGCGGTCAAGCAGTTTCTGCTCCAAGCGGGTATCAAAGAGGAAGAGTTTTACCTGCAAGATGGTTCCGGTCTTTCCCGGCGCGACCTGGTAACGCCTAACGCCATCGCTCAGCTTTTGCGCTATGCCTCCCGCCAGACCTGGGGTGCGCAGTTCGAGCAGACTTTGCCCACAGCCGGCCTGGATGGCTCGCTCGCCGAACGATTTCTAAAGACACCCGCCGCGGGTCTGGTGCATGCTAAAACCGGGACTTTAGGCCACGTCAATGCGCTCTCCGGATACGGCCAAACCGAGTCCGGTAGGCGGTTTGCATTTTCTATCCTCTGCAACAATCACAACCTTCGCTCTGCCAACGTTTTGACCGCGATCGACTCGATCGTGAAGTTGCTCGTAGAGCAACTTGGCCGCTAAACGATGACTACACCAGCTTCCGAATCGTCATCGTTCAGTCAGCAAAAAGTTTCCCAGCCGAGCGTCGGCCATTCAGCGATTCTGGTAGCTGCGGGAATTTTCCTGAGCCGCATTGCCGGGTTGGTGCGTGACCGCGTCTTCTCCCACTTCTTTGGCCTCTCGGCGGCGGCCGACGCATTTCGGGCCGCCATGCGTATTCCCAATGTCCTGCAAAATCTGTTGGGAGAGGGGGTGCTGTCCGCCTCTTTCATTCCAGTTTATGCAAAGCTCATGGCTCAGAGTGAAAAAGAGGAAGCAGGCCGCGTTGCCGGGGTGGTTTTGTCTTTTCTGGCGCTGGCTACTTCCGTCCTGGTGTTAGTTGGCGTTGCTGCCGCCCCATGGCTCATTGACGCCATTGCGCCCGGTTTTCACGGCGAGACTCGCATGCTCACCATCCAGCTTGTACGGATCCTTTTTCCAGGGGTTGGCATGCTGGTGTTCTCAGCATGGTGCCTGGGGGTATTGAACAGCCATCGCAAGTTCTTCTTGTCCTATGCCTCCCCAGTGGTGTGGAACGCCGTTCTGGTGGCCACAATGCTGTTGTTCGGACGGCACTCCGATCTTCCGCGCCTGGCCGTCTACACCGCGTGGGGCTCCGTTGTGGGCAGCGGCTTGCAGTTTCTGGTGCAGCTCCCGGTTGTATTTGCAGTGGCGCCCGCCCTTAGGTTCTCCTTGCGCCGCTCCAGGGAAAATGTCCAGGTCGTTGTCACGAATTTCATTCCAGCGTTTCTGAGTAGAGGCGTTGCCCAGTTAAGCGCCTACGTCGATGCATTCTTGGCCAGCTATCTGCCCACCGGGGCCGTCGCCTCTCTCTCGAACGCTCAGACGCTCTATATGCTTCCGGTCAGTTTGTTTGGAATGTCGATTTCGGCAGCCGAACTTCCTGGCATGTCGGAGACTCTGGGGAATGAGCAAGAGGTAGCCGAAGCTCTCCGGAAGCGGCTCGCGTTGAGCACGCGCAGGATTGGATTCTTTGTGGTGCCCTCCGCGGTCGCCTTTCTTGCGCTTGGCGACATTGTTTCTGCAGCGATCTATCAGACGGGTAAGTTTACCCATGCCGACGCTCTTTATGTGTGGGGCATTCTGGCAGGTTCGGCGGTTGGGTTGGTGGCTTCAACCATTGGACGGCTCTACTCGTCGGCATACTATGCGCTACGGGACACACGTACCCCACTACGCTTCGCCGTGATCAGAGTGGTCCTTACGACAGGTTTGGGATATCTGGCGGCCCTGCGACTCCCTGGCTTATTGGGCATTGATTCTTCATGGGGCGTGGCCGGCCTTACGGCCTCTGCCGGATTTTCTGCCTGGGTGGAGTTTTTATTGCTTCGCCGGGGAATGGACCGGCGTATCGGCATTACAAAGTTTCCAACGCTGGAATTCTTCAAGTTGTGGTCGTGTGCGGTGACTGCGGCTTTGGTGGCCTGGGGCGTTAAACTTTGGCTTCAGCCCCACCGTCCATGGATTGCGGCTTTATTGATTCTTGTGCCTTACGCCTTGATCTACCTCGCCCTCACCGCCCTCATGGGAATCAATCAGGCGGCTTCCTTGGCCAGGCGACTCATAAGACGGTAGGCCTTTCGGACAAGGCTCCGTCTTTCCCCATAAGGGATTCATTCCTTTTGAGGCTATTTCCCGATCATCCGCATGTTTGCCCAGTCGTAGGGAAACTTCTTTCCGCAGTCGAGACAGACCACATAGTGCTGGTTCGCAGGGGCAGGCGTATCCCATTGGGACCCTGAACTGCGCGAGGCCGAGGACGATGCGGCAAAGGGTTGGGATAGTTTGCGATGGGAGCAGCGGATAGACAAGAGCTGAAGAATCTTATTGACCATGGGGAAATTCCCAGCAGAATCGGAAAAAAGTGGGTGCTTCGGCGAGAAGCACCCGCTGATGATTGAGGACAACGAGATAAATCCCATATCGGCCCGCTACTGAAAAGCTTTAAGCCGTGATCGTTGCCAGCTTGGGAGTCTCGACGGTGGCTTCGGGTTTTCCCGGTACGGTAGCCACGCCATTGGCTTCCTTGGCGTTAGGTTTGCGAATGTCAATGCCGCCTTTGAAGTAAGCGCCATCTTCGATGCTGATGCGCTGGCAAACAACGTCGCCGGTAAGCGAGCCTTCATTGCGAATGTCAACGCGGTCGCTGGCGGTCAAGTTGCCCTTTACCTTGCCGAGCACGACGATCTCGCGGGCGCTTACATTGGCCTGGACCTGTCCGTTGCGGCCTACGGTCACCCGGTTTCCTGGAAGATTGATCGCTCCTTCCACGCGGCCATCGATATAAAGCGCTTCTGACCCGCTGACCTCGCCTTTGATCACGAGCGACTTGCCGATGGTGGCCTGTTCCTGATTGTTAATCACCGCGTTGCGAGGAGCGGCTGCGGGTGTTGGCTCGCTCGATAAGTTGGGTGTTGTACTCATAACTGGTTTCTCCGGTTCTGCCAGGGGTTTTGGTGGGGTGGCAGGCTGATTGGCAGGCTTCCACATTGCAATACTTCCTTTCCTTCGTTGATTGAGTTACCGCTGCGAGCGCAATCACAGTGCCTGGGGGACAAGCGAGCAGTGGCACGTCAATAGCCAAACGGCTCCGCTCCTCGATCCAGTTCCCGAATTGCCTGAAATGCGCTGATTTTTGGCCGTTCTGCGCGGCCCTGACTCCTTGGCAGAGACGGTCCTATTCGTGTAAATATTCCCGTCTTACCGGCATTTCTTATATCGGGCAAGCTACCTAGTTAGAAAGGTGAAAAGCCCAAAAAGCGCACGCACGCTTTAGGATAGAAATAGAGTTACAAGAGATGTATGCGGCGTCGCAATCCAAAAGGAAATCCTGGTGATTACTGAAAAGGAACTCCTGCGTTACGTAGGACAACAGCCCAAGCACACTGCGGGCTTTAAGCAGATTGCCCACGATCTCGCCTTGAAAGGGAAGGCGCGTGGGGAACTCGAAGACCTCTTGCACCAGATGACCAGGCAGCGGAAGCTGGTGGCGATTGGCAAAGATCGCTGGAGTCTGCCAACATCTGCCACCCGGCAAAACCTGGTGGTTGGACGCCTCAATATGCACCGCGATGGCTATGGTTTTGTGATCCCTGAAGCCGATTCGCTGCCAGCCCGCGCCCAAGGCAAGCTGCAAGGGGACATCTTTATTCCTCCTGCTGAGATCGGCAACGCCATGCACGGCGATCGGGTTCTCGTCGAGTTAGGCGAGATACGTTGGGATGGCAAGGGCAGCGGCAGGATTGTCCGGGTGACCGAGCACAAACAGGAAACGGTGGTGGGGACGTTTCACTATGGCCATCGTCACAACTTTATTACACCCTTCGACGATAAGTTAGGCGTTGAGATCGTGATCCCCCAGGGTATGGAGTACCCCTCCAAAGAAAAAGACAATGAGCAGGATGCTGACGATGATGAAGGTTACGAGCGATTCGCCACGCACCTGGGGCCTTTGGACTCACGCGACCTCCGGGGATGGCAGCCGAAGCGGCGAGCCAGGGCCATTGAGACCCCACACCGTGTGCTGGGCGAAGAGGTTCGGGACCAAAAATGGGAGGACTTGGAGAATGTAGTTGTAGAGGCGGAGGTCATTCAGTGGCCCTCCGCCAACCAGAATCCTCGCGGACGTGTCATTGGCATTCTGGGCTATGAAAATGATTTCGGCGTTGATGTCGAGATCATCATCCGCAAACACCATATTCCACATGTCTTTCCGCCCGAAGTTCTGGAGCAGGCCCAGGAAATAAGCCCCGTCATCTCCACCCGTGAGGCTGACCGACGGACAGATTTTCGCGGCTTGCCCATCGTTACCATTGACGGCGAAACTGCCCGCGATTTTGATGATGCCGTTCTGGTTCGCCGCCTGGAAAACGGCAACTACGAACTTCACGTTCACATTGCCGATGTGGCCGATTACGTATCCGAAGGCTCGCCGATCGACCGCGAAGCCCGCCAGCGTGGTACATCGGTCTACTTTCCCGATCGGGCAGTGCCTATGTTGCCCCTGGAGCTTTCCACCGACATTTGCAGTCTCAGGCCCAACGTGGAGCGCTTGGTGCTTTCTTGTGTCATGGAGGTCGATCCTCGCGGAGAGATTGCCGGTTACAAGCTGAGCGAAGGCTTGATCCGCTCGGCGCAACGCATGACCTACACCGATGTGAACGCCGTTTTAGATGGCGACCGGGTCCTGCGCGAGCGCTACTCGGCGCACGTTGCCGATTTTGAGCTGATGTATGAGCTGGCCCAACTCCTGAATCGCAAGCGGGTCAAGCGCGGATCGATTGATTTCGACATGCCCGAACCGGTGATTGAGTTCGACGAAAACGGCATGATGAAGGGTATCTCCAAACAGGAGCGCAACTGGGCGCATCGCCTGATTGAGGAGTTCATGCTGGCGGCCAACGAGACCGTGGCTGCCCATCTTGAGAACCACGGCATTGCGAGCATCTATCGCATCCACGAAAGGCCGGACGCCAAGAAAATTTATGAGTTTGAAAACATCGCAGTGGGTTTCGGGTACTCGTTGGGAGTCGGCGCTCTGCCCGTACGCCGCATCCAGGCGCGCGCCGACAAACGCTCGCACCATGGCAGCGGACGACATGCTCCGGTTATCGAACTGCCCGAAGATGTGCATGTGACTCCTCGCATGTACCAGAAGCTGGTGCAGAAGATCAGCGGCAAGCCTGAAGAGAAGGTGCTTTCCTACCTGATGCTTCGCTCTTTGAAGCAAGCCCGCTACTCCGAAGAGAATGAGGGCCACTTTGCCCTGGCCGCTCCAACCTATACGCACTTTACGTCCCCTATCCGGCGTTATCCTGACCTGATTGTCCATCGCATTTTGAAAGCGGTTCTGCGGGATCAAGGGATTCCCGGTGGTCTCGGAAGCTCTGGAAACTCGCGAACCCCGCAAGACCCACGGAACAAGAGATCGGATCAAGCGGAGGCCGTCCTAGAGCAAGAATCTGTGCTACAAGCAGAAAACGCCGATAGTAGCGGAAATCTCGAAGCGCACCATTCTTCCTCTCCCTGGTCTAAGCGTGAACGCAAAGGCCGTGAAGGCAAAAGTCATGAAGGCAAGAATCATAGAGGTGCTGCAAGGAATAAGAACGACGAGAGTGAGCGAAAACCGCAAAAAGCGAAGGCTGCGCGTGGTCCGATCTCCGAGCCTGAGCTGCATGATATTGCCGATAGCTCCAGCCAGACGGAGCGCGCCGCCGACGAGGCCGAACGCGAACTATTGGAGTGGAAGAAGTTGCGCTTCATGCAAACGCGCATCGGCGAGGATTTTAGCGGCCTGATCGTAAGCGTGACCAAATATGGCTTCTTCGTTGAGTTGGAAGACCTGTTTATCGAGGGACTGGTGCCGCTGAACTCGCTCGATGACGATCACTACACCTTCCGCGAGAATACCCGGCAGATCATCGGAGGTCGAACTCGAAATACCTATTCCATTGGAGATAAGGTTCAAGTTCTGGTGGATCGTATCGACCGCATGCAGCGCAAGATCCAGTTTGCCGTGGTCAAAGAGAGGCCAGCGGGTTCCGCAAAGCAGAAAGGGAAGGGAAAGGCCAAGCCAATATAAAGAGACGCCCCCTCGCGAACACTTGATTCGTGTAAATTCGTTTTGCTCCTCCGCGAAATTCTGGGATACTTCGTGGATCGCCAGCCAAAACAGATTCCTCAGTATCGCCCTTTGTTTTCAAGGTTTTGTCTTCCGGGTGATCTCCTGTTGATCTGCGTTTTACCTCCGGTGCATTGTCCACCCGTTTGAAAGTCCGCTATTCAAACCGCGTAAGGAGATTTCACCGTGAGAAGGCTCATCGCTTTGCTGCTAGTGTTTGCCATCGGCTGCCCCGCCTGCTTCGCCGGGGATGGCTCAGACCAAAAACGTGTGGAAAAAATCAAAAAGCAAGTAAATAAATACCTGGAAGATGGCCGTATGGTTTCAGTCGAGACCTACGACCACCACAAGATGAGGGGCGCTATCAGTGAGGCAGGCCCAGACGAATTTGTACTCAACGTGGCCCGTACTTCCATGAGTATTCCGTATACCAATGTCAAAAAGATCAAGGCCCCCTTGGATGCGAATACGCACGACCGCATCGTCACGGCGTCGCTCATCGGTGGCGTTCTCGCGTTCGTCTTTGTGGCACTGACCCAAGATCGCTAACCAATGGCAACGCCAGACCCCGCCGGAGTGAAAACGATCCTCGTAAATTCGTTGAGAAAGGTTTCAAGATTGGTCCGCCCTATTTACGCAGACGGAACCATGGGAAATTTCTGTGAACTTGCAGAAATTGCGGTAACTTGCTTCGTAAGCTATTGATTAGAAGAAAAATCAGAAATGGTCGGGACGGGCAGATTTGAACTGCCGACCCCTCGCACCCCAAGCGAGTGCTCTACCAGGCTGAGCCACGTCCCGACAAACGTTTGATTTGCTGCAGGGTTTGCAGCAGATGGGGCACGATGATTATAACATCGACCGCGGATACGGATTTCAGTGCTTCGGCGGCGGGACGAACTCTTTGGGAAGCTGCGAGCCTTGGCCGAAGAAGTATTGTTCCATCTGCTCTACAAGGAATTGCTGCGCCTCAGGCTTCCAAGGCTGCAAGCGGTATTCGTTGAGAAGCATCTTGGAGTGCTCGGCCCACATCTGCCAAGCCTGGGCGCTTACGCTCTCGAAAATCTTCTGTCCGAGCGGAGTATCGAATGGCGGCTCGTCCAATCCTGGCAGTTCACGTCCTAGCTTGCTGCATTGCACCATTCGAGGCATAAGAGACTCCTTCGCTCCATCAATCGTTTATTTCATTCCTATTTTACAAGATGAAAAGCGCCGACTTGTGTCATGGTGCAGGTTGATCGTCAGATCAAATTGCTTGGGAATTGAATCGCAGCCCGGCTTTTTCCAAAGAAAGCCGCACGGAAATGTGTCTGCCCAGGATATGGCAGGTCGAAAGACCTGGGATGCGCCCGAAAAAATCCTTACGAGGAAAGCTTGTTTTCCTACACAAGCTAATCGACGGTTCAAATCTGCCCGTCCGCTGTGAGGAAATTTCGGGATCCGCCTTCTCGCCCCAACCAATTTTGACTTCCCTTTGGATGAGATCCCGAGAATTCGGAATCGCAGCAGCCACTAATTAAGCGGAGGGACGGTCTCGCTCGACAAATTCTTGAGAGTCTCAACGAGATAAAAGAATGCTTGTTGGAACTCCACTGGTCCCTCAAAGCCCAAATCGTAAACCTTGGGCGAAAGGTGCTTTGCGATTCCTCTTAGGTCGTCACCAGGAGCGGCATCCTCAAGTTGTCTCTCGGACTGTATGCCACGCCGCCTGGGGGGCAGCGTCTCGATCAGATCTATATCTTGGTCTGCGCCTAACTCTAAACTATCCAGAATATTAGCGTGGAGAGGTTTGGAGCTGAACCGGGCCCGTATATAAAAAACGACACACTGACACTGCGATTCAATTTTGGAGTAGCTCGTTCTTTCCACGAAATCAGTTCCTTCTGTAATGATCGCCAACACGCGTAGTGGAGGGGCCGATGCGACAGGGCAGGGTGGATCGGCGAGGAGCTGTTCCAAATGGCGTTCAAAGAACGGGGCCCCATCTGTACTTGGACGTTTCGTAAGTTCAGCGACGCTGACGCGGGTCCTTTCTTGTAGATTCTTTTCGCCCAAGCGCGTAGTGATGAATTCCCAATCCACAGTTTTCGCCGGCTGCGGAGGAACAAGAGTTCCGAGCTCCAAGCTATTCAAACCACTGACCCGCACACAGCCATTTTCAAAATTCAGGCGAGTCAAGGCGGCGGCCGCAGACATGAAGGGCAAATTCGCATGCTTTAACCTGTAGAGCCGTTTTTTATATATAAAATGAGGGTCAAACTCGATGACCATATCCATCTGGATGGATCGTTGGGTTGTGACGAGAAACGACGGATTGTAACTCGTCCAGGGAGTATCAAACGTGACTCTCGGAAATAACCTGAAGAGCTCAGGTGAGGACTCTGGCCTTTGTGGTGGAACGACGACTCGGTGGAAGGTTACGCTTCTTTTACCATCAACTGTGTCGTAGACAATCGCCGCAATGCGGAAACGGCCTGGACGAAAGCTCGCCGATGCCGTGAAAGTCATCGCTAGATCTTTGGACGCATTAATGTCTAGCGGCTGGTGACGATAAGCGTTTCCATTCGACCATCTGCCTGTTTCATCCGTAGCCGACACGATGAAGTGCAAATCATGTTTTTTGCCTTTTTTCTTTAGATTTTCGAAGGGTAGGTCGACCTTTACGAAAACAACGTTAGTCTGATCATATTGAAGAGTCGGCTCAGAGAAAAAAACACGCCAAGAAAGCTGCTTTCGCTCACCTTGAGCCAGCCAATCTGCGATAACCGAAGGGGACGGCTTTGTGGAAGGCTCCGTATCATCAGGAGAGCTCGATGCACCGGCAAGTCCAAAGGTCGCTGCTTGAAGGAGACCGCATAAGGCAAACCTGCAAAGCAGCCGTAGAAAGGATGCTTGAATCGTACTGCCCATGGGAAGACAGTCTAACCCGACTCAGAATCATTGAGAACTTTTTATAGTTAATTTAGATTGTCACGATACTTAACAAGAGTTTACATAATTATTTACCACTAACCCGGATATGGAACGGCAAAGCGATCGGGAGATTCTTGAGAGTAATTAATTCGGCGGATTGCTAACAGGGTAAAGGGGAACGCTCACAAGCGGACAATGAACTGAAGCCACCCGCTTGTTTTTTCTCTTGGCAGAAAATTGGGGACCGGAATCTTTGATTCCGGTCCCCAAGGTTGGAGCAGAGTCTTCGTTTAGTGGAAAGTTTGGAAGATCTGCGAGAAGGCCCAGTTGCCCTGCACGATGCTGCTGCAGTTATTGTCATCCAGGTCCGCGGGATTACTTCCACAGCTTCCGTTATCGCGCGAGAGTTCCCAGAAGGAAAGGCGCTGGACGGCGGGATTGCCCTGAGCAAAGTTCAAGACCGCCTGTGCATCGCTCAATAGGAATGTCTCGTCGTTTTCATCATTGGTGCCGATTAGGACGGTGATTCCCAAAGAGGCGTTCAAGCCGATGGATTTCAACTGGCTGATGCACTGCGTGGCCGTACTGGTCGTGACAGATCCGAACTGGCCGGAGGCGATCGCCGAACCGAAGTCAAAAGGCATTACATTGACCACGGACACCGGCACCCCGAACTTAACCGCACTCTTCAGGAGGTTCGTTTCCGACTGCAGGAAGCAGCTTTCTGCAACAGGAATGGTGTAGGAGATCTGCAGGCCAGGATTGGCTTTGGCCAGTGCCGCAAGGGCCTGGTTGCGCAGATCTACGGTGTTTACGCCGTTGACTGTCGGCGAATCGATGGCATCGCCTTCGATATCGAAATCCAGTGAAACCGGCGTGGAGGAGTTAACGCTGTACTTGTTGATCACCGCCTGATACGCAGCTTGCAACTGCGCCACTGTGGTGCAGCCTCCACGGTACCCCAATTCAAAATCGGGGCCACCGCCGTTGGCTGCGGTATCGTCTGCCGTGAAGCCGCCAAAGGAGATGATGACATCCCCGCCTTGCTGGCGAAGGGTCGCAATGCCTGCGGTGAACGTGCTGTCGTTGGAGATCGGTCCAATTCCGCCCCACTCAGGATTGCAAGCGTTGCCTGCGGAAGAGATGAACGCCATCGTGAAATGCTTGTTGCCAGAGGCGGCAGACAGTCCCGGCAGATCGTTTTGGGTAACACCAGCGCTCGTGCCATTAAGGCTCATGTCCTGATATGGCGCGAAAATCCGGTTGCCCGCCGGAGTCGGCGAAGGCGTCGGAGTTGCAGATGGTGTTGGAGTTGGATTCGGCGTAGGCGTGGGTGTAGGAGTCGGCGTAGCCTTCGGCGTTGGTGTTGGCGTGGGTTTCGGTGTAGGAGTCGGCGTTGGTGTCGGGTTACCTGGGTTGCAAGCAACCGGGAGGCCCCAAGGATCGCCGCTGCCCGCAGGTCCGCTGTTCCCCGCCACTGTGGGATTCTGGTTTTGGCTAAAGAATGCCGCCGTGAAGTTGTTGCTGCCGACACTGGCTACGTCGCCGCCATGGTAGGTGGTGGTGGCGCTCCAGGGAACTGCGCAAGTTCCACCAGTAGGCGTCGGTGTTGGTGCGGGAGTAGGAGTTGGTTTGGGGGTTGGTGTCGGTGTAGCTGTGGGGTTCGGAGTCGGTGAAGGAGTTGGTGCGGGCGTAGGCGTTGGAGAACCTGTTGGTGCCGGTCCGATTAGCTTCCAAAGCGCAGGTACGTTGGGTGGTTCCCACCCTACCTGGGAGGTGTGGGCCTGAATACATTGAAATTCCTGGCCATTGAATGTAACCAACTGGCCAATAGAAAAAGCGGTGTTTGGTTGCCACGCGGGTACAGTCTGAGCCTGCGCAACCAGCGCAAGTCCAGCAATAATCCAGACGCTCAGCAAAACCCACAATGCTCGCTTCATTTGCAAAGTCTCCTTTAGGAAATAGATAAGACCGATTGCATATCCGTCTTCTCAACGAAGATGAAGAAGACGTGGACGCACAAGCGTTCGCCCGAAGGGTGGGGTTGTGTGTCCGGAATTTGAGCCGAAGCGCGGAAGTTTTTGCGGATAACTGAAAACGACTAGAACTCAGATCGCACTTTGAGAAATGGTAGCCCATTTAGTGAAACGATTCAATGCATTTATTCAAACGATTTAAAGCTAAAAATTCACGATTCGAAACAGCGGTTTCTGCAGTAGCTAGTGGGATTGCCGATCAGGTTGATGTCTTAGAAAATGCGGATGATCCCTGCCCCCGGAGTCGGCGTACAGAGTCGTCCGCCTGCCCTTCGGCGAAACATCCTTCGGCATCATTTACCTCGCGGACGAGCTATATAACGTTACGTTCAACGGAGAACGCGATGCGGCGATTGCAATCCTGCGAGCTTATGGCCAATATCTCAGGGTCGGCACGCAAATTCGTTGCGGCGGTCAACCCTCCCAAGAAATTGATAACTTCTTCGCAAACATCAAGATATTTTGCGGCAGCAAGCAACTCACAAGCATGAAATATGGTCTCTACTTTTAGGCTAATCCAACACAGGAATGGTTCTCGACACGCTGCAACCATTCAAGGATTGCTCGACAAGGAGACTCAGTATGAAACATGATACGTCGCATCTGGAAAAACAGCTGAAGAAACTCGATGAATGCATTACGGAACTCCATCAAGTTAAGCTTGCCGAACAATTGCAACTCATGATAAAGCGTCCGGGTTGGACGACTCTGCCTGAGGCATTCTTGGTGAATAGCGCCGTTGAGTCGTTAATACATCAAATCGAGGGTCAGGTTCGCGCCTGCCGCAAGTTGCTGGAAGGTGCGAAAATGATCGAAGAATCTGGTGCCAAAGCGGCGTAAATTGAAATGGCGCGAGGAGAATTTCCCCAACCGCTTTAATGAATGTGGAGCCAGCGGATGGGTGTTGGCTCCACTGTGCTACCTTCCATTTGGAAATCCCGGTTGGCAGAACTCTTTCTGTCGCAGCCATTTCACTTTAGGAACGACGACGTAGCTCTTTCATCAAGAACAATACCAAGAACGACAAGCCCATAGCGCCAAGCAGCGATCCAAGAAGCAAAGACAGGGTATCGCCGGCACGAAGTGTCAGGGACAAACCAACAAGCGCAAGGAAAAAGCCAACAGCAACTGAAAAGCGACGAGCATGCCGCGCACAAGGCTCCTCTCTTTTTGGGTGGGAATCCGGTCAATTCTACCTCACAACGGATCTCCTGGAATCACGACGCCGGCAGATAAAACAGCAAATCCAGCGACGGCGGCTTGATGTTTTGCGTCCGCAGGAGCACGGCGATCTGCGCGGTGTGGCGCATCTCGTGAATCATTACGTGCCACAGGAGACCGTCCACGCTGAATCGATCGGTGGGTGAGTCATGCACCACCACAACCCGTTTCAGTTCTTCATCGGTCAAGCGAGGAAGATATAAGAGGGTGCTTTTTTCCACGGCCTTCCAGTAATTCAGCAGCGTCTCCAGAGGGATATCGGCGTAGGCAGGGCCGCCTTGCGTATCTTTCAACACAGGAGTGCTTTCGAGAACAGGGGGCTCGCGCAGTATGTCCTCGTGAATCCATCCGTCCTCCACGGCCGCAATATGGAACAGCAGGTCTTTGATGCAATGGAGTTCTGCTCCGCTAAGAAGTTGGCGGGACAAGAGCTCGTTGGGTGTGTTCTCCAGCGCCGCCCATAAGTCCCGGCGGGCGCGAATCAAGTAATCATAGGTTGCGGCGATATTCATTCGTATTCCTTGGGTAGATGATTCCGATGTTAGCAGCTGTGAATGCACTCGCAGTTTAGCGGCTTATTTCAATACGAAAGACGTTCTAGAATGGATCCATGGGTGAAGTGAACGGGAATTGAAGGCAGAAAAAATGAAAGAGATCGATATTTGCGCCATCGCTTAATCGGGAATTGCTAAGAAATTCTTAAGATTGCTCGTTTACCACCTAGTTACTATTACTTTCGTGCTCTGCTTTCGTGTGTTGTGCGTGGCGGGCGTCCGCATTATCTTGACTGAACTTCGATGGCTTATTCGCAGGAAATCACGCAATCACTTGAGGTCGGCGGCGCTGAACGCCGTACGGAGCCGCGTGTCAACGTCCCTGGCGCAGTGACCATTAGCGTTGACCACTCTCAAGGAGAAGCTGAGTTTCATGCTGTCTTGGTGGATTCAAGCCGCCGCGGCCTATGTATCCGTCATTGGCACAGGGATCTCAAGTGCGGGCAGCAGTTACGGGTTACTTCCAGCAGCGGCGACAGCCAGGCGGAGGTTGTATGGAATTGGGAGGTAGGCCCGGTTGTCATGTCCGGATTACGGCTTCTGAGCGGGCCCCAGCCTCTTATCGTTGAGTTTTCCAGCCACTCCACTCCCCACAAATGGGGATGGACCAGAATGACCTCTCCATCTCTGATTTTGGCTGGTTTGGCCGCGCTTGTAGCGGTCATCAGTTGCTATTTTTATTTTTTTGAATAGCTATCTTGCCCACGAACCCTCGATTGAACTCTCTCCGTGATTAAGCGCTCTCTGTCGTCAGGCTTTCCTGTTCAGCCTTGCCTGCCAGCCTTGGAGCGTACCGTGCACCCACAAGAAGAATCACTCCGGACAAAGCAGCGGCAATGAAGGTGACGGAAAAGCCTTTTTGCAGGGAGTGGGTCTTATCGGAAATCTTTCCAATTACAGTGGGTGAAGGAACGTCGCCAAGCAAGTGAATAATGAAGATATTCACGGCCAGGGCGGTTGCCCGTATACCGGGTCCCACCGAATTCACGATTGCCGTATTGAGCGGGCCTGTGTTCAAGAGCAGAAAAAAGACTGCGGCGAACATTGCCGGAAACATGAAAGATCCGGTCTGATAAATGGATGCCACCATCAGCGGCACGGCAATGAGCATGGCGACGCCCGAAAGAACGTAATACGCATCACGGCGCTTCTTAAGCATCCGGTCCCCGGTCCAGCCGCCGATTAAGGTGGCGACAATACCATTGATCACGACAATCGTTCCAAAAAAAGACGTTGCCTTCGGGAGGGAAAGCTCGCGGACTCTTGTGAGAAAGACCGGCATCCACACTTGGAGACCGCCCATTGCGAAGGTATACATGGCCAACCCGAGTGTTCCGCAGAGGAAAGCTCCGTTGCGCGCCAGTGCCGGCAACTCGCGAAAGAGTTGGCCAAGGTTGGGAACGCGGGAATGGCTTGTATGAGATGTTCCAGGATCGTGTTGTCCGCGCTCTGGTTCAGGGAGCATCCATAAGATGACTGCCAGAAGGAAGCCCGGTACTCCTGCCAACATGAATGGCATCCGCCAGCCATAAACATCACCAAGCTTACCGCCCAAGATGTATCCAATGGCTACTCCCACCGGCAAACCCACATTGAAGATCGAAAGCATGCGTCCCCGGCGCTCCAGCGGAAACAGATCTGCGATCAAGGTCGGAGCAATCGCGGCATAGCTGGCCTCGCCTACGCCCACCATGACATGCCGTATCAGTAGTTCGTTATAGGTGTGCGTGATCGCCGTAAGCAGCGTGAATCCACTCCAGAAAAATATTCCGGTGGCAATAACCTTGTGACGCGAAAAGAGATCGCCCAGCGAGCCAACGAAGGGCGCGGCCACGATGTAGAAAAAGAAAAACGTCGTGGTCAGAAACCCAATTTGTGCGTCGCTTACTTTGAATTCTTTTTGAATTAACCCTTGCACTGAAAAAAGTACCGACCGGTCGATATAGTTCAGCATGTTTAATCCGGTCAGAAGCGCGAGCGTCAAACGTGGGTAGAGTTTCTGCGGCATTGGGGCCAATTATACAGATTGGAAAATTCTATGCCTTGGTCTTACTCACAATGAGAAGTCTTCATTAAGGATGATCATCGATAGGATGACGATCGGCTGCTCTGAAAAGAATTGCATTGCGCGTCAATCGAGGTACTTCCTAATCGATCGTCAAGCTCTCCACCAACTTTTGTACTAGCAGAAGAGGCCCCGGAGTTTCATGCAACCATCCAGCGAGAAAGATGAATCTCTGTTGCGTCGGGTTTCTGTACTGTGGGTATGTTTGCGCGCCTTCGCTGCAAATCGTCGAGTCTCCCGGGGGATGTTGGTCGGAGCTTCGACCATAAGTTCTTTTTTATTCCAACTCCGGTTCTTCGGCGTAAGCTGAGTTTCAGTGCCGGTAAGGATGCGTGCGAAGATCGCAGCCCGAGCTGTTCGCGGGCGCGCGTGTGCTGCCTCCCCGGCCTTTGTCAGCATCATGTTGACCTAATCGTTAACTTGACGCAGGGGCGTTCGTGGGCCTGTCTATCGTCATCGCTTCCAGTCTGGAACCTCACCAAAGCAATCAAGGATGGCCGGCAAGCGCCGTCGAACCATCGATATCGGATCTCGGAATTATCGCCATCATCGTCTGAAGGTTAGCCACGCGAGTGTAGTTGCAAGAACGAGCGAGAGCCCTTGGGAGCTCTATGCCTGGAAAGAGTGTCTTCCTATGTATGAGATCGAGCAAGTTCATGAGCAAGCTTCGGTAGATGTTCTACATCCCCTTTCAATCGCGCAGCTGGGTATATGGTTTGCGCAAGTGCTTGATTCCTCCAGCCCTATTTTTAACGTCGGTGAATGTCTGGAAATATTTGGGCCAGTGGATGAAGCGTACTTCGAAGCTGCCGTCAGGCAGGCGGTGCGGGAAATCGATGGCCTTCGGGTTCAGTTCGTTGTAACCGGGCAAGGACCCATGCAGCGCATTGCCGAGAATCCTCATTTTGAAGTCGTATCGCTTGATTTTAGTCATGAGCCCGATCCACGCGCGTCTGCTATCCAGTGGATGAAAGACGATATTCTCAAGGCTCCCAATCCTTTGGGGGAAACGCTCTTCAACTTCGCATTGTTGCGCTGCTCTGAAAACCATTTCTTCAAGTTTCACAGGTATCACCATCTCGTTGCCGATGGCGTGAGCGTGCTTTTGGTGGCGAACAGGATCGCATCGATTTATGCCTTGCTTCTCGAAGGGAAAACTCCAGCGGATGAGAGCACTCCCTCTTGGCTCGACCTGCTGGCCGACCAAGATAAATACCGGCAGTCGTCCCAATATGAGCGGGATCGCGACTATTGGAAAAAGCAGTTGGAGGGGCGCTCGGCAGTCGAAACATTTTCCGGCAAGCCTCCGGCCCGGAGCCGGAGTTTTATCCGTTGCGCAAGCGATGTCCCCGCTGCTCTTGTCGAAGGGCTGCGCGCGATGGCCGGCCTCCATCAAGTAAGCCTTCCGCAATTGATCACAGCCGCGGGCGCGCTTTATCTCCACCGTTGGACGGGCGCACAGGATCTGACTCTGGGGATGCCGGTGGTCGGCCGGATCGGTCAAAAGATGCGCCGTATTTTTGGAAACACAACCAACGTGTTGCCCCTGCGGCTGCGCATCAATCGTGGGGATACACTCGCCACCGTTCTACTGCACGTTGCGCAACAGACCCGCACCGCCCTACGCCACCAGTTGTATCGCGCGGAAGATTTACGCCGGGAACTAGGTTTGCATCCGCACGACCCCGAGGTATACGGCCTTGTCGTAAATGTTGAGCCTTTCGATTACAGCCTGCGCTTTGGCGGCCACCTGACTCATCAGGAAAATGTGGCGGCCGGTCCTGTTGACGACTTCTCCATTGTTGCCTTCGATCGCTTGCGGGGCTCCGACATGAAGCTGTATTTCAATGCCAACCCCGAGCACTATTCGCCCGCCGAGCTTTCAGGGCATGCCCACCGCTTTCTCCGCTTCATGGAAACGATGGTTCAAGCTGAGCCGGAGACTGAAATAGAGCAGCTCGAAATATTGTCTCTGGAGGAGAGGCAGCAGTTGCTGGAAGGGTTCAATGCCAGCGGACATGAGGTCGATCGCGATGCCACATTCCCAAGCTTGTTCGAGGCGTGGGTGGAACGTGCTCCCCAGGCCGAGGCCGTGGCGTTTCGGGACAGTAAGCTCAGCTATGCCGAGTTGAATGCGCAAGCCAACCGCCTGGCCCACTATCTCATTGCCCAAGGTGTTGGTCCAGAGTCTCTGGTAGGCGTGGCCCTCGATCGCTCCTTTGCAATGGTGGTCGCCCTGATCGCCATTCTGAAGGCGGGCGGGGCCTATCTGCCCCTGGATCCCAACTACCCGCAAGCGCGTCTGGCC
>Ga0070734_10000333_pt1 | contig 109162 bp, 92 predicted proteins | sample Coa_R1_8_FD_66444 | JGI IMG/M metagenome (GOLD analysis project Ga0070734, IMG submission 66444) | Surface soil microbial communities from Centralia Pennsylvania, which are recovering from an underground coalmine fire - Coalmine... | ecosystem: Environmental > Terrestrial > Soil > Unclassified...
GCCGCTGCCCGGATGCAGCGCCAGCACCGACGCGCCCATCAGCCCGCGCCGCGCCCATTCCTCCTCGGCCCAGGCGAGCGCTTCCGGCGCGAGCGCCAAAGGTGGCAAGGTATCGGGCGCTGTCTCGCCAATGATCGAGGCCAGCGTGCCCAGCAAATAGTCAGCCGCGTGGATACGCACCCCAGCCGGTGGGCGGCCTGGTGCGCACAGCACCTGGGGAATGCCCAGCGCGCGCAGATTGCGCGTTGCCTGGCCGTCGCCGTCGCGCATCCACAGCACCGCCAGGCTCGTCCCTGCCAGCATCTGCCGCGCCTCTGGCGAATGAATGCCCTCCTCGGCAAACAGGTCCGCCCAGCACAGAGCATCGAACGAGGCCACCTCATCGGCCAGCCCGCCATCACGCGCCAGCGCCAGAGCAGGCACGTTGCCAATCACGACCAGCCGGGCCGCCGGAAACGCGCGGCGCAGCGCCGCCAGCGCCGGAAAAGCCAGCAGCGTATCGCCCAACGCCCCTGGCCGAAAAACCATTACCTGCACCATGCCTGCTGCCTCACTTCTGCCCTTGAGTCGAGCGGTCTTGATTTGCTATTACCTTATACGAGAAGATCATCACAGAATCATCATGTCACCCTGGAGAGCGCAGCGCTCCAGAAAGGCCAGCCGCCATGAGCAGTAATAGCACACCCCCAGACGCCAAAAACAGCACACCTCCCGATGACAATCGCCCGCAAGAGCGCAAGCAGCCACCGCAGCGCTGGCGCGACGCCATCGAAGAACAGATTCGCGCGGCCCAGGAACGCGGCGACTTCGATAACCTGCCAGGCGCGGGCAAACCGCAGCGCATCGACGACAATCCCTATGCCGGTGATCGCGCCCTGGCCTTTCATCTGCTCCAGCAAAACGACCTCTTGCCCCAGGAGCTTGATCTGGGGCGCGAAGTCGATGCCGACCTGGCGCGAGCTGAGGCGCTGCTAGCCGAACTGCGCCGCGAGCGCCAGTGGCTGCTCAACCGCCCCGCGTTCTCCAGAGAAAGAGCGCGGGCCACCTATGCTCGCATGCGCGAAGAATATGCCGCGCGCTATGCCGAGGCGCTGCGCCAGCTTCGCAGCAAAATACTCTCGCTCAACATCATCGCGCCCTCTACGCTGCACCGGCCCGTCATCGACGTAGAGGCCAAAATGCGCGCCTTTTATCAGGAGTTTCCGCCCGTATAGCCACAGCGCCCTGGCCCTGACACGCTCAGATTGACGGCTCGCCCAGGGGACGGCTATACTGCCAGAGAGAAGATATGCCTTCCTGGACGTGCCTGGCTTTTCAGAAGGGACCACAACGATGTTCACGCTCAACGACGAGCAACGCGAAATGCAAGAGGTGGCGCGGCAGTTCGCCCAGCGCGAACTGGCTCCCCACGCCGACGAATGGGACGAGCGCGGCTATTTTCCCGGCGAACTCTTCCCCAAGATGGCCGATCTGGGTCTGGCTGGCATGCTCGTGCCCGAAGAAGTCGGCGGCGCGAACCTGGGCCGCCTGATGACCGCTGTCGTCCTCGAACAACTGGCGGGCGCCGACCTTACCACCGCCGTCTGGCTTTCTGTGCATAACATGGTCACCGGCCTGATCTATCGCTTTGGCAACGCCGAACAGCACCAGCGCTGGGTCGCGCCCATGACGGCTGGCAAGCTGCTGGGCGCATTCTCGCTCAGCGAGGCGGGCGCTGGCTCCGACGCTGCCGCCCTCACCACCAGCGCCCGACGCGACGGCGATCATTATATCCTCAACGGCTCCAAAATGTGGGTCACCAGCGCGGGCGTCGCTGATATCTATGCCGTCATGGTCAAGACTGATCCCACGGCAGGGGCGCGCGGCATCACCTGTCTCATCGTCGAAAAAGGCACGCCCGGCTTCCGCATCGGCAAGATCGAACACAAAATGGGCATGCACGGCTCGCCCACCGGCGAACTGCTCTTCGAGGATGGTCGTGTGCCCGTCGCCAACCGGCTTGGGGCGGAGGGCGAGGGCTTCAAGATCGCCCTTTCATCGCTGGACGGCGGGCGTATCAACATTGGCGCAACGGCCACCGGCCTGGCAGGCGCGGCGCTGGACGTGGCCGCGCGCTACGCCCAGGAGCGCCAGCAGTTTGGCCGAGCTATTGGCGCGTATCAAGGCGTGCAGTTCATGCTTGCCGACATGGCAATGAAAGTCGAGGCAGCGCGGCTGCTGGTCTATCAGGCCGGAGCCAGAGCCGACGCGAACGACCCCGCTATGACCTACTACGCCGCCATGGCAAAATGCTTTGCCACCGACGCCGCCATGCAGGTCACCACCGATGCCGTGCAGGTGTTGGGCGGCGCGGGCTACGTGCGCGATTGGCCGGTGGAACGCTATATGCGCGACGCCAAGGTCACGCAAATCTTCGAGGGCACCAACCAGATTCAGCGCGTCGTCATCGCCCGCCAGATGCTGGGCAAGATCGCCACCGAAGGCATGCGGTGAAGACAGCATGACGCAGCGCTACCTGGGCAGCCAGAATCCCGAAGAAATCGCCCGGCTGGAGGCACAGCAGCCGGGCGTGGCCGAAGCGCTGCACCAGGCGTTGGCCTGCTGCTCCTTGCCACCCAGGCCGCGCGTGTTGGAAGTTGGCTGCGGCACCGGCATCCTCACCGCCGCGCTGGCCGCCGCCCTGCCGACTGCGCCGATCACGGCCATCGACCTGGACGAGCGTCTGCTGGCTGTGGCACGCAAGCGTTGCCCAGAGGCGCGCATCCGCTTCGAGCGCCAGGATGCCGCCGCGCTGCCCTATGCCACGCGCAGCTTCGATCTTGCTATCTGCCGCTATGTCTTGATGCACCAGGAAGCGCCGCTGGCCGTGGTCGGCGAGATGCACCGTGTCGTCGATCTAGGCGGCTCGGCCATTGCCTTCGAGCCGGATTGGGCCGCGCGGGCCATCTATCCGCAGAGCGACGGCGAAGCGCGCCTCATCGAGCTAGCCATCGCTGCGCGGCGCTACGGCTGGCCCGATGTGTTAATTGGCCGCAAGCTCTTTGCCCTCTTCCGCCAGGCGGGCTTTCTGCCCGTCCACATCCTCGCTTCGACCACCTGCCAGACGGCAGATGACGTGCAAGCCGCGAGCGGGGGCAGCATGGCAAACAATCTGGCGCAGCTTATGGAACCAGGCCGCAGCTTCTTTCTCCGGCACAACCTCATCTTGCCAGAAGCCTTGGACGATGCGCTGCGCCAGGTGGAAGCGCTGCCGCGCCAGCGCGACTATCTGCTCGCCAGCATCGAATTCACCGCCATTGGCGAAAAAAGCGCGCCGCCGCTCGGCAGCGCCAACGACTACCTGCCCACATAAAAGCGCCAGGGACAAAACCATCGATGATGGTTTTGTCCCTGACCGCATGGCGTCTTCAGGTATCAGTCTGTTCAGCAAACGATTTCAGCCTCACAGTTGATACACCTCGACCGAATACGTCAGCCCGGTTTGCGTCGTGCCCTGGGAGGTAGTTAGCCAGATAGCCTGTTTGCCATCCGCTGTGGTCACCTGGATGGACTGCACATTGCCGGAGAACGCCGGAGTCACCTTATGCCAGCTTGCATCGCCGCTCTTCCAGGCATAGAACGTAACCGTCGCGGTCTTGTTTTGCAAGCCAGCGAAAGCGTAGAGCAAGGAACCATCCGTGAGGATGCCCTGCGGTACACCTCCCGGGTCTGCCGACCCGGTGGGCAAGCCCTGCGTAGGCGCAGCTTGCCAGGTCTTGCCGCCATCCGCGCTCACTTGAATGGCCGCTGGCGAAGCAGGTCCGCCGCCGACGCCCGACCGGGGCAACGTGCTGCCGCCGCCCATCAGCGTCGGCATATTGATATAGAGCAGCGGCGCGCCAGTGCTGCCCTGCACCACCACCATGCCTTCATCGGTATTGCCCGGCAGCGTACCCACCTGCGACCAGGACGCCCCAGCGTCATCGCTGCGCCAGAGCGTCAACGTTTCGCCGCCACCCGCGCTGCACGTGATCGATGAGGTAATCGCAAAGACCGTCGAGCCAGTGGGCGCAGGCGCAATATCACAGATATAGCCGTTTTGGCTCAGCCCGTTATCGATAAACTGCCAACTGCTGCCGCCATCGTTGCTCTCAACCAGCCGCCCGCCAGCCTCACCCTCAAGCTGATTCTCCTGGCTGTACGGACCCCAGACGGCATACAGACGGCTGCCCTGGGGACGCAGCACGTTATTGCCCATGAACTGGCTAATCGCCTCATCCAGAATCGCCGTATCGCCCACAATTCCCCCTCCAGGGATTTGCACCTGGCTCCAATGCGTGCCGCCATCCTTGCTGACGTATTGAAGCGCGCACACATCCTGTCCGCCAGAAAGCGTGCTATCGGCGGTTAATGTGCTGACCTGGCAGCCCGTGCCAACGCGCGAGCCGGTCACCGTCAGAAAAACTGACTGCGCGTCCACCGGGCTGAGGAAAATCGTGGGTGGAAACTGATCGGATGCCTTTCCGGCTGGCAGCGGGAAGGTCTTCCAGCTTTTGCCCGCGTCATCCGTGCGCGCCAGCACCAGTTGGCCTGCCGATGTGGTTCGCAGTTCATAGACCACCTCGGGGGTGCTCGGCGCAATCAGCGGCGGCACCGGCTGATGCGCCAGCGTCGCCAACGGGGTAAACAGACTGGGAGGGATGATGTTAGGGGGTGGAGTTCCCTTGGAAGAAGTGCCTGTCTGCGTTGTGGTGTGCCCACCGGCAAAGCCGTGGAACAACATCACAAACAGCGCCACAATGGCAGCAAGGCTCACCACCGCCAGCGCGACTCTTAAACGTCCACGAAACATACTATCTGCTCCATTCGTTGGGGAAAGCAATCGGAATCGGCTGCTCCGCCTCGCGCCAGAGGCGCGAAACGGGGCAGGACGCTGCTGGTTCTTCAGCGCGTCCAGGCGCTGTTCAAGGCGCTCGGTGGAGGGCAGCCCGGCGCGCCAGGCCGCGCCGTCATCGATCAAACGGCGTTGCAGGGCATCATAGGCTGGCCCCAGCGGCTCCATATGATTCGGCTGTTCTTGTTCGTCAGCCATGGTACATATCTCCCTTCCTATCGTGGAAGGAGGACTGATCTTCTGAGGCGCTCAGGTGTTCGCGGAGCAAGGCCAGCGCCCGGCGCAGGCGCGTGCGTACAGTGGCAGGCGGCACGCCAAGCGCCGCCCCCACCTCGCTGGCATCCATGCCAACGTAATAGCGCAGGGCCACCACCACCCGATACTCGGGGGCAAGCTGCTGAAGTGCCGCCCGCAGATCAAGCGCCGCCGTGTGATCACTCGCGCCGGGATCATCGCCAATCGTGGCAACCAGATCATCGGCCTCGGCGGCATCAAGCGGCTCCATCAGACGGCGGCTCGTGCCAAAACGCCCGCGCTGCCAGTCCCGGCAGACGTTGACCGTAATCCGCAGGAGCCAGGAACGAAAGGCTGCTGTATCGCGTAGACTGGGCCAGGCTTGCCAGGCCCGCGTCAGCGCCTCCTGTGCGGCGTCTTCGGCATCGGCCACTCCCACGAGCGCCGCCGCGACCCGCAGCATCGTCGTCATGTGCAGCGGCGCCAGGGCCGCAAAATCATCGCAATCGCGCGGATTGCTCATCGGTTGCACACTCGACTGCCGGAATTGCACGCGCTGCACCACCTTTCCATCCATGCTCCTTCGTGAATAGCTTTCCAGCGCTGGGTGGATGTCATCCATACACTAAGACGAAACCACAGTCGTCAAGTGTTTTGCCTTCCCCAACCTGGTCAGATAGAGCAGAGGACAGCAGCATATGAGAGGATAGCGCGGCAGAGCGCAGGCAGCAACAAGCAGAAGCCGCGCCCCCTGCCAGGCAGGAAGCGCGGCCCGCGTTAAAGCGTGAGACAGAAAACGAGCGGCTAGGAAAGGGTGAACTGATACACCGTTGACGAGCCAATATCCGAAATCCAGAGCACCCCAGAGGCAGCGAACTCGATATTATAGAAGCCCACACCGCCCGGAATCGTCCACTCATTGATGAAGGGGTAAGCCGCCGTCAGCACCAGTTCGCCAATCTGGGCGGTGCCATCGTTCTCAAAGAAGAGATTGCCATACCTGTCAAAGCGCATATCTTCGGTATTCTTCGCCAGGCCCGTATGCGGCAGTTGATATTCCACAATGCCCTGCGAAACCGTCGTCGACGTGCCAACCGACGTGCCCGGCTCCGTCGTCTTCGTCGGATTGGTCGGGTTGCCCGGCGCAGCCTGCTGCGGCGTGATCGACGCGCCAGGCCGCGAAACCATGGGCGTGACATGCGTCGTCACCCCACGCGCCAGATTCGGGAAGAGATGCGCAATCTTATCAGCCGAATGTTCCGAAAACCAGATCGTTCCATCGGAGGCCGCCAGCACGCCCGCCGGGCGGCTGTTCGGCGTCGGCGACGTATATTCTGTAATCGTATTGGCAAAAGGATTCAGCTTGCCGACAATGTTGGTGGCCTGCTCGGCAAACCAGAGGTTGCCGAAGGGGTCCACATTGATCTCCTCCAGTTCAGCGCCCGCCGTTGGCACCGCCCAGAGCGTCATCACACCGCCTGCCGTCAGGCGGCCCACAAAGCCGCCCGTCGCGTCGGTAAAATCGACCACGTTAAACCACTTATTGCCCTGGCTATCGATCTCGATAAAGTCCGGGCCAACTGCCCCGCCCTCCGACGCCACCGGAATAGCAAACTCATGTTCCTGACCGGTCACCGGATTCAACTCAGCGATAGCCGGGCCAGTAAACTCCGTGAACCAGATATTGCCCACGCTATCAATTTTGACAGACCCAGGAAACGCATTTGGATTTGCCAGCGTATACACTTTCAGCTTGCCAGTAAGGTGATTAATCGTCCCAATCGTTCCAGGGCCAGCAGAAAACCATGGATTGCCAGAGCGATCTACCGTAATGCCCTGCGTATTGCCACCATTGGGGGTCACGCTGTAACTGGTGTAATGCGCGGAAGGCGTGGCGGCCTGTGCCACCGGATGAGCCGAAGCAAACAGCGCCAGCACGGCTGCCAACACCACCAACCCACTCAACCTGCCCCACCGCCTGGTTTCTGCTCTCATCGTTGCGACCAAAAAACGGCTCCTCTCGACAAATACTCTTGACGCTTCGTCCAGAAAAAGGCTGGGCTTACCAGATAAAATATACCTCAAATCGGAGCAGGGAATCTAGCCTCCCTGCTTCTCCTCATCTGCCGTTAACTTCCCCGAGCCGCGACCCACCCCACTCAGCGGCGGTTCCGGCATGCCCGGGACGCCAAGCGTTACCCGGCTCCCGCCGCTTCTGGCCGCCGCGTCCAACTCAGCCGTCAAGTGGCGGCTCCCAATCGCCGCCAGTTGGGCGCGATGCTCGGCCTGGGCAAAGCGCGTCGCCTGCTCTTCAATATCCGCGCGCTGCTGCCGCGCCGTGCGCACCATCAGGTGCAGCACGGCAACGACTTGCGCCATCTGGCGCTGGGCAGGCGAAAGCGTGGCAAACTGCTGCTCCAGCGCCTGGGCAATCCGCTCCAGTTCCGTTGCCATGCGCTCCAACGCCCCAGCCGTGCCGCCGAGCGCCGCGCCTTCATTCGTAATAAAGCGGCCCTGCTGCACCACAATCTCGGATAGCTCGCGCGATGCCTGGCGCGCCTGGTCCAACTGGAGCAGCCCGGCACTCATCTCTTTCAGCCGGGCGCGCAGGTGCGAGAGCGCGATAGCCACCCCATCCAGCGGCGTATTGGTCGGCTTGGAAAGCGCCAGCAGCGCGCGGTCATCGTTCATCGCCAGCCCCTGGGCCGCCTCAATCACCAACTGAAGCGCCTGGTCGAGCCGCGCGTGCGCCAGGTTCGCCCGGTTCAGGTTCGACAGCCGGTCCAACATCAGATTCAGCGTGCCAGCGATGGGAAACAATTCCCCCGTTTCAATGTGGGCGCGGGCCGACGTATCGCCGCGCGCCACCCGCGCGTGGACCTCTTTCAAGTGCTCGATGTCGCGTTCCAACTGCTGAGTACGCTCGGCAAGCAGTTGGCGCTGTTCTTCAGCAATCCGCGTGGCCTGCGCCAGTTCTTCGGCGCGGCGCTGCTCCAACCGCAGCAGTTGCGCATTTTCCAGCACCGTGATGACCAGCCGCGCCAACACCAGCACCACCAGACCAAAGCTGACCATAAAAGGGATGAGCAATCCGTTGCGACCGGCAGGCATGATGGCCGCTCTGGTCACAATCAAAGCGCTGGCCGCCAGCGCCGTAATAAAGGGAACCAACAACCAGAAGATTCCCACTGCCTGATCTGCTGAAGGGGGGTCGCTGGCTACTCTCCTGATCGCGCCCGACATTGGCCCACTTGCCGCCTCTTGCTGGGCCATACGCCAGCGTATCAACCCGGCCAGCCCAAAGAGGAGGTAACACACAATCCAGAATGTATCAGGAGGGCTGCCAGCCTGATAGGAGTTCGACAGGCCAAGATACGCATACCAGGAGTCCGCGAGAATCAAGGCCACCACCGAGGCGATCAAGATACGCAGCGCGGCACGCCCGGCATCGCGGGAACCTTGCCGTACAACCACCACTGCCAGGCCAAACAACAGCCCCAGATCGCCCACCGGATAGGCCAGATTGGTTGCCTTCCCAAGACCAGATTCCGCGCTGCTGCTGTAAAGAGGAGCCAGAAGAAAATACCAGGAAAGCGCCGTACCCGCCGCCATCAAGAGCATGCTGTCCAACACCACTTTGGCGCGCGCAACGCTCGGCTGCCCACGACGTGAAACGCCTGGCAAGAGCGCCAGCGCCAGAAAGAAGAAAGGATATTGCAGGAGATAGAAGAGATCAGTCCAATTCGGAAAGGGAGCCGCAGTCGGGTCAGCTTTATAGATGATCTGGTCGTTGATCGCCCACATATTCTGCGCAAGCGCATAAAAGAGCATGGCGAGCGTGAACATCAACCAGGCCAAGGCCCCTGGCCTGCGTGTGCGGTACAGCGCCAGGCTGGCTAATCCCAGAGGAACCCATTCCACCCAGGAAAGCGCAGCACGCAGCCAATCGGTCGAAGCCACCAGAAACCCAGGCTTCAAAACCGTCATCACCAATTGATAGATGATGATCAGCAGAGAGATGAACACCACGCCTTGAATCAGGCCGTCGCTCATCACCCAGTCAATAAGTCGGCGCTGCCCCACAGCGGGCACGGGCGCGCCTGGCGGCATCTGCCAGCGGGCGCTGGATGCGGGGGCGTTCATGCCCGTGGCTGAAGGCCCCGACTTCTGGGAAAGCCGCCACTCGCTGCCAGCCGCGGGCTGCTCTGGGGAAGACATCTCAGGAGGGCCAGGTGATGCTGCCTGGTCAGGAGACCAACCGTCTTTGGCGTTCCACATGATGATCCTCCAGCCGTTGACCCCTTCCGTAAAGGAAGGGGAACCGCCTTTTTTGATCTGCTCAAGATGCCTCGCTTCATGCAGCCTGCTTCCAAGAAAGCAATACTATAGCGGCCTTCCCCCTTTGTCAAGTATTCCATAGCTCGAACAGCCTCATCAGGCTATCTCTGCCGCAAAAAGTATGGCGCGATTCTTTCTTCGTGCACCTTTGGATGCCCGGTTCCGGCACAAGATTTGCTACTCCATTGCTCTGGGCAAATGGCAGTTCCTCACACCTCCCAGGCGCAGCGGCACCGGGGAGACAGCGCTGGGAGAAAGAGAGGCAGGCATGCAGCGGCAAGGAGAGCGCATCACGCGCCCCCAGGCAGGCGGTGAGTATCACAGAGGGCAGACGCCCATCCCAAATCCAGGCTCAGGGCCAATCGTCACCAATTCCCCATTCCAGGCTTTCCCCCTCCCAACGCCTGGCACGAGCGACGACGAACTCCCTCCCATCTATGCAGACGACGACCTGCCCAACGGCCTCCAGGAAGCCCATATCACCGCCATCCTGCGTTCTATGGCGCTCGGGCATCTCTTCCTGGGGGCAGCCCTGGCGCTGGGTGGCGTCATCATCGAAATTCTGTTACAGCAGCCCGCGTTCTTTGGGCTGGCTGCCAGCGGTGGCATGCTCGGCGCGTGCGGACTGATTACCCTCCTCGCCATCCAGCGCCAGCGGTCCGGGCAATCGCCGCTGGCGTTCTATCTCTTGCCATACGCCGATTTTGCGATTGTCGGGCTATGGCTGCTGCTGTTTGGCGTGACCGGACCAACCGCCCTCTTCTACGCCTACGTGGTCATCAGCGCCGCCCTGCTGTTGGGCAGCCGCCACGCCATCGCCCTCACCGCCATCTCAGGCGCGACCATCCTGGCGATCAGTCTGGAACAAACGCGGGGGCAGGTCACGCCAGCCATCACCCTCCCCGGTGCGGGGCAAATCGCCTTCACCATCGCCTCAACCACGCTGGCGCTGGCGCTGATCGCCTATGTCGCCCGGCTCTTTAGCCTGAACCTGGACCGCTTCATTGCCCAGACCAATCGACAAAGAGAGGACCTGCTTCACATACGCCGGTTCATGGCCGAGCGGCAGGAACAGGTTCAGGCAGATATAGAAAACCTGAGCAACACCTATGTGCGGTTCATCTCAGGCGATACCAAGGCGCGCATCCTGGTGCCCACCCCCAAAGGTTCGCTGGCATTTGCCAGCCACCTGCTCAATACCCTGCTGGAACAATTGGAACGCCACCAGCACGCCGCAGCCGCGCACTTGCGCCTGGAAGAGCGCATCGGCGAACTGAGCCAGGCGCTGGACCGCCTGACCACCGGAGACATCACCGGCCTGCACATCATCGGCAACGCCACCGGCACTCCACTGGATACGCTGACCCTGGCGCTGGGGCGCGTGGGTCGTCAACTGCTCGCAGCGCAGCAAGCCCTCAAACAAGCCATTGGTGGTTACACCGCTGTGTTGGGGCTAGCCTCCGATCTTTCCTCGCTGCGCCAGACCCTGAGCGCCACCGACAGCGCGCTGCGCGATATCCAAAAACGGTCCGACCAGAGCGCAGGCCATCTGCACACCATGCTCGAAAACAAGGGCGATTCCACCGAACGACCCATCCTGCATGAAATGGAACTGGGCGCGCACCAGCAAATCTCTGGGGCCGAACTGCTCCGCGCCAGGCTTGGACACATCGGTGTCCAGATGCAATCCATCGAAACCGAACTGCGCCGCATCACTGAAAGCATGGAGCAGCTTACCAGAACCTCGCGCCCGCTGCGCGCCGAGCAGGCCAGCGCGCCAGCCACCCCCCAATCTCGCCCAGACAGCGCCTCCAGGAACGTACGCGAGCACGCGTCTTCAGCTTCGCCCGCTCCGGCGCGTTCGCCTGGCAATCCCGCCAGGGGCGCTGACGCCTTGCCTCGCCGCTTTACTGGCCCGCTCATGCCGCCTGGGCGGCAGCCCGCAGAAAAACTCAACGCCTGGCAAATCCCGCTCGGACACACAGAAACGGAGGCCAACGGCCCCCAGCAATAGCGCCGGACACCAACCAGGACGCAGAGAAACATGAGTCATCCCGAATTTTTTGCCAGACAGACCTTCTGCCAGCAGGCGAGTCTGCTGGAGAGTGCAGAAGCCCATGGGAGCGCCGCCTTCCAGGCGGCCAAACGCTGGCCTGTCGCACCGGAGCACGCTGGAGGGCCGCCCTCGCGGCAGCGCGGCGCTGGCCGCCTTCCAGGCGGCGCTCCGAAAGCTGACGCCGCGCTGGGCTTGGCCCCCCAATATTCGGGATGACTCATGTTTCAGCAGATACCGATTACAACGAGAAGTTGCTCTGGCCGCCAGCTTGTGTCGCGCCCTCGGGGGCTGGCGGATGATACGTCATCGACTGAATGCCGACGCGCCCAGGGCCGGTGAAGCGGTTCAATGTAATCGAAGCGCCCGCCACCAGATTGCCCAGCGCGCCCAAAAAGCCGCCGCGTGTCGAACTGGCAATCGAGGTCGTCGTCATCTGCACCGAGGCGTCCTTCCAGACCCACGCGCCCGGCTCCACGTCCAGCGTCTCGCCCGGCGCAAGCTGCTTCTCGAAGTGATTGCCATAGGCATGAATAATCACCACACCCTCACCCTGCTGGCCGGTAAATTGATCGACAAACAACCCCGTCCGGCTGAAGAGGACATTGGCCGCGCCCTTCACGAACGTGAAACCGTAATTCACATTGCTGGAGGCGCACAAAAACTGATGCTCGCGTACATCAATCGTCTGGCCTGGCTGCAAACGCAGGGCGACAACCTGCCCAGGCGCCTCACGCGAAAACGCGATATTGCCTGGCCCCTGCGCCGTGCTGATAAAAACCTGCAACCCCGCAAAGAAGCGCTTCCCCGCGCCCTTCAGCCCCGAAAAGCCGATATTGACGCCCGGATGTTTCCACAACAAGATATGATGCTCGAAATAGATCGTCTGCTGCTGGCCCAGTTCCACGCTCACCGCTGGCACCACCTGGCCCTCGATCTTGATGCGCATATCACCGATCACAATCGGTTCGTCGGGGTTGTGCAGTTCAAGCTGTGGCTCATTCGGGGCCAGCGCGCCACCATAGGCAGCCTGATATTGCCCTCCAAACGCCTGCCCTGGAGGCGGCCCATAGCCACCCCCACCAGCCGGAGACGGCGCATATCCCCCAGATGGCTGCGCACCTGCAACCATGGGGTTCGGATTGCCACACACCCCACAGAAGCGCGCATTATCGGCCATCTGATTGCGACAATTTGGACAGATCACAACACATTCTCCCTCGTTCGCCTGGCTTCCAGGCCAGACGCCTAAACAGATAGCCGACCAACATTGGTCGGCTGCACGTGTGTGCCCATATGCTCATCATATCATGCCACTGGCGACAGAGGGAAGCGGATGTGCTCCGCCAGCCTAGAGGACAAAGCTGTCGGCCAGCGGATTGCGCCCATTATTGTTGCCGTTGCCATTGGTGGCAGGCTTGTCAGGCGTGAACAACGGTGCGCTCGTCGCGGGGCTGGGTGGCGGCGTCATACCAGAAGAGAAGCTGCCGGAGACTGCCCCCAGATTTAACTGGCTAATCTGGTTATTGAGTTGACTAATCTGATTAGCCGCCGGAGACTGCCCCAAAGCGGCCAGCCCATTCTGGAAGGCCGGGTCCGACGCGCCGCTAGCAAGCTGAATCGTCTTGCCTTCAATGACCACAGCGATACCAATGCCACGCCGGAGTTCCGCTAGTTGACGCCGCAGCTCCCGATTCTCCGCCTCCAGCGCATCCATCAGCTTCTTCTGCTGCAACAGCATCTCAGCAATACTTTCAAAACCTGCGCTTGCGCGATCCATTGTTCAACCCCTCCTGCATATCTGCTCATGCCGTATGATACGGCGTATAAGGAGCATCTCGCGGCTCCTGCGCCCTCGCATCCACCTGCCTTGCCGCCCATACTTTGCCTAGCTTCTTTCCATCAGTCACTGGGCATATTGTACGTCATCCATTCTTCTGGAGCAATGGTCCATAGTCCAGAAGTACTAGACCAGCCAGGCATCTTGCCTCCTGGCGTCGGGCGCGCTGCCTACGCCAGCAGCGCTTGCACCCGGTCCCAGATCACCCCGGCCACATCAGCCTTGGGCAACACCGCCAGGTCTTCCACCTGCCCGCCGCGATGCAGCAGCCAGACCTTGTTCGTGGTCGTGCCAAAGCCACTGTCCGCCCGGCTGACATCGTTTGCCACCAGCAAATCCAGTCCCTTGGATGCCAGCTTGGCGCGCGCATATGCCTCAAGATTGGTCGTCTCCGCAGCGAAGCCCACGCGCACCAGCCGACGGCTTGCGCCTTGCCTGAGCGCTTCGTCCACATCCGCCAGAATATCGGGATTGCGCACCAGTGTCAACGCCATCCCTCCGCTGCCCGGCTCTTTCTTCATCTTCTCCGCCGCCGGATGCTCCACGCGATAGTCGGCCACCGCCGCCGCCATCACCAGCGCCTCAGCCGAGTCTCCCGGTCCAGCGCCCGCAGCGGCTGGCTCACTGCCAGGCGCTCTCAGCCCCAGCGCGGCCAGCACAGCGGCGCGCATCTCCAGCGCCGTCTGCACGCGCACCATCTCCACGCCATAAGGCGGGGCCAGGCCCACCGGCCCCGAAATCAACGTCACCCTGGCCCCGCGATCACGCGCCTCCTCCGCCAGCGCGTAGCCCATCAGCCCCGACGAGCGATTGCCGATGAAGCGCACCGGATCAATCGGCTCCTGCGTGCCGCCAGCCGTCACCACCACGCGCCGCCCGGCCAGCGGTCCCGCGCGGCCCAGCGCCTGACGAATCGCCTGCACCAGCGTCTCTGGCTCAGGCAGGCGTCCGGCGCCCACCTCGCCCGAAGCCAGCGTGCCTACCTCCGGCTCGACAATCATCGCGCCGCGACTGCGCAGCGTGGCAAGGTTGGCCTGCGTCGCCGGATGCCGATACATAGCCTGCTCCATGGCAGGCGCAACGAGCAGCGGCGCCGTTGTCGCCAGCGCCACCGCGCCCAGCATGTTATCGGCCATGCCATGCGCCAGCTTCGCAATCGTGTTCGCCGTCGCCGGAACAATCACCAGCAGGTCGGCCTCGCGCCCCAGTTCGATATGCCGCGCCGCAGCCTGGCCGGTTGGCTCCCACAAATCAGCATAGACCGGGCGATGACTGAGTGAACTAAAGGAAAGCGCGCTGACGAATTCGCTGGCGTGCTCGGTCATGATCACATCGACCAGCGCCCCGGCTTTCTGAAGCTGGCTCACCAGGGCCACCGCCTTAAAGGCGGCGATGCCCCCGCACACCCCCACCACCAGGCGTTTGTTGTGGAGTACCTGCTCCATTGCGTCCCACGTTTCTATCTCTAAGCAATCAGCATACCAGGTAAGAAGACGAACAACCTTGCCGGGCAAAAATCAGCCGCAAGAAGTTCAGGGCCAGCCAATGCCAAAGACCACCACAGTTATCAGGATGGAGATAGCCGCGCCCACCAGCACCTGCGGCCAGGTATGCTTGCCCAGCACCACGCGCGACCAGCCAATCAACGCCACGCCAATCATCAGCGGCAGCGCTTGCGCGCCATAGAGCAGGGCCATCACCGTGGCAGCCCCCGCCGCGCCGCCCGCGTGAATGCTCACCTTCCAGCGCAGCGTAATCAACAGCGCCACCGTCCCACCAATCAGCGTCGAAATCAGCAAGATCAGCAGCAGATGCGGCGCGCCCAGCATCCACAAGACCATCAGCCCCACCACGGTAATGCCCAGCGCGATTACCATCGGCCAGGGGCGTTCGTGCCGCAGGTCCAGGTCAAGATTGCCTACCCGTCCTGCGCTGACGGCCACCGCCAGCAAGATCAGCGGCCCCACCGTGACAAAAGCCGCTGCCAGCGCGGCCCAGCCAAGCGTAGGCCAGACACGATGCGTCGCGTGCCAGGAGACAATCAGCAGCAGCAGTGCTGCCAACAAGAACGGGCTGCCAGCCAGGGAGACCCATTCGGCGGCACGCAGCGCCAGCGCCTCTCTTTTCGTGGTCATGCTTCTCCAACACCTGCATACAAAGGGACGCACTCCCTCTTCCAACGGAACCATAAGACACCGTGCTATGATGATATGCTTTCCAAGAGATGGTTTCAAGTGACCCCAAAATCGGGGGCGGATAGCTTCCCAGTTGAAGAGAAATTCGCTACAATAAACGCAAGGTTGGAAAGCAAGCAGGAATTTTGCAGAGGGAGCGGGTGCTGGCGATGGCGATCTCCATATTCATCAGCTATTCTCGGACCAACAGCGCCTTTGTGGACCGCCTTGAGGCAGACCTACAGGCGCGCAGCTTCCACGTCTGGGTTGACCGCCGCAAGCTGGAAGCCGGGCAAAACTGGATGGACGAACTGCAAAAGGCGATTGATCGCTGCCACATCCTGCTCATCGCGCTTTCTCCCGAGGCAGCCGAATCAAAGTATGTGCGCATGGAATATCGCTACGCCCAATCCCAAAACAAGATCATTCTTCCCCTGGAGTACCAGACGTGCCCAAAGGTTCCCATTGACCTCAACGGCATCCAATGGGTCGACTTCAAAGCCCACTACGAGCAAGGCTTGAGCGGCTTGCTGGTTGCACTCAGCCAGATCATGCCCGCTCCGCTCGTCCCACCAATCCGCCCGGCACAACTCACGCCGCCTCCAGCCGCCAAAGAGCCAGACCTGGTGAGAGCGCAGCCAGCGCCCCCTCCGCCAGACGCCGACCTGAATACCCTCTATCGAACAGGCGTGGCGGCAAAGGCCGAAGGCGATCTGGAGCGGGCGGCAGCGCTCTGGCAGCAAGTGCTTGATCGTGATCCCAACTTCGGGCGCAAAACGCTCGCCACCTTTATGGCCCAACTCCAACAACAACTACTGCCGCGTCGCATACAAAGGCTAAGAATACTGGCGCTTCAGGCACGAAAAGTGGGAGAATGGGGACAGGAAATTGGCGCGTGGCAAGCGCTGCTGGGGCTGGAGCCACAAAATGCTGAAGCAAAACAGGCTGTCAGTATCGCCCAGGTGAATCTCCAACACGCCTGGATGTATGAGAGCGCCGTTCAGTTTGCGCAGGAAGGACAACTTGCAGCAACTAAAGAACAACTTAAAATGCTCTTGCAGGTGGCTCCTGATTACAGCGACCCTGCCGGGTTAGCAGAAAAACTTGGTCTTTTCCCTCAGCTAAAGAAATCATATGTTGGTACAATGAAAACCAATAATAGTTCTCCATCTAATATAGAGTTTTTAGCAATTACCCAAAGTGGGGGTCTCGCAAAGGGGGATTTTGTTCACAGTTCTTCTGTGCGAAGTGTTTTTGAAGGCACAATCAACACTAAAGGTGATCTCGCTTTTATTGTTGCAAGTAAGAATTCTTTACAAAATTTGAAATTTGCTGGAAAAGTGCAACCTAACGGTTACCTTGTTGGCACATGGGAAAGTTTAGATATTGATGGACATGGTGGCAGTTGGGAGGCCAAGTAAACAACTGACGGCTTTGGCAATCCTTGATCTTAGGCGAGCGAGAACTGAAGAGAAGATAACACATCTAACGATAGGCAAGGCAGAGAGGCAAGGAACACACCATGAATAAAATCGAGCGCGTGAACGCCGCCGCGCGCGGCGAGCCGGTGGATCGGGTCCCGGCCAGCATGTGGGGCCACAGCTATTTGCGCGAATGGCAGCCTGAAGATGTGGCCCAGGCGATGCTGGAAAACTACCACGCTTACGACTGTGACTATATGAAGTTCAACCCGCGCGCCTCGTATCACGTCGAAGACTGGGGCGCGAAGCTCCAGCCATCGGGCGACGCCAACCGTGGCCCCAGCTTCCTTGCCACTCCCGTGCAGGAACAGGGCGACTGGCGACGGCTGCGCGCGCTCGACCCCAGCCGGGGCGCGCTGGGCGAGCAGCTTCAAGCGCTGCGCCTGATCGGCAACGACCTGAAAGGGCAGGCGTATTTCATCCACACCATCTTCAGCCCGCTCTCCGTCGCCAAATATCTGGTTGGCAACAAGTTCGAGCCGGTGCAAACCTCCATCGAAGACAACCCTGGCGCGCTGCGTCAGGCGCTGGAGGTCATCACCGAAACGTTCATCGCCTATGCCCAGGCCACGCTCGAAGCCGGAGCCAGCGGCATCTTTTACGCCACGACCGGCTGGGCCAGCACCGACAAGCTCACCCAGGACCAGTATCGCGCCTTTGGCGTCGACTATGACCTGCGCGTGATCGACGCCTTCAAGCACGCCCCCTTCAACGTGCTGCACAACTGCGGACAGCACATCATGTTCGACCTCCTGGCCGACTATCCCGTACATGCCATCAGTTGGGCGGCCACGCTGCCGGGCAACCCTGACCTGGCCGACGGGAAAACGCGCACCCGCAAAGCCGTCATGGGCGGCATCAGCGAAAAAACGACCCTCCTGAATGACTCGCCGCAGCAGGTGGCCGACGAAGCGCACGCCGCCCTGGAACTGACCGGCAGCCAGCGCTTCTTGCTGGCTCCTGGCTGCTCCATCCCGCCCGCCACGCCAAAAGCCAACCTGGAGGCCATCGTACAGGTCGTGCGCGGCGCATCGCCCACGTAAAGCAGGTATTGCAAAGGGGCAGCAGAGGCCAGCGCTGGCCTCTGCTGCCCCTTTGCAATGGTGCTACTCATCCAGATTCAACCCGCGCAAAAAGGCTTTCATGCCAGGGGCCAGATCGGGGCGTTTGAGCGCGTAGGCAACCGATGTCGTCAGCCAGCCCAGCTTATCGCCCATGTCGTAGCGCGTGCCCGTGAACTCATAGGCAAAGACCGACTGCATCCCCAGCAGCGCGTCAATCGCATCCGTCACCTGTACCTCGCCGCCGCTCCCCGGCTTCGTCTGCTCCAGTAGTGTAAAGATTTCCGGCGTCAGCACGTAGCGCCCCACAATTGCCAGGTCCGAGGGCGCGCGGTCAACGGGCGGCTTTTCCACCGTCTCGCTCACGCGCCAGGTGCGCTCAGCGACCTGCTTCCCCGAAATGATGCCATAGCGCGAAACGTGCTCACGCGGCACGTGCATCACCGCCAGCACCGACCCCTCGTGTTGCTCATACACATCCATCAACTGGCGCAGGCAGGGCGTTCCGGCATTCGTATCGATCAAGTCATCGGGCAGCATAACGCCAAACGGCTCATCACCCACCAGGTCTCTCGCCATCTTGATGGCGTGCCCCAGGCCCTGTGGCTTGGGCTGGCGGGTAAACGTCACCTGGGCCATATCCTCGATCTTCCGCAGCATCTCCAGCGTTTGGTGGTCGCCTTTTTGCTCCAGCATCCGCTCCAATTCGGGTGATGAATCAAAATGATCCTCGATGATACGCTTGGTACGGCTGGTAATCACAATCACATGCTCGATACCTGAAGCCACAGCCTCCTCGATGATGTATTGGATGGAGGGCTTATCGGCCAGCGGGAGCATCTCTTTGGGCGTGGCTTTGGTTGCCGGAAGGAGCCGCGTTCCCAGGCCAGCCGCCGGAATTACTGCTTTGCGTATTTTCATAATGGGCTACTTTCTATGATGAGCTATCGTTTGCGCCGATGCGCCGTATCGCACGAAATATACCCGCAGGGAATATGCCAGAGTTCTCCTTGATGGCTGGCCGGAGCAGGCACCATACAGCACCGCTTGCACAGCATCTCTGCTTCCAAACGCGCCTACTATACACAACCTGGCTGGCGGTGTCAAGCGCTCAAGTGAGTGGCTCTGCTCAACGATTGATAATCAGCGCCGTCGCAATGACACCGCCCAGGAAGAGAATCACCAGAATCGTCATCACCACCGCCAGCCGCAGCGACCGCGGCGCGGGCGGCGGTTCTTTGGGCACCGGCTTCCACGTCGGGCGGTCGGGCGCAGGTGCCGGGCCAGCAGGCATCATCTTCTCTCCCACCAGCGGGCGCGCAGGCGGCACGGCTGGAGCAGACGCCATCTGCCCGGCGGGCGGCTGAGAAAGGGACGCAACCGGCGAACGAGGCAATTGCCTGGTCACACGCGGCAAGGCAGGACCAGAGAGCGACTGCCCGGCAAAGAACAGGCCAAGCTCCAGCACCCGGCGCATATCGGCGGCAAACGCGCCCGCCGTCGCATAGCGCTGATCGGGCTGGCTGACCAGCGCGTGCATCACCACCGTCTGCACCGCCAGCGAAAGCGAGGAATTGACTTGCAGCAGCGGCGGGGGCGGCCCATCCAATACCTGCACCAGCACCCGCGTAGCGGATTCAGCCAGATAGGGCGGGCGTCCACTGAGCAGTTCATACAGCACCGCGCCCAGGCTATAGACATCGGCGCGACCATCCACCTGATCGCCCAGCGCCTGCTCTGGCGCGATATAATGCGGCGTGCCAATCGCCAGGTCGGTGGCGCTGATCTCCGCGCCATCATGCAGCGAGCGGGCGATGCCAAAATCGGCCAGCATAATCCGGCCATCGGGATGCAGCAGCAAATTGCCCGGCTTCACATCGCGATGGATGATGCCGCGCTCGTGGGCGTGCTGCAACGCATCGGCCACCTGAATTGCCAGGCCAAACGCCTGCTTTGGCGGCACGCTGCCGCCCAGCCGCAGCCGCAGATCGCGCAGAGAGCCGCCTTCCACCACGGGTGTCACCAGATAGAGCAGGTGGCCCACCTGGCCGACATCCCACAGCGGCAAAATGTTGGGGTGGTCAAGCTGCGCCAGCGCCCGCGCCTCGCGCTGGAACCGCGCCGCAAAGCGCGGCCCATTGCCCACGCTGACATCAATCACTTTGATGGCAACCGCGCGCCCCAGCCGCATATCCCGGGCGCGATAAACCGCGCCCATGCCTCCAGTGCCCAGCAGCCCCTGAAGCACATAGGGTCCAATCCGTTGCCCAATCAGTCCGCCTGCGCCAGCCATGCTGCCACCCGCTTTATGCAGATACTGTCGCCCTGCCGGAAGCCTACGCCGTCAGTTCCGTCGCAAGCCAGCGCGGCGAGTTCAGCAGGGCAGAATCATCTCTTCTTAAAGTATACCAAAGAAAAGAAGAGCGAACCCTGGGCATTCATCCTTCAAACGTGGCTATTATCCAGCCCTGCTGAGGCATTCTGATCTACAAGAAGCGAAAGCTCTGTTCCATGGGTGTGAAAAACTGGCTGCGATTACTCAGAAACGTGAGCGTCGCTGACCCGTAATCCATATGGTAAAGCTTGCCTTGATACACGCTAGACTCGATGATGGTCCGATAGTGGTCAGCATCAAGAAAGCAGAGTCGCTGGGTCCAGGTCTGCCCTGCCAGCGTGAGGGTGATCGGCAGGCCAGCGATGCCCCCTAGATTTAGACAAACCGCTCGATCAAAGCCTGCTGCTGTCCCGGAGTACGCGCCGAGATTGGCAGCGGTGAAGACCTGATGCGCCGGACCGCTGAACTGCGCGCCGCTCCCCCTGGACGGGTTCATGACCTGCCAGCCGGTGGGATAATCCAGGCAGAACGTATGGTCCGGGCTGGTGAAAGCCGTATAGCCTCCCAGTGAACAGGGAAGCGTCGCTGTCGTGCTGCCCAAACCCAGGGCAAAGTAGCCAACGACTGCGACGACCACCACGACCAGCGCGACACCGATCAGCGTCAGCAGGCCGATACGGCGTTTCCTGGGTGGCCTATCTGGCGCGCCCGGCATGGGCGGAACGCCAACATCTCGCACCGTCGGGGGAAATCTACCAGCCTGCTCAGGTGCGTTCATGGTAGGGGCAGGCGACCAGAGCGGGTCCAGTGGTGTCGGAAAGCTCGGCTGCTGAGGAAGCTGTGTTGGCGCGTGGGGGTCATACTGCGGCGGCAGAGGCAGCGACACTCGCTCTGGTAGGGGAATCTGGCTGGGCATCGTTGGCGCGTCGCCGAACTCATTATAGTCTCCTGAAGAGATGGGTAGAAATGGTGGCTGTGTTGACATCCTGGCTAGACCGACATGTGCGCTGCGCCGGTCTCCCCTCCTTTGCGTCTATCAAAGCAGCATGCGCTGTTCATGCGTGCGCTGCTATCTGATGAGCGGCGCGCCTGGGCGCATCCGCTCATCATCCTGCTTCCATACTAGACGCTCTGGCTGAGACGTTCTTGAGACACAGCTTAAAAGGCGCTGAGGAATCGGCACGCCCCACGCCCACCCAACTCATTGACAGGCAGGAGGATTGCCCGGAAGCAGCGTCATCTTCCCATCAGTGGAATAGGTGCATTCGTGGCCGCGGCCCATAATCGCCCTGGCGATGTTCACAAAATAATCGCTCATATTCTGGGCAGCATCCATCGGAACCGTGGCAACCGTGATGATAATATTCACGTCGCGCACAAAAAGCTGATAGGTCTGTTGCCCGTTGACCTGCACAATGCCCGCCTCGGCTTCTGCGCCCACACTCTGCGGCGCTGGCTGGCTTTGAATCAAGCCAACCTGGCGCTGAAAATATGTGTGTGCGTCCTGGTAGGTGTCAATGCGGTCAACCAGCACGACGAAAATGGGCGTGCCGTTTCCGTCCCTCACCACCTGCGCAATGCCAGCCGCGCGGCCCAGCATGTCCGCCGAGCCATTCTGATACACATCACCGTTGGTCCCTTCGCGCGCCTCATAGGTGTTGTTGCCAATGGTGATGACCTTATCAACCGTATCACCATTTTCCAAATCGCCATTCATCACTGTATAGAAATGGGCCATATAATAGACGGTGGGCAGCGGGGTCGGCGTGGGCGATGGCCGGGCTGGAGGCGTCACGCCAGACGACGTTTGCGACGCCGAAGTCTGGGTGGTGTTGCCCTTGAACAACCCTATCGAGGCCGCCAGCGCCAGCGTCGCACCTCCGCCAGCCACCAGCACGAACGCCAACACCACCAGCAGCAGCGATGTCATCCGGCGTGAACGCCGAGGCGGCGCGGATGACGGCAGGGGAGTCGGAGGGTTCGTCGATTGATTGGGCAGCGCCGCAAGCCCGGTCATATACGTCTGCGGCAGCGGCGGCGAAGCCGCTGGCCCACTGCCCTGGTTTGCCCAGCCAGCCGGGCCGCTGCCTGGCGCTTGAGGCATTCTATAGGTCGCCACCGTCGGCAGGTCACTCATCATTCCAGAGGGCGTTTGCGCCAGGTCGGTTTCAGCCGAAGGCGCAGCAGCGGCGGCGCGCAGGTCAGTCACCAGCGCTGCCGCCGTCTGATAGCGATCTTCCGGCTTCTTCGCCAGCGCCTTCAACAGCACCGCTTCCACCGCTGGCGGAATCTCCGGGTTCAGGCTGCGCGGCGTGGGCGGCTGCTGCTGCGTCTGCATCATCAGCAGCGCCACGGGGGTTGGCGCGGCAAAGGGCAACTGCCCCGTCAGCATCTGAAACAGCACCACGCCCAGCGCGTAGAGGTCTACGCGCTGATCGACCGGCGCGCCCGTCACCATCTCGGGGGCGGCATACTCCGGGCTGCCCACAAACGCCCCCATGCGTGTCAGCGTCGCCGAAGAATCTCCCTTCTCCACCAGCCGCACAATTCCGAAGTCCGACAGCAGCGCGCGACCCTCCGCGCTCATCAAAATATTGGCAGGCTTCACATCCCGATGCACCAGCCCGCGCTCGTGCGCGTATTGCAGCGCGCTCGCCACCTGCTCCAAAATCGCCAGCGCCTCCGCCAGAGGCAGCCTGCGGCGCTGCGCCAGATAGTCGCGCAGCGTACCACCCGGAATCAACGGCATCACCAGATAGGTGAGATTGCCCTGTTCGCCGAAATCATACACCGGCACAATATTGGGATGATTCAGCTTCGCGACGGCCCGCGCCTCGCGTCGAAAGCGCTCCAGATAGCCAGGCTCTTTCGACAGCGCATCCGCCAGGACTTTGATCGCCACTTCGCGCTCCAGGCGGGGGTCACGCGCGCGATACACCTGGCCCATGCCACCACGGCCAAGCAGCGCGATCACCTCATACGGGCCGACAGTGGTCCCTTCCAAACCAGCCACAGGAAACCTCCTAATTTCACCGCAGAACGGACAAGCGAATGATGAGAGCACGCGAGCACATTGCTTCTGAATCCACGTGCCCGCTGGCTTTCATTATAGAAGACATTCCCTATGGCGCGCTATGAAATCGACCACAGCTCCCATGTGAAACAAGCACGGCGCTGGAAAAGAAGACCTCAGTCACACCCCTAGCCAAGCAGACGGGTAGCGTCCGACCAGTGCGCCAGCACTACCACCAGCCCCAGCGCCAACAGCACCACCGCAGGCAACGCCCGCTGGAACGGCTGCCTATTGACAAGCTGCGTAAAGACCGCGCCTGCCATCGTCGCCACCAGCAGCAGCGCCCCCAGCACCGCCAATGGGGCTATCCAGATGCCCACCACCAGACCAACAGCCGCCACCAACTCAATCACGCCGGTCACCATCCAGAACCAGGGCGCGACATGCAAAAGATCGCGCATCTGCACAGACGCCTTCGTACCAGCCAGCTTGCGCACCGCAGTCAGCAAGAACGCCAGCGCCAGCAACACTTGAAGGACAATAGCCACAATACTCATCGCTTCTCTTCGCCTTTCCTGGCCTGCCCTGATGAGCGGACCAGTCTTAACTGTTCATTTCCGATTACAGTATAGCGAGAAACTGTATAAAAATCAAGTGCAGTTTAAAAGGAAGCGCAAGCCTTATCTCAGGACTGACAACATGGCAAGGGGTCTGTCTAGGAAACCCGCTCCCGCTGGACCAGATCGGCCAGCGTATAGCGTTCCAGCGTTTTGAGGATGTCTGCCTCGATCTCCGCGCCAATCTTGCAAAAAGCGGCGCTCAAGCCAGCTTCAAGCGTCAGGCCTCGTGGCAGTTCAAAGGGCGTGGCCGGACCGTTTCCGGTGGATTGCAGCGCGCGGTACACCTCGGCCAGCGTAATCTGCTCGGCAGGGCGCGCCAGCAGATAGCCGCCATCGCGCCCTTCGCGCGCCTCGGCGATGCCCGCCCGCACTAGATAAGAGAACACGCGCCGCAAAAAGACCGCGTGGGAGTGCATCTGCTCGGCAAGCTCGCCGCTCGAACACGCCTTGCCACGATCAGACCGCTCGATAATCAGTAAGATTTGCAACGCGACAACAAACCAACTCGGGTTTACCGGGCCGCTTTGGACGTGTTCTCTGGGCTGCATAGCTCTATCCCTCCAGGAAAATTGTACTCCCTTCGGCTACAGTCTGCAAGATGCACATGTTACCCAAAACAGAGCAGAGCAGTGGAATGTGGACCGATTCTGTCCACATTCCACTGTATACTAAAGAGAGAACTGCAATGAAGAGCACCCAACGGTGGTGAAATGGAGGCCACGCATGCAAACGAACACATCGCCGCGACGTTCAACCGCGCATCTGAAGAACCTGCAACAGATTCCTGGCATTGGCCCCTCCCTGGCGCAAGACCTCTGGGACCTTGGCTATCGGCGTATTGAAGACCTGGCGCAGCAAGACGCGCAGGCGATGTATACCGCCCTGGAGGGGCTGCGCGGTCAGCCCATGGACCCGTGCGTCCTCTACACCTTCCGCTGCGCGGTCTATTTCGCCTCCCATGACGAACATGATCCCAATCTGCTCAAATGGTGGAACTGGAAAAATCCCCCGGCGCTCCAGGCGTAACCCTCAGCCGCACAGGCCGGGGGAACGCTATCAGTCTCAGTGATAGCGTTCCCCCGGCTCATCTTTGCCTGGCTGTGTTTACTCTTTCTTTAGAAGGGCGACCACGCTAACCGGCCCACCAGAATAAACACTGCCAGCAGCAGCAGCACTACATTACCGCCGATGTTCTGCCATTCCTTGCGCCCGGCGTGGAAGAAGGCCGCGCTCAGCATCACGATCACCAGACCGCCAGCGGCGGCAGCCACCAGCCACTGCTGAATGCCGGTGATGGCAGGCAAAATCAGCCCGATGGCCGCCAGGATTTCAGCCACGCCGATAAAGCGCACGAACGGGCGGGGCACATCCTGTGTCCAGGGCATATTTTTCTTCAATGAGTCCAGCGGTCTGGTGGCTTTCATAAAACCGGCCAGCAAAAATGCCAGCGCCAGCAGGCCCGCCACAATCCACAAGGCGATATTCACGTCTGTGCTTCCTCTCTCACGGAGTATTCCTGTTTTTCCCATCAGGTGTTGGGTAAGCGATAACCGTTGCATACATGGCAACTGTTGTTTATAATGCTACAGTATGGCCGGGTGGCATGCAACCCACAAAGCAGCCCTTGTGTTGCTTAGACAACAAAACCAGGAAAATGATGGGAGCGGAACCTTGAGGACTTTTACCGTCACGCCGCAAAAAGGCGTTGACCCGCGCGTCAAGCGCACTCGTCAGCTTTTACAGCAGGCATTTCTTGAACTCTTCCAGGAAAAGAGCTTCCTGGCAATCACCGTGCAGGACATCGCCGAGCGCGCCACCGTCAACCGCGCCACCTTTTACGCCCACTTTGAAGACAAATATGATCTGCTCGATTCACTCATCCGCGAAGAGTTTCAGAAGGTCGTCACAAGCAAACTGCCCCCAACGCCCGCATGGGAGATTGGCAGTCTGCGCCTGCTCATCCAGGCGGTCTTCGACTTCATGGGCCAGTTCCATCAGCATTGCCCGCCAACCGATACCCAGTTTGGCCCCATGTTCGAACGCGCCGTGCAGCAGGAACTCTACACCCTGCTGCTGACGTGGCTCAAGCAGACGCCAGCGCCAGGCATAGGGCGGCGCGGTACGCCCGAAACGCTGGCATCGGTCATCAGTTGGGCGGTGTTCGGAACAGCCGCCCGTTGGAGCCAGGAAACACAGATGCCCTCAGCAGAAGAGATGACCGATCAGGTGCTGCTCACGCTGACCGAAGGGCTGGCGCGGCTCACCCCTGGCTTCGCCGTCGCAGGACGAACGCCAGAAAGGTAAGCCAGCGTGTAAACTGCCTCGGCTAGCCCTGACCGCACATCGCCGGGGAACCAGCCACCGGCTTGAGGTCGGCGGTGAACTGGCAGCGGTGGCCGCGCTGATCGATAGTTAGCGCCAACTGCGCAAAGTAGGGCTGGAACGCCTGCGGCTGGTCGGTGCGCGGCGTAGCAAAGGTCACCACGATATTGCTGTCCAGCAGAATCAGCCGGTACGACGCCTGATCGCCTTTGATGCGGCCCAGGCCCGTCGTCGCCTGCTGCCCTCCGGCTGCCATCGCCGTCTGCGAGAGCAAACCGACCTGCTCTTGATAATACTGCTGGGCATCCTGAAGCGTATCAAAACGATCTACCAGCGCCACAAAGCGCAGGTCGCCGTCTTGATTACGGATGATGGCTGCGGTGCCAAACGCGCGGCCAAACTGCGTGGCCGCGCCGCTCAGATAGAGCGTTCCTCCCGGCCCTTCAAACTGCTGATACTGGTCGTTAGAAATGTTGAGTTGCTGGCTCAGTTGATCGTCCTGGTGCAAATCATCCTGCGTCAAGACAAAAAACTGCGCCAGATAATACGCCGTGACGGGTGTGGGCGTCGCCGTTGGGGGCACGGTGGTTGGCTGCGAAGGCGAGGTCGTGGGCGACGGCGCCGAGTTGGCCTTGTTGCGCAGCGCGGCCAGCCCACCGGCCACCGCAAAGGCTCCGCCAATCACGACCACCGCCAGCACCAGCGAGAACAGCGCCACCCAGAATTTATCCCCCTTCATACGTGGCTGGCTTCCTGATGGCGCGCGTGTGGCAAACATGCCTGCCAATTGGCCCGGCCTGCGCATCTGCGGCTCCGTCAATGATTCGCCGTTGACCATCGCGCCCCAGGCGTTCCATGCTGGCGCGCTCGCTGGCGCAGACTCGCGGCGGGTCTGCTGCATCAAGGACAGATGTAGCCAGGGCACCGCATCGGCCAGCGCCACCGCGAAGGCCGCGGCGCTTTGAAAGCGCTGAGCGGGGTCTTTCGCCAGCGCCCGGAGAATAACCTCCTCAACGGACTCTGGAATGGTGGGATTGATGCTGCGCGGTGCAGGCGGCGGTTCATGCACCTGCATATAGGCCGTCGAAAACGCATCGGTGGCATGAAAGGGCACGCGCCCCGTCAGCGCCTGAAAGAGCACCACGCCCAGCGCGTAGACATCGGCGCGATGATCGACCGGCTCACCACACGCCTGCTCCGGGGCCATATACTCGGCTGTGCCAATGCCCATACCCGCCTGCGTGATGCCCTTTTCGCGTTGCTCGGCCAGCGCGCAGGCAATGCCAAAATCGGCCAGCACCGCGCGCTCATCCGACGCTATGAGGATATTGGCGGGCTTCACGTCACGATGCACCAGCCCGTGTTGATGCGCCTCGTACAGCGCCAGCGCCACCTGATAGAGAATCGGCGCGGCCTCGCGCAGCGGACACGCGCCGTGCCTGGCAATGCGATCACGCAGCGTGCCACCTTCGATCAGCGGCATCACGACATACAGCACGCCATCCTCTTCGCCAAAATCATAGATCGGCATGATATTGGGGTGATCTAGCCGGGCAACCACGCGCGCCTCGCGGCGAAAACGCTCTAGCAAGCCGGGCTGCCGGGCCAGATCAAGCGGCAGCACCTTGATGGCTACTTCTCGATCCAGGCGGGGGTCGTGTGCGCGATAGATTTCGGCCATCCCGCCGACACCTAAGAGGGAGAGCAGTTGATAGGGACCGAGCGTCGCAAGTGTAAGTTTGCTCATCGTGCCTCTTTCTGGTTCACTGCGTTCCTCGCACATCATTTCCAGTATAAATGGCTCAGTAACGCAGAAACAAGAAAAGTAGTACCATCAGGCCAGCCAGACACGATGAGCAAATCAGCCTGTTCGGCCCGTCACGCCTTCTGCGCGGGCTGGCCGCGCCAGAGCACCAACCCCAGCCAGATATACCAGATGGGCGCGAGCAAAAAGCCGGTCAGCCCCGCCGCGCCCAGCAAGAATGGATTGCTGGGCTGAAGCAGAATCAAACGCCCCAGATAGACGATCACCAGCAGGATGCCCAGGGCATAGCCCAGATAGCCCAGGCTCCGGGGCAATTGCCCGCCGCGCACGATCAACCAGGCGAAGACCAGAAACGCAATGCCCGTCACACCAAAGGTCAGCAGGCCGCGCGGGTCGATCTGGCTGGGCAGCGTATTGAGATTCGTCTGGAAGTCAGCGCCCAGCGCGGGCGGATTGATGGCATTCCCCAGATCATAGCCGCCGTGCGCCGCCGACCCCAGCGCCGCCAGCACGCCCAGCAGCGCCGCCCAGAGCGCGAAGGTCGCCTCTGTCTCGCGCAAACGCTGATACAGCGCCAGCAGCACCGCAGAACTGAGCAGCCCGCCAACCAGCAAAAACAACGGGCTGAGCACATTGCTCACGTCGGGCGCGCTCTTACTGATGATGACAAACGAAACCGAATAGCACAGCCCACCAATGCCTGCCAGGAACGCGCACAGGCCGCCAAAACGTTCAAACGCTGTCGTTTTCATACTTCCCCTCTTTTTTATGCTTTGTGGCGCAGCAGCAAGATGCCATGCCACAGCCAGAAGATTGGCCCGCCAACGCCGCCCGCAATCAGCGCCGCGTAGGTCGGCAAGGTCGCGTTTCCGGCCAGCGATGCGATGAAGCCAAAGAACAGATCGGCCACAGCCACAAACCCAATGACCGCCAGGAGTTTGGGCAGATTGGCGCGCAGCATCAGCACAGCCACCACCAGGAACCACACACCCGTCAGGCCAAACGTCATTATCCCTACGGGATTGGTGGGCAAGGGCGCGTTATACAACGCCGTCACCAGCGCGTCTGGTGGGTTCGATGTGGCAAGCGAACCGAGATAGCGCAGGTTCGCCAGTTGATAGAGGCCGTTGGCAATCGTGCCCACCGACGCCACCGCCGCGACCAGCGTGGCAAAAAATGCCCAGGCTTCTGCCGTCTCGCGGAGGCGATAATAGCTGGCGATCAGGCCAACGAGCGCCCAGAAGGCCAGCAGCGCGTATAGCCCATTGAAGATCAGCGTGCCGGTGGGGTCGGCGTGCAGCGATACCAGATAGGCATTGACATCAGTGACCGGCAACTGCTGAGCCTTCGGCACCAGCGCGAAGTATTCGACCACCGACGCCCAGGACGTGACGGCCAGCAGAATGCCAGCCACGCCACCGAATCGGATGAATGACTGTTCATTCATTCTTTGCACTTGAGGTCTGGTATCGGGTTCTGCCGTTACGGATGAATGACCGCTCATTCAATAGCTCCTCTCTAGCCGATAGGATTTCCCCCATCAGCTTATTTGCCTTTGCGCACCAGGATGGCGATGTTGCCACCTGCCAGAAAGAATGGGGCCACGACCAGGATTGCCGGAAGAAGAGGTGGCTTGCCCAGCGCCAGCGCTGTAATGCCGATGATGAAGGCCAGCGTGTTGAAGATGGCGGCCATCAGGCTGCCCAGGCGCAGTTCTGCCCAGCGATGCGAGCGCGCCTGAAAAATGCCCATCACCCCATAGCCGACGGTGGCCGCGCCAAGCTGGCGATAGATAAAGACATCCTGCACGCTCAGCCCAAAGACCGACCGCAGTTGTTCCGGCAGGAAGAGCGCGAGCAGCCCCGTGCCGAAGGCCGCGATGGTCGCCAGCACGAGGAAGACCATTACCCAGCGCGCCGTATCCGGCTCGCCACGCGACGCGGCACGATGGCGCGCGAGCAGCCAGATGGTCAGCGCACACAGGAAAATCGACGCGCCGAGAATGAGATAGACGATGACATGCGAGTTCGCGCGCCCCAGCCGAATCTCTTCTTCGCAGGCAAAGAGCGAGCAGGCGTTGAAGCCCAGCACAGCGATGACCGGCATGCGCGTGGGCGTCCAGCTTCCCTCTCGGATAGCAAGGGCTAAGACGATGCCATAGGCAAGGGTGGCCGCGCCAGCCGTCCAATAGACAAAGATTTCGTCGTCAGCGCCAACGTAGCCGTTCACCTGGGCAAACAGCTTCGCCTCCAGCAGCGGAGCCAGGCCAAAGAACAGCCCGGCCAGCATGGGCACCAGCAGCAGGATTCTCTCGATGCCGCTGAGTGAGGCCGTTTGCCCGGTTTTGGGGGTTTCTGCCACGGGGACATGCGCCATGAACAATGCTCCTTTCTGTATGCCGGGCGCTGTCTCATAAAAGCGCCCAGGGCATCTGCACTTCTGAAGCAAGTATGCCGGAGCAGCCCGCGCAGACGAATAGCATCGCCTTATCATCTTCTAGGCAACTTGCGCAGGCCGAACAGATGAGGCGTCGGCGGCTTCAGCGCTCGTTTTGACAGCCCCGAAGCCGCATGCTATACTTTCTGTAGTATTAGGAGCAGAGAGAAAGAAGCGCCGATCATGTCCGCAGACCGCATCATTTATCTGGACCATGCCGCCACGACGCCGGTTGACCCGCGCGTGGTCGAGGCCATGCTGCCCTATTTCACCCAAGCCTATGGCAACGCCAGCAGCATCTACGCGCTGGGCCGCGCCGCGCACAAAGCGCTGGATGAAGCGCGCGAGAAGATTGCCGCCATCCTGGATTGCCGACCCACCGAATTGATCTTCACCGGCTGCGGCTCCGAAAGCGATAATCTGGCGATCAAGGGCGTGGCCCAGGCCAGCCAGAAAAAAGGCAACCACATCATCACCTCGGCCATCGAGCATCACGGCATCCTGCACACCTGCCAGTACCTGGAAAAGTTCGGCTACGAGGTTACCTACCTGCCGGTCGATCAGTACGGGCGCGTCGACCCCGCCGATGTGGAGCGGGCCATCACTGACAAGACCATCCTGGTCTCGATCATGTACGCCAACAACGAGGTCGGTACGATTCAGCCCATCAGCGAGATTGCCCAGCTTTGCCGTGCGCGGCGCGTGCCCTTCCACACCGACGCAGTGCAGGCGGGCGGCGCGCTGGACCTGAACGTCAACCGGCTGGGCGTGGATATGCTTTCGCTCTCAGCGCACAAGTTCTATGGCCCCAAGGGCGTGGGCATCCTGTATGTACGCCAGGGGACGCGCATTCTGCCGCAATTGCAGGGCGGCTCGCAGGAGCGCAACCGCCGCGCGGGCACAGAGAATGTGCCGGGCATCGTCGGCGCGGGCGAAGCCTTGCGACTGGCCTATGCTGATCTGGAAGCGACCAACGCGCACCTGCGCGCCCTGCGTGATCAGTTGATCGAGCGGCTGCTGACGATTCCGGGCGCGCACCTCACCGGCCATCCCACCGAGCGCCTGCCCAACAACGCCAGCTTTTGCTTCGAGCGCATCGAGGGCGAGTCGGTCTTGCTGAATCTGGATATGCTGGGCATTGCCGCTTCCAGCGGCTCAGCCTGCACTTCGGCCTCGCTGGACCCGTCGCATGTTTTGCTGGCAATGGGCATTCCGACTGAACTGGCGCATGGCAGCCTGCGCCTGACGCTGGGCAAAGAAAACACGCAGAATGATGTCGACACCATCGCAGAAGCGCTGCCCGACATCATCGAGAAGCTGCGGGCGCTTGCGCCGCTGTCTGTGGCGGGCTGAGTCGCCAGACCCATCCCATGGCCCACCAGTTGCAAGTATCTTCCCTGCCGACAGCAGCCATCAGTCAGGTAGGGGAGCATCTCTTATGAACGATCCAATCAGGCAGGCCTCAGAGAGTGTATCCAGAGGGCGCTTTGATATGATCGTTACCTTCAATGACGAGATACGGGCGCGCCAGGCGCTGGGCGAACTGCGCAGCGCGGGCTTTGGCCCAGACCAGGCGCTGTTGCTGCAACCGGAAGACGATGCTTCCAACCTGATCACTCCGGAAGGACAGATCAAGTTGCCGCGCGCTGAATTGATTGCTGACCGCGCCGTTGCCATCTGGATTATCATCTGCACCGAGTTTGTGGTCGGTGGGCTGGCGGGCGCGCTGGTGGGCTGGTTGATCGCGCTGTTTCTGAACGCGCCCAACATCGCGCCGGTCTGGACCTGGATGCTTACCCTGAGCTTGATCGGCGCGGTGATGGGCATTGGGGTGGGGTCGCTGGAGTGGCGGAAATGGAAGCGGCAGCTTGACACCTTGCGCCAGCAAGTTGCCATCGGCCTGCGCTTTGTGGGGCGCGACCCGGCCAACGACATCGTGCGGGCGCGCGCCATTCTGGAGCAGCACGGCGCTTCCGGCATCGACAACACCTGAGCGCAGAAACAGAGGCGCACTCTATAAGGGGCGCTCTACTCGCTCCAGGATGAGCAGGCCCGCTGCATTGGTTCCCACGACCTGGGGGGCACTTTCGCTGGCATCCACCTCGGCGCAGAAGGCCAGATCAGCTTCCAGCCCCACCTTCGCCACCGCCTGCCCCGCAGCCGAGGCACGCAGCACCTCAAGGAGCGCAGAAGCACCTGCTGCGACGCTGCGCGCCAATTGCGCTCCATCCAGCAGCGTCAGCGCGCAGCCTAACGCTGGAGCCAGATGCTCCAGGTGCTCCAGCATGACGCCAGCGCAGAGGGTGTCATCGACGGCGGGACGGCCCAGCCGCCCCGAACAGACGATTACGACGCGCGGAGTGTTCTGCTCCGGCTCGATGCGCGCCTCGCTGGCCGTTTCGCCTGAGGGTGGTTGACGCGGCTGATCTGCTGGCGGCGCGGGTTGTTCCGCAGGCGAAACAGCCAGAGCCAGGCGCAGCGCGGCGCGGCTGACGGCCTGGGCGTTGCGCAGTGACCCGGCCAGAATCGCCCCTGCCTGGGCGCAGGCATGCAGGGCGCGCGTGCCGTTAGTCGTGCTGAAGATGACCTCGCGTCCGCGCACATCGGCAGCGGCCAACTCAACCGGCGAGTTGCCAAAGTCAAAGCCGGGTGGTCGCAGCCCGCCGACCTCGCCTGCCAGCAGATACGCGCCAGGTTGCCCAGCGGCAAAGGCACGCGCCTCCCGAATATCACCGGCCACCAGCACACGCTCACAGCCGCCATCGAAGAGCGTCGCCAGTGTGGTGGTCGCGCGAATTACATCGATCACAATGGCAACGTCGGCTGGCCCCAGCCGCACTTCACCGCCCAACTCGGCAGGAGTGAGCAGCACATCCACCACCAGCGAACGCTCTCCAGGCGCACGGCGCGCGGTCATATATTTATGCTCCTTTGGTCGCGGGACTAGCCATTCTGGCCTATCGATCTCTTGCAACTTTGCATTAGTATACCCTGATGCTTATAATTGGCTCGTCAGCCCGGCTGCCGACAGCGGGCAGCCGTTTGCAAGGGGGCATTGGGCGCTCTTGTCACGTGGACTAGAGGGTATCAGCAGCATATTTATCAACATTGCCCCATCAGAGGATGTGGGATTGGAGGTTGGCTATGAGGAGGCTTGTCGAGTCCTGGGTGGCAGCCCGACGGCATCGCGGCCAAAAAGGGCAAACACTGATTATTATGGCTTTTCTCAGCATTTTCCTCATCACGCTGCTGGGGCTGGTTGTTGATTCTGTGCGCCTCTACGTTCTTGCGGCGCAGGCCGAGCGGGCGGCGGAAGCGGGGGCCTTGGCAGCCGCGCTCTATATGCCCACCTATTTCTCGGAAAGCGGCCCGCCCGTTTCGCCTGATGGGGAGTCTGCCCAGAAGCGCGCCTGCGAGGTGCTCAAGCAGAACGGCATCACCAATTGCCCCGCGCTGGCGGGGCAGATAGGCGCTCAGGTGACCACGGTAGCCACCAACCAGTACGAAGTACAGGTGACCGTGACGCTCCAGACCAATATCTATTTCCTGGCGTTTGTTTCCCCCAATCTCTCAACTGTCACGGTCAGCCGCTCGGCGCTGGCGGAGTTTCTGCCGCCTATTGAGCTTGGCTCGCGCGCCTCGTATTTCGGCGACGAGGCCCAACCAAACCCTCCTCAGTCTTTCTGGGCTTCGATTAACGGCCCCTCTGATCTCAAAGAACAAGGTGACGCCTATACTCCCACTCTGGAAGAAGGGCCAACCAACCCTCAGCAGTATCCTGACTCTAGCAATCAAAGCGCCTATAACAGTTCGCGTTTTGGGTCAAATTTTCAGACAAATCATCAGCAATATGGGCAATGTTCTGGCTGTCCCAATGGCCCCATCACCAACCCCGATGTACAGCCGAATGGTTTCACAGGCTATAATTATCAGATTGTGGTGCCTGCGAACTCAGGGGCTATCCAGGTACAGATATACAATCCAGCTTTTATTTATTCAAATCCTGTGGACAGCACAGGGGACACCGTTCTCATAGACGCCGGGAACAGTGGTGCCTTCAACGGGACTGACCAAAAAAATGAATATATGCAGATGACCTACTCCCTCTACACCGCTCCGTTGCAATTTGAACGTTCAGCAGACCAGTTGGTCACAGGAACGCTCTTGCAGCCGATGCCATTTCAGCCAGCCTCACTTGATCTCGTGGCAAGTGATCTGCGCGCCCATGGTTGTTTAGTGGCATGGAACCCACAGGCGCAGCAATGCGTGCTCGTTCTTCCTCCTTATGTGAACAACTGGTACACCCTTTACACCATACCGAATTCTAGCAGCCAGCAGACCTACCGACTATCGGTGAATGCCACTGGCTATTACGGCAGCAAGAATTATGGTTTGAGGTTGACTGATCTACTTGGCCTTACACCGCCTTCCGGGGTGCGTATCTTTGCCTGGAATAACATGTGCGTCTATTTTGCTACGACGGGCACCACTTCTGTCTTTGACCTAGGGGAGATTCCAGCAGACTACGCGGGCAAAACGCTCAACTTTAGCCTCTTTGACCCAGGCGATTCCAGCGGCTCCGTCGAGATGGAGATTATCAATCCATCTGGCAATGCGGTCAAGCTTCCCGCCTGGGTGCGGACGGTAGCGGGCAGTAATGGCACGGAACTGCTGGCGAGTAACAACGGCGATCGCATCTATAACGGCCTCTGGCTCAACATGCCCATTACCATTCCTGCCAATTACAACCCTACGGCTGGGAATGATTGGTGGCAGATCGAGTATCTCACACCCAACGGGACACCTACGGACAAGATCACCATCAGCATTTCACTCAGCGGTAGCCCGGTCCATCTGGTGAACGAGATTCCTTAGAGAGTGTTCTCGCCAGAAACATCGCTGCCAACTTTCGAGCGAATGCGCTGCATCAGGCGCTGATGGTCGATCTGAGCAAACTCGGTGGTATCGATGATCAGCGCCGCATCGGGCGCGCAGAGCGGCGCGTAGACACCGCGCTCCAGATTGGCACGCAATTCCTCCATCTGGCTTGACTCCCCATGCCCAGGGTGGCGTTCCGCCGACTGCGCACGCTGGGCAAAGCGCTCCAGCAGGGTTTCGATCTGCGCGGTGCAATGCACCTCCAGCGTCTGGAAACGATAACGCTCCTGCAAGCGCCGCAGCCTGAGCGCGTCAAAGACCGTTTGGAAGGCGCTTTCGGCCACCAGCGATTGCCCGGTGGCAAGCTGACGCTCCATCACGTGAAAGAGCAGCGCGCTGCTGGCAATGCCAAGCTGCCGGGACCACGCTCGATCTTGCGCGCCGAGCGTATCGAACAACGTTTCCTTGATGCCATCTTTGTTGAAAAACGGGACGCCTAGCGCCGCCGCGATCTTCGCGCCCAGCGTGGTTTTGCCCGCGCCCGGCGGGCCAGAAATCAGCACCAGCAATGCCTCAGGCATGGCACACCTCCTTTCAGGAGTTAAAACGGTTGCCCTCGGCTGGAAGGCGCGCTATACTTCAGTATAATCCTGGTAGATTCCCCTGGAGGCGCTGGAACAATGCTGCGCAGCGCCGCGCAGCCAGAGCGGGTTTGAAAGATCGGAGATACGCGAGATGGCAACAGCGAAGGCCAACATGCTTGACTACGAGGCCGAGCGCCAGCAGTTTCGCTGGGAAGTGCCCGACGAATTCAACTTTGCGGTGGATGTCGTGGGCAAGTGGGCCGACGACCCCCAGAAAGAGGCGATGTGGTGGGTGGGCCACGATGGGCAGGAACGGCACGTCACTTTTGCCGAGTTTGCGCGGCGCTCCAATCAGGCCGCCGATGCGTTTGGGAAGCTGGGCATCCAGAAAGGCGACCGGGTGCTGGTGATGCTGCCCCGGCTGGTGGAATGGTGGGAAGTGGTGCTGGGCTTGATGAAGCTCGGGGCGGTGCCCATCCCCTGCACAGTCTTGCTGACGCCCAAAGATATTCAGTTTCGCGCCGAAACCGCGAAACCTACTGCCATCATCACCGACAACGACAACGCGCCCAAATATGACGAGGTACGCGACCAGTGCCCGTCGATTCGCGGCGCGATCATCGTTGGCTCGTTCCGGCCACGTTGGACCTCCTACGCCGAAGTTGTGGCCGAAGGGTCGCCCAGCTTCAAACCTACGCGAACCAAAAGCACTGACCCCTGCCTGATCTACTTCACCAGTGGCACCGTCGGCTATCCCAAGATGGTCTTGCACACCCACGCTTCCTATGGCATCGGCCACAGCATCACGGGCAAGTACTGGCTGGACCTGCGCCCCGACGATCTTCACTGGAATGTGAGCGAAATGGGGTGGGCAAAGGCGGCGTGGAGCAACCTCTTTGGCCCCTGGAGCCAGGGCGCGGCAATGTTCATTCAGGATGCGCGCGGCAAGTTCAACCCAAAAGAAACGCTGATGTTCCTGGCAAACTATCCGATTACGACGTTCTGCGCGCCGCCGACGGTCTATCGCCTGCTGGTCCTCGAAGACCTGAAAGCCTACCCGTTCAAGGCGCTGCGTCACTGCGTTGGAGCGGGCGAACCGCTGAATCCCGAAGTCATCCAAACCTGGCAAGAAGCGACGGGCATCACCATTCGCGACGGCTACGGCCAGACCGAAACGGTGCTGATCTGCGGCAACTTCCCGCCGCTGACCGTGAAGCCGGGGTCGATGGGCAAGCCGTCGCCGGGGTTTTATCTTTCGGTGATCGATGACGAGGGCAACGAACTGCCCCCCAACAAAGAGGGGGATATCGCCATCAAGATCAAGCCACATCGTCCGCTGGGTCTCTTCCAGGAATACTGGAACAATCCCGAAGCGATGGCGCGCTCGTTCAAGGGCGACTGGTATATTACCGGGGACCGCGCCTACAAAGATGAAGACGGCTATTTCTGGTTCGTGGGCCGCGCCGATGATGTCATTATCTCGGCTGGCTATCGCATCGGACCGTTCGAGGTGGAAAGCGCGCTGGTGGAGCATCCGGCGGTGGCCGAGTCAGCGGTGGTCGCCAGCCCCGATGAACTGCGCGGCGAAATCGTCAAGGCGTTCGTCATCCTGGCCCCAGGCTACACGGCCTCGGAACAGTTGGCCGAAGAGTTGCAAGAATATGTGAAGAAGGTCACCGCGCCGTATAAGTATCCGCGCGAGATCGAGTTTGTGACCGAACTGCCCAAGACGATCAGCGGCAAGATTCGCCGCGTGGAACTGCGCGAGCGCGAGCGCGCCCGCAAGTCCGGGGCGTAACGAGGAGAAAGCAAAGACGATGTATTGCTCGCACTGTGGCATGGCCGCAAAGGAGGGCGCGGCAGTCTGCGGCTACTGCGGTAAACCGCTTGCCTGGATGGAGCCAGGCAACGGCGAGGCTGCCGAGACAATCTATCAGAGGTCGACTGGAGCCGCCCAGCAGCCCTTCGCGCAGCGCAGACCCCAGCGGAAGCCTCGGCCTGGCGGTCAGATGGGCAACGCGGCCAATACCGACCCGCGCAGACAGCAGATACGCGCGCTGCGGATGCAACTCAAGCAGGTGCGCATCGAACTGCAACAGGTGAATATGCAGCTTCAGCAGATTCGGAATGATCGCAGCCAGGGCGCGCCCTTTGTCCCCTGGGGCATTCCAGGCCGCATCTACCGCGTCATCGAAAATAGCCAGTTATCCGGCCCGCAGCAGCACAAGCAGCAGCTTCAACAGGAGATTATCAGCCTCCAGCAGCAGATTCTTGCCCTGGAAAACCAGATGGGGAATAATCTGCCCGATTAGAGGAGTGCGGCCTGGTTGCAGATTACATAGCTTATGAGCATACGGATTGACAAGTTAAATAGCCTGGGGAAGGCCGTGCTCAGCTACAAGGCTGAACTGGCCGAGCGCCTGCCCAATGGCATTGTTTTAGACGCCATGTGGACCTGGCCGCCGCGCGATCTGGGCTACGTCGTGTTTGAAACGGGTGATCGCTTCACCGAATACTTTTATACAGACCGCTGGCACAATATCTTTGTCATTCGCGCAGGCAGCGGCGCGCTCAAGGGCTGGTATTGCAACGTAGCCCGCCCGGCCACCATCAGCGACGACGTGGTGGCCGCCGAAGACCTGATTCTGGATGTCTGGGTGAACCCTGACGGAACCTGGCAGGTGCTGGATGAAGACGAGTTTGCCGCTGATCACACGCTGGATGCGCCCACGCGCGAGGAGGCGCGCAAGGCGCTGGACGTGCTGCTGGCTCAGATTGCCGCCCGCGAGCCGCCGTTCGATGTATCTGCTGGCTCCCAATAGGCCAGCATATAGCTGATATTTTCACAGATATTGCCCACGCGGTTGCCGATACATTCCATCTCGTGGACCGCGAAGAGCAGGCGCGTCAGCAGCAGCGCCCATTCGGGGGTCTGCGACATAGCTTCCTGAAGCGCGGCCACCAGACGCAGATAGATGCGATCAATCTCGGCGTCAGCCGCCGCAAGCTGCTGCGCGCGCTCCGTTTCGGGGGCTGCCAACATCTCGGCGCAGCCACGAAGCTGAGCAGCAAGAGCGCGGATGAGCGCCAGCAGATCGCTGCCGATGTCGCGGCCCAGCGAGGGCAGGTGCGGCTCGGTCCCGATGGTCAGTGCCAGAGCATGGGTGGCAATGCGCCGCGCGTGGTCGCCGATGCGCTCCAATTCCGTGGCTGACTGCTGAATCATCAACAGGCTGCGCACGTGGCCCTCAAAGCTCACCCACTCTTGCAGCAGTTCCAACGTGCGCGCGTGGACGTTTTCGCCTGCTTCATCCTCAAAAGGGACCACCCCCGCGCCTTCGGCCACCTGCCGCGCCAGAAAGCGATCACGCCCCACCAGGGCGCGCGCGCTGGCGCTAAAGAGTTCTTCAGCCACCAGCGCCATTTCGGTCAACTCCTCCGTCAATTGGCGAAGCTCCACCTGAAACAGCCACTGCGACCCTTTCCGCTGAAGCATACACATCCCCCCTTGAAACGGACGCCCACAACCAGAGAAAGAAGCAGGCGACCCGATGGCGTAACTGATACGCTGTTAGCAAGATCAGTGCCAGCAGAGTTTGTTCTTTCAAAATAGTGATTTTGTATATTATGATGTTTTGTATTGATTTTATTAAGTAGTATATGTTATATATTGATAAGTATATTTATTTCTGTAACACGTTCATTATGAAGTGCTGCGAGGGAGCGAGGCAGAGCATGACACAGAGCTTGACAGGCCAGGCCACACAAACAGCGCAACGGGAAAACAGACCGCTATTTGCACTCTTTGGCGCGAACATCATCTCGTACATTGGTGATTATCTGATGATCCTGGCGATTCCCTGGTTTGTGCTGCAAACAACAGGCAGCATCACCGAAACGGGGATAACGGCCTTTTTCTCGACGCTGCCCACTGTGCTCGCGGCGTTTTTCGGCAGCGCGCTGGTAGACCGCCTGGGCTATAAACGAACCAGCATCGTCAGCGATCTTACCAGCGGCGTGAGCGTGGCCCTGATTCCGCTGCTCTACTCGACAGTAGGGCTGGCGTTCTGGCAATTGCTCGCGCTGGTCTTTTTCGCCGGATTGCTCCCAGCCCCTGGCGCAACGGCGAGGTCAGCGATGATTCCTGATCTGGTGGCACGTACGCAGATGCCTCTGGAGCGCGCCAACGCGATCAGCGACGGCATCCGCCGCGTCTCTGGCTTTATCGGCGCGCCGCTGGCCGGAGTGCTGATTGCCTTCACCGGCACGAGTAATCTGCTCTGGCTGGACGCGCTCTCCTTCGTCCTCTCCGCAGCGCTGGTGGCGCTGGCCGTGACCAGGATACCCTCGCGCTCAAGCTCTACTGAGGCACAAAGGGAAAGCACAGGTATACGCCGCTATGTGGCCGATCTTTGGGAGGGTTTGCGCTTCATCCGCCAGACGCCGGTCATTCTGGCGTTCACCTTGACCGTGATGATTACCAACCTGCTGGATGAAGCGCATTTCGCTGTTGTCTATCCCGACTACGTGCGAACGTTTTTCGGCAGTGCTATCGTGCTGGGCGTGCTGGTGGCAGCGTTTGGGGGAGCGGCCTTCGCGGGAACGCTGATCTATGGCATCATTGGCCCGCGCCTGCCGCGCCGTCTGACGTTTGGCGTCTGTTTCATCTTGATAAGCCTGCGCTTTGGGGTGATGGCGCTCGTTCCGCCGCTGTATGTCCTCATCATCACCAACATCCTTAGCGGTCTGGCGGCTGGGCCGCTCAACCCCATCATGTCGACGGTGGAACAGGAACAGGTGCCCCAGGAGATGCGCGCCCGCGTCTTTGGCACCACGACGGCGGGCGCGTACCTGGGTATGCCAGTTGGCGCATTTGCGGGCGGCTTTCTGGTGCAGTGGGCAGGCATTCAGCCCACGCTGCTGATGTTGGGCGCGTGTTATCTGCTGACCACCGCCAGCCTGCTAGTCAATCCGGCGCTGCGAGCGATGGACAAACGCAAGCCACTTCAGGCCAATGAGCAGGAACCCTGATTACTCGCCTATGTGGCTGCGCAGATGGTCCCAGCCACGGGCAGGCAGCAGCCTGATGGAACCGTCGCGGGCACGCAGGGTAAGGCCCGCTTCAAGGGGCAGCATCTCGCCAATCACGCTGACGGGCGTGCCGGTGGCAATCCAGAGCGTCTTGACGAGATGCGGCACGGCAGCGGGCGGCGCAGTAAATAGCAGTTGATAATCTTCGCCGCCAAAAAGCGCCCAATCCAGGGCACGCTGCCCGGCAAGCTGCGCTGCGGTCTGCACGGCTTCCGGGATGGGCAACGCCGCCTCGTCCAGCAGCGCGCCGACGCCGCTCTGCAAGCAGAGATGCCCCAGATCAGCCGCCAGGCCATCGCTGATGTCCATCATGGCCGTGACCACGCCCAGCGTCGCCAGCAAGCGGCCCTCTGGCACGCGCGGGACAGGCACAAGCTGGGCCGCTGCCAACTGCGCCACCACGGGCGCGGGCGCGTCGATCTCTGAATGTAAGAGGAGATGCAGGCCAGCCGCTGCCTCGCCCAGCGTGCCCGTCATCAGCAAAGCGTCGCCGGGATGCGCGCCGCTGCGCAAGAGCGCCTGGCCGCGACGCGCCTGGCCGAGCAGTGTAATGTCTATGCCAAACATGGAGGAGCCGGTGATATTGCCGCCGACGATCACCGCGCCGTACTGCTCGGCTTCGGCGCGCAGGCCACGATAGACGCCATCCATAAATGCGGTGGGCAGGTCAGAGGGCAGCAGCAGCGAAATGAGCGCGTAGCGCGGCCAGCCGCCCATGCTGGCAATATCGCTCAGGTTCACCGCCATGGCGCGGCGGCCAATCTGTTCCGGCGTGGCGACGCGGCGCAGAAAGTGCTCGCCATCCAGCAAGGCATCGCAGGTCGCCAGCGTGACCAGTTCGCCGCCCAGGTCAAGCACAGCGCAGTCATCGCCAACGCCCGTCAGCACATCGGGGCGCGATTCCAGGCCAGCCGTCAGGCGCGCAAGCAGACCGAACTCGCCCAGCGCTTTGATTGTTTCGGGGGCTGGCGCATCGGAGTTAGTCAAGGTTTTCTCCGCGAACCCAGGCCGCCACCTGCTCCGGCAAGACCGAAACGCTGCCCTGGCGCACGGTGCAATGAGGCATGGAACTCAAAAAGACGGAACCGTAATCCTTGGCCTGCACCCGTTTGTCAAATAAGACAATGGCGTTGCGGCGCGCACTCTTACCCGCGCCTCCGGCACCGCTCCACGAGAGGCGGTTCAGCGCCTGGCGCAGCCGCAGCGTCGCCTGGGGAATGACAAACTGGTGCAGTTGATCGTGATAGACCTCGGCGCGGCCAGCCAGGGGCGGGTCGCTGAGCGCCGGAAACGGCAGCCGCGTGACGACGACGCAGGCCGGACGCTCGCCCGGCAGATCGACGGTATCCCAGGTGTTGACGGCGGCCAGAATCACGACGCGCTCCTGCGAGCGAAACGTCTGCCAGAGTTGGCGAATCGAACCATCGATGCCCTGAGCCAGCACCAGAATGCCGCGCTCTTCCAGCGCTGCCTTCACGCCAGCGTAGCCAGCGCGCAGGGCCGCGTGCGAGGCAAAAAGCGCCACTGTTTCGCCGTTCAGCGCCGTAGCAAGCTGTGTCAGCAGCGCGTCCAGGTGCTTTTGATAGTGGTGGGTATTGGGTTCGGAGACATCCTCTGGCAGATAGAGCAGTGACTGTAGCTGATTTTCGGGTGCCACGGAAAGGGCCGCGGCGCGCCCCGCAGGCAGCCCAAGACGTTCGGCCATGTAGTCGAAATCGCCGTTCACCGTCAAGACCGAAGATACCAGGGCCGCCGCGCGATCAGCGCGAAACACGGTGCGCTGAAGCAGCGACCCGGCCAGGATGGGCGCAGCATGCAAGGTGGGCAGCGCTGGTGGCAAGTCGGCGGGCGACGTGGGCGCGATGCCCGAGGCCGCGCGCGGCGGCGGCGGAGGCAGCGGCGGCCTGACCCAATAGACCATGCCGCCGCGAGGCTGGGTAATCGCCTGCCTGCCTTGTTCGGCCCACTCGCGCAAGCGATAGCAGACGCCGTTCAGTTCGCCTGCCAGCCCTCCCGACGCATCAGAAGAAGGCTGCGAAAGGTCGGCCAGCGTGGATGGCTGCGAGACTTTACGCGATTTGGATGGGCGCTCGTGGCCCCCCGTCGCGGTGACCGAGCCGCCCAGCAGCGGTACCAATCGTTCCAGGCGCGCAGTCAGCGGCAGCAGCGCCTTTTCTAGCTCGTCCCAGGCTTGTTCAACGCCTTTCCAGGCCGGAAGGTTGCGAATCTTGGGCTGAAGCCGCAGCGATGGCTCGACGCCCTCCGACCAGGAACGCGGGCCGCCGCTGTGATGCTGCGTCTGATGTTCGGTCAGCAGCAGCGCCAGCGCGTTGAAGAAGCGCTCCAGCGTTTGTTTGGCCTCGCTGACCGGCCCTTGCCACCAGGTAAGGCGGGCTTCCGCTGGCAATGTGCCACGCCCGGCAATCTGCTCCAATGCGCGCGTCGCCAGGACCAACAGCCCACCTGGGGAATCTTCGGCAGCTTCGGCCAATACATCATTCAGCAATCGGGCGATGCTGTTCTGATTCAGATCATAGCTATCGTGGCGCAGCGCCTCTTCTTCCAAGAGGTGCGCGTCAAGCACCAGCAGATGACTGGTCTTTGCCAGCGCCGCCGCATCGGTAGAAAGATAGGCCAGCAGCGCCGCGTGCGTCGTCACCAGCACGTCGGCGCTGGCCGCCGCGTCGCGCGCGCGTTTGAAGAAGCAGTAGTTCTGGCGCGCGTAGGGGCAGCCGGGCAGATCGCTGAGATAAGCCGGACCGGCGCGCACCATTTCCCAGGCGGCCTGCTCTTGCGGCATCAACACCAACTCATCGCGGATGCCGCTGGCGCTGTAATGCAACCAGAGGGTCAGCTTCGCCAGGCCGCGCGTCATATCGGCGGGCAGATGGCCGTTGCGCGGCAGGCGTCCGCCGCCAAACCAGCGATGCAGACAGAGATATTTTTCCGGCTCAACCAGAAACTCGATAGCGGGCCTGCGCGGCAAATCGGCGCTGAGCGCGGGCAGGGTCTCTTGCAGCAAACGACGGCAGGCTGCGGCATTGGCCGCCGCAATCACCAGCGGGCGCTGATGCTCCTGCGCCCAGCGCAGCGCGCCGAGCAGCGATGCCTTCAGGCTCGCGGCATCTGGCTCGATCTCCAGCAGCAAAGGCTGTGGCGCGGCATAGGCGTCGGCCAGCGCTACATCGAGAGCTAGCTGACCAGGGTTCACTTCGCGCTGAGCGCCCTCGGCGGGCGCGGCTTCCGCTGGCGCGTGGCTCCCTTGTGCCTGGGGCTGCTCTGGAGCGGTTACGTTGCCGGCGCGCGCGATGCCCAGCGCAAAGACTTGTGGGTTGAGGCCGAGCTTGGCCGCCCATTGTTCGCCAACCGACGCCCCGCCTGCCCGGCTGAGGCGTCCCGCGGTGCGGGCGCGGCGCTCGTCGGCAAAGAGCGAAAGCAGCGGCCAGCTTAAACGTCCGCTCAGCAGCGATAGCTCCTCAAGCACCGAAAGTTCAAGTTGTTCGATGCGCGCCAGCAGCGCCAGCAAGACATCCTTCGCCAGCACGGCATCGGCCATGGCGCGATGAAAGACATCGCTCTGCACGCCCAGCGCCTCGGCCACGCGCTCCAGGGAATAGCTGGGCAGCGCGGGCAGCAAGACGGTTGCCAGTTCGAAAGTATCGATCAGGGGGTTTTCCTGGGCCAGCCCGCGCCGCCGCAGAAAAGCAGCGTCAAAGGGCACACTGTGCCCCACCAGCGGAGCCTTGCCAAGAAAGGTACGCAGCGACGGGGCCACAGCCTCGAAATGCGGGGCATCTTGCAGGTCTGCCGCTGTGATGCCGGTCAGGCGCTGCACGCGATAGGGGATGGGGCGATTGGTGGCAACAAAGGTCTGAAATTGAGCAATGACCTCAGCGCCGCGAAACTTGACCGCGGCGATTTCGATGATGTTGTCGGTTTCAGCTTGCAGCCCCGTGGTCTCCAGATCAATGGAGACACGGATAGGGGCAGGGCGCGGCGTTCGTTTTTGCAGACCGACAGCGCTGACCCCCGATGGCTCTCCAGGCGTATTAGCGATGAGCAGACCCCGCATTCAAGCGCAGCAGCACGTCACGCGCGGCCCTGGCCGCCCGGCCCCGATGGCTGATGCGATGCTTTTCTTCGGGGGAGAGTTCCGCAGTCGTCGAACCAAGCGCAGGCACATAAAAGATGGGATCATAGCCGAAGCCGTTTGCGCCGCGAGGGGCATCTGCAACGACGCCCTCCAGTGTGCCCTCAACTAATTCGTGCCAACCATCGGGCTGGGCAAGGGCAATCACACAGCGGTAACGTGCGGTACGCTGTTCCGGGGGAACGTTGGCAAGACGCTCCAGGACCAGCGTGAGGCGCTCAGGATAGGGGGTATCATAGGTGGGCCAGCGCGCAGAATGCACCCCTGGCTCTCCGCCAAGGGCGTCGATCTCCAGCCCGGAATCATCGGCCAGTGTCAGCAAGCCGCTGGCCTCTGCATAGGCGCGCGCCTTGAGCACGGCGTTTTCGGCGAAGGTCGCGCCGGTTTCCTCTACATCCATATCAATACCCTCTTCGTCCAACGTCGTCAGATGAAAGGGAAGCTCCGCAAAAATCTCTCGAAATTCACGCAACTTGCCTGGATTTGTGGTTGCGAGAAGGAGAGTAGACACAGCCCGCGCTCCTTAGCAGAAAGATGGATTTGGGCACATTGTACCATATGCCGCTTGCGGCGTCGAGACCTTGCTGCGTATCGTTGAGCTGACCCGATTAGGCTAACGCATTGACGCTTGCGCGCCTCCATGCTATAGTCCTGGCTGCATAGCTGGCAGGACTTATGCAGGCTATGTCACTCACCAGCAGGCGAAGGGAGGCGAGCGATGAAAATGCTTGCTGCCCGTTTTTACGCGCCGCTGGATGTGCGCATCGAAGAGATCGACGTGCCTCACCCTGGACCCGGCGAAGTGGTGGTCCAGGTGGGGGCGGCAACCACCTGCGGCACCGACCTCAAAGCCTATCGGCGCGGGCACCCGGTCTTGATGAAGACCCTGCCTTCCCTCTTTGGGCACGAGGTCGCGGGGACGATTGCCGAGGTGGGTGCGCAGGTGCAGCACTTCCAGCCAGGGATGCGCGTGGTGGTGGCAAACTCTGCGCCCTGCAATCGCTGCTTCTTCTGCCGACGAGGCCGCCAGAGCCTTTGCGAAGATTTGCTGCTCTTGAACGGCGCGTATGCGGGGTATCTGCTCGTTCCGGCGCGCATTGTGGAACAGAACCTCTGGGAACTGCCGCCCGATTTGCCGTTCGCCTGCGCGGCCCTCACCGAGCCGCTGGCCTGCGCGCTGCATGGCATCGAGGCCAGCGACATGCATCCCGGCGACAGCGTGGTCATCATTGGCGGCGGGCCTTTGGGATTACTGCTGCTGGCCGTCGCCAAACTAAAAGGCGCGCGGGTCATCCTGTGCGGGCGCGGCGATGAGCGTCTGGCCCTGGCGCGGGCGCTGGGGGCCGACGAGATCGTTGATGCGCGCCAGCTTCCCGATCTTTCCGCCGAGGTGGCCGCCGTGCGCGCGCTGACGGATGGACAGGGCGGCGCGGATGTGGTCATCGAAGCCGTTGGCGAGCCAGCGCTGTGGGAGGCTGCCGCCCAGATGGTCAGGCGCGGCGGGCTGGTCAATTTCTTTGGCGGCTGCGCCGCCGGAACGAGCATTTCGCTGGCGACCCAGCCGCTGCACTACGATGAGATCACGCTGAAAGGCGTCTTCCATCATACCCCATATTATTTCTCAACTGCCCTGAGCCTGATTGCCCAGCACTGCATCGCGGTGGAACGGCTCATCAGCGGCTCCTATGCGCTGGCGCAGTTGAACGAAGCATTTGAACGCTTACTCTCGCATCAGGGGATCAAGTATGCAATCCTTCCAGAACAGCCGTAGGGGTGACGCCCGATGAGAACTGTGGCGACGCGGCCAGGCAAGGTGGGCCAGGCCATAAATCTGCGCGCTTCCCAGCGCTATCGCACGCGCCAGCGCATCTTTGTCGCCGTGTGCGCCGTCTTCCTCACGGCCCTGGCTGTCGTGTGCCTGGCGCAGTTCGGGCTGATCTCGTTCATCTGGTCATCAGTCGGTTCGACGCTGCCGATGATGACCGTTCAAGGCGCAGTTGAAGATGGGCAGACGGGCCAAGCGCTGGCCCACGTCTCGATTGCCGCGCGGATTTTCAGCTTTGCCACCCAGACGACTACCGACGCGCAGGGGCGTTTTTCCATGCGCGTGCCTAATTCCAGCCAGTTGAACGTCAGCGTGCCTGGCTATGACGCCGAGCCGATTACGCCCGCGCCGACGCTCACGATCAAACTCGCGCCTGACCCCAGCGAGACGGCCCGGCGCTTTATGAATGCTTTCATGCAGCAAAACGTTGCCCAACTCTGGAGCATGTTGCACCCTGACGAGCAGGCGTTCTGGCGGTCTGAAGCCGCTTTTGCGAGTTTTTTGGCGCGCAAGTTCGGGCCGTTCCAGCGTCTTTCCTTCAACGTCGGCCAGGCAAACACCTTTACTCCCTGGATCAACCCCGATACTACCCAGGTCTACGACACCGCAGCAGTGCTGCCTGTTTCGCTGACGCTCGGCGTACCCAGGGGCATCCTGAGCGCGCCTTCAGAACAGGCGGTGACCAAGGGGCTCTTCAATCAACTGACGTTTGCCGAGGTCAAGAGCAATGGCCTCTGGCGCGTGCTGGTGGGTGGGCCGCTCGACCAGGAAGCGCCGATTGTGATTCCGGCGAAAGCGCCAGCGGTGACCGCCAAAGTGCCGATTCTGATGTATCACCACGTCTCGGCCAAGCCGACCATGAACAGCCTGGATTTTGGCCTGACGGTCACAACGCCTGATTTTGCCGCGCAGATGGACTATCTGGCAAAGAACGGCTATCACCCGATCAAGCTCATCGACATCTTCGATAACCTGTACTACGGGACGGCGCTGCCCAAGCAGCCGATTGTCATCAGCTTCGACGATGGGTATGAAGATAACTATACCGATGCATTCCCCATCCTTGTGCAGCATCACTTTGTCGCGGAAATTAATATCATCACCGGCATGATCGGACACAGCTATCTGACCTGGAACCAGATTCGCCAGATGGCCGCCGATGGCATCGAGATCGGCTCGCATACGATCCATCATATCAGCCTGGCGAGCGCGCTGCCCCAAACTGCCGAGCAAGAATTATCGGAGTCGAAAGCGACGCTGCAACAGCAGTTGAACATGCCCATCCAGTTTTTCTGCTATCCTTCTGGCGAGCCGTTCCACAATGGGACCGTCGAGCGGCAGCAGTTCATCACCTCGCTGCTGGCGCTCTATGGTTATGTCGGCGCGCTGCTGGACCCTGGGGCCGAATCGGTCATCCAAAATCCCCAGCAGCCCTATCAGCTTCCGCGTATTCGGGTAGCTGGCGGAGAAGCGTTGTCGCTCTTCATCAACAAGCTCGACATCCAGGGCGTGGGGCCAGTAGACAACGGTCCGGGCGCGTGATAGCCTCCCTGCTTGTAGCGCCGCCGTCTCAACAAGGTTGGGCATGAGATAAAAGCGGCGCGGCATCCCAGCCCTATTTCTTGGGATGCCGCGCCGCTTTTCTGTTGGGGTTAGTGGGTGCTGGCAGCCGCTTCAACGCGCGCCGTGGCGGCGCTCCGCGTCTGCGGAACGGGCGCGGTCCAGGTCATGGCGGCTGCGCCCCAGGTGAGGCCACCACCAAAGGCCGCGAAGACGACCTTTGCGCCCGGCCAGATTTTACCTTGCTCAATGGCCTCGCACAGCGCGATGGGAATTGACGCCGCCGAGGTGTTGCCGTAACGATCAATATTGATAAAGACTTTTTCCGAGGGCATGTTGAGCCGTTTGGCGGTGGCCTCGATGATGCGCTGGTTGGCCTGATGCGGCAGGAAGAGGTCGATCTCCTCAGGCGCAATGCCCGCCTCGCTGATAACCTTATCGGTGGCGGCATCCATGGCACGCGTGGCAAATTTGAAGACTTCGGACCCCATCATCTTGATGCAGTGCTGTCCCGCGTTCAGGTTTTCGACGGTGACCGGCTGGGCGCTGCCGCCCGTGGGCACATAGAGCAGTTCGGGCCGCGCGCCATCCGACCCCAGCGTGAAGGAGTGGAAGCCGCCGGGGGCATCGCTGGCGCTGACCACCGCCGCGCCCGCGCCATCGCCAAAGAGGATGCAGGTTCCGCGATCTGTATAATCGACATACATCGAGAGCTTTTCCACGCCCACCACCAGCACATGTTTGGCTACGCCGCTGCTGGTGAACTGATGGGCAATGGACAGGGCATAGAGGAAGCCGCTACACGCCGCCTCGATGTCGAAAGCGCCGCACTGCGCGCCAAGCTGTGCCTGCAAGATGCAGCCGACGCTGGGGAAGTGATAATCCGGGCAGACCGTGGCAACGATAATCATGCCCAGGTCTTTGCCCTCGATTCCGGCCACCTTCAGCGCGTCGCGCGCCGCTGCCAATCCCATCGTCGAGGCTGTCTCGTCTGGTCCGGCGATGCGCCGCTCTCGAATGCCCGTGCGCGAAACAATCCACTCATCAGAGGTATCGACCATCTTCTCCAGATCGGCATTGGACAGGACTTTGGCAGGCACATACTTGCCCCAGCCGGTGATCGTGCTGTAACCGCTCATTGTTCTCCTTCCGTCTCAGGCGGCACTGGCTGACAACGCCGCACCCTGACGATGCTGTTACCGCCTCGAAAAGACTTCTGTCGTAGTCGTGGGCCATGCAGGATGAACAAGCCCCCGCCCGCTACTGAAGAACGGGAGGATAAGAGCAGCGCCACAGCGTTGTGTGGCGCAAGAAAAGCGGTTGCTATTTCCCCTGACCCTTATCGCAATTGTAACATAGAGGAGCCGATAAAGCGAGCGCGGAAGGGAGCGAATTACCACGAACAGCAGCAGCCAGCCGCCCAAAACTGGCTGCTGCTGTTGCTCGGTTAGACAGGCGCGCGGGTGGCTGCGGCGCGCAGTGTCTCGAAATAGCGAATCGTTGCGCCCACGCCCTGACCGGTGGGCGCACGATCAAGCGTATCGATCAGCTTGCTGGCGATCACGGCCCCATCGGCCATCTCGGCCAGCTTTGCCACGTGTTCCGGTGTGGAGATGCCGAAGCCCACCGCCAGAGGCAGATGTATCTGCGCGCGTACACGCGCCAGAAAATCGGGTAGATGGGCGGGAAGTTCGCTGCGCGCGCCGGTTACGCCGCTGAGCGAGACGCAGTACACGAAGCCGCTTTGCTGCCGCCGGGTCGCCTCGGCCAGCAGCGTCAGCCGCTCAGGCGGGCTGGTGGGCGTCACCAGGAAGACAAGGCACATTCCGGCGCGGTTGGCCGCATCCAGCAGTGGCCCAGCCTCTTCTGGCGGCAGATCGGGCACGATCAAGCCCGAGACGCCCGCCAGCGCCGCCGCTTCGCAGAAATGCTCCAGCCCAAAGGCCAGGATGGGGTTATAGTAGCCCATCATGACCAGCGGCGTGGCGACATGGCGATGAATCGCCGCCGCGACCTCCAGCACACCGGCGGGCGTCATGCCGCCCTGCAAGGCCACCTGTCCGGCATGCTGAATCGTCGCGCCATCCGCCAGGGGGTCCGAAAACGGCACGCCCAGTTCCAGCACATCCGCGCCCGCATGCGCCAGCCCCAGCGCCAGCGCCTCGCTGGTCGCGGCATCGGGATAGCCCGCCATCACATAGGGAGCAAGGCAGATGCGCCCCTCAGCCTTGGCACGGGCAAAGGCGTCGTCAATCGCCGACGCTAATTTCAGTTCACGCTCTGGCATGGTTATATCCATTCTGGGTTGCTAACGGTTCGGTCGTTTTGCACGTCGCCCGTATTCAAGGTGGTCTTAGGTTCCAGCAAGAGCACCTGGGTTTCTTCGTTGGCTATAGGCACATGCTCAACCCCTCTAGGGATAATGACAAACTCGCCCGGCTCCAGGTGTATATCCTGGTCGCGCAGTTTGATGAGCAGCGCGCCCTTGATGACCAGAAACAATTCATCTTCCGTTTCGTGCTGATGCCAGACAAATTCGCCCTGGACTTTTACCAGTTTGATGTATTGCCCGTTCAGTTCGCCCGCAATCCGGGGCTGCCAGTGGTCCTGAATACGGCCAAGCTTTTCGGCCAGGTTTACTTTCTCAATCATTGCTCTGCTCTTTCTCTCCGCTTTTTACAGACGTTCAGCTTTCCCAAAGCCGAAGGGCCTGCTCAATCCGATCTCTTTCCGCCTGGCTTAGTTCCCAACCAACACCGCCCAGCATCTGCCGCGCTTCCTGCTCGCTGCGGATGCCCATGATCGCACCCGTCAACGCTGGCTGGCCCAGCACCCAGGCAATCGCCAGGTCAGCCAGCGTCTTCCGGTGGCCGGAGGCAATCTCCCCAAGCGTTTCGCGCAGGCGCATGAGCCGACTATACGCTGGTTCCTGGGCGAAGCGATGACGACGCCGAAAATCTGCCGGGTCCAGCGCCTCCAGATCAAAGCCATCGGTGACAAATCCGCTGGCGAGCGGCGACCAGGCCAGCAGGCCGATGCCATGCTGCTCGGCAAAGGGCAGGATGGTCTGCTCTATCGGGCGGTGGAGCAGGCTATATTGCTCCTGGGTCGAAATGACAGGCGCAATCGCCCGCGCCCGCTCGATCAGATCAACTGGATGATTGGATAAGCCACCATAGTGCACCTTGCCTTCCTGAATGAGCGTTTGTAGCGCCGCCCACGATTCCTCTATCGGCGTCTGCGGGTCGGGGTCGTGGAACTGGTATAGATCAATATAATCGGTCTGTAAGTGACGCAGGCTGCTTTCGACTTCGCGCCGGATGCTTTCTGGCCGAAGGTTTTCATGCCACCTGCCCTGCTCGTCGCGCAGCGTGCCGCACTTCGTAAACAGATACACTCGCTCGCGCTTGCCGCGTACGGCTTTGCCTACAATTAGTTCGGCGCGTCCCCAGCCGTAAAAGGGAGCGGTATCAATCCAGTTTACGCCTACATCGATGGCCGCCTCAATGGCTCGTATGGCTTCGGTTTCATCCTGCGGCCCCCAATAGATGGCCCAATCAGGCGTCGACCCGATGGGAGCCGTCCCAATGCCTACCGGCGTAATCAGTAAGTCACTCTGGCCTAACCGTCTGGTGGCTGGCGTCTGGCTCATTGTTCTGCCTCCTTTGCGCGAGATGCGCTTTCACCGGCAAGCCTGGCACAGCAGCCACCACACCACATTGCACAAGAGGCCAGAATGGTTCCTGTCCATAGAGGCAGGGAGCGCTGCTCCCCGCTACAAGGTCACGCCCAGCGCAGTGGCTATCGTGCCCATATCTTTGTCACCGCGCCCGGAAAGGTTGATGACCATCACCTCGCCCGCGTGCAGGCGGCCCTCTTCGGCCATCTGGAGCGCGTAGGCCACCGCGTGCGCCGACTCCAGCGCCGGGATGATGCCTTCCGTCTGGCTCAAGACTTGCAAGGCACGCAACGCCGCCGCGTCATCTACGGAGACGTAGGTTGCCCGGCCCGTCTCTTTCAAATAGCTGTGCTCGGGGCCAACGCCGGGATAATCCAGTCCGGCAGAGATGCTGTGCGTTTCGATCACCTGCCCGGCGTCATCCTGCAAGAGATAGCTCATCGCGCCGTGCAGCACGCCCACGCGCCCACCGACCAGCGTTGCTGCGTGTTCGCCCGTGGCAATGCCCTTGCCGCCCGCCTCGATGCCAATCAACTGCACCTCGGGGTCGCCCGCGAAGGGATAAAACATGCCAATCGCGTTGCTGCCGCCGCCCACGCAGGCCAGCGCGTAGGTGGGCAGGCGACCTTCGGCAGCCAGGATTTGCGCGCGTGTCTCCGCGCCGATCACCGACTGGAAATCGCGCACCATGCGCGGGTAGGGATGGGGACCAACCGCCGAACCGATCAGATAAAACGTCGTCTCGACATTCGTCACCCAGTCGCGAATGGCCTCATTGATGGCATCTTTGAGCGTCTTGCTGCCCGAGGCCACGGGACGCACCTCCGCGCCGAGCAGCTTCATGCGGAAGACATTGAGCGACTGGCGGTGGATGTCCTCTTCGCCCATATAGACGATGCACTCCAGGCCCAGCTTGGCGCAGACCGTCGCCGCCGCCACGCCATGCTGGCCCGCACCGGTTTCGGCGATGATGCGCCGCTTGCCCATGCGCTGCGCCAGCAGTCCCTGCCCCAGGGCGTTGTTGATCTTATGCGCGCCGGTATGCGCCAGGTCTTCGCGCTTGAGATAGGCGGGAATGCCCAGCGTTTCAGAGAGGCGCTCGGCGCGATAAAGCGGCGTGGGCCGCCCAACATAGGACTTCATCAGTCCGCCAATTTGCTCGTGAAAGCGCGGGTCGGCCTGCATCTCTCCATATGCCTGCTCCAGTTCGCGCAGGGCGGCCATCAGGCTTTCGGGCACATAGCGCCCGCCAAACGAGCCGAAGCGCCCGCGCGCATCGGGATACGCGCCGTGTTCATAGGCGAGTGGCTGCGCCACCGGCCCAGGGTTTATGGTTTGCATGACTTCTGGTCTCCTTACTCTCTCTTTTGAGGAAGGTTTCGCTTCCTCAACTTACAAACGCTCATAGGCAATCTGGCGCATGCCCCATTCGATTTCGCCTTCGCTGGTGGAGGTTTCCGCCAGCGCGTACAGGTCATCCTCAAGCTGCCCGATCATCTGCGCTCCATAGCGCTGCTGAATGAAGGGCTGGCTTTGCCAGGCAGCGATATTCAGCGAGAACATAGTGGCGGCCTGCGCCGTTGACACCGGCAGGCGATAGATGCGGCTCAGGCCACGGCTGAGTTCGGCGCTGACCGGCAGGCTCTCCAGCAGCGGCCCGATATAAAGCTGATTGTGCTGCTGCTCCAGCATGGCAGCCACGATGCCCAGATAGGTGCGGAAAAGCGGCTGGTCCGTCTGAATCCACTCGACTTCTTCCAGCAGCAAGAACCCTCCTGGGCGAAGCTGCGTGGCCCAGCGATCAATCACGGTCTGCGGGTCTTGCAGATGTGTCAAAAGCAGGCGACACGAGATAAGGTCGGCTGGTCCGGTTGGAAATGGCACCCGGGTGACATCGTGGCACACAAACGTCACCCGCTCGGTGGCATTCCTGGCTGCCAGGGCAACAAAATGCTCGGAATATTCGAGGCCGATGGCCCGCGCGCACTGTGTGGCCTCAGCCAGCAAATGCGTGGTGTAGCCCGGCCCGCAGCCGAGATCGAGGGCAAGCTGCGGTGGCGTCTGCACGACCTCTTGCAGGAAGGCCCGGCTCGACGCGGCATAGACGTCGGCCAGCACCTTCAGCCTCAAGGCCGCTCTATCGGTATCCCCAAACAGGTAGGACATGCGGTTTCATCTTCCTCTAGATACTCAGGCGGGAAAGGAGGGGTGCTGGGCATCCAGCAGCGCAGAAGAATATTGCCCACCCGCGCACTTCCGCAACAATTCCAGCAGATCATCGAGCGCCGCCTGCACATCGGCGCGCGCCCCGGCGTGGTGGCCTTCTACGGTAATCAGCGCGCGCGTAGTATCCGACTGCGCCGCGCTTTGTTCGCTCTGTCGCCAGCACCAGCGCCGGGCAATAACCAGCCTCGTCTCGTCCGAAAAGACAACTTCGCCTGGCGTCGGATGGTCCTCTTCGCTTTCGCCCAGCGTGGTATAGCGCTCGGAGCCATCGGCGAAATGGACCGTCACCGCGCCCTGCAAGGCGCGTGTATCGAACACGGCAACGGGCAAGGCGTAGCGAATGCTCACCAGATTCCCAAGGTCCACCAGCGTGTTGATGCTGGGGATGTCGCCTTTCTTGGTCAGCCGCCGCAGCAATGCTTCGGCGGCGCTGCGATACTGCGTCGGGTCCAGGCCAAAGCCGCGAAACACGCCACGCCAGGCCGATAGCGATGGAATCTGGCTGAGCGGCGTATCGCCAATGCGCCGCAAGACAGCCTGCTGCTCGGCGAAAAAGGCTTCGCGCAGGGCATCGGGCGTGGGGCCGTTGGTCATCCCTTCGGCCAGGATAACGCCGCCAATGACGTTGGGATAGCGCGCAACAATGTCAGGATGGTAGCAGAAAGTGGTCATTGAGAAAGCCTCTCGTCTTCAAGTCTCATGTACATCTCCCGAAAAGCACTGCTCAAGGGCGGCACGCATACGGGCAATGCAGCGCGTGAAAGCCTGCCACTCAGCAGGGCCATCGCACCACCACTCCAGACGAACATGCAGAAACCCTGAATCCATTTGCTCGAAACCAAACATTTCCCCATCAAGACCCCTACACGCCTCGATCCCTGCCACCGGTACAGGAACCAGGGCCAGTTCCGCAAGCAGCGAGGAAAACCGGTCAGCAGGCATCCTGACATCACGAACGACGATGGTTGGCGCGGCGCGATAGCCTTGTCTCAGCCACTCCAGCGGATCGGCAAAGCGGCGCAAATCATGGGTTCGCTCCCAGATGACTTTGCGAATAATGAGAGATGCATTGCTCACATTTTGCCCCGCTAATCTAAGCATGGTCCAGCAGGAATAATCGAAGAAAGCTGGTTCATGCCAGAGCCGCAGCACTGGGCAAAAACCCTCAACGGCCTGGCGTGGCTCTAGCTGCGCTGGATGCTCCAGCGCCCATCTGGCGCGCATCTCCAGCTCTGCCAACTCTTCTGGCCTGTTTTCTCTCATACGCCTAACCTTCCTGCTTGCCAGATAGGGCCGCGAGCATACGCGGGCGCAGATCATCCTCGAAAACCTGGCGCAGGTCGGCAAAGGCATCGTTTCCGGCCAGCGAGAGCGCGGCCACGCGATCAAGCAGCGCCAGATCAGCTTCAGCTATGCCCTGCTCGCTCTCTGCGCCGTCGATATCCCACGCGTCCTGCGTAAGCAGTTCCACCTTGTTGAGCGCCGCTATATCGCGCAGCAGGCCCGTTCGGATGAAGGCGAGGCCACGCGGCCCTTTTGAGGAGAGACCACAGCGCGACGGGTCAAGCGCTCCGGCGCGATAGTGCTGCCACGCCTGCCCGGCCAGGATGAACTGCGCGCGAGGCACATCGGTTATGTCAAAGGCGACCCCATACGCCTGACGCAGCACGATGTCAAGCATCGCGTCGGCCAGCGTCCAGCGCTCCTCATCGGCCTTCCAATATTCGCAGACTACGTGATCGGTGAAGAAGTCCGGCTCAAAATAGCGGGCGAACCCACAGCGCACCCGCGCAGGCGTCCCCTGATGCCGCAGCAGCGCGCAGAACATAGTGGCATAGTCGCGGCAGTTCCCCAGCACCCGGTGTTCTGGCAAATAGGGCCTGGCGAGGGTGTCATCGCATCCCAACCCTCTGAGGGCTATCAGCTTCTGCTCGACAGAGCGCAGTTGCAGTTCACGCATGCGCTTCAGGCGGGGCTTCACCTCATAGCGGTGCGCCTCAACAGGGTGCATCATGATGCCCTGCACCATCAGGCAGCGGGTACCCACCCCCTGCGGCAGCCAGCGAAAGAGAATCTCATTGATGCCAGGGTCGGTAATGGCGCTCTGCTGGGCATAGTAATCAAGGGCTGGATGCACGGATGTTTTCTCCACTCCCTGGTAAAAAAAACGCCTTACGGTTTCGGCTGCGTCTGCGCCCATTCCTGATAGACCCGTTCCATCTGGGCGATATGGCGCTTCTGGTGCAGCGCCAGGAAATACAACCATTGGTACATATCCATTTTCCCCAGGTCTTGCACCGACATACGCACCAGATAGAGCGCGCCTGCTCCTCCGCTCAGACCCGCGAGCATCTTCTGACAGTCTTGATACTGCGCGTGGATACGCGCCTGAACCTCCGCCAGAGACGTTTTGCGCGTCGGCTCCATATGCTCCGGTCTGAGCCAGGGGAAGGCATCAGGATGTCCAATCGGCTCCAGCTTGTGCAGATCGCTTTCCCCATCGGGGATAGTTTCTCCACGCGCTGCCCGGCCCAACGCCTTTTTATAGCCCTGGCGAATGATAAGCAGCAGATAATGGCTGGTCAACGAGACGTGTTCCAGAATCTCATTGATCGACCAGCCCCCATCCTGGGGATGATAGACCCGGCTGGCTTCAGGCCGCGCAAACCAGGTGCCCAGTTCTGTCGACGCTTCGGCCAGCGCCTTGCCAACCTGCTGGATGGTCTCCTGATGGTTGGCATTCATGGAAGCGTTACCTCAGGCCGCGCTTGCTCCGCTATGGCCCAACTGGTGCGAGCGCCGCAGTGCGTGGCGAGCAAAGCACAGAGTTCTGTGACCGCTTCTTCCACCAGCGCGGCGGTTGGATGGAGTGCCTGTACGGTCAAGACGGCACTGGTCGTGGTGGCAGTGATCGGGCTGCGCGCATCCTGATACCAGTTCCAGCGGCGACAGAGCAGCTTTTCCGCATCGGCATAGACGACCTCGCCGGGCGCGGGCGGGTCTGGTTCCTGGGTTTCATCGCCCAGGGCAATGAAGGTATCGCCGGGGCGCGCATAGCGAAAGCCCAGCGGCGAGACGACTTTCTCCAGATCATCAGCGCCTACCGGCACGCGATAGCGCAGCGAGATCAGGTTATAGGCATCGACCAGCGTATTGACGCGCGGCAGCCCGTTGCCCTGCTGCACGCGCTTCAGCAGCCGCTCGACGGAACTGCGATAGCTCGTTTTCTTGACGCCAAAGGCTTTATAGGCTTCCCGCCAGCAGCGCAGTTCGGGAATATCCGCCAGCGCGGTATCAGCCAGCGATGCCGACGACTCCTGTTCGGCGGCCAGCATCGCCTGCTCCAGGGCGGCTGGTCGCTCGGGCTGGATGGTCAGGCCCTGGGCCACCACGACGCCTATACGAAAATCCGCGAAGCGCGCGATGATGTCAGCAATCGTAAAGGTCAGCATTATGGTGTCCTCAGGCCCATCTGCCGTCTGAGCGTTTCTACCGGGTCTTTCTGGCGCGACGGCGGAATCGAACGCCCGCGTTTGGCTTGTCTGGCCTGATCGCTGAACAGCATGATCTTGCGCAAGTCTTTCTGGCCGCCCGTCTCCACACCGCTGCTGACATCCACGCCCCAGGGCTGGACTGCCTCCACCGCGCCGCGCACGTTGTCGGGCGTCAGCCCTCCCGCCAGCAGGGTCGGATAGCGCCGGGCCATCTGGCGCGCCAGCGACCAGTTGCCCACCGCGCCAGTGCCACCCCACAGGCCCTCGACCTTGGTATCCAGCAGGAACGCCTGTACGAAAGGGTGATAAGCTTCCAGCGCGTCCAGGTCTTTGGGGCGCTGCGGGCGCACGGCTTTGATCACCGGAATCTCAATTGCCCGGCAGTCCTCCAGCGATTCGTCGCCGCTGAGCTGCGCCACATCCAGCCCCAGTTCGCGGGCCAGCGCGTTGATCTTGTCGGGTGGCTCGTTGACAAACACACCCACCACTCTGGGCGCGTGCATGCCCATCTGCGCCCGCACGCGCAAGGCGCGTATTACTTCGTTCGCCTCTTCAGGCGTGACATAGCGTGGGCTTGGCGGATAAAACATCAGTCCGATATAGTGCGCGCCGCTGTCGATGGCCTGGCGCGCGTGCTCGCGGGTGCGCAGGCCACAGATTTTGATGCGCAGCGGCGAGAGTTCGCGCGTCTTTTCCAGCACATCTTTCGCGGTCACCAGCGCCTCGCCGATCAATACCGCCTGTACGTTCGCCAGGGCCATGCTTTGCACATCGCGGCCAGTATGCAGACCGCTCTCGCTGACCACCACGCGATCTTTGGGAATGAGCTTACGCAGACGCCATGTTACCTCGGTATCCACATGAAAATCGCGCAGGTCGCGATTGTTGACGCCGATGATCTGCGCCCCGCTGGCGAGGGCGCGCGTGGTTTCGGCTTCATCATGCACTTCCACCAGGCAGCGCATGCCCAGATGACGCGCCAGGCCCAGCAGCAACGCCAGGTCAGAGTCGTCCAGCAGCGCGCAGATGAGCAAGATCGCGTCGGCCCCGGCGGCGCGGGCCTCATAGACCTGATAGGGGTCGACGATGAAATCTTTACGCAGCACCGGCAGCTTTACCGCCGCGCGCACCGCCGTCAGATAGTCCAGCGACCCCTGGAAGAAATGGCGCTCCGTCAAGACGGAGATGGCCGACGCGCCGCCCGTCTCATAGGTGCGCGCCAGCGCCACCGGGTCGAAATCCTCGACCAGCACGCCCTTGGAGGGCGAGGCTTTCTTGACCTCGGCGATCAGCTTCGCCTCGTTGTGCAGCGTCGTGAACTCCGGGCCTTTGAGCGCACCCAGGAAATCGCGCGGCAGTGGCGCGGCATGGGCACGCTGGCGCATCTCCTCCAGGGGCACACGCTCTTTCTCTTCCACCAGATCGGCGCGGATGCGCGCAGCGATGGTATCCAGAATGGTAGTCATGGCTTCTCCGACTATGCTTGCTGGCTCAATGCGGCCACGGATTCGAGCGTCTGCACGGCGCGGCCAGAGCGCAGCGTCTCCTGCGCCAGCTTCACGCCTTCATCCAATGTCTGCACGCGCTCGCACGCCAGCAGCGCCGCGCCCGCGTTCAGGCTGACCATATCGGCGTGGGCATCGGTCAGCTTGCCCGCCAGCGTCTCGCGCAGCAGCCCGGCGTTAAAGGCCGCGTCGCCGCCGCGCACCGCGTCACGGTTCTGGCGCGCGAGGCCGACATCTTCAGGGGTCACGCGATATTCGCGCAGATCGCCTTTGCCGCCCAAGACCTCGCAGACGAGCGTCGGCGCGCTCAGCGAGACCTCATCCATACCATCTTCGCCGTAGACTACCAGCGCGCGTTTGCAGCCCAGGCGCAGCAGCGCCTCGCCCATCTTGCGCACCAGCCCCGCTTCCGGCACGCCCAGCACCTGATAGGCCGCGCCAGCAGGATTAGTCAGCGGCCCCAGGATGTTGAAGACGGTGCGAATGCCGATTTCGCGGCGTGTCGGGCCGACGTGTTTCATCGCCGGATGATAGGCGGGCGCGAACATAAAGCCAAAGCCTGCATCGGTCACGCAGCGCGCCACCTGCTCCGGCTTGAGTTCGATCTTCACGCCCAGTGCTTCCAGGACATCGGCGCTGCCGCAGCGGCTCGTGGCGGCGCGGTTGCCATGCTTGGCAACGGGCTGCCCGCAGGCGGCCACGACCAGCGCCGCCGTCGTCGAGACATTGAACGTGCCCGCGCCGTCGCCGCCGGTCCCGCAGGTATCCATCGGCGAGACATGATCTGGAATGGGCACATGCAGGGCTTTTTCGCGCATCACGCGCGCCAGCCCAGCAATCTCTTCCACCGTCTCGCCTTTCAGGCGCAGGGCGGTCAGAAACGCGCCAAGCTGCGAGGGCGTGGCCTCGCCGGTCATGATCTCTTCCATTACGGCAGCAGCCTCGACCTCGGTCAGCGATTGGCCTGCCGCGACATGCGCGATGGCTTCCTTAATCATCGTCTGTTTTCCCTCTTTAAGCGTTGACGCCAGCAGCGGCGTACTCATCCACCCGCGCCAGAAAATTGCGCAGCAGGTCTTTACCGGGGCGTGTCAGAATAGACTCTGGATGAAACTGCACGCCCTCCACCGGATAGTGCCGATGACGCATTGCCATAATCAGCCCATCGTCGGTTTCGGCAGTGATTTCCAATTCGGCGGGCAGGCTCGCCCGCTCAACGATCAGACTATGATAGCGCACCGCTTCGAACGGCTGCGGCAATCCGGCCAGCACACCCCGCCCCTGATGAGTAATACGCGAGAGTTTACCGTGCATAGGGACCGGCGCGCGAATGACGCGCCCGCCATAGACCTGGCCCATGCACTGATGCCCCAGGCAGACGCCCAGGATGGGCGTCGTCTGCCCAAAGGCCAGAATGACATCGTTGCAGATGCCTGCCTCGTTGGGCGTGCAGGGTCCGGGCGAGATGACGATGCCCGCCGGAGCCAGCGCCTCGATCTCCGAGAGCGTGATCTGATCGTTGCGCCGCACGACCACCTCTGCACCCAACTCCGAAAGATATTGATAGAGGTTATAGGTGAAGCTATCGTAGTTATCGAGCAGCAGCAACATGCATATCTCCTCGCTCCAGCGCTTCGGCCCGCTCCAACGCGCGCATAAGCGCGCCTGCTTTGTGCGCCGTCTCTTCATATTCAGTCATTGGGACAGAATCGGCGACGATGCCCGCGCCCGCCTGCCCATAGGCCACGCCATCTTTGAGCACCAGCGTGCGCAGGCCAATCGCCATATCCAGATTGCCGCTGTGGCTGAAGTAGCCCACCGCGCCGCCATAGACACCGCGCCGCTCGCCCTCCAGTTCGGCGATAATCTCCATCGCGCGCACCTTGGGCGCGCCCGAAAGCGTGCCTGCCGGGAAAGCCGCGCGCAGCGCATCGTAGGGAGTGAGGTCGGCGCGCAGGCGTCCCGTCACATGCGACATCAAGTGCATCACATGCGAATAGCGCTCCACCTCCATAAACTCGGTAACGCGCACGCTGCCCGCCTCGGCGACGCGGCCCACATCGTTGCGCCCCAAATCCACCAGCATCAGATGCTCGGCGCGTTCTTTTTCATCGGCGCGCAGTTCGCGCTCCAGCGCCTGATCGCTCGCCTCATCTTTGCCACGCGGGCGCGTGCCCGCCAGCGGACGGATGATGACCTCGCCATCTTCGACACGCACTAGCAGTTCTGGCGACGCGCCCACCACCGTGATCTCGCCCAGATCGAGATAATAGAGGTAGGGCGACGGATTGACCGCGCGCAGGGCACGATAGATGCTGAACGGCTGCGTCTGCACCGGGCGCGCAAAACGCTGCGAGAGCACCACCTGAAAGATGTCGCCTGCCTGAATATATTCCTTGGCGCGCTCGACGTTCGCCTCAAAACGCTCGCGCGAGGTGAGGAAGGGGACGCTTCCCCCGCTGGCGACTGAAGTCGCGCCTAAGGGCCTGCGGCCACCAAGTCCCTCTTCAGGGACTCCCCTCGCCCCAATTTGCGGCGCGACGGGCGCTGAGCCGTTCTGCAAACACTGCCGAAGGCGTTCTATCGTGTCCACCGCGCGCTGATAGTTCGCCTCAAGATCATCATCCAGGCGCACATGGCTGATGATGCGCAGGCTGCGGCGCAGATGATCGAAGACCAGCATCGTTTCGGTGAAGCAAAAGACCGATTCCGGCAGTTGCAGAGGGTCAGCATCAGGGACGGGCAGGCGCTCGAAGCATGCTACCGTCTCATAGCCCAGATAACCCACCGCACCACCATGAAAGCGCGGCATCCCCGGCAGTTTCACCAGCCGCGAACGCGATAGCTCGGCTTCGATCAGCCGCAGCGGGTCGTCGCAGGGCACTTCCTCGCTTGTTCCAGCTTTGGGACCGCTGCGCCAGGTGAGCGTGGCTGAGCGCCCGCGCATGGTCATGACCAGATAGGGGTCCAGACCGACAAAGGAGTAGCGCGCGATGCGCTCTCCGCCCTCCACACTTTCCAGTAAAAAGGTATAGGGACCACCCGCCACCTTCAGATAGACCGAGACGGGCGTCTCCATATCGGCGAACACCTCACAGGAGACCGGTAGCAAATTGCCCGCGTCTGGTTCTCCTGCTGCGACGGCTCGCAAGCGCCGCGCCTCCTCCACTGTCGGCTGATACATGCTACAAACTCCTTCACTTCACGAACACATCAGGAACGCAAGCCCATGCGGGTCATCGCGGTGCGCAGCGTCTCCTGGGCCAGCGGGCGCAGTCGCGCCGCGCCGTCGTCCAGAATGGCAGTCACCTGTGTGGGGTCAGCCATCAAGGCGTGATAGCGCTGCTGAATCGGCTCCAGTTCGGCAATCACCGCCTCGGCAACCTCAGACTTCAGTTCCTTGTAGCCCTTGTTCTCAAAATGCGCCTCAATGGCAGGGCGCGTTTGCCCGGTCAGCAGTTCATAGATCGTCAGCAGGTTATAGACGCCGGGCCGCTTCTCATCAAAGCAAATCGAGCGCTCTGAATCCGTCGTGGCGCGGCCCACCTTCTTGCGAATGACCTCGGGCGGGTCGAGCAAGGCGATATAGGAACCAGGCTCGCTCTTGCTCATCTTCTTGGTCGGGTCGTCCAGCGACATGATGCGCGCGCCCACCTCCCGAATCAGCGGTTCTGGCACGGTAAACGTTGGCCCGAAGAGATAGTTAAAGCGCTCGGCGATGTCGCGCGTCAGTTCCACATGCTGGCGCTGGTCATCACCTACCGGCACGGCATCCGCTTGATAGAGCAGGATGTCGGCAGCCATCAGCACCGGATAGGTGTAAAGGCCCGTGCTCGCCTGCTCCTGGTGCTCGCCCGCCTTCGACTTGAACTGCGTCATGCGGTTCAGCCAGCCGGTGGGCGTCACGCAGCCCAGCATCCACGTCAGTTCAGCATGCTCATGGAGGTGCGATTGCACAAAGAGCGCGCACTTCTGCGGGTCCAGCCCGCAGGCTACATAGAGCGCCGCCAACTGCATGGTGTTCGCGTGCAGTTCCGCCGCGCGCTCCTCCGGGTCAACCGTCAGCGCGTGCAGGTCCACGATGCAGAAGATGTTGTCGTATTCATCCAACGAGGCAACCCAGTTACGAATGGCGCCTAGATAATTGCCGATGTGCAGATTGCCCGATGGTTGAATGCCTGAAAAAACTCGTTTCTTGCGGTCAGCCATAGCGTTTCCTCACCTCGCCTCTCCGCCAGCGCGGCCCGCTGGCAAGAAAACTGTCCCAAACACAAAAAGCCTCTCATCCCAACGGGACGAGAGGCTGAATCAACAATGCCTTCGTGGTGCCACCCCACTTCGAGCAATGCCCCAGCTTCTCATGCTGGCTGCATTACTCCTCATTTCAGGTACGGATGGCAAATATGCTCTGCAATCGATACCCTGCCGCGATAACGGTTGGCTCTTCCGGCGAATTCCTACTGACGCGAGATGCGGTGTTCGGCTCGCGGCTCACAGGTCCATTCAGCAACTGCGCCGATATCGGTTCTCACCTGGCCCGACTCTCTGTTCTGTACGCTGTCGCTTACTTTTCCTGATCAATGCCCTGCTGTCTTCAACAATGGACGCTCAAAGTATAACGTGACCTCGCCCAGAAGTCAATCCCCATTTTTTGTTCCTGCTTGACAGGATACTCATGCTGCCTTACAATAAGGGAGCGTTCACAGTAGGCGTAGGCGCTCCTGATGGTTATCTCCTGCGCTGCGAGATGGAGGAAGTATGTCTGATCGTACGGGGCAGCAAGCGGGCAACTATAAATTAGTCAAGTTGCTCGGCAAAGGTGGCTTTGCTGAGGTCTACCTGGGTGAACATATTCATCTGGGCACACCGGCGGCTATCAAGCTGTTGACTGCCAAGCTCAGCGGCGAGGAGGAAAACCATTTTCGGGAGGAAGCGCGCACCATTGCCTGGCTGAGGCACCCCAATATTGTACGGGTGCTGGAGTTTGGCGTGGAAGAGGGCCTGCCCTATCTCGTGATGGATTACGCCCCGAACGGCACGCTGCGCCAGTTCTTTCTCAAAGGGTGGAAGTATGAGCCGCTCACCATCTTGCCCTATGTGCAGCAGGTAGCAGGCGCATTGCAGTTCGCGCATGACCGCAAGTTGATTCACCGAGATGTCAAGCCAGAGAACATGCTGCTGGGTGAAAACAAAGAGGTGCTGCTTTCCGACTTTGGCATTGCTGTCGTGGCGCAGAGTTCGCGCCATCAGGATATGCAGGAAGTCGTCGGTACCCTGGCGTATATGGCGCCGGAACAGATTCAGGCGCACCCACGCCCAGCAAGCGACCAATATTCATTAGGGGTCGTCATCTACGAGTGGCTCACCGGTGCGCGGCCCTTCTCTGGCTCGATGAGTGAGATTCTGGCGAAGCAAATTTCAACCCCACCGGCCCCTCTGCGCGAAAAGATTCCAAACGTCTCACCCGAACTGGAGCAGATCGTGTTAACCGCGCTGGCAAAAGACCCCAGGGAGCGCTTTGCCAGCATACGTGCTTTCGCGAATGCCTTCGAGCAAGCCGCCTTGGCGGCACAAGGGGCAACATCGGCCACCGTAGCGGCCCCAGCTCCTGAAATCCCTCAGGCAAGCCCTCCAGGCGTTGGGCAAGCCAACAATATCATATCAGCGCCTTCGGCTCCTGCTAATTCCTCCCCGGCCTCCAACTGGCCGTCATTTTACGCCCCTTCGGGACCAGCTTCCACCCCTTCTGCGCCACCCATCTCGGCAGGCTCAGGGCCGTATGGGAATGTGATCTCAGCGCCTAATGCTGTGCCCTCGGGTCCGTACCCGAATGTAGACTCAGCACCAAACGTTGTGCCCTCTATGCCCCCAGGCGCGGCTGGCGGGATGGCCTCTTCAACTGGACCAGCCGCTGATTCCTCTGGGCCATACGGGCCACCCTCAGCATCGCCTGCCAATGGCGAGTCCAATATTCTCGATGCCCCGACTGTTATGGGCACGTTTCTCGCTCCAACAGCACCAGCCCCGCCTGCGCAGCCTGTTATGCCAGCGGCGGCTGGATGGCAATCTTCTCAGCCAGTTCCGTCTGCGCCACCTGGCTGGCAGACGGCTCAACCGATTCCTTCTGCACCACCCGGATGGCAGTCTTCTCAGCCAGCGTTTTCTTCTGGACCGGCCCAGATGGATGCACCTACTCTTTCATCTGGGCCGGTAGGCCCCGCTGGGCCAGCGGTCAACCCTCCGCCGCCTATTCCTGCTCCCCCGCCAACGGGGCGTGGCATCTCGCGCCGCACAGTGCTAGTGGCCGGAGCCGCTGGCATCGCCGGGCTGGCAGTGGTGGGGGGAGGCATTACCTGGTTCGCCCTTTCCAACAAACCATCTCCGCAGACAGGCCAAGGCCCCACTCCCCCGCCAGACCAGCCGCTGTATACGTACAGCGGGCATCGTGGCGCTGTACGCGCTGTTGTATGGGTGGATGATGGGAACCGCGTTGCATCGGCCAGCGCCGATCATACGGTGCAAGTCTGGGATGCGCTCAGTGGAGCAAATTCGGTTATCTATCACGGCCATATCGCCCTCGTGCGCGCTATCACTCTCTCTTCCAATAAACAGTTTTTGGCTTCAGCCAGCGATGATAAAACGGTGCAAATCTGGAGCCTGGCAACCAACACGAGAACCTTCACCTATAAGGGGCATACAGATGCGGTGCTGGCTGTCGCGTGGTCACCTGTTGGACCCAATATCGCGTCTGGTGGCCTTGACCAGACCGTGCAAGTCTGGTCTTCCGCCAGTAACGGCAAGCTGCAATTTAAGCTGACCCTCACTGGAACAACAAATCATGCTACCTGTATCGCCTGGTCGCCCGATGGCAAACGCCTAGCAGCGGGGAGTGCTGATGGGACAGTGCGCATTTGGGATGTCGGCACTCAGAAGCCTCAAGTCACCTACCGCGGTCACACGGCGGGTGTCAATTCAATCGCCTGGTCGCCTGATGGGTTACGTGTGGTTTCTGGCGGGTCCGATAAGAGGGCGATTGTTTGGGATTCGCAGGATGGCAAGACCTACGCGAAAGACCACAACCATACCAATTCGGTAGATTCGGTTGCCTGGTCGCCCGATGGCAAATACATTGCCACAGCCAGCACAGATATGACTGTAGAGATATTGGATGCGGTGACATATAGGATGGTGCGCACCTATTCAGGCCACAAGACGCAGGTGCTGGCCGTCGCCTGGTCACCTGATAGCCAGAATATAGCCTCGGGCGGGCAGGATGACACAGCACAGGTGTGGAAGGCGCTGGAAGCATAATCCCCTTAAAAGCTGAGCCAGTTCTCTAAGAAGGTTATGACTACATGCAATGGCCGTCTATACAAGTAAGCCAGCAGGCTTCATCCAGGCTTTCGTCCGACCCGCTGAGCCAGAGCAAGCCATCTCTCTTCAGATTCTCTCGAAGGTGGCCCCTGCTGGCACTTGGGTTAATTTTGCTTTTGTCGACGTTCCTGAATTTTTTTCGCCTTGATCAGCTTGGCTATGGCAACCGCTTTTACGCTGCCGGTGTCAAAAGCATGCTGGAGAGTTGGCACAATTTTTTCTTCGTCTCTTTTGACCCCGGTGGCTTCGTTGCCATAGATAAACCCCCGCTGGGCTTATGGATTCAGGCAGCAAGCGCCAAACTCTTCGGCTTCTCTGGGATGAGTATGCTGGCTCCCGAGGCGCTTGCTGGCGTTGTCTCAGTCGCGCTGCTCTACCATTTGGTTGCGCGCACTTTTGGGGCAAAGACTGGTTTGCTGGCGGCTCTGGCGCTGGCTGTAGCGCCGCTCAATGTGGTCATCAGCCGCAACAATACTATGGATATGCTGCTGGTCTGCACCCTCCTCTTCGCCACCTGGACCATCTTTCGCGCTGCTGAAACGGGTCGTTTAGGCTGGCTCCTGGTTTCGGCAGTACTCCTGGGCCTGGCGTTTAACATTAAATCGCTGGAAGCCTATCTGGTGGTCCCCGCCTTTGGGCTGCTCTACTTGATCAGTTCTCCCCGCAGATGGCAAGTCCGGAGTCTGCATCTGCTTCTGGCTGGTGTGGTGCTGCTGATCATCTCGCTTTCGTGGATTACCATTGTTGATCTCACCCCTGCCTCTGAGCGTCCATATGTTGGCTCTACAACTGATAATTCAGAATTCAGTCTTGCTTTTGGGTATAATGGCCTTCATCGGTTGTTCGGGAACCCTGTTTCGTTCCACATCTTCCCGCTCCCCGCTGGCCCTCTCGGCGGGTTGGGCACGGTGGCCCTGCTCGAAACGGATGCGGGCGGGAACTGGGTGCTGGCTTCCTATGGACCGCAAGCTCAATCAGCGCTCCAGGCGACCAGTCCTGACCAACAAGACAACATCGGTTCTCCTGGTCCGTTTCGGCTCTTTGGGACAGAACTGAGTGGTCAGATTGCCTGGCTGTTGCCTTCCGCTTTGCTGGGGCTTCTTGTTGCTGCCTGGCAGACCCGGTGGCGCTTCCCCCTCACTCGACAACAACAGTCGCTGGTGCTCTGGGGAGGAGTCTTGCTGACCATGGGGGTGTTCTTCAGCGTTGCTGATTTATACAACATCTATTATCTGGTAATATTTACACCATCGATCTGTGCCCTGGCCGCAATTGGGCTTGTCATCATGTGGCGAGCATATCGTCAACAAAGCTGGCGCGCCTGGTTCCTTCCAGGAGCCATCGTCCTTGCCGCAGGAATGCAAGCCTTCTATCTCTCATCCTATCCAGGTTTCGCCCCTGTGTTGGCTCCTCTGGTTATTGAGGTCGGTGTGCTGGCCGCCGCTATCCTTGTTGCCGCTCACCTTCTGTCGCGCCGGGCTATTGTTGAATCGGCCCGCTCGGGAAAGATGGCTCTCGCTGGCGCGCACTGGTGGGAGGCAATAGTCCAACCGGCTGTGCTGCGTCTGGTGACGACGCTCGCTTTCCTCGCGCTGCTGATTGCGCCCTTCGTCTGGGGGAGTTATTCCGTGTTGGGCACTTCCGGCATCCAGCGCTCTGCTGGCCCCCAGCCACAAATGACGATCCAGGTATATCTGCAAGCCTGGGGAAATGCCATGCAGCCGAGTTCCCAAAGCAGCAGTTCGGCACTCGCTCTTACGAAATTGGACCGTTACCTCCTCCAGCAGCGCAGTGGGGCAACCTTTATCGTCGCCACACTGGCTTCTGATCTGGCGGCTCCGATCATTCTGGAAACGGGGCAGCCGGTTCTGGCGCTGGGCGGCTTCGTCGGCCAAGACCCCATCTTGTCGACGACACAACTGGTCAATCTGATCGATCATGGGACGGTGCGGTTCTTTTTGTTTCAGTTGCCAGATTTGGGGACCAGAAATGATAAACTGGTCCAGTGGGTGAACGATCACTGTAGCAAAGTTCTGGCCCGCAACTGGGCTTCTGGCAAAATACCACCTGGGAGCACTCGTTCTCTCACGAATGAGGAACTGCTCGACTGCGCCCATCACCGGTAGCAATCAAGCTGGTGCTGGGTTCGGCCTTTGGGCCACATCAACTGACCGTCGTGAGCAGAAGGTTGTTGAAGGCAGCTTCGACACCATCAGCCCCAGTCCGAATGCCACAACTTCCCTTGGAGAAGCTTGTGTCATTCACACTGCCTATTTCCAGCCCGTTGAGAGAGAAGATGAAATGGGTGGCCTTCATTTGCACCTGAAGGGTGTTGAGCGCATGCAGCCCCTGGTTGATGCTCTTATCTGAGTTGGATGGAAGGATGTCTTTATACACTCCATTTACCAGCTTTGCAAAGCGCCATTTCCCCTTACTCGTAATTTCAAACTCGTAATAATTATTCCGGTCCACTCGTCTGAACACCAGCCCATAGAACGCATCCGTCGGGCCAGCCACTTGCTGAACAATCACGCTGATAATGGCATCCCCAACAGCCCCAGCGGGAGCATAGCAGATATTGCTCCCATGAACATGATAGGCATGATCCTGAAGAGCGCAGTTGCTGTCATGTGCCCAACCGTTTGCATCAGTAGCGAACGATTTTTGATACAGCACTTTGAGTGCAGGTGCAGCAGTAGTGGTGGGGGTAGTAGTGGTGGTTGGCTGCCCGGAATGGGCCAGTGTGTAAAGCGCCCCAGCCAACACGCTGGCAAGAATGACAACCAGGATGATCAAAGCTCCAATGATGAGACCGGTACTGCTTCTCTTCTGCGATGTGGGGCCGGAGGACGATGGAGGGGGTCCGCCTGGGGCCGAAGCAGCAAGATACCCTGGAGGCGCACTCCGGTCTGGGTTGGATGGGAATGAAGAGAGGCCAGGACTGGGCAATGGAGTGCCCGAGGAGAAATCCGGGCGTGCAGCAGGTGGGCGAGGGTAATACCCTTGATCCATAGACCCAGGGACAGCGCGAGCGAGATCGCTAATGGGAAGAGTTGGCAGGTCTTCACTCGTGATTGCTGGCAGCCCATAACCTCCCTGCTGCGGAAAAGAGCCGCCTGCCAGGGGTCGCCCACAGCGAGGGCAGTTCGGGGCAGAGATCGTTTTCAGGGAGAGGCCACAAGAAGGGCATATCCTGGAGCCTTCTTGCTCATCATAGGTCATAGGTTGCACCGGTGGCAGCTCCTTTCGCGCGGTTCATCTTGTCATTGCTCCAAGGCCCCTTGCAGCGAAGGCGCTCCTTACCTCATCTGCTTTATCGAGTAAAATCTTGTGCGAGCTTGCCTCTATCAATTTGGCATACTTCGACATGGTCTTTAAAGCCATTGAATGTTTTTAAGGGAATACAAAACTGATTAATATTCCCAAATGCAGCGGGCAGTGGTTCCGTCTCGCTCCAATAGAAAGCGGCGTATGTGGCCCCGCTGTAAAAGAGTTTTTTAGGGGTCGTCAGCACAGCGATATTCACGTAGGCCCGTGTAATGTCCACACCGATATAGTTCTCTGTGGCAACAATGGCCGTTGCAGGCAGGGTCGCGTTGATATAGGTATCTGCCTGCGCCAGTGTATCCCCTGGCAGGTCCAGAAAACGCGCCTGAAAGCTCCACAGGTTGATGAGCAGGACACAAACGAGGAAGACAGGCATTGCCACTTTCTGCCGCCGAACAGGCAGGTGTTTGTACACGCGGACCAATTCGGCGCTGATGACGATATAAAGTGGGATCAGCCACAAGATCAGGTAGTGCGGGCTTTTGAGAGCGATACCCAGCGCAAACGCAACGCCGCCCAGCGCCCAACTGAGAAACAAGGTATCAGCTTCCTGGCGTTTCCCCATAACTTTTTGGACCGTTCGCATGATGACAAGGATTGAGCCACCAACCAACGCCAGAATCGTGGTCACGAACACCCAGTAGGTGGAGGCAACAGCCCCTAACGCCGTCAATGGCCCGTAATTCAAGCCAGGCGATGAGCGCGCCCCAAGGGTGCGGCGCAGTTGGGTAAACGTCTCCGTGTCGAAGAGGCCGCCAAATGCGGCGTGCATATACACGAGGTAGCCGACAACGACTGTTCCCGCGACGAGGAAGAGGTACAGATGCGCCAGCCAATGCTTGCGTTGCAGGCAGAGGTTGATGAGGATGGCTATGGCGAGGAAGACCCCGATCTGCTTATAGGCGATCACAGCGCCGACGAGCAGCCCGGCCACCAGATAACTCAGCACATACCGCCTGTTATTAGTGGCCTCTACACGGGTCGCTGCCCAATACGCCCACATCGCCAGGAGGATCAAGATCATCTGCGAGTTCTCGATGTAGACCGCCTGGTTAGTAAAGATAACCCATACATCGCTGCCGACGAGCAGCAATGTCAATAAGGCGACAGATTTGCCAAGCGCTACCCGCACGAAGCTATAGAGCAGTACCAGCATCACCAGAGAGGTAATCACACTGAGCATCCTGGCCGTAAAGAAGTCAGTCGTGTTGAAGAGACGAAACCAACCCGCAAGCAGGAAGAAAAAAAACGGAGGATGATACAGGAATGGCACGGTTGGCTGACCATAGGTGGCACGGATCGTTGGGAAGCCATATCGTACAGTATAGGCGGCGGCGTATTGGTAAATCGGCTCATCAACTTCCACACCGGCCAGAGTGGCAGCAAAGAGCCGCAAAGCGAACGCAGCCGCCAAGGTGGTGGCGACTAAGGCAATCTCAGGTAGGAGGTCTTTTAGACGGACTCGGTGAATCCTTCCTTTGAACATACACATACGCCTTCTTCATATGGGGTCAGCTCTGTAAAATGTTCCAGCCCAATTTCTTCCATTAGACAAAACGCAGCCAGAGGCCGATTGTCACCGCAGCCTTATGAGCAGCCTGGCAACCTTAGGGTCAACTTTGCCTCCCCGAAGGAACGCATAGATGGCCCCGCTGATCCAGAAGCCAATATGGATAATATCCAGGAAGGGGAACAGGATGCCTCGCCAGTCCTGGGCACTTCTGATGCTGAACAGCCCCAGGAGAAAGAAGGCCAACCCCATCATGATACAGATGCCCAGAAAGAAGAGATCAGCATGCAAAGCCAGCGTGACCGCCAGAGCAGCGGTAACCGTCAGGCCGCAGAAGACGACCAGCAGCGCTTTCATGAGCATCCGCTTTGAGTAGCCGCTCTCCGGGTACTTGCGATGAAAGTCCAACGCTGCAATGCCTGCTGAGAAGTGCTTTGCCAGTCGGAATTTTCTTCGATGCAAGCGGTAGACAGCGAGTTGGTCCGTGCAGAGCAGAGTAAGACCAGAAGAGACGATGGTCCAGGCCAGGTGAAAATCTTCCCAGCCATAGGGACACTGAACCGGCCAGCGAGGGTTGATGCGTTCAAAGGCCCGTACGGACATAAATAAGTTAGCGGTAATTGGCAATCCCCTTGCCCGGCCAAAACTGTGCTTGGTGAGGTAGAGCGCCTCGCCGTAATGCGGCCATTCCGAGAAGAGCGAGCCATCCTGATAGACCCCGACAAACGATTTATCACGAGGGGGGCGCAGGCTGACCCCGGCAACCCCATCCACATGTTTTTTCTCTAACAGGTAGAGAGCCGTCGATATCCAGTTTTTGCGAGTCACGACCTGGCTATCCGTGAGCGCAATCACATCGCACCCGGCTTCCATGGCTGCCAGGCAACCATAGTAGCGTTTGATGCTGGCATCTCGCCCCATCCAATATTGCGGGAGTTCCACCTGGATGTAGGACACTCTGGGGTCGTCTCGGAGGCTAGCCAGCGCCTCCCAGGTCTTATCCTCGTGCTGTACATTTGCAACCAGAAAGATATGGAGGAGTGGGTAATCCTGCCGCAGCAGCGATTGCACACACCTGGTAATGGTGCGCGTAGAGTTGCGCACCGGAATCACAACAGCAACACGCAGCGGATGGCTGGCAAGCAGTTCTTGGGTGGCCCATTCGATTTCTTGGGTCTCGTCCCGGCGGCTGGCAAAAACGTATTTGTCGTTGGTAATAAAGTTGATAACCGTAATAACTGCGGTACAGATTACAGTCGCCACCAGATAGAAGATTCCTGCATACGTCAGCAGCGCGAAGAGAATCTGGTTGAGAATGATCGTCCCGACTTTGGTCGTGTGAAACTTGAGCCATTGGGTGAGGATGGGACCACGACGATCGCGCCAGTTAAAGAACCGGTTCAAGACAAAATTAGCTTCGATGCTTACAACGGCTTGAATGAAATAGGCTACATTCTGTTGGACACCCAGAAAGTGGACCAACACATAAAGGAGAGCAGTGCCCCCGGCCAGGACGCTCAGCCCTACCAGGCCAAACCCCCAGAAACGCCCTTTGAGGACCCGTATGACCCAAGACACAGCCTATCTCCTTATTGCAATTATGCCTGAAAGGTGACACAGAGAGCAGAGCCTGCTGGAACGGATATCTGAGTAAGCGTTCCCTGGATGGGAGAAGACGTGGACGGCGGCGCCCATGTCCCCTGCGCTGAGACCGTTCGGTCGCCTAAAGTGACCCCGCTGGTCGCTGAGAGATTGGGTCCGCTAAGCCGGAAGAGATGGGCGCTGAGATACAAATGAGCAGTATTGATGGTCACCAGCGCAGGTTGAGTGGTCTCTTTATTGATAAGGACCACCCGTAATGTGCCCAATGAATCGCTAAACGCATAGGCGGTCAGGTTCAACGCCGTCTGAAGCGCCGCTTGAACCACGCGCGCGCGCGTGGTGGCTATATGAGCAAGCAGCAGCGCATAATAGAGCACGGTAGGCCTGCCGTCGTCGCCAATGACGTTATAGGCAGCATTGGGCGCATTTTGAACGTCTATCTGGGTGACCCCGGCTGTTGCAGATTGAAGCAGGACATCACTGAGCCAGAGCGAGGCTGCCAGTGTGTTCGTTACACCGGCAAATCCACCGCCCGCAATGGAGTTGGTTTCGGTGAGTTCAAAGGGCAGGTGGTATGAATTGGCAAATTTGACCCAGCCAGCCTCTGATGAGGCAAATTTCGCCATTCCCTGCGCACTTAAAAGCCCATTCACCGTGGGTTTTGGTCCCTCTGAAGCTCTGGTATAGTAATGGCGCGAAATGGCAAGCAGCGACCCATCGCCTCGCGATCCCTGGATAAAGGAGGAGAAGATAGTCGAATCGCAGCAGACTTCCGGCCCAATGAATTCGGCGGAGGGAACGGCAGCCAAAATGGCATCTCTCGTCCGCTTCCACTCGGTATAGTAGTCGGAATAGCTCCACGTAGCTGGGCGGTATCCTTGCTTGATGTAAAGTTCCGGTTCATTGCCAATGGTGAAGGCTGTGAGGTCCTTTCCCCCTACCGAAGCGACATAGGCGGCCTCGCTGGCCGCCATCGCTGGATCATTGGCAATCAAGCTGATACCCCATGTCACCTTCCACTGAATGCGGTGTGCAAAGGCAAAAACCGCTTGCACAAGCGTCTTGGTGATGATCGGATTCTGCTGGGAGCATGAGGCCGTTCCATTCGGAACCCACTGGCTTATATCGCCTGTATGACCGCCGACATGAAGTACGCCTGCTCCAAAGTTGCGATACAGTTGCTCGTAGTATGCCCGCTTTGCGGTGTCAAGCTGGATAATCTGACAGAGGCTCGAAACCTCGACACTAAAGCCGAGGAAGCTAGCAGGGATGGGATTCCCCTGTGCTCCAACCGAAACCAGCGCATTGGAGTTTTGGAAGAGCGTCTGGGTTGAAGATAAGTCGCCTGGGAGATTGGGCGTGGGAGTAACCCGCCGATCAGGAAGACAGCTAGAGGCGAGCAATGGAAGAAGTAGAAAAATAACAAGTGATTGAAGAGCCTTTGCAGAGTGCCTTTGTAATACAGAAATCATCCGCCGTCCGTCCATAGGGTCGCCTTTTCTATCAGAGGTTGGAAACCAGGCAGAGGCAACCAGCCCCTCGCTCCCTATAAAAATACTGGAAACCAGCTCACCTGTCAATAGCCCCTTTATCTCACTGGTATACCTTTCGAGCAAGCGGGGATTGCCCAGATGCCCGATATGGAACGTGATCATTGGCCGACAAAAGAACCACTTCGGCTACTTATTATTACCTGAGGGTGATACACACCGCAGAGGATGCCGGAATGGTCATCGTAACAGTCTGCCCCTGCACAGTCAGTGGCGTTTGAGAGGGTGTCCAGGTGCCTTGTGTTGACACGGTTCTGGTGCCCAGGGTGACCTGTGTGGTGGCTGCGAGGCCGGGGCCAGTCAGTTGGAAAGAGGTTGCGCTCTGATAGGGCTGCCCTATGTTCATCTTGATGGAAGCATTTACAGCCTTTTCTTTATTGATGAGGACCACCCGCATCGCCCCAGATGAGTCGGCTGAGGCGTAGGCCGTAAGATTGAGTTTTGTCTGGAGTGAGGATATGAGTAAACGCGCATGATTGATCATGGTGTGCACCAACAGCAAAGCATAGTAGAGGACAGTTGGTGCGCCATTGTCATCAATAACATCATAGGTATTGCCGGGTCCGTTATGCAGGTCTGCCTGTCCCACTCCCAGCGAGGCGGCTTCCAGAAGATAGTCACTCAGCCAGAGAACAGCAGCCAGAGTATTAGAAACTCCTGGCTTTCCGCCGTTGGAGAAGGAGTTGCTCTCCGTGATATCCAAAGGCACGTGGGCTGTTTTAGCAAGACTGATCCAGTTCGCTGCTGAGGTTGCGAATTGTTGCATCACGGCGGGATCAAGCAAGGAGTCAATGATGGGCGGAGCGGTCGTGGAGAGATAGTAGTGGTGCGAAAGCCCAATCAGCGCCGGATCGGTTCGCTCAGCTTGCGCAAAGGTCGGGAGCAAGCTGGTTCCACAGCAGACCTCTGGTCCGATGAATTCGGCAGAGGGAACCAGGGCTAAGATGGCATCCCGCTCCTCGCTCCATTCTGCATAAAAATCAGCAGAAGTCCAACTGGTTGGTCGGTAACCATTCTTCACGTAGAGGTCGGGTTCGTTCCCGATAGTGAACCCCATCAGGTTGTCCCCACCGGAGGCAGCAACGTATGCTGCCTCGCTTGCCGCCATACCGGGCTCGCCAGCAAGCAGGTTAAGTCCCCAAACGACGCGCCAGTGGATGCGCGCTACAAAAGCGAAGAAGGTATCAACAAGGGCTTTTGTAATGATAGGGCCATTGGGATCGCAGGAAGCCTGGCCGTCTGGCTCCCACTGGCTGAAATCTGCGGTATTCCCACCAATACGAAGAGTACCTATGCCCAGGTTATGATAGAGTTGTTCATATGTGGTCGAGTTCTGGGCATCAAGCTGGACAACATTACAGAGTTCATCTAGCTCGATGCTCAAGCCCATAAAACCTGTGGGGAGTGATCTTGCTATGGCAGACGTAATGTCGAGCAAGTTGCCCCCTACGGTTGAAAGGGTGGCTTTTGGTGTAACCGAGACAGGGGATGAGTCAGATGGAGGCGGAGATGTGCAGCCAGTTATCATGACACAACAGAGCAGACATGCCAGAAAAGATGCTTGGTATCTTGGAAGACCACTGTAGAATGCCGTTGCCGAATGGTGTTGGCGCATGCTCAACCTTTCCCACCCAAAACTCATAACTATTGCTTAGCCGGGTACAAGATAGGGCAGAGCAAGCTGTTCTGTCAACGGCTTCCAGATCGCGAAATGTGAAGTGAGACCTTTCTTGCAAGCCCACCGTTGTGTATTATGGTACTAGAAAACGTATGCGGAGTGCCTCACAACCACGAGAGTGGTCGCCTATTCAAAAACAAGGATAAAATGTATGCCTCGCGGTGGCTATTATCCCACACAAACATTCGGCTATGACCCGATGCAGCCGGTTCGTCCTGATGGGCTGCAACCCTATTACCAACCGCCGGTTCCTACCAAAAGGCTCAAGAAGCGTCGCCACTGGGGCCGCTGGGTAGCGCTTGTCCTCGCCGTGCTGCTGGTTGTGGTGCTGGTGCTGGGGGTGATTGTCGGGCAGCGGGTCTACGCCTTCGGCCAGGCCATCTCGACCCAGGCGCCGCTCTCCAGCCAGATCAACCTCAGCGGCACAGACCGCGTCAATCTGCTGGTTATGGGCTTTGGTGGCGGCAATCATCCAGGCGCGTATCTGACTGATTCGATGCTGATCATCAGCATTCAGCCCCAAACAGGGCAGACGGCGATGATCTCTGTGCCCCGCGACCTCTGGGTGCAGATTCCGCCGAACTCCGGGCAGTATGGGAAACTGAATTCGGCCTATGAATATGGGTTGTATAATGGCTTCGACACCGAGAAAGCGGGAAAAGTGGCCGCTGGCGATATTGCCGCGAACAAAATCAGCAACATCACCGGGCTATCGGTCAAATATTGGCTGACACTCGATTTCAGCGGCTTCAAGGAACTGGTTGATGCGCTGGGCGGCGTCGATATCAACGTGCAGCATAGCTTCACGGCGCTCTATCCTGCGAACGATGATCCCAGTATCAATCCGAACTGGATTACAGTCTCCTTCAAAGCTGGGAAGCAGCATATGAACGGCGCGACGGCCATCGAGTACGCGCGGGCACGTGAGGTGACGGGTGGCGATCTGGCTGAGGGCACCGATTTTGCCCGCTCGCAGCGCCAGCAAATTCTCATCAAGGCCATCGTCTCGAAGATGACCCAGGTGTCGGAGTGGCCGAATTTCTTTAACGAGATGAACGCGCTGCAAAAGAGCCTGTACACCAATCTTTCGGCGTATGATCTCTTCCAGTTTGTGCGCAAGATGGATTTGAACAATCCCAAGCATATTGGCCTCTCCAATCAAAACGTGCTGGTCGACAGCACCGCTGATGGACAATATGTCTTGGAGCCGGAGAATGGCGACTGGAGCCTGATTCCGCAATATATCCAACAGCAGCTCAATAGCAAATAACATGCGACGAAAAGGAGCCGCACAGCGTCATGAACCCCATGCGTGATGCGCAGGGGCTTGTCCCTGGTTCATGACCAGTCTCGGTTCGCAAGAACTCCGTTGGTGCGGTCAGGATACCCTGGGATGCGCGGCCAGTCCCAGGCACTATCGCCGGTGATCATGCCATCCTCGCTGGGGAGAGGATCAAGGTTGCCAGCCAAACAAGCCGCTCCAACATTGACGAGGCCACCCTTACCCTGGCAACAGGAGGCTCACTACGAGCTATGTGTTTGTTCTCGATGCGAACAAGCGGCCCCTCAACCCTGTCCATCCGGGCTGGGCACACAAACTTCTTGCCGCTGGGCAGGCGGCTGTCTTCAAGCGCGCTCCCTTTACCCTGATCCTCAAAGCTGCTCTGCCAGAGGTGCCAGTTCAGCCGCTACGCCTGAAACTGGACCCAGGCAGCCGGACCACCGGGCTGGCGCTGGTCCATGATGCCAGCGGCCAGGTGGTCTTTGCCGCCGAAATTGCCCATCGTGGGCAGCAGGTCAAGGCCGCCTTGGAAGCGCGCAGCAGGGTGCGCCGCAGCCGGCGCAGCCGGAAGACGCGCTATCGCCCCTCCAGATTTCTCAACCGCCGTCGTCCGAAGGGCTGGCTGCCCCCCTCGCTCCTGAGCCGCCTGGCGAACGTCACCACCTGGGTGGCGCGTCTGCGACGGCTCTGCCCGATCAGCGCGCTCAGCCAGGAACTGGTGAAGTTCGACCCGGCCCTGATGCAGGACCCCACGATCTCAGGCATCCAGTATCAGCAGGGCGAGCTGGCAGGCTATGAGTGCCGAGAGTACCTCCTGGAGAAGTGGCACAGGCGCTGCGCGTACTGCGGGGCTACCGGCGTGCCCCTGGAAGTCGAACACCTCGTGCCCAGGAGCCGGGACGGCAGTGATCGCGTCTCGAACCTCGTGCTGGCCTGTCATGGCTGCAACCAGCGCAAGGGGAACCAGACGGCAGAGGAGTTTGGCTTTCCGCAGCTTCTGGCGCAGGCGCGGCTCCCTCTCACGGATGCGGCAGCTATGAATGCTGCCCGCTGGGCCTTGTACGAACGGCTCAAAGCCACGGGATTATCCGTCGAAGTGGGCAGTGGTGGTCTCACCAAATTCAACCGATCGAACCGGGGTCTGCTCAAGGCGCACTGGTGTGACGCCCTGTGTGTCGGCAGCTCGACGCCTGCCATCGTTCACATCAAGGGTATCCAGCCACTCTTGATCGAGGCGACAGGGCACGGCACGCGGCAGATGTGCGGCACCGATGGCGCTGGCTTCCCGATGCGACACCGCACGCGGCAGAAGCGCTGGTTTGGGTATCAAACGGGGGACCTGGTGCAGGCTGTGATTCCGCGCGGCACCTACGCGGGCAAGCACACCGGGCGCGTGACGATTCGGGCGCGGAAGAGCTTTCGCCTGAATGGGATCGATGTCCATCCCAAGTATCTGACCTGCCTCCAGAAAGGAGATGGCTATGCGTATCGCCTTGGAACGGCACTTCCTCCGCCTGGCTAGAGCCAGTGGCTCCCACGCAGCATTCTCGGTGGTATCAGTGCTGCCGCTTGGCCCTTACCATCCGGCGCTGCCGGAGCCGGCCTGGTATCAACTGCACCTGCAAGGCGAAACGATTGCGCGCGTTGAAATCACCAGCGGTTACGCAGAGCGCGGCGTCGAGACGCTGCTCGCGCAGGGCAGCATCGAGCATGGGCTGAAGGTTGCCGAGCGGCTCTGCGGCAGCGCAGCCCATCATCATCGCCTGGGGTATTGCCTGGCACTGGAACGGCTGGCCGGGATTAAGCCACCGCCGCGCGCACGTGCCCTGCGCAGCTTGTTCTGTGAAGCGGAGCGGCTGCTTTCGCATCTTTCGTGGGCTGTCCAGGTGGCGCGCGCCGCCGAGGAGCCGCGTGCCTTTTATGCCGCCATCGAAGCACATGAGCAGCTTGTGGAAGCGCTGGAGCAAGCAGCAGGTTCGCGACTGCTGTGGGGATTGCCCGTTCCTGGTGGTGTTGCCTCCGCGCCAGACTGCGCGCCGCTGGAGCAGGCGCTTCAGCACGTTGAGGCAGCGCTGGCGCAGCTAGAGCGACACCTGGCACGTGATCGAGCGCTGCGGCGGCGCACCGATGGGTTAGCTATCATCCCCGCAGATCAGGCGCGAGCAGCCAAACTGACCGGACCCGTCGCGCGCGCCTCTGGCCTGGGCAGCGATGTCCGGCGCGAAGCCGCCTATGACGCTTACGTCGATCTTGCACTGCCTGAGTACGAAGGCAGCGCAGCGGGCGACACGCAGGCGCGGATTGCCGCGCGGCTGGATGAGATGCACACGAGTATAGAAATCGCAGGTCAGTTGCTTGAACATCTGCCTGATGGGCCACTGGCAGAGCCTTTTCCTGATGTGCCACCATCTGGCGAGGCTGAAGCCGCCATCGAAGGGCCGCAGGGCCAGGAAACCTGGCATGTGCGCAGCGATGGCTCGGCCCGCCTGGCAGGCGTGACCATCACCACCGCCAGCCAGCGCAATCTGGCAGCAGTTCCTCTGGCGCTGGAGGGGAACGATCTCAACGATGCCCTGCTGATGCTGGCAAGCCTCGATTTGTGCATCGCCTGTATTGATAATTGACCTCCTCCCGATTTCCCTTGAGGGAATGGGATTACCAGCCTCGCGGCAAGGATCTTCCTGCTTCATCGGAGCGTGCCTTCCCTGGTTCCATTCAGGTTTGGTCTTACCGCGCCTCCACAGGCCAACACGGCTAGCCCAGCCGCTTTTACATTCAGAGCAGCGTTGATGTCTCGATCATGAACCAGGTCACAGTTTGGACAGGCCCATTGGCGAACATCCAAGTCCAGATTATCCAGGAGATACCCACATCCATGACAGCGCTTGGAACTGGGAAAAAACCGGTCAATCGCTACCAGAGTCCGCCCGTACCATGTGGCTTTGTATTCCAATTGGCGAATCAGTTCGCCCCAACCCACATCGGCTATTGCTTTCGCCAGCGCGTGATTCTGCAGCATATTTTTCACCTGTAACGACTCGACACAAATCACTTGGTTCTCGCGAATAAGGCGCGTCGTCAACTTGTGCAGGAAATCACGACGGCGATCAGCAATGCGGGCATGGAGTTTGGCGGCTTTCAGACGGGCCTTTTCTCGGTTCTTAGAATGCTTCTGCTTCTTGGCGTGGCGACGTTGCAAGGTGGCCAGGCGCTTCTCCTCCTTGGTAAAGAAGTGTTCAGTACCCGTTTTCTCCCCCGTCGAGAGAGTCACCACATCCTGCAGTCCCAGGTCAATCCCCACCGTCTTGGACGAGACAGGCAGAGGCCGAATATCCTCTGTTACCAGAAAGGAGACGGAGTAGCGGCCAGCGGCATCGCGGCTCACAGTGATAGTGGTCGGCCTGGCGTCTTTCGGGAAAGGACGGCTCCAGCGAATCGGCAGCGGTTCGGTCATTTTGGCAAGCAGCAAAGAACTCCCATCCCACTTAAAAGCGGATGTGGTGTATTCTGCCGACTGGCGATCACGCTTCTTCTTGAATTTCGGATACGCAGTACGGCCCGCAAAGAAGTTGCGGAAAGCTTTCTCCAGGTGACGCAGGGCTTGCTGGGGCGGCACGCTGGAGACCTCATTCAGCCAGGCCAACTCTGGTTGCTGCTTCAAGGTCGTGAGCGCTGCAGAGGTATCACGGTAGAAAACGTGTTCCCCGCGCTCGCGGTAGGCATCCGTGCGCAAGCGCAGGCCCCAATTATACACGAAACGCACACAGCCGAAGGTCTGAGCGAGCATCTGGCGCTGGCTCGGGGTCGGATAACAGCGGTACTGATAGGCGCGTTGCTGTTTCATACCAAGCAGTTCTTTTCATCCAGACAAAACCGGCAGGCGAAAGGAGTGGCGGCCTCCTTCCAATCCCATCGAACGGGATGGGTGTCCACCGCCTATTGTTTATGAGCGCCAGTTGTGCGAAGATACGGGCGAATCTTCTGATGGAATGGTTTCTATGATTTCCCTTTCGCTTTTGCTGGGGCTGCTTGGCCTTGTGCCGGTGGCTTCAGGTGTGATTTTGCTCCTCGGCGCCAGAGCCTTGTCGCGGCTTGCAGCAGCTATCTGGTGTGGCGTTGTGCTGCTTTTCAGCCTGATCGGCGTCTTGTTCCTGATTCGGCTGCTCTCCTACGGCGATACGATCCAATCTACCGCCTTCGCGCCCGCTGGCTGGGCAAGCTGGCTCCAGTTAAGCTATCAGGTCGATAGTTTCAACATCTTCGGCGCGCTGGTCGTCGGCGTGCTGGCGAGCGCGGTAGCTGCCGTCCTCATCGCTTTCGAGCTGCCGCCAGCCGAGCCACCAGGACAGAGCGCATGGTGGAACCATACCGGGCAAATGGGCGTGCTGCTGATCGCATTGGGAGCAGTCTTTACCGCGATTTTCGCTAATAGCGCGCTCTGGATGGTTGTTGGCTGGGCACTGGCCGGGCTGTGCGCCTTCACTTTTGCTGCGCGGGGCGAGGCACGTAAGCGCGCCATCGTGCTGCTTGCCACACCTTGCCTCGCAGCCATCATCCTCTACCTTTCACTGCTTCCGGCGCTCGCTACGCGCGCTGATCAGCGGCTAGATGTGCTCGCGGGCCTGGGGCGCGAGCCATTTTGGGCAGCCTGCATTATGCTGGCCGCACTGCTGGCCCCAGCCACGATGCTGCTCACCCAACAGGCTACCTCGGCCCATGGACCAGGCATTACCACTATGAGCCGCAGCGCCGTCTACATGTTGATGGCCGCGCCAGTCACGTTCACGGTGCTGGCGCGGTTGGCGCTCCTCGTCGCTGGTCCGGGCGAAGTCGCGCCGGGCAGCGGTTCCCTCGGCTGGCGAGCCTTCAGCCTGGTCATCGTCTGGGCCAGCGCAGCGCTGGCCCTGGCAGCAGCGCTGGCGGCGCTGCGCACCGCGCACCGCGCCACACTGCCGGTTTTCTTGAGCATTCAATTACTGAGTTGGATGTTTGCAGGAGTCGGCATTAGCGGTACAGCAGCGCTGAACGGCGCGCTGCTGCTCAAGCTGCTGCGTCTGCTGGCGCTGGGCGCGCTCCTGCTGGCGGGAACACGCAAGCCAACGCAAGCTATCTTGAATAGCAGTTGGTGGCTGGCGGCGCTCTCGCTGAGCGTCCTGCCGTTTTCGGCTGGATTCAGCAGCGCCTGGCTGGTCACCAGCGGTGCGGTGGCGGCTGGCCCCGCCTGGGTCGCAGGCATCGGCTTCAACTGGCTGGCGCTGCTGGTGGTCACATTGGCAATCGTGCGCGCCAGTGGGATCGGCGAGGCACCTGCTGAAGAAGCGCCTCATGCGAGCGCAGCCAACCAGGTTGAACTGCTTCCCAACTTTCTGTTGTTGCTGCTCGCCTTGCTCGCGCTGGCGCTGGGCATCGCGCCAGAGGTAGCCGTGAACTTCTTTACCAGCCCTGCCGCCAATTCGCTGCCGGTTCTTGCCAACCAGGCTCCTGGCGCGGGCGTGCAGACCAATCCGCTTGGGTTCGTCAGTGCCGTGGGAACGTGGACACCTGGGCTGGTCTGGTTGCTGGCGCTGCTCTTGCTGCTGCTGTGCTACATACTCACTCGCCACACGCGCCAGCCCGCCAGTGTTCCATCCTTTTTGGGCGGCGAGGCCGAAGTAGCGCTGACAGATGATACAATAGCGCTATCGCCACCACGCGCCGGGCAGCCACGCGAACCCGAGCGTTCGCGTGAGGGCGAATCATCAACGAAACCGGAGTAGCCACTTCTGTGTTTGGACGCCAGGCCAGCCAGCATTCCGTCTGGCTTTTTCCGTTAAACAGCGGCTCCTGCAACGGCTGCGAGCAAGAGATTCAGGCGCTGCACGCCGCGCGCTATGCACTGGAAGCGCGCGGCATCGCCTTTGCAAGCAGCCCACGTCACGCCGATATTTTGCTGCTCACCGGCATTATGACCCCGCGCAGCAGAGCCGCCGCGCGCCGCGTCTGGGAGCAGTTGGCCGAGCCGCGCGCGCTGGTCGCCGTTGGCGATTGCCCGCTCAACGGCAGCGTCTTTCGTGGGTCCGAACGCTTCACGCCTGCCGCAGAAACGCTGCCCATCGATGTGGAGCTTTCCGGCTGCCCGCCATCGCCCACGCTGATTCTGGAGGCCATTGAAGCCGCCACCAGGCTGCTCGATGGAGAGGCGGCTGAGGAGACAGAAGCGGAAGAGGCGGAAGCAGAAAATGAGGATGAAGCGGAAGAGTCTTCTGGCGAAACAGGCAAGCAGGCAGCAAACTATAACACTGACCAATCAGATGAGCAAGATACTGCTAAGTCCAGATAAAACGTCAGAGGTGGGTAATCATGGCAGAGCGTACTTGGCTTCAGCTACCAGTCGTGGTAGCTGGTTCAGAGTATCTAGTGATGGGTTACCTCATGCGCCGCAATATTCTGACCTATAAGGCCCCACCAGGCAACGAGGGCTATGATCTCATCTGCATCCATCCTGACCCACGTCATAAACCCAGATCGGATGAGTTGGCCCAAGTCAGGGTCCAAGTGAAGAGCCGCTACGCGACTGACTCAGGAAGAAGCTTTCCAATACGACCGGAAACTTTCGATGCCTTTGACTTTCTCATTATTGCATTTCTAAACATTGGCAAATTCTATGGAAAAAATGATGGGTCAACCGGCCAACGTGAACCTGAATTTTATACCCTGACTAATGAGTTTATTCGTACCCATCACAAGGAAGCAGGTGGATGGGTGAAAGTTGCCCTTGCAGGGCTTGAGACCCAGATCGAGCCATTCAGGGGAGAAGCAGGATTTGACTTGATAGCCTCTGCATTAGGAATTCCCCGCCCAAGACGCCCCCAAAGCATCCACATAGACGAAGGAGACGTGGAAGAGTCCCAGGATATGGATATAACCGAAATATGATTTTAATTCTCCTCTTTTCTTTTAGATGCGAGGCAACGTTATGAATACTGTGCTGCACTATGCCATCGCCCTCATCCTCTATCCAGGCGGCTTCTTTGCGCTGCTGGCGGGCTGGCTCTGGTGCTGGTTTTCGGAGCAAGTGGGCGCGCGCTGGCGCGGCACACGGGGAACGCGGCTCATGCAGCCAGTACAAGACTGTTTCAAGCTGCTGCGTAAGACTACGAACCTGCCCATCGGAGCTGAGGCCGGGGTGCGGCTGGTGCTCTTTGTGAATGCTGTGGCTACCCTGCTCGTGCTTGTCTTGCTGCCGCTGCCAGGGAATCTGGCCGCCGATTCACTCACGACCAGCGGTGATCTGCTGGCAGTGCTCTTTCTGCTCTTGCTGCCGACACTGACACCCATTTTCCTGGGCAATCTGCTGGCGTCGCCCTACGGGCGCATTGAAGCTTCGCGTGCTGTGCGCCGTGTCGGCGTGACGACGGCATTGCTGCTGCTCGGTATCCTGGCGATTGTGGCACAGCGCGGCTCGCTCAGCCTCAACCTGCTGACCATCCAACAAACTCATCCCTCAGTCGCCAGCATTCTTGTGGACGCGCTGGCCGGGCTGATCTTCCTGCTCTGCCTGCCCGCGCTGTTGCCCGTTGCCTCATGGGGGCCATCTCGCGGCGAACCTCTCCTGGTCGCTGGCATTGCCACAGACCTGACCGGCGCGGACCTGGCGCTGCTGCATCTCGGCGCAGCCTTGCAGCCCATTGCCGCAGGAAGTCTGCTGGCGGGCCTTTTCATCTTGCCTTTCGTTCCTGGCGGCCTGCCGCAGATTATCGTCTATCTGGCAACACTGCTGCTCGGCAGCGTGTTTGTCGGGTTGGTCAGCCGAGCGAAAGCCGGTTATTCCTTTGCCAGATAGCGCAGCACCTGCATAATTTGCTCTTCCAGGTTGGCGCTGGCGCTTTCGGGAGGAAGCTTGTTATAGGCGGCCTGCGCGGCAGCGGCGCTGTAGCCCAGGTTGGTCAGCGCCTCGATGACCTCAGCCCGCGCCGAGCCAGAGGCAGCGGCAGTTCCAGTGCCCGCCCCAACCGTTGCGCCCTTGGCAAGCTTTTCCCGTAGTTCCAGCACCAGCCGCCCGGCCAGCTTCTTGCCAACGCCGGGGATCAACACCAAGCGCTGTTCATCTCCAGTGATAACGGCCTGGCGAAACGTCTCCGCGCTCATCGAGGAGAGGATCGCCAGCCCCATGCGTGGGCCAACGCCAGTGACATTGAGTAGAATCTCAAAAAGCTGAAGGTCTTCCAGCGTAGCAAAGCCATAGAGCGCAATGACATCTTCGCGCATATAGAGATGGGTATGCAGCGTTACTTCGTTGCCCACGCTCCCAAGTTGGCTGAGCGTGGTGACAGGCGCCTGCACCAGAAACGTCACGCCGCCCACGCGTACCAAGGCCCCCGTGAGTGTTTTGTCCTCAAGAACTCCGCGCACCGCAGCAATCATACATTCGTTCTCCCAACCAGACGTGTTTGTGGCAAGCTGTGTAGATGACAGATGGCAATGGCAGCGGCATCAGCCGCATCATCTGGTTTGGGCACAGCGGGCAAATGCAGCAGAATACGCACCATCTCGCCAACCTGATCTTTGGTCGCGCTGCCATAGCCATGCACCGCCTGTTTCACCTGCCTGGGGGTATATTCGCAGACCTCCAGCCCGGCGTTCACCGCTGCTAGCAGCACGGCGCCGCGCGCCTGCCCAACCGCCATAGCCGTGCGCGCGTTTTTGGCAAAGAAGAGTTCCTCCACTGCAACATCCTGCGGCTCAAAGCGTTCGATCAACTCACCCAGCCCGCGATAGATACGCTGCAAACGCAGCGGCAACGCCATGCCAGCAGGTGTTGTCAGGACATCGCAGGCGAGTAGGGTAAGATCATCGCCTCGCGCCGCCACCACGGCATAGCCAACAATCGCTGTGCCTGGATCAATGCCCAGGGTGATGCGCGGCGGATGTGGCTGCCTCGAAAATGTCATACAATCGCCTCCTTGCTCGTAGATATACCACATTTCAGCATGGAATGGAGATTTCTTTCTGCTCAGAAAAACAGCGGCCCCAGCGCCAGGCGCGTGGGGCCGTAAAATCTGCCTGGGCTGGGCGTGTTTGCTCACTCCTCAAGCTGTTCCGCCAGGGAATCCGCAAACTCAGCGTTAGTATAGACGTTCTGTACGTCATCTAAATCTTCCAGCTTCTCAATAAGCCGGTATGCCTGAGCGCTGGTTTTGTCGTCAAGTTCGACGGTGGTCTTGGGAACAAGGGTTGTCTCGGCTTTGGAGATGGGATACTTTTTCTTCTCAAGCTCGGTACGCACCGTATCCACCTGCGACGGGTCGGTATAGATCGTCAGCGTCTCATCGCCCTCTTCCACCGGGTCTACGTCCTCTGCTCCAGCGTCGATAGCCGCCAGTGTTACCTCATCAGTGTCCAGTTTTTCCAGGGCGATTTCAATCACCCCTTTCTGCTCGAACAACCAGTCTACACAGCCGTTCTCGCCGAGGTTCCCGCCATTGCGACTGAAGACATTTCGAATTTCGGCCACGGTACGATTTCGGTTATCGGTCATCACCTGAACGAGCACGGCAGTGCCCGCAGGGCCATAGCCCTCATAGGTAATCTCTTCAATCGATGCGCCATCGCCGCCGCCCATCGCGCGTTTGATGGAGCGTTCAATATTCTCCATGGGCATATTGGCTTCGCGCGCATGCTGAACAGCTATGCGTAGGCGGAAGTTCGCGGCAGGGTCGCCGCTGCCACCTTCGCGGACAGCGACGATGATTTCGCGTCCCAGTCGGGTAAAAATCTGCCCTCTTCTGGCGTCATTGACACCCTTTTGTCGGCGTATTTGCGCCCATTTCGAATGGCCTGACATCGTGCAATCGCCCCCTCATGACTCTCAAGAAACCGAACACAGGCATGGCTTACCCGCGTTCCTAACTCGCATCATCGCTAAGTTGCACTGCATAGAGGATGCTGAGCGCAGAAAGATACTGCTTTAGTAAATCTTGGTGTTGTCAAAGGCATTGTACCACGCCAGCCGCCTATTGCCAACCTATCGTCAGGAGCAGCTTTGAACATTACTTGACAAACTGGCTGGATTCATGGTATGATTTCACTTGCCCGGCGGCGCTGATCTTTTATCAGCCTTTGCTGGACACAAGGAGCCGTAGTGTAGTGGCCCAACACGCCTGCCTGTCACGCAGGAGAGCGCGGGTTCGAATCCCGTCGGTTCCGTTCCGTTCGCTTGCTTAGCCTCGTGAAGCGAGATGAGAGCAGGCTTGGCACGTAGTGCGCAGTTGATGCATCTGCGCACTATTTTTCATACTTGCTACTTTAGCCCAGGTGGCGACTGGACTGCTGTCGAGCGCGGAATCGAACACTTCGGTTCCGCTCTCAAGCCCACCTGTCGCAATACCCAGGCGCTCGCCGTGCAGGCTCGCTGCTGCCACGGGTTCGGACAAAGGGCTAGTGCATGGGCAAACTCCTGAAATATGGTGGCCTGATGACGCACTCGCGCCAGCACAGGTCACCCGCCTAAGATTCCTTCATTTGCCTGTTTTTCGTTCGTACCCGCTCATAGAGTTCTTCCATCACGCTGATGAAGGAAATATCTTTCTGCCAGAATGGTGGATAATCTCCTTGCTTCTTGATCAGGATCGCCGAAACTGCCGATTGGGATGTGCTGGCAGGCGGCGCTGGCAGGCGCTTCGCGCCGGTCCAGAAGGCTTTGTGAGAAATCACGCCTGCTCCTGTGGGCACCTCTCTGACTGGGCGCGTGTAGTAGGACTCCACTGGTTCGACAAGAATGTCTGTTGCCACCATCGCGGCTCCTAAAATCTGCCCCAGGGGCGTCTGCGCCAGTTCGGCCCGCAGATCGTTTCTGGACAATCCCCGCAGTTCGAACATGAGAAAAGGATCGTGGTCTAAGGCAGATGCCAGCAGATAATAGACCCCAGCGATATGCTTGCAAGGGTTCGCGTAATCCGGGCATGAACAGGTCGTGGTGAAATCACGCTGGCTATGCGGCAAGAGGTGCAGCCCCAGCTCGGAGAAAGCATCTTCAATGGTATCAGGCATCTCATTCATCAACAGCTTGGTCACCAGGTCTGCCCGCGACGCAATCCGGCGAATCACCTTGATCCAGTCAACCGTCGTGATCGCTTTGATCGTAATTGCAGTATCGTAGATAGGTTCCTTGTAGACGCCAAAGTAGGGATTGATGGAGCCTCGTACTCTGGCCGTGACTGTGCCATATTCCAGCCTATACTCAAGGATGCGCCCTCCATGTGCGTAGGTACGCCCTCGTCCCAGGCGGGCAGGGTCGGTAAACTGTTCCAGGGCAGCGATAAAGCGCTGTCCCCACCAGGTGCGGCTGAATTGTGCCATTGCGCTCACTCCAAAACGGCGCTGCGCCGCAGGGTAATCAACTCCTTGAACGTCTCATTATCCAGCTCTGTCAGCCAGGATTCGTCGGTTCCCACCACCAGCGAGGAGAGCCGTTTCTTATCCTCGATCATCGCATCGATACGCTCTTCCAGCGTTCCCATCACCACAAACTTATGCGCGAAGACATTCTTGCGCTGCCCAATGCGGAACGCGCGGTCGGTGGCCTGATTTTCCACCGAAGGATTCCACCAGCGATCAAAATGGAAGACATGATTCGCCTTCGTCAGGTTCAGGCCGACCCCACCTGCTCGCAGCGAGAGAATAAACAGCGATGGCTCAGTTTCAGGGTCTTGAAACTCGTCAATCATCTGATTTCGCCGGGTCACGCTGGTCCCCCCATGCAGGTAGTAGGTGTTGTAATGCCGGGTATGCTGAAGGTAGCGCTCCAGTGCGCCGCCAATCTCGGTAAACTGCGTGAAAATAAGCGCGCTTTCGCCGCTGTCTATCACCTCTTCAAGCATCTCGCCCAGGCGCTGAAACTTGTAAGAACGCTCGGTGGTGAACGCACTGCCATCTTGCAGGAACTGCGCCGGATGGTTGCAAATCTGCTTGAGCTTCAGCAGCGTCGATAAGATCAGGCCTTTGCGCTGGATACCTTCGGCATCGTTCAATTGTTCGTTCACATCTTTGACCACCGCTTCATAGAGCGAAGCCTGCTCAGTCGAGAGCGTGCAATACACTTTTTGTTCGATCTTCTCAGGCAGATCATCGATAATGCGCTTGTCGGTCTTGACCCGCCGCAAGATAAACGGCTCGACGAGCTGCCTTAAGGTCGTCGAACTGGTCGAGTCATTGCCTTTGTAGATGGGCACTTCGAAAGTCCTGCGAAACTGCGCTTCCTTGCCCAGATAGCCGGGATTGAGGAAGTTGAAGATGGACCAGAGATCGCGCAGGCGGTTCTCAACGGGCGTGCCGGTCAGCGCCAGCCGATGCGCGGCAGTCAGCTTGAGAATGGCCCGTGTCTGGGCCGTCTGCGGATTCTTGATATTCTGGGCCTCATCGACCACCACGCGGTGCCATTTCAGCCCCTGCAAGAGCTTTTCATCCAGGCGCGCCAGGGCGAATGACGTCAAGACGACATCGTGCGCCTGGCAGCTTTCTTCAAAAGCCTGTTTGTCTTTGAGCCGCGCGCCGCCTTGATGCACCAGCGCGCGAAGCTGCGGCGCGAACCGCTCGATTTCTTTGTGCCAGTTGCCCAGCACCGACGTCGGCGCGATAACCAGCGTGGGTGGCACGTCGGAGGCTTCCTCCCGTTCTTTGAGCAGGCAAGCGATAACCTCCAGCGTTTTGCCCAGGCCCATATCATCCGCCAGGCAGGGGTTCAAGCCGAGGCGTTCCAGGTAGTGTACCCAGGCGACGCCGCGCCTCTGGTAGTCGCGCAAACTTCCCTGTAAGTCGCGTGGGTCTTCAATAGGGGCAAACGCATTCTTGTCATGAAGCCGCGACAGCATCTCTTGCAGGCTCTGGTCATGGTCCCATTCCCGGTCAGCCTCGTCCTCGGTTGCCATCTTGATCAGGTCCAGCAGCGTCATCTCTGGGTGTTCGTGCTGATGGGTTTGCCAGAACGCAAGGAGCTGCTGCATCTTGTCGCGCTCCAACTCCATCCACTGGCCCCGAAACTGGACCAGCGGGGTTTTCGCGTTGACAAGCTGCTGCCATTCCTCTTCGCTAACAGGTTCTCCTCCAATGGATAACTGATAGTCGTAGGCGATAAGCGCGTTGAGGTTAAAATAGCCCTGGTTGGCAGCGGCAGCCCCTTTGGGCGACCGCAGCGACGTTTTGAGGCGCACCTTCGCCCGGCGGCGTCCTTCGGGCGTCCACCACGCCGGAACGATGACGGTGTAGCCCGCGTCTGCCAGGACCCAGGCGCTCTCTTTCAGAAACGCAAACGCTTGCTCCAGCGTGAGATGACATCCCATCGGGTGGTCGGCGCGCATCCCATCCCAGAGTGTCGGATAGATTCGGGCGGCGTATCCCAGCGCCAGCAGTAGATTTTTCTCGAAATCCTGGCCGAAATGGCGGGCAGTCTCAGCCCGCGTCTTGGGGGTGAAACGCCAGTAATCGCCAAGACTGAGCTTGAGCGAAGGATCGTGCCTGGGAGCAACGAGAAAGTGCAACTGCCAGGCATCCATTGCGTCGGGGGCCGCTTCTTCCAAACGGAAACAGAGCGTGAAACCCGCCTCGGTAGAAGTTCTGGTGAAGTTTGCTCGCCAGGAGCGCCAACGCTTGTAATCTTGTAGCGCGTCAGACGGCGCTTGCGGCTGGGCTGGTCGGGACGGAGAGAGACACCGGGAGAGCAGCGTATCGGTGATCTGCCGCTCAAATTTCTCTGGGAAAGCGGTGCCAGTGACGACATCGTGCAGGAGCCATTCTGAAAAGTGACGGAGCAAGGGCGCTTTCTCCCACAATGCCGTGTTATCCGGGCTGTTCAATCCGGCAGCGCACACTCCTGGCATGGCAGCAGCATAGCGCTGGAGCGTCTCCTCATAGGTGTCGGCCAGCAGTTCCCACGCCGGGTGCAGTTCAAAAGCGGCGTTTGCCTGGTCGGGTCGACCTTGCGTTGGAGAGGGTGAGGTCGCCCGATACTTCAGAGCAGGAATGTACTGATCTTTGGCGATCATGCTCCTGATCGCCTGGGTGTAGTGATGCCAGAACACGAGGTCTGCGCCCAGTTGGAAATCTTCGGCGGCGTAGAGAGCCAGAAAATGGATGTCGGCCAATGTGCTGATGATCTGCGGCACCCGGTAGCAGGAGACCTGCCAGGGAGCCAGATCGAATTCGATCGGCTCTTCCTCATCCGTGTATCGCAGCAGTTCGAAGGCGGGAGCGGGCTTGCCCGCAACCGTCGGGAGTAACACGTATTTGGTCGACAGGGTACGCACCAACGTGCCTGGAAAAGACTCCTGTCGCCCCAGCTTCTCCAGAAGAAACGCAGCCAGAGCCGTATGGGCCAGGTGCCTGGGGTGGGGGTGAGCGGCGTCGCCGCGCCGTCGTGCTGCTCCCGATGGGGTATCGGTCTCGACCCACAGATAGAAAGCCCCACGCTGAGTAAACTCTTGGGTGTCGTCGGGAATCCAGGTTCCATGAACAACGTGCATGCGGTACTCCTGGGTGAGTAACTCTTTTCGCGTTCAGTATAGCATGATGGCAGCCTCTGGTTCCCGACACCGCCGGAAATGCTCTTGACCTCATCACGTCAGTCGTTTACCCTGGCTTCCTTGAGGAAGAGAGCGGTTCTGCGGCCCGCCAGGGTTGCTATGAGAGCTTGCAATAACCGCCTTGTTTCGAGCTGCTCTCATCGGGATCGAGTATAATAGAGAGAAACATAGAAAGGAGGAGTGCTATGGCACCGCTAGAGTTGGCCCTCCCGCCAGCCGAACTTATCGACCTGGTGCTGGAGCATCAGGGCACGGTGACCCGCGAGGAGCTGCTGCACCGCTATTCCCAATCAGCTATCGAACACTGGTTGCAGGAGCAGGTGCTGGTCCCGCAGGGAGAGAGATTCACCCTGGGCCAGCTCACCGCTTATGTCGATGGCTTGGTCCTGGCCCAGTGGGCAGTGCCTGAGGGCATCATCGGGAAAGTGAGCGCCCTGGTCTTTCATGAACTCTCCATGGAGCTGCCCAGGGTCATTGACATGAGTCTCCCTCCTGACTGGCAGGGAGCATTCCCTGCCGATTTGGGCATCCGACCCTTTGTCGTTGCCCCGGCGTTGCGCGAGTATGGCGTGATGACCATGTATCCGACTCCTCCAGGATCCGAGCCCGTCCGGATGTATACGCCCGCAGTAGCCCTGGCCCAGATTTGGGCAGACCCGGCCATCCCTGAGGAGACACGCGAGGATGCCCTGATGATGTATCGCGCCTTCATCGATGAAGAGGCAGGAGCGCGTGCTTTGCAGGACGCCTTCCGCTGCTATGGTGTGAGCCTGACTGATGCAGTGCAGGTCGCTTGACCACGCTCTACGGTAGTTTTAGACTGCCCCTGAGAATGAACAGTGTTCTCAGGGGCTCGTTGTTGCTGCTGTTTGCCGCTGATGCAAAAAAGGAACTTGCTCGATGCCACAACCCGATCCACAAGCGATCAGCATTCAGGCCCGGCTCGATACCTGGGCCAGAAACGCGCTCCCGCACGTCCCTTCCGGCAGCCGGGGCACGCTGGTGCGCAGTTGGTATGCCCAACAAGGCTTTCTCGCGCGCTTGGCCGCATCGCCCTATGCCGGCCAGCTCATCGTCGGGGGCGCGTGGTCTTTGACCTTGGCTCGTCCGGCTGATTATTCTGAGCAGCGCGTCACCCGCGACCTCGATGTGGATGTGCCTCAAATCAGCGATGAACACGAACTCCGTGCCCTGTTGGAAGCCATCATCAGCACACGGTTGCCATCGGATCAGGAGGACCATCTGGAATTTGAGCCACTCTTTACGCTAAAACGCGTACTGCCCGGGACCCCTGCTGGTGGGTATCGAGCGGTCATGCACGCCCATCTGGGCCCCAACACGCGTATCCTGTTCACGCTTGATGTGGCCTTGCAGTTTGAAGTTGTGCCTGCCCCCGAAGTAGTCCAGGTGCCACGTCTGCTCCACCCACAGGCCTCCATCTCCGTCCAAGTGGCCCCCATTGAAGCCGTCCTTTCTGGAAAGGTGGCGAGCCTTCTGAGAAATGGTTTCCAGACGACCAGGCTCAAAGACTTCTATGATTGCTGGCTGGCGAGCCAACGCAGCGATTTTGTCGGAGATCGGATGATCGCAGCACTGGAAGCGGTCTGCCAGCAACAAGGGGTCGTCATCGATCCTCAGGCCGAGGTATTCTCCTCCTCCGTGGTCAAATACGACGCTAAGCACGAGACACGCTGGCAAACGTTTCTACAGGAACACTGGATTGAAGCCCCGGACTTCCCCATTGTGGTCCAGGCACTCCGGGCTCTCTACCTCCCGGTGATTGATCGGACAGCAGTAGGGTGCATCTGGCAGCATCAGATGCACCAATGGACATCTCACTATTGAGCGCATGGGATGTAGCGCATCGCATCTGCTTTTTCTCTGTCCCTCCTTAAGTTGTTTGCCAGGCTGGTGCCAAGTACGCTTTGGGCAGCGTGATGCGCTTTGGCCCCGGAAGCGAGGAGGAAGAAGAGAGAGGCCACGACGGACTTCGTTCGTTAGAGAATTCCTCCAGTTCCACAACGATTGGTGCCCAAACCAGAAACTGCCAGGGTGCCTTGCACGATGAGCAAGTGTGAGTTGGCTCTCTCGAATATCAGCCCCAAATTACGAATGCCTCCAAGCATACAGGCAAACGCTTGTATGGACGACCCAGTCGAGTAATCAACATAAGCCTCCAAGGCGCTCTCTGCTCGCCGTTATTCTTGCTGTTGTTGGCTACTCTGTTTGTTCTTCGGGAGGCAGTGTCGATGGCCCACCCTCGCTTGCCAGTAGCCCCTTACGAGCCGCACTCAGCACTCGGCGCACCGCCTCATGGGAGGTGTGATAGCTCCTGGCGATCTGGCGCAGCGATTCCCCTTGGGAGATCCGCCGTACAACTTGGGGCCATTCCGAACGGGAGATCTTGAAGAGAGGGATTGGGGGATTGGCATGCTTGGCCTTTTGAGGCAAGAAGGGGCTCACATGGCCTGAGAGCAGCGTTTCAAGCGGGATAGCGGCGATTGGTGACAGCGAACTGAACGCCCGTCGGTTCCGCTCTTGCTTGCTTGAGTCCGCCTGCTATCAGGCCTCGTGTGGTGTGCGCGGAACCGACCTCTTCATCCTCTTTTCTCACCTGCTTACGTCAGCCCAGACTACACCAGGAGTCCTGTCGAGCGCTGATTCGATCACTTCGGTTCCGCACGCGTGTCATACCAGCGAGGCACCTCGTCATCAGGTGTAGTGGTTCCTGCATGTTCATACTGTTCCACCACCTGCGAAAGCACCTGCTTGCGTTCCCCATTGCTGATCTCTTGTTGCGCTGGGCAGCAGGGAGCTTATCTCCTCAAGGGCTTTTCTGCCCGGATAGCGTGCTGAGCCAGAGTGAGGCAGGAGCCAGTGCTCATAACCACCGTGCCCCGCCATCAACCCCGGCACTTTGTGAGGATGAACTGCTCTGTACCACCGTGATGGCGACATTTCCCTTTTTGTGTCCTGCGTCGACGTACCGGTGAGCCTCAACAATTTGTTCCAATGGATAGCACCTATCGATGACCGATTGCAGCTTTCCCGCCTCTATCAACTCGGTGAGGAAATTGAAGTCTTCAGCGTATTCGTCGGCGGTCCTGGCTGCCCAGGAGATGATCTGCTTGCCGCCCCGCGAAAGCCATCGCCCGCGCACCTGTTGTAACGGGCCAGCGTTCCCCAGAAGATAGCGCCCATTTGGCTTGAGCGCTCGTACACCGCGAGAAAACGAACTCTTGCCGACCACATCAAAAATCACATCATAGGTCTCACCGTTTTCGGTGAAATCTATCTGGGTATAATCGATAACATGGTCTACCTTCAGCGAGCGCAGCATCTCCAATTTCTCCGTGCTGTCCACAGCAGTCACCTCAGCTCCAACGTATTTGGCAAGCTGCACTGCAAACGTCCCGATGCTGCCACCGGCGCCATTAATCAACACCTTTTGACCGCTCTGGAGCGCCGCTTTTCTTATAAAATACAGGGCATCACATCCACCGATAACCAGGGAAGCTGCCTCCTCATAGGTCAGCATAGACGGTTTGAGTGCCAGCACCCCTGTTTCAGGCCGACAGGTGTACTCCGCATACCCACCAAATCCAAAGCCGGTCCAGCCAAGCACCTGGTCTCCTGGGCGAAAGCGCTGTACATCTTTGCCAACGGCTTCAATTTCCCCAGCGATCTCCTGGCCCAGGATAAAGGGCCGTGATCTAATGCATCTGAGGAGACCCACACCAATGAGGAAGGCAAGCCGATACGCGAGCGGGAGGCGTAAACCGCGCAGCTCACAGTCTCCTGCGAAGACCGTCGTCGCATAGATTTTGATCAGGACTTCATGGTCCTCAGGCACCGGTGTTGCGACCTCTTGAAGCTGAAGCACGTCCGGTGGTCCGAATTTTGTCAAGATAATCGCTTTCACGTGTTTCCTCCGGGGTCGCTTGCATGCGGGTTGTGTTCGGTTGCGTCGTGCTGGTCCACCGTAATCACCACTTTGCCTTGAGCATGGACTTCCTCCAGATAATGGAACGCCGAAGCCACCTCCTGTAACGGGTAGCTTCTATCGATCACCGGCACGACCTTGCCGGCTTCCAGCAACTCACTCATATAGATCAAATCCTGCTGGTTGATTTTTGCTATCCCCATGAACCCTAATTGCTTTCCACCGCTCCTGGACAGCACTGGCCCCAGAAGCATCGTCTGGATGACGGCCTGGAAGAGACGCTCCTTGGAGGCTCCGACCAGGAGATACTTTCCCGTAGGGCGTAATATACGCCTATAGGCGAAAATGGAATGATAGCCGTTCACGGCCAAAATCAGGTCATACGGCTGCCCTTGTCTGGTGGCATCTTCCTTCGTGTAATCAATGACGTGGTTGGCCCCAAGGGAGCGCACCATCTCCACATTCCGCGTGCTGCACACGGCAGTGACTTCTGCCCCCAAGGCTTTGGCAAGCTGCACGGCAAAGGTTCCCACCCCACCAGTCGCTCCCTGAATCAACACCTGCTGGCCTGGCTGAATCTGCCCTTTATCGCGCAGCCCCTGCAAGGCGGTGAGCGCCGCGACCGGGACGGCAGCGGCGGCCTCAAACGAGAGATTGGCCGGTTTCAGGGCGACCTGATGTTCAGCCGCACACGCATACTCGGCAAACCCACCACCCGTGCATGTCCCAAAGACTTCATCACCGACCTGAAACTGCGTAACACTCTTGCCAACCGCTTCCACTCGCCCGGCGATGTCAGCGCCCAGTCGCTGGTCTTTGGGGGTACGCAGCCCATTGCCTGTGAGGAGGCGGACCAGAAGCGGTGATCTCAGGCTATGCCCATCAAGGGCATTGACGGAGGCCGCATAAATCTTTACCAGGACCTCACCATCATTAGGAACCGGTTTCTCGGCCTCTGTGGATTGAAGTACATCCGGTGATCCGTATTTGGGGTACACAATCGCTTTCATGCAAGGTCTCCTTTTGTGATTCATACGGGGTTTTTCACGCCGATGCACGCGCGCGTTTTTCCCACTGTTCGACGTTGACGCCCTTGATCGCCAGCCACAAGGGGACGAACAGTTCCGCCCAAGCCGTCATCCCAGGAAGCAGGGCAAGGGTTGCGGCGAGGTCAGGCACAAGAAAGCCTCCAAAACTTTGGATCAGAAAGCCAAAACATTCAATGATCAACAAGACTCCAATCAAGACCCCGATCAATTTGGGAAAGAATCCCGACTTGATCACCAGTAACCCGTAGGGAACCAGCCAGAGACCCCAGAAGAGACCGCCGATGGTGCTGCCAGTGGTGTGCAAATTTAGCAAGAGGGCCAGCAAAGCGTGTACCTGATCTGGTGTGAAGATGCTCGGAGAGTCAGCACTGTGCAGGAGGAGGAGGATCGCAAACTGGTTCAGCTCATTGAGCATAGCGATAGGGACGCCGAGCAGATTGAGGATGACCATCAGCAGCGCCAGGTTCTTGTTCACCGGTTTGAGGAACTGGTAGTACACAAGCACCACCGCTACATCGACGAGCAGTAAGAGGAGTGTGCTCACAATACCAAGACGGAAAAGGAACTCCGATGCCATAATATTCCTGGCTGTTGTGGCGGCATCTCCGGGCACGATCAGTTTGGAGGGAACATACAATGAGCCAAAGAGATCGAGTGGAATGGGAAGGAGCAGCAGGAACCCAACGACTCTTGCACGGGTAACAATAAGAGGTATCTCAATACGTGGTGATGGTTCGGCGATATGGGTGGTCATACGCATTTCTCCTTTCCGTTGCTCTGGGTCGTGTGGATCGATCTTAGCCACAGACTGTGCGGTCATGTGTTCCCTCTCAGAGAATCTTGATCAGGGCTGTGTTAGCTTTAATGATTCTGGTCCACGGTGATGACGACTTTGCCTCAGGCGTGTCCTGCTTCCAGATAGCGGATCGCTTCAGGAACCTGATGTAGGGGATACTGCCTATCGATCACCGGGACAACTTTGCCCGCTTCAAGCAGCCCTTTGATGAAAGTCAAATCCTGCTGATTTGGTCTCGCCAGCAAGTTCCCCATTTTCCTGGTCCCGGACATGGAAATCACTGGCCCCAGCAGCATCGCCTGGAACATCTGGGCATTGGAACCGCCAGTCATCACATACCTTCCCTCAGGACGTAACGCCCGCCGATAGGCGAAAATGGAATGATAGCCATTCGCGGCCAGAATCAGGTCATACGGCTGCCCCTGTTGGGTGACATCTTCCCGCGTGTAATCAATGACGTGGTCGGCTCCAAGGGAGCGCACCATCTCGACATTGCGTGTGCTGCACACAGCAGTGACTTCTGCCCCCAAGGCTTTGGCAAGCTGTACGGCGAACGTTCCCACCCCGCCAGAGGCACCATAAATCAACACCCTTTGCCCTGGCTGAATCTGCCCTTTATCGCGCAGCCCCTGCAACGCAGTAACTGCTGCCAGAGGTACGGCTGCTGCTTGCTCGAAGGAAATATTGGATGGCTTCAACACCAGGGCATCTTCACGCGCGCAGACATATTCGGCAAAACCACTCCAACCACACCCGGAGAGGTCCCCAAAGACCTCATCACCGGGCCGAAACTGCGTGACGTTGCTGCCAACCGCTTCAACCCGCCCCGCTACAGCAGCTCCAGGTATCATCGTGTGTTTTGGCTCGAGAAGCCCCCCAACCATGAAGCGGATTGGGAACGGTTCACCTCTCACGACATGCCAATCAGCCGCGTTGAGAGATGCCGCAAGAACTTGTACCAGGACTTCGTCATCCTTGGGGGTAGGCTTTGCTACCTCCTCGAGTTGAAGCACATCCGGTGATCCGTAGTGTGACATGACAATCGCTTTCATATGAGTCTCCTTTTGATATCGGGCGCATCTACGTGGGCGGGTGGCAGGCGATTCACCGAGACCAATGACATACCCAGATCGCGCACTTTCTTGAGCACGCTGTGCAACGCGGCCTGATCAACCACCGGGCCGGTTAACAGCGTCTCGCCAGTGTCTTCCAGCGTAATCGTCAGACCATCAAACCAGTCGGTCCATTGACAATCCAGATGCCCTTTGATACGAATCTCATAGACCTCTGGTTCACCAGGATCAGTGTTTGGGCTGCGTGTGTTTATCATGGCCTGTCCCTCTTGTAGCCGGTCAGAACCGTCTATGCCACTTGTTCGATCCGTTAGAAAGCATAGCTCCAGAGCGATCTTCACATGGAGACACGAAAGTGTTGTTTAGAGTGTTGTTGTGGAGGTGTTGGGAGGGGAGCGGTGATCAAGCTGGGGCGTGATAGACCGCTGGCAAGCCGTTCTTGTGACGTTGCAGGCAAACCGGCGTGTTGTCTATAACAGCCCTAGCTCGCGGGCACGGGCGACCGCTTCGGTACGTCTCTGGACCTGGAGTTTGTCAAAGATGTTCCGATTGTGTCCTTTCACCGTATCCAGGGCAAGGACCAGCCGCTCACTAATCTCCTGATTCGAGAGTCCCTGCGCAATGAGTTGGAGCACTTCTCGCTCGCGGGGGCTGAGGAGCTCGATCAAGGGGTGGGCAGAGGGGGGCTGTAACGCGGAGGCTTCGCTCTGCTGCTGCTTGGATTCAAAGACAGCCAGCAGCTTGCTGGTATAGTCCGGTAGCATTCCCTGGGCCGCGACTGCGGTCAGGAGGTGCGCCATCGGATCGCCTTCGTCAACAAAGAGCCGGATGAAGCCGCCCGGCTCGGCCAGCGCCAGCGCGTCACCAAGCAGTGACACCGCTTGCTCCTCTTCACCCTGCGCCTGCAAGGCCAGCGCCTGGAGGAGCAGCATCTTGAGCCGTTCATCCGCCCATCCCCTGGCCTCCACCTGTACACGAAGGCGAGCGAGCACAGCCAGGGCAGCGGAGGGGTTTCTCTGCGCCAGATGGACCCTGGCCTGGCTGAGCGGAAGCGCGTGCGTCTCTGCCAGATGGGCGGCTGCCGCGAGCTTGCCCTGGCGCAGCAAGGTCAGCACCTGGGCGGCAGCCACTTCGGGGATGCGATCCATAAAATGTTGCTGGTGCGCTGACTGACTGGCCTCTGCGAGCATTGCAGCCGCGCCAGCCACATCGTCCTGGGCCAGCTTCAGACGGGCAAGCAAGACCTCACAGCTAACGAATCGGTCAACAATGCTCTCGTACTGCCGCGCCAGATGGAGAGCCTCTTGCCCGTGCTGCTCAGCGGCCTCCAGATCGTTCCATTCAAAGAGCACACGGGCCAGGCCCAGATGCGCTTCGGAGATAATCTGAAGTGGTTGATTTCCTGCCAGGTGCAGAACGCGACGGTAGGTCTCGGCTGCCTGCGCGAGTTGGTTGTCTGCTTCCTGAATATTGCCCAGGCCAATGGTCGCCAGGATCGTGGTGAAGATGTCTCTGGCTGACTGGCTGAGCGCAATGCCGTCAGTAAAGGCCCGGCGGGCGGCGGCGCGGTCTCCCTGGAGTTGGTAAGCATAGCCCAGCGTCCAGTGCGCGTTGGCGCGGAGAGACCGGTTGTCAGGAGGCAGATACTCCAGCGCGCGGCGCGACTGGGCCAGCATGGTTTCCACCTGATACCGCGTGAGTGCCAACGTCGCTCTGGCGGTTGCAATCCGCCCGACCAGGAGGTTGCGTGTCTGCTCATCCACCTCGACGTCTGGCAGGGCGGCTTCAGCAGCGTCTAGTTTCTCTTCTACGCCAATCGTTTGGCCATTCACTAGCAACAGCGCAGCATATCTCCACCACAACGAGGGTCTGGCATCTAGGACCGGCGGCGAAAGCTCCGCCAGCCAGTCAAGCAGCACTTTCACCGCGCCACGAAAATGGAGGGGAATCCCCCTGCCATCCATCAGGCGTTCAGCGCGCTCCACATCATGAGCAGCTGCCGCATGCTGAAACGCTTCAAGACCAAGATCGTGCTCTTCATACCATTGGCTGGCCTGGATGTGCAAGGCATTCACCTGGCTTGTCGCCTCTCCAGGAGAGGCGGCAAGGCTCTGGGGCAGGCGCTGCCGCAGCAGTTCAGCGAAGAGGTGGTGATAACGATACCACCGTCGCTCGTTGTCCAGCGGGACGACAAACAGGTTTGCGTGGTCAAGATAGTCCAGGGTAGCTTGCCCCGAAGCCGAGGGGTCGCGCACCACAGCATCACACAGCGGGCCGCAGAGACGTTCGAGGATCGAGGTACGCAGCAAGAAGGTCTGGACGCTTGCGGGCTGCTGTTGCAGGACTTCTTCCACCAGATAGTCCATCACAAAATGGTGGCTGCCCGTGAATGAGGAGATGAAGCTGGCGGCGTCTGGATGCCCTTGCAACGAGAGAGCGGCCAATTGCAGACCGGCAATCCAGCCCTCGGTACGCTGTTCCAGGGCAGTGATGTCTTCGGCGGAAAGGCCCAGACCCATCACCTGATTGAGAAAGTTCGCAGCTTCGGCAGGGATAAAACGCAGGTCGGCGGCGCGCAGTTCCGTCAAGTGACCCCGCGCACGCAGCCGGGCCAGGGGCAGGCCGGGGTCCTGGCGAGTGGCGATGACCAGGTGCATCTGCGGTGGCAGATGCTCGACCAGATACGTGAGCGCCTGGTCAATCGGTTGGGCTTCAATCAGATGGTAATCGTCCAGGGCAAGGACAAATTGGTTCGGAATGGCGGTCAGATCATTGAGCAGCGTTGTCAGCAGCGCTTCGGTTGATGGCGGTTGAGGGGATTGGAGCACCCCCAGCACTCCTTTTCCAAGCGTGGGCGCAATCGTCTGCAAAGCCGCGATGAGGTAGGCCAGAAAACGCGCGGGGTCATTATCTCCCTCGTCCAGCGACAGCCAGGCTGCCGGTCGCTCGCACCCGGCCAGCCACTCGCTGACCAGCGTCGTTTTCCCAAAGCCAGCAGGGGCCGAGATGAGGGTCAGTTTGTGGCGCAGCCCTGTGTTCAGCCGCTCAAGCAGGCGCGGGCGACTGACCAACTGAGGCCGAGGGAGTGGCAGATACAGTTTCGTGGCGAGCAAGGGCATAGACATGACTCATTATAGAAACGGCGGTTCTCCGCTGTCAACTTTGACGTTTTGGGAGGGCTCTTTTTCTCGTCTCCGAGACTCCGAACAGGCAGACATCCTTACGCTCTGCCGCTGCTACTGCGCTTCCTCTTCAGTTCGCAGCGCTCATAACTCACCCTCACCTCCCTCAAGCTCCTTGCGAGCAGCGTTCAGCACCCGGCGCACGGCCTCGTACGAGGTATGATAGCTCCTGGCAATCTGGCGCAGCGACTCCCCCTGGGCGACGCGCTGCAAGACGATGGGCCACTGGGCAGGCGGAATTTTGAAGAGGGGAATGGGTGGATTGCCATGCAGTGGCTTGGCCGGTGGAGGCTCTAGGCCGCTTGGGATAAGCGCTGGCGAACGAAGCTTGCTCGCAGGCGACAGCGAGTTCGACGCCCGTCGGTTCCGCCAGGTTGCTTTCAGCCCAGATACCAGCAGGTTCCATGCGTTGATCGCGGATTCGACCGCTTGATCATCCCCTTTCCTCCTACTTGCCTGAGCCCAGATGTCAACAGGCTTTGCCCGGAGATCGCGGATTCGCCCCTTCGGTTCCGCTCGCCAGCAAAACGATCACTCCAACAAGCCTCCTGTGCATTTTTCCTGACTCTACCTGGGCTCCCAGCCAGTTCCCCCGCTCCTTCTCCTCTGGTGCTGGCTCCCTGTATGAAGAGAGGTAGGGTGAGAGGCCCAGGGGACCAGGCTCTCATACTTGGGTGCTACGTTGATGATCCGGTATTAGCAAGCGAGTGCCTGAACGGAAACGACCGTCTTTGTTTCCAATGCTCGCGCTTATGACGAAAGAAGCTGACATACGTCAGCCGGATTGCCGTCGGGGTCATCGGGCCGTATGGAGGAAACCGCCTTGCCTATGCTATACTGTCTTGCGTGAGGCGGGGAAGCGCCATCCTTCCTCTCGGCTCTCTGAGGCGGGTTGGAACAGCAGTATGGAACGGGCACGAGCGCGATGACCAGAGCATTCCAGAGGAACATGGTCTGTCCCATCTTCATTGGTCGCCAGTTCGACCTGACGACCATGCTCCAGCTCATCGAGGGTCTCCAGCACGGCCTGGAGCATATGTTCCTTCTGGCGGGCGAGGCTGGGATTGGCAAATCACGCCTGGTGGCTGAGGCCAAGACGTACGCAGCGGCCCATGACGTTCGGATTTTCCAGGGCGATTGCTTCCAGACGGAACGTTCGGTGCCCTACGCCCCGCTCCTGGACCTCTTCCAGTCGTATTTTATGCAACGAACTCCGGCTCCCCTGGCCGACAATGTGAAGCCCCTCCTTACCGAACTGTACCGGCTGCTTCCTGACCTGCCATTGCGCTTCCCAGAGCTAGCGAGCCAGCCCATATCCCGCTCGGCTGATCCCGAAGAGGAGAAGCGTTGCCTCTTTGCGACCATGACCTATTTCTTTACAGAGCAAGCAATGCAGCAGCCAGTATTGCTCGTGGTGGAGGACGTCCACTGGTGTGACGACCTGAGTCTGGAGTTTTTGTTGCACCTGGCCCGGCGCAGTCAGCAGATGCCGCTTCTTTTGCTCGTGACCTACCGCAGCGATGAGCTGCACCCACGCTTGCGGCAGTGGCTCAGCCAGGTGGATCGTGAACGCCTGGCACAGGAATATGCGCTTGAGCGCTTTTCACGCGATGACGTGGCTGCGATGCTCTACGCGATGCTGGAGCCGAAGCAAGAGGTTGATGCGGACCTCCTCGACACGCTCTACTCCCGCTCCGAGGGCAATCCGTTCTTTGTCGAAGAACTCCTCAAATCACTCCTGACCACTGGGGAGCTGGTCTATGTCGATGGGATCTGGAAGCGCACCGCACTGCGGGCGCCCGTGCCGCGCAGTGTCCAGGAAGCGGTGCAGCAGCGTATCATGTACTTGAGCGCAGACGCCAAACACCTCGTCACCCTGGCAGCGGTGGCCGGGCGGCGTTTCAATATCACCTTGCTCCAGGAAGTGATGCGCTGCGATGAAGCGCATCTGCTGGCCCTCCTCAAAGAACTGATCGTCGCTCAATTAGTGGTGGAAGAGGCGGTAGACCAGTTTGCCTTTCGCCACGCACTGACGCAGCAGGCCATTGCTGATGAGTTGCTGCTGCGCGAGCGACAAGCGTTGCATCGCCACCTCGCCCAAACCCTGGAACGGCTTTGCCCCACATCCCCGACCGCTCGAGAATGCTACCTGGAAGACCTGGCCTACCACTCCTATGAAGCGGGGATGTGGGAGCAAGCGCTGGCCTACGCACAAGAGGCCGGAGCAAAAGCTCTGACGCTCTACGCGCAGCAGGCGGCCATCGACCACTTTACCCGTGCGGAGGAGGCCACCCATCATCTCTCCCAGACGCCACCAGTGCACCTCTCCCTGGAGCGGGGGCAGGCGTATGAAACGCTGGGTGACTTTGAGGGCGCGCGGGCCGATTACGAGCAGGCACTTGACACGGCCCGCACCGTTCAGGATCGCCTGATGGAATGGCAGAGCATGCTCGCCCTCGGCTTCCTGTGGACCGGCCACGATTATGAACGAGCAGGCGTGTGGTTTCGCCAGGCGCTGGCGCTGTCTGAGGAACTAGCAGAGCCCACGCTGCATGCCCGCAGCCTCAACCGTCTGGGCAACTGGCTGCTCAACACCGGCCAGATTCAGGAGGCGCTTGAAGCTCACCAGGAGGCGCTGCGTCTGTTTGAAGTGCAAGCCGACCGCCAGGGCATGGCTGAGGCGCTCGAGATGCTGGGCGGAGCCTCTTTTTTCCTGGGAGACCCGGCCAGAGCGGCGCAGGAGTTCTTTGGGCGCGTGATTGAGCTGTTCCGCAGCCTGGGCGACCAGCAAAGACTGTCCTCTGCGCTGGCTGTGCGCGCTCTGGACGCCGCTCCTGAAACGATTGAATCTACTTTCAGTGCGCTGCGCACCCGCGAGGAATGTGTGCAGGATATCGAAGAAGCGTTACGCCTGGCCAGGCAGACCAATTCCCTCTCGGGGCAGGCTTTTGTCGAAATGGCTACTACAAATGTGCTCTCCTCCTTCGGGGACTATGGCTCGGCATTGGCCCATGCCCACGAGGCGCTGCGCATCGCCACCAGCATCGAACATCAGGAATGGATCGCCGCCACCAACGGCGCGTTGGGGCAACTGTACCTGTTGCTGCTGGACCCCGACCGGGCGATTACCTGCTTGGAAGCCGGAATAGCAGGCGCACAAGCAAGTAGATCGATGATCTGGGTGGGCTATCTGACGCCCTACCTGGCACTGGCCTCCCTCCTCAGGCGCGACTTTCCTCGCGCAGCAGCAGCGCTCGAGACCATCTTGCCACGCGACCAGAAACCGGGCACCTTTTTTGAGCGGCAAGTGGCCCGCGTCTGGGGCGAACTGGCGCTGGCACAAGGGGAAGCGGCTCGCGCGTTAACCATCGCCGGGCAGTTGCTGGTCTCGGCTCCAGGCGATGCAGGACCGCAGCCGATCCCGCATCTGCTGGCCTTGAAGGGGGAGGCGCTCCTCGCGTTAGGGCGCCTGGAAGAAGCGGCAGCAGCGTTTGAGGAGGCCAAACGGGGCGCCGAACTGCGCCAGGCTCCCTCCATCCTCTGGCGTATCCAGCGGTCCCTGGGGCGCGTCTACCACGTACTCCAACGAGAAGACCAGGCGCAGCAGGAATGGGCTGCAGCCCGGTACCTCATCCAGAAACTGGCCTCGACGATTGATGATCCCTCCCTACGCGAACGGTTCTTCCATACCGCGCTTGCGCTGGTGCCCAAGGAAAAACCGCCCCGCTCTCGTGAGGTTGCCAGGCAAGCGTTTGGTGGTTTGACGCCACGCGAACGCGAGGTAGCGACGCTCGTTGCACAGGGAAAAACCAGTCGACAGATAGCCGATCTCCTGGTGGTGAGCGAGCGGACTGCTGAGGTGCATGTGAGCAATATCCTGGGAAAACTGGGCTTTACTTCTCGGACCCAGATTGCCACCTGGGCGGTCGAAACAGGACTCGCGAAACGCTGATCTTCTACGTACCCGATCAGAATCTCTCCCCAAGAAATCTACGTACCCTTCCCCTTTCTATCTAGTTATTTTCCTCAATGGCAAGACGCCGCTTTGTGGCTACACTCCTCTGGAGGTGATCGCCGCAGCCTGATGTCAGGCACGTATCACCAAAGAACCCCTTCGGATGGCACTGCCATCTCTTGAAAGCAGGCCAGGAAAGCCTTGAGGAAAGGAACATACCATCGATGTCAACCAACGCCAACACCCAGCAGAAACAACTGATCTGTCGCGCGCCCGACTGCCACTTTGAGGTGCGCGATACGGAAGAGGACGAACTCATTCGGATGACGCAAGATCACGCACAGCGGAAACATCAGGCAAATTTATCGGCAGAGTACCTTCGGGCAGCCATAGAGCCGGTTGAAAGTCGTCCTCCGTCAGGCCGCTAAGGAAAGGAAAGTAGATGATGGGACACGAAGCGGATCACAGCCTTGCGCTCGGCGAGGCCACCATTCAGGACTTCCGGGCCAGCCTGCGCGGGCAGCTTATCCTTCCCGGCGACGCCGCGTATGACGACGCCCGCAAAGTGTGGAACGGCATGATCGACCGGCGCCCCGCCCTGATTGTGCGCTGCGCCGGGGTCGCCGATGTGAGCAAGGCCATCCGCTTCGCCCGCGACCAACAGTTGCTGGTCGCGGTACGCGGCGGGAGCCACAACGTCACCGGGGCAGGCACCTGTGATGGCGGCCTGGTCATCGATCTCTCCCCCATGAAGGTCGTGCAGGTTGATAGCGAGCGCCATACCGCCCGCGTCGAACCCGGCACGACGTGGAAAGAATTCGACCAGGAGGCGCAGCAATACGGGCTTGCCACCACGGGCGGCCTGATCTCGTCCACCGGGGTGGCTGGTTTCACGCTCGGTGGCGGCATCGGCTGGCTGGTGCGCAAGCATGGACTGGCCTGCGACAATCTGCTCTCGGCGGAGGTCGTGACCGCTGACGGGCAATTGGTGAAGACCAGTACCGACGAACACCCTGATCTCTACTGGGGCCTGCGTGGAGGAGGTGGCAACTTCGGCGTGGTCACAGCATTCGAGTTCGCGCTGCACCCAGTTTCGACGGTGGTCGGGGGCGTGGTGGCTTACCCCCTGGCGCGCGCCAGAGAGGTCTTGCACTTCTACCGTCGCTTCCTTGCCACCGCGCCCGACGAACTGACCACCATTATGATCTTTGCGACCACTCCAGAGGGACAGCAGATTATCGGCATTGCTGCCTGCTATGCTGGCCCGGTGGAACAAGGCGAAGCGGTGCTTCGACCGCTCAAGGAATTTGGCCCCTCGGTGATGGACATGATGGGTCCGCTGCCCTATACCGCCCTGCAACAGGCCAATGACCCCACTGCGCCTGCCGGATTGCACAATTACTGGAAAGCGGCTTTCCTGCACGATCTGAGCGATGCGGCTATGGACACGATGATCGAGTACGCCACGAAGGCTACCTCACCGCTCTCGATGATCCATCTGCACCAGCTTGGTGGCGCGATGAACCGGGTGGCCGCCGATGCCACCGCCTTTGGATACCGCAATGAGGGATTCGTGGTCAACATCATCGGCATGTGGCCGACACCAGGCGACAACGAACACCATATCAATTGGGCGCGAGGCCTGTTCGCCGCCCTGCAACCCGAGGCGCATGGGGCCTATGTCAACTTCCTGGGCGACGAAGGCCAGGGGCGGGTCCGCTCGGCCTACGGTCCCAACTACGAGCGTCTGGTTGCGTTGAAGCGCAAGTATGACCCCGCCAACCTGTTCCGGCTCAACCAGAACATTCGACCGGATTAGGGACACTCCTTTCGGAAAGCGTGTTCTGGATCAGTTGAGCGACCTGTAAGGGGGGAGAGCCAAGCATGCGTATCCTCATCACATCCGTCTCTGGATGGAGCACCGTCGGGAGGTGCCACTCCTGCATATGACCCTCGGAACAAATAAGGGAACCAACGGGGACATGGCGATGTTCCGCAGTGTGATCGACGGGCTGCGGAGTCTGGATATGGATGTGCTCATCACCAGTGGGTTCCAAGGGGATCTGGCCTCGCTTGGGCCACTCCCTGGAAATATGCAGGTGGAGCCCTACCTGCCATATACGCTGCTCCTCCCACACTGCTCAGCGGTGATCTGTCACGGTGGAACGGGCACCGCATTAAGCTCGCTGGCATTGGGACTGCCGCTGCTGATTCTGCCACAAGGCGCTGATCAGTACCTCGTCGGCGAACTCGTCAAGGCATCTGGTGCCGGGCTGTGCCTGACGCCCCAACACGTCAACGCATCGACCGTTCGGCAAAGCGTTCGCGCACTTCTGGAGGAACCGAGCTATCGCGCGAACGCCCATCGCTTGCAGCGCGAGATCACTGCCATGCCAGGGCCTGAGGAGGCGGTTCATCTGATCGAGGAAGTGGCAGCTATCCAGCGCTAACCAGCGCGCGTCCTATCCTCCGAGGTGAAGCGCTTGCTCCTCAGTCAGAATTGATGAGCGAGGTGGATAGGCTGTCTCAACAGTCTGGATGCTGGGGAAATTCTGCCACACACTGTTTTCGCCTTCTATCTTGGCGGGCAATGCTTTGGACCATGTGGTGGTGCAGTCCACCAGGTGATGTGTCCAGTACCTGATAGAATAGATAGGGAGATAAGGGAAGCAAAGACGCAGAAAGGTGCTGGACATGATGGACGCCAAACGCAAACAGTATTCCGCCGAGTACAAGCTGAAAGTCGTGC